>Ga0209153_1000150_pt1 | contig 37361 bp, 28 predicted proteins | sample GraSoiAngelo_120_FD_185877 | JGI IMG/M metagenome (GOLD analysis project Ga0209153, IMG submission 185877) | Grasslands soil microbial communities from the Angelo Coastal Reserve, California, USA - 14_0919_09_20cm (SPAdes) (version 2) | ecosystem: Environmental > Terrestrial > Soil > Grasslands ... | reverse complement strand
GGACAGATCAATACGGAAATCTCGGAAGCTGCGCGACCGCTTGATGAAGGGGTGCCGGAAGTCGCGGTTTACCAGTTACAAAAATTGGTTGGCAGACTCAGCGGAACAGATGCGATCGAGGCGAAGGAAAAACTGGCAGAGGCCCTGATTGCGGCGCGGCGCTCGACCGAGGCGCTCCATTTGCTGGAAGAGCCGGCGTTGCGCGACTCGACAAGCGGGAAATTTCTCCGCGCTCAGGCGTTGGCGGGATTGAATCGGTATGGTGAAGCGCTCCAGTTGTATCGCGAGATTGCGAATGACAACAGCGTGCCGCAACAGGCTGTTGCCGCATTTGGTGCTGCCGAAATGCTGCGGGCGCTCGATCAAGCCGACGAAGCCATTCGGGCTTATCACGCGCTCGAAAACGATCCGCGCTTCGGCGTTTCGGCACGTCTGCGCGAGGCGGAATTGTTTATCGCGAAACAAGACAGCGTCATGGCGAAGCGCGTTCTCGACGGCACGCAGACCAAAATCACGACCGATAAACGGCAAAGGCGCTTATTGCATGCACGGATTGAGTTGCTCAATCAAAGGCCGGAGAAAGCGGTCGAATTGCTTGATTCGCTGGTGAAGAAACCGGAAGGCGAATCGCGGGAGACGGTAATCGCAGCGCTGTTTGCCATGGCTGACGCGCATTTGCAGATGAATACGCCGGAAGCGGGGGATGATTATTTGGAGGGCTTTATCGATCGACACCCGATTGATCCCGCGCTGCCGCAGGTTTTCGCCAAGCTGGATCAGGTTTACCGCGCCGAGCGCAAGCCACCACGTAACGAACTGGAAAAGTGGGCGCGCGATCCCGCGCAACCGAGACGCGGATTTGCGCGATGGTATCTCGCGCAAAGCGAACTGCGCGCCGGTCGCCGCGAAGAAGCGATCCGGCACTTCGAGCAAATTCGAGGGAGAACACCGGTGCCGGCGGTGCTTGCACCCGCGCTCTTGCATTACGCGCGGCTGCAAATCGAGGCGGGGAAAGTTAACGAGGCTCTCGCTGTCCTCAGCGAAGCGGGGAAGACGAATCCGGCGCCACATGTGCGCGAGCAAATCGATTTCGAATCGGGACGCGCAATGTACGCAGCGCTGAAATTTCAGGATGCAGCCGACCGTTTCGAGACTCTGGGAAATAATCGCTCCGCCGTCGCGCCGGTAGCGCTTTTTAATGCTTCGCTCGCGTCGCTTCGGGCGGACGATAAAACAAAAACTGAGCGCGAGAAGGCAGAGTTGGTCAGGCGCGGGCAGCTCGATGAAGCGGCAGAAGTTGCGCTGGAGCAGGCGATCGTCGCGGCCGGGCGAGGTGAAAAGAATGCCGGGGCACTGTTGCAGGATTTTGTTCGCCGTTTTCCCGGCCATCCGCGCGTTTCTGAAGCACAGATAGCATTGGCTGAGATGGCGTATCACGCCGCTCCGCCCAAGCTCGATGAGGCAGAAAAAAATCTGGCGGCAGCACGCGCGGCGCATCCAACGGAACTTGCAATCGAGCATGCCGATTATCTCGCGATCTGGCTGGCGGATGCCCGCGGCGCGGACAGCGATCGTGTTATCGCATCGGCCCGTGATTTTCTGCGGGCACATCCCAGCTCGCCACTGGTGGCGGAAGTTCGTTTGAAACTCGCCGAATCGCATTTTCGCCGGCAGGATTTCGCCAGCGCACAAACAGAGTTCGAAACCCTGGCACAGGAGAACCCGAAATCGGCGCTGACGGAGCAAGCACTCTTTCTGGCCGCGCAATCTGCGATGGCGAGCATGGCCAGTCAGTCACTCGACCACGCCTTAGAATTGCTGACGCAGGTTGTAGCAATCAACGGCGAATTTCGATGGGCGGCGCGCAATGAACAGGCGGCAATCGAACGCCGGTTGGGAAAGTCACAAGACGCACAAGCGCTATATGATGAAGTGCTCAAAGAAGACGCACGTGGAGCGGAAAAGCGCGAAGCTTTGTGCGGGAAAGCCGACATTTTTTTCGAGCAAGCCAATGCCAACGCCGGCAACCTCGATCGCGCAGTCGGGATTTACGATCAGCTTGCCAACGAAGCAGCGAACCAGCCGCATTGGCGCAATCAGGCTCTGTTCAAGAAAGGTGTTTGCCTGGAGAAAGAATCAGATCGCGACGGCGCGCTGGCGACTCTCTATCGCATTCTTGAATTTAATCCTTCACCCGACCGGCCGCCGGAATTTTTTTGGTTTTACAAAGCCGGATTTAATGCGGCGCGGTTACTGGAGGAGCAGCAAAAATGGGAAGCGGCGGCGGCGGTTTACGAAAAATTGGTGGCGGCCAACGGACCTCGCGGTGAGGAAGCGAGCGCGCGCCTGGGGCAATTGCGGCTGGAGCATTTTCTTTGGCAATAGCTGGGGCGAAAAATCGTTCCGATTGTCGTTGTATTATGCCGAAAACTGCTCGATAATTCGGGTATGAATACACCGTTTAGGCTGCCCCGCCTGGCCGGTTGGACGGGGCGATGCGGCGTCGCGTTAGTCGCGCTGACGTTTTGCGCATCGGCCCTTGCTGATCCGAGTAAAAATGTAGTTGCAACGCCTCGAGAGCAGGCGAGCAAAATGCAGACAGCAGCCCAGCGTGCTGCCGTCAAAAAGCAAATCTATATGATTATCTCGGGCTCGGCGATTCCCCAACCATACGACCGCGTGGCAGGCCCAATTGCGACCACGGCGATCCCGATGTTTGTGATCGGGAATCACGTTGATTAGGCGGCAATAGATTTTTTTTGCCGCGGAACGCGCTCGGATAAAGCGCGTGGGGAAAGTTTATTTTTTCGCCAATCCATCAAGGCACGCAATCGGCGACCGGTTTTTTCCAGCGGGTGACGTCGCCCTTCTTGCAACAACGCACGATAGCGTTTCCCTCCGGTTTTCATCTCGCGAATAAACTCGCGCGCAAATTTTCCGGTGCGGATTTGTCCCAGTGCCATCGCCATCTTTTGGCGGACGTGCTTATCCACAATTTTTGGTCCAACGGTGAGATCGCCCCACTTCGCAGTGTCGGAAATCAGGTCGCGCATACCTGCGATTCCTGCTTCGTGGATCATGTCGACAATGAATTTCAGTTCGTGCAGGCACTCGAAGTAGGCTAGCTCCGGCGCATAACCGGCGCGAACCAAAGTCTCGAATGCGTTGCGAATAAGCGCGGTTGTTCCGCCGCACAATACGGCCTGCTCTCCGAAAAGATCGGTCTCCGTTTCTTCCCGAAAAGTTGTTTCGATCACGCCTGCCCGGGCGCACCCGATCGCTTTGGACCATGCGAATGCAATGGCGCGCGCCTGACCGCTAAAATCGTTTTCCACTGCGAGCAAGGCGGGCACGCCGCGGCCCGCGTTAAACTCACGCCGCACCATTTGCCCTAATCCTTTCGGCGCTACCATCACGACGTCCACATTGCGCGGAGGGACGACAGTCCGGTAAACGACGGTGAACCCGTGAGCAAAGAGAAGCGTCTGTCCACGCCGCAAATACGGCGCGATTTGTTTCGCAAAAATCTTCGGCATTTTTGTGTCCGGCAATGCGAGAAAAACGATGTCGCTTTGCCGAACGGCTTCCGATGTCTCCAGCACGGTAAGTTTGTGAGCCCGCGCCGCCCGACGTGATTTGCTGCCGCGGTGCAATCCAACCACGACTTCGAATCCGTTGTCGCGGAGATTTAGGGCGTGGGCATGACCCTGCGAGCCAAACCCGATCACGCCGCAAATTTTGCCGCGCAGAATGTCGAGTCTGATCTGTTTGTCGCGATAAATTCGCACCGGCATCGCCGGAGAAGAGTGGCTGATGCGGCCGCTCGCGCCAAATTCAATTTAATTGGCTGCTATCCGTGGCGACGTTGCGAGCGCCTTCAGTCGCGTGGCGTCGTCGCGCGCGTTCTGTGCCTCCGCGGTGCGTCCCATTTTGTCCAGGATCTCGGCGAGCATGAGGTATTGCCGGGGCTGATTTGGTTCGCGTGCGATGGCGCGGCGTTGGGTCGCGCATGCTTGCTCGAGCTGATTTTGGCGAACCGAAATTGCGGCGAGCAAATTCAACGCCTGGACGTCGTGCACATCGAGTAAAGCAGCGTAGCGAAGGGCACGGCTGGATTGAGCAATGTCATTGTTCTCCGCATATAGCCGGCCTTCTGCCAGCCAGGCGGCGTGATGCCACCAGTTTTGACGCGTGTAATTTTCGATTAGACGCAACGCCGGGAGCGGACCTTGTGTTCGGCGCACCAATTCCGATTCAAGACTGATCAGTTCCCATACCTCGGGATAATCGGCGCGTGCGCGCTCGAGGAGCGCGATGGCCCCAGCATCGTCTTTCGCGCGCGAGCGCATGTTCGCGAGATTTAAGACAGCGATCCAGGTGCGAGGATACTGAACTCTCGCTTCCTTGGCGTGTTGGGCATCCCGCGCAAATAAGGCTTCGCCTTCGGCAACTTTTCCCTCATGCACGAGAACATTAGCGAGATTATTGCGCGCGATCGGGTAGTCAGGGTTGGTTTCGAGAATGTGACGGAACATTTTTTCCGCAATCGCATATTCGCCACGGCTCGCGTAAATCTGCCCCAAGTTTACGCCGACGCGGGAGCTTGTACCACCCGCCGCCAGCGTGGACTTATAGAATTTCTCTTCGTTGCTCCAGTCACTGCTGCGGATCGTGCTGCGAACGCTCAAGGCAAGGATTGCGATCGCTGCAATGGCAGTGAGACCGGCCCCGAACTTCCGTGGCAAGTCCAACGCGCAACCGCCGAGGAAAAGCAAGAAGCCGACGCTTGGCAGGTAAAGCCAATGCTCCGCCACGGTCGCGTTAAGTTGCACGATATTCGAGATCGGAAGATAGGCGGCAAAGAACCAGACTGTGCCCATGATGCGCGCTCGCTGACCTATTCCGCTTCTCGCGCAGCCGTAGATGAACGCTGCGAGCACAACCAGACCGAGAATCGAGAGATATTCAGATGCGACCGTTTTACGCCAGCTCTCGCGGCTGAGGTAATTGTCCGGATCGAAAATATTGCGCTCCATGTGCAGGTTCCCCGGAAAAACCATCAGCCGTCCGTAGTCACCCAGCGCACGCAGCATAAGGGTGCCTCGAACCGCGGCCGACCAGTTCTCGGTGAACCCCTTTTCCGCTCGCGCAACTGGAAGCTGGCGTAATTCAGCATATGCGCCAAACACCAGCGCGCAGCAAACGATCGTCGTGATCTTCACTTTTTTGTCAATGTCCCTGGCGAAGGCAAGGGTGTGGACCAGAAAAATTAGCATCCAGATACAAGCGATTTCACGGGAACAAAGTGCCAGCACTCCGGCCAGCGCTGCCAGAGGATAAAGAATACCTTTTAGCCAGCGCGCTTTGGCGATTCGGGCGCGCAATATCAGCAACCATGCGCCCGCTGAGAAAACAAAGGCCAGACTGTCGGCCCGTCCGGAAATGTAATCGATCGCGGCGGAATGCACCGGGTGGACCATCCAGATGCCGGAAATAATGAAAGCGGCAAGGGCCCCCGCGCGCGCCATGCCCGGGTCGTCACTATTCCAAAGGCCGGCCCCCTTTCCAAACAGGTGCCTGAGTAATCGATAAAGCAGCAGGCCGGCGCCCACGTGCAAAAGAATATTGCTCAGATGAAAACCGGCTGGGTCCGCGTTCCAAAAAAAGTAATCGAACATGTAAGAGAGATTCTGGACCGGCCGGTAGTGACCCGAGAGCGAATCGAGAAAGAGATAGTGCCGGAACGTTTCGAGAGCGAGAAGCGGGCTTTTTATGAATGGATTATCTCGGGTGAGGATAATGTCGTCCCAGATGAGCCCTCCCTGGATGGCGGGCAATCGGATGATGAAGCCGATGGCTCCAAGAAAAAAATAACGCGGCCATTGCTTGCCGCAAAAGGCGATAAGGCGCGCCCGAAAACTAGAGCCGAGCGTCACCTTAATCGGAACCTGATTCATGAGCAGGGTTGCGAGAGAGAAGCTGCATCTTTAAACAAACGAGCGTCCTCCCGAGTTGCACGAGAGGACGCCCGAAAGTTTTCAGAACTCCGATAACCTGCTAAGGCCCGTAAGGCGACCAGAAGCCCGTGCCGGCGACGTCCGACAACAAGAGGTAGTCAGCGTTTGGCACCTGCGGAATTATGTCAACCGTCTGAGCACCGTAAGGAGTGCCGAAGAGAGTCGCACCCGTGTTATAGAGGGCGCCGCCTTTCTTGACGTAATTGGTCCAATCGGCTGTCCCAACCACGTCGTTGGTTTTTTTGTTGGTTTCGATTGCGTACTGGTCGACAGCAGCGTCGATCATACGCAGATCGTTAAGGATCTTAGAAGCCTGGGAGCGTTTGCGTGCGCGCAGGAATCCAGGAACCGCTATCGCGGCCAGCAATGCGATGATTGCGACCACGATCATGATTTCCACCAGCGTGAAGCCGGCATGTTTTCGATTCAATTTTGTTAACATTATCTCTTATTGCGTTGTTTTACTGTTTGTTTGTGTTTGAGTTGCGATAGCGCGGCTTCTTCCAGCTACGATCTCACAACTCATTCCCTGCCACTCCCTTGGAAGGGGAATGGCAGGCGAATGAATCGTCAGATTTGATTACGGACCATAGGGCGACCAAAAACCGGTGCCGGCGACGTCCGACAGTGTGGCGTAGTCGGCCGAAGGGACCTGAGGAATGGTATCAACCGTCTGACTACCATAGGCGTGGCCAAGTATGCTGCTGCCGGAGAGAAAAAGGGAGGAACCTTTCTTCAGATAGTTCGTCCAATCGGCTGTCCCAACCACGTCGTTGGATTTTTTGTTGGTTTCAATTGCGTACTGGTCGACAGCAGCGTCGATCATACGCAGATCGTTGAGGATTCGGCTGGCTTGGGAACGTTTACGGGCACGGAGGAAGCCGGGCACCGCGATCGCGGCCAAGAGCGCGATGATCGCAACAACGATCATAATTTCCACGAGGGTGAAGCCCGCGCGGCGCTTGTTAAGTTTGTTCAACATTGCTAACTTGCTTTCTGTTCTTTAGTGTTTGTTTGATTGCGCTCCGAAGCACCCGCTTCGGAATAGCCGCCTTAGGAGCACTCGCGATGCCAAGCAGCAGTCGTTTTAGAATTTCTAGAAACCTGTGGCTCCCTTCGAGCTCAGATCCCTAGGCTTAGGCGCGATTCTCGCTTCGCAAGCGCTACGGCAGCCGCCACTTGCTGATGAATTCGATATCGTGACTTCGCGTAAGCTCCTCAGCCCGATTCATCTCCAGCCGGTGCACTATGTCTTCGCGGGTGTTCTTCTCATCCGTGTCGTTGTTCTGGCCCGACTGACGGTTTCGCCATTTCTCCTGCCGACACGTGGAGACATGCATTTTTACGATGATTGGGCACAGCGGATTCTTAGCGGCCAGTTCACTGATCACCTCGCCTTTTACGGCCTGCCGGGGTACGCTTATTTACTCGCTGGTCTATACAAACTTGCCGGTTACGGTCCATTTGTTCCCGCCCTCTTGCAGGCATTGCTCGATGCTGCGACAGCGGTGCTGATCTATAAGATTTCAGTCGCCATTTTTTCGGCCACCGGCATGCGCTGCGCCCAAATCGCAGGGCTGGTCGCGGCGGGGGGTTGGGCCTTTTTCGTCCCGGCACAAACGTATGCCGCCATTCTTATGCCTACTGTCTGGCTCGTCTTTATCTTCTGGCTCATCCTTTGGCGCATCATCAGGCAGAAGAACGCACCAGGAAGATGCGAGGCATTAATTCTTGGTCTGCTGGTCGGTCTCACCGCCACGGCAATCGCGACGATTCTTTTCCTCATCCCGTTGTTAATCGGCGCTATCGTGCTCAAGCCCGCGATTTCCAATCATTCCCAGTTCCGCACTCGCATCAGCGCGCTCGTCCTCCTTTTCCTTGGCGCTGCTGCCGGTACTTCACCGTGTTGGGTGCACAATTGCCTCGTTGCCCAGGATCGCGTCTTTCTGTCCGCCCACAGCGGTATTAATTTCTGGATTGGAAATAATCCCAGCGCGAATGGTTATCCGCGTTTTCCGCCCGGTCTCCGCGCCGGCCAGGCTGCAATGTTGCAGGATTCAATCGATGCCGCCGAATCCGCGGCCGGACATTCGCTCAAACGTGGCGAGGTTTCACGCTATTGGTCCGCGAAGGCGCGGGCCTACATCGAGCGTCATCCGGCAGCCTGGCTACGATTACTTGCGGTCAAATTGCGCACAGTCTGGAGCGCATTTCAGTACGACGATCTCAGCATCATAACCATCTTGCGGGAGCAGAAAGTGACGTTTCCTGGGATTTATTTTGGCCTGGTCGCAACGTTGGCGCTGCCCATGATGCTTCTTCTTTGGAACACTGCACCGCTCTCGCGTTGGATCACAGCCGCCATCGTCTTACACCTGCTCGCGTTGTTGCCGGTTTTCACGACGGAGCGTTATCGGTTGCCCATTGTCCCGGGACTTCTCGTCTTCGCGGCGTTCGGTCTGATTACCTTCTTTAATAATGTTGTCGCCGGCAAATTTAACTCGGTGATTTCGTACGGCGCGTTATTGGCCGTTTCCACGCTCTTCGTTTCCTGGCCGCAAAGCGATCCATCCCTCTGGGCGTTGGATGCTTACAACAGCGGCTTGCAGGCGCTTGAATCAGGCAATCTCACGCTCGCCGAAAAGAAACTGCAACTTGCTCGCGCTTACGTTCCCACTAATCCGGAGACAAATTTCGCGCTGGGGAATTTGCGTCTGGCGGAAGGAAATTCCGCTGCCGCCTCCGCCTTTTACCTCGCTACTCTTCAGCTCGATAATCATCACCGCGGTGCCCTCAATAACCTCGGTGTCATGGCACTGGATGGCGGTAAATTCGACGCAGCGGAGAATTGGCTGCGCCACGCCGAAGATGTCGATCCTGGCAACGCGAAGATCCATTTTCTCCTCGCGAAGACGCTGCTGGCCAAAGACGAACATGAGCTGGCGCGAGAAGAAATAGAAATCGCCATTCGCCTTCGACCTAATCAGATTGAATTTCAGCAGCTGAAACAGAAGATCGAAAATTAAGAGCGGTACTGAAGCTGCTCGACCTTTTGGAATGGAACTCTCTCGGCCGCCCTGTTCTGCCGAGGACATCGTTGCGCCACTCGAAAAGTCGGCATCAACGATCACAACGGCAGTTTCGCGGCCCGGTGGCAAGCGCACCGCTTTCTGGGTTGCCATCGCTTCTCTGCTCGCCGCCGCAGTGAAAGGTGCAATCGCCTGGAATACGATTGGCACCAATGATGTCGTCACCTTTTACCAATTTGGCCGGTCGCTGCAAGATCACGGACTTGAGTGGACCTACCTGCACGACATTTCCTTCAATCATCCCCCGTTAACCGCTTACTTCTTGATGGGTATCTACAACCTCGCGCACCTGCCTTTTCTTCAAGAGAATACGATCAGCTTCCCCTTCTTACTTCGCCTTCCCGGAATCGTAGCCGATCTCGTTACGGTTTGGGCCGTTTTTCAAATCGGCAAGTCAGTGGAATCGAAAGTCCCGACGTGGGCGTTACTCCTGTTCGCTCTCAGTCCGGCCTCATTGATGATCACCGGCTTTCACGGCAACACCGATCCCATTATGGTGATGTTTCTAACCATCGCCACTCTTGCCGCCATTCGCGACAAGCCGATCCTCTGCGGACTGTTTTTCGCGCTCAGTTGCCAAATCAAAATTATTCCGTTGCTGTTCCTTCCCGTCTTCTTCTTTTATTGGAGAGAGCGCCGTCTCGCTTTCAAATTCATTGTTCCAACCGCGCTTACATTTCTGGTGCTCTGGGCACAGGCGCTGTTTAATTTTCCAATCGCATTCGCCAAAAACGTTCTGTCTTACGGCAGTTTTTGGGGCCTTTGGGGCGTGACTTATTGGCTGCGCCAAACCGGTTGGTCCGAATTCGGTCGTGTGACATATCTCCACTTCACTCCAGCACAAGCCTTAGTCGCCACCATTCTTAAGTTGTCGATTATCGCAATCGTTCTCTCGATTGCATGGCGGCGTCGCTACCTTGGAAGACAGAGTTTGCTTCGATCCATTGCCTACGCCTGGATCGTTTTCTTTATTCTCTCACCCGGGGTTTGCGCGCAATATCTTGTTTGGCTTGCACCGTTTGTCCTGCTCCTATCGCCGTCTTTCTTTGGCTGGTTCACCGCCACTGGTTCGCTTTTCCTGTTCTTTTTCTACAACACAATTGCCGATAAATTTCCCTGGTATCTCGCGATATCAAACGGTCGACACAATGGGGAATGGACGCCCTGGACGGCATGGCCATGGGCGGTTCTGATCGCGGGAGTGCTTGTCTTTTGGATTAAGGCGAAACGTGAAAATCCTTCTTTGCGCCTCTTCAGTTTAGAGCCGCTCGACCCAGAGTTTCCGAGTTGATGTTAACTGCTCGCGTCCGCCGCGCTCCGACACCCGCGTCACGGTTGAAACAAGTTTCCACCCCTGATGGGATTGGAATTTGCTCACAGCGCTCAGTACCGCTACATCTTCGCTCGTTCTGGCCGACCCAATGTCTGCTCCTCGTTTGTTCAAATCCCGGCTGATCATCCTGGCGATCATTCTCGCAATTGGCGTTTTTCTGCGTCTGCCGCCCGAACTCTTTCAACCAAATACAGGACCGCTTCACGCCCTCGAGTCGCTCCATCCCAGACCGGACGATCAAAAAGGCGGCTACGACGAGCGACTTTACGAAGCTTACGCCAAGGCCATTGGGGCGAACGGTCTGACTTCCTATCCGGATATTGTTAGGGCGTATATCGAGAAACAAAAGACTCTTCCTAGTTCGATTCTACCCCCACTTCGCTTCTTCTACATCTTCTTGGCCTATCTTTATCATGCTCTATTTAGCACACCCGAACGAACTGCCTTACATTACCTCTCCTCCATTTTTAGCATGCTAACGCTGCTACTTTCAGCTATCTTCGCCAGCCGATTAGGGCGCTCCGGCTATACTCTTGGAGTTACTGCCCTCATGGCGGTAGCACCGACGCAACTGCACATGTCACAGCATGGGCTGATTGACGGATTCTTTACCTTCTGGGCAATGCTGGCGCTTTGGTCACTCTGGGAAAATCTTCGATCACCGCGGGATTGGCGTTGGCTGGCCCTCTACGTCTTTGCCCTGTGCGCATGTGTCATCACTAAAGAGAACGCCTTCTTCGTCTGGATTGCGTTTATCGGCGTTATCGTGGCTAATCGTTGGCTCGCTTTTGGAGTCGTTACCCGCGAGATGATCATCGCGACCGTTCTTGGCTCGCTTCTCGGCGTTGTCATCCTCCTTATACTGGCAGGCGGTGTCGGGAGTTTAATTGAAACCTACACGCTGTCGGTAAGCAAGAACTACACTCTCGACTACGCTATTCAGACCGGGGACGGTCCGTGGTACCGCTATCTGGTTGATCTGCTGCTGGTTAGTCCCGTAGTCCTTTTATTAGCTATCGGTGCTGTCTTCACTATTCGCCGCGAGCAAAAGGTGGAATGGTTTTTCGCTCTTTTTATCGCGATAAGCTATCTGATCATGTGTAACATTAAGTACGGCATGAATCTTCGTTACGCCAACATGTGGGACCTGCCGTTGCGAGTACTGGCTTTTAGCCAGGTGCTATCCCTCTCCAGGCTGTTCCCGCGCGCCCAGAACTGGTTGATCATTGGAGCGACTAGCGTCCTTTGTCTAATCGAATTCCACCAGTATATCGTCCTGGCGGTGAACTTTCCTCTCTATGAGCTAGCTACCCAGTACTTAATGTATGCTCTTAAAATTCTCAAGTTTAGCCCGCAGCTTCATCCTTAATGGCACCGACCGCTATGTCGCAACTTCCTGAAAAGCGGCTTGGCATCGCTCTACTTTGTTTTGTCCTTCTTTTCGGCGCTTTTCTGCGCGTTTATCCTAGCGCGGGCACCAAATACCCTGGTGTGGATGAGATGTATTATCGTCACGGGTTGATGTTTCTTGTCCACAACGGTTTTACTAGCTATCCGAGTCTCGTTCGCAACTACGCTAAAGTTCAACCAACCCTTCCCGTTGCCGTTATTCCCCCCACACGGGTAACGCTAATCGCGGCTGCGTTTCTTTGGCATCAAATCTTTAATACCGTGCCACTGATATCTTTGCGCGCGGTCGCCTGCTCCGCCGCCGTTCTGACCTTACTTATTAGTGCCCTTTTTCTCTACCGCGCCGCTGGATTACCTGCTGCCATTGCGGTGAGCGCCTTACTGAGTTGTGCCCCGATGCAAATCCAATTGGCACAACGAGCCTACGTCGACGGAGTATTCGCCTTTACCGCTATCCTGACGCTTTGGTTGCTTTGGGAAAACATGCGGGAGGCTTCTTCGCTGAAGTGGCTCGTGCCTTACGGAGCGAGCATCGCGCTAATGGTAGTAACCAAGGAAAACGCGGCCTTTGTCTTTGTTGGTATTCTCAGCATTCTCGCGTGCAACCGCTGGCTGAAGATTGGAGAGGTAGGTCTGAATCTCGTTATCGCCACCTTCGCCGGCGCATTGGCGGGCGCAGCAACACTGGTCATTGCCTCCGGCGGACTAGCGACTTTGATTCAGGTGTTCCGGGCTAGCATTTCAAAGACCTATGTGACCCCTTATGTTATCCAAACCGGGGATGGTCCCTGGTTTCGTTATATCCTCGATCTTATCGCGATGAACCCCTTGGTTACTCTGCTCGCGCTGGCTGCGCTTGGGCGGTTGAGTTTCCAAGAGGCGATCAATCGCTATTTCGCGCTCTTTCTTGCAGTCACCTATCTGCTGATGTCGAATCTGCATTACGGGATAAGCCTGCGCTACACCGCCATCTGGGACCTGCCACTTCGCTGCCTCGCGTTTACGCAAATCGTTCTCATGGCTGCAAGCGTTCCCCCGCGTTATCGAACCATCTTTATTCCCGTAGCCGTAGCCGTAGTTTGCGCGGTGGATTTAAGTCACTACTGCTTGTTCTTCGTTCAGAATGGAACCTATGATCCAACCGCGACAGAAATACTGCACCAACTGAACATCGTGAAGTAAGTGTCGCGCTGGGGGAATTACTAGCGTGCGGGCCGTTTTGCTAATCTCGTACAACGATGGTGGAGCATCGCGCTATTTACGGCTGCCGGACTTAGCTTCGCGTTCGCGATGCGCAATTACGTCGTTATGGCGGTGGAATATCCGCTCTGCGAGCTGCTCAGCGACGAGCTCATGGGTGGCTTAAGGATTCCAAGGCGAGCAGGCCGCAATCAGACCCCCCACGGCACGAAGTATAAAGGTGCGCGTGCGTTACATCGAGCATTCTTTTTTCGACCGCGATGGAATGGCCAAGCAGAAGCATCAAGCGATTGATGGAGAAGTGCCCGCGACGCGCCCGCGGGAGAAATCGCGACACTGGCTAGTCGTGCCGATAGATCCAAAGATCGCCCGGTGTGATCTTCTCGATCAAAGTGAATCCATACAGCGCTCCGTCGGTCCATTCCTTTGGAAATAAAATGTAACGGTATCCGGCGTTGGCCAGAACCGGCAGGTCCGGCGGCAAAAACAAAATGTAATAGTCGGGATAAACCAAACTCGCACTCACTTCATGGGACTTCCTCGGCACCTCGCACCCGATATTTGCGTAGCGATTATAAGTGGACTCGTTTGCGCCGGAATCGAGTTGGTGGAGAAGCGCCAGATCGGGCACAATCATAGTGCCATTGAAGACTGGTGCACCGGTCGCCTTAACCAATTGCGCGAAATAACGAGTGTGGTAGATAATCCATTTTCCGTCGGGATCCTGCGCTCGAATGCGATCGATTTCTTTAAAGGCGTTCGATCCGAGCAAAGGTCCAAGGCCAGACATCACCGGATTGATTGTGGCATTGCTGAAGATCAAGAGTGCGCCCAGAACCGCTGGCAGCCAACGAAACCGGAGCGCTTCCCAGAAAAAGAGCAGGAGAATAGCGGCGCTGATCGCCAGCGGCTGGATCCAGTGCCATGGATCGCTTAAATAGACGGCGTTCGCAGTCCGTCCTCGCAAGAGAAGAAACACGACTCCGAGCCAGAGGACGGCTCCGCAGATCGCCGCAGTCGGCTTGGACAGAAATGACGCGCGATATCGATCCAGGAAGAAGCAGCACAAAAAAATGTTTGCCAGTCCAATGGCAAGAAGAGCGCGACGTTCGGTGGCGAGGTTCAAAAGTGTCGCGCGCAGCAACCAGACCGGAAATGGCATCACGCAATAAAGACCAAAGCAAATGAGAAAGATCGATAGTGTTGCCAGTAACGGAGAGATGCGCGTCTTATTTCGAAAGCGAGCGAATAAAGTCGCAAGAACGACTGCGGGCCAGAGCGGATAAAAATTGCTCGCTTCGCATATGTTGTCGTAAACGGCGGGCACAGTTTGTTCGGATTCGAAAAAACCGAGTACGCCCGAGAATAATTTAAACAGCGACAGCTCTCCGCCTGCGCTGCGACGCTGTCCGGGATAAACCGTGTGTGCCACCATTTCGAGCGTCCCTCGGACGTTAATCCAGTACGGAATCAGAATTACCGCGATTGCCAACAAGCCTGTTCCGATGAGAATCAACCCACGGATTGTCGACTTGGAATCCTGCTTGTCACAGTTCTCGAACCATACACCGATCAAAATGGCGAGCATCAAAAGCGTGAGCGGAATCTGATAAGGCGGATAAAGACAAAGAACGAAATTGGTGCCGCAAAAAATGAAACTTGCCAGTGCCAGGGTCAATTTTCCGCGATGTTGATCTTTAAAAAAACTCACTGCGCATCCCAGGCAGATCGCCCACGTGGTGATCATTTCGGGAAGCATGCCTGGCGACGAAAACCACCATTGCACGTAGCTGGAAAACATTACCCAGACCGCGCCGAAAATCGCGAGCAAGTAGCTCCGGACGCCGATTTGTCGCAGTGCCCACGCAACCGCTGCGAGCAAACCGAAAGCCTTAGTGCACCAATAAAACGAAAACCCACGCTCGAAATCGAGAACGAAAAAGCCCCACAACTGAGGACGAAAAAGGGTCGTATAATAGGCGACCGGCACGCTCATGAGAAGCGGCGCGCGTCCGGCGCCGAGACTCGGATTTTCGATCGGAAACGGTGGATTCTGGCGTGCTTGGGAGAGCATCGCAGGCGTCCAGATACCCCATTCGTCCACGCGCAAATGCTTTGGTGAGGAGAGAATGAGCCCACGAGCAATTCCAGGCTCAGCGAGGAGATTGCGCCACATTCCCACCGAGGAACCGCTGAGTTTCAATCCGACAGCGAGACAAAACAAAAGAGCGCTGCCAATGCAGCACGAGCGCAGCAAAGCGGTCTTATTCGGGCCTAGCCGATACAAAAAATTATCGCGGTTTCCTGAGGACCGAGTCCGCCGCAGCGAGCAACGCCCGATCGTTGTTGTCATTTAATCTCCCCAGCACTCTCCCGGCGTGACGAATCGATTTACGCAGAAAATATTACTGCGCGGGGAGGAGAAAATCACCTGGCAGTTTATAGACATCGCCAGCGACGGCATCAAGCGCCCGTGCCGAAATGGCCACAACCCCGCGGCAGATCAGCGGTGTGAACCAGTTTGCGCCAGCCCGAGCTGGAGAGCACCAAAATGGCGGTCAAAAACGGCGTGATTACCTTGTCTATTTTGCGGGGTTCAACGGAGTTGCCCTGGATCGAGCTCCACCTTTTCCTTAATCGAAATCGGTCCGGCGCGAGCTCCGGCAAAGTGATTACCTTGGGCGCTCTGAGTTCCAGCTCCTCGAGACGCATTGCCCGAGAAACAGCTAGAACTGCGCCAAAATTTGACTGGCTAGCGAGCGCCTGTCATTGGCCCTGATTGAGCGTGGCGTTACCGGCCGCCAGCAGGGCACGATCGTCGTTATCGTTTAATTTCGCCAGCAGTTCCTTGGCGTGACGGATCGATTTGCGCAGAAAATATTCCGGCGCAGTGAAATCGAGTAATTGTTTTTCGCCATTTCGCCCCCGCGCCTGCAACTCCGAATCCCAACGGCTGAGCGCGCAGGTGGAGGCGAACAATTCCATCGCTGCCCCTGCGATCCGCTCCTGAATCAGTTGCATGTCCAGGACCGGTTCGCGGTAAACGACCAGAGCGCGATTGACCGCGACATTGAAGCGCCAGATCAAACGCCCGAGTTGTCCAGCGACGCCGTGCAACTCCGCGCTTTGCACTGGCACGTTCGGCGTGCGAACGGTCGCGCCCAGGCGATTCATGCCCGCGCTCCACGCCTTGCCGACTCGGTTCATTGAGAACGACGTCATGGTGTCGTAAATTTCTTTGAACTCCATTCCCGGCCCGCGCATTCCGACCAACGCGATAAACGAAGTCAAAACTTCGTTCGACCCTTCGCCGATTTGATTGATCCGCGCATCCCGCAACATGCGTCCCAGCGGATTATCATCGAAATAAGCAGAGCCGCCGTGGATTTGGAAGGCATCGTTGACCGCCTCCCATAGCCGATCGGTGGTGAAAACTTTCAGCATCGCCGTTTCGATCATGTAATCCTCGAGGCCGCGATCAATCAGCGATGCGGTTACATTGGTCATTGCTTCCATCGCGTAAACATCGGCTGCCATGCGCGCAATTTTCTTTTTTACCAGATCGAAATCGCCCAGTGTTTTTTTGAATTGCTGACGCGAGTTGGCGTGCTCGATCGCCAGTTGCAGGCAATGTTTGGCCGCGCCGGTGCAACAAGCTCCGAAAGTAGTGCGCCCGAAATCCAAAACGGTCAGCGCGACGCGCAAACCTTTGCCGAGTGGGCCAAGAATATTTTCTTTCGGCACGCGCACATCGTTTAAACGAAAACGGCCGGTGGCGGTGCCGCGAATCCCGAGCTTCGGCATTCGAGCTTCGATCATTTCCACTCCTGGCATGTCGGGCGTGACGAGAAACGCAGTGATCGCGTCCTTACCCGGCTTGTCCGGAACCGGAGTGCGCGCCATTACCGTCCACACCTGCGACACTGCTGCATTGGTGATATAACGTTTCTCGCCATTCAAAACGTAGTGCGAGCCGTCGTCGCTCGGCGTGGCTGTCATTCGCACATTAGCGGCATCCGAACCAGCCTCGCGTTCGGTCAACGCGAACGCCGCCAGTTTTTCTCCAGCGACCAGCGAGGGCAACCATTGCGCTTTCTGTTCACGGGTACCGAACAAGATCAGCGCACGGATTCCGATCGAGTGATGAGCATTAACAAACACCGAAGTGGACGCATCGCGTTTCCCGATCTCCTCCAGAATGCGGCAGCATTGCATTTGCGAGAAACCACGCCCGCCGAATTCCCGTGGCGCCGTCATCCCGAGAACACCGGTGCGGGCGAGGCCATCGATGAGGTGGCGCGGGATGTCGGCATTGCGATCGATCCAGCCCGGGTCGAGGTCGCGATCGAGCATTTGGCGCACTTCGTTCAGCGCACTGTCCAATTCCGTCTGCCGCGTCGCGTCGAGCCGCGGATACGGCATCACCCAGTCAGCTACAAAATTTCCCAGGAAAAGTCCTTTGGCGAAACCGAGTTCCTGCCGGCCGCTAAAAAGCAGCTCCTCCGCTTGCTGCATTTCCTTCTGACGCTGAATTTCTGCTTCGCTTTGTGCCATGTTCAGGGGTCGCCGCTTGGCGAGTCACAAACTGTATTCACTGGCGTCGTTCTGTCCACTAAGCACGCGCAGAACGCCTGACACAATTTGCAGCGCAGTCTTGTGGCCTTCCGGCCATTGACTGGCCCGCGGTCCTGCCACGTTTAACACAATCGTCATCCCGAGCGAATGCGAGGGGCCTCTCAATTGGCCAGTGCGTTTACGGAGGCTTGAGAGGTTCCTCGTCCTCTGCGCGACTTGGAATGACAGCGCTCTAACAAACTCCGTGGCCGCGTCGATCGTCTCTTGGACGCTCATACTCACGCAATCAATAACGAAATACGGCTTCCCCATTTCGATACAGCGATCAACCGTTTCACGTGTCCCGCCGACAGGCTCTCCGTTTGAAATGATCAACGTGCCATCCGAATCCGCCACGTTCCTCGCGGTGCGTGCGGCGTATCCGGCATTCGCCAATTCCACCACTGGATAGTGTTCCGGAATTGTCCCATCTTCGGCCAACCGTTCCGCCGGGCACCACCCGCCGCACTCAACTTCAAATGCAAGCGCGGCATCGAGCGCCCCGCGATCAACTCCAGTTTGTCCGCCAGAAATGATCTTCAGCAATTTGCTAGCGAGACTCTCTTTTTTGCGACTATTAGTAAATTCCAAACGCCGTGTAAGGAAAGAAATCGGCCCATTTTCCTGCGGTTGACCCATTCTGCCGCGAAGTGGAATACTCTCTGCTGCAAATCAGCCCCCGTCTAAGGTCATTCTCTTTGCAACCGCGACGAACAAAAACCTTATTAGTGACCGCCCTGTTAGGCGTCGCCTGGACAGTGGCCATTTCCTTCGGCTTACGTACCTTACTAGCATATGAGAGCACGCCCGGCACAATAGGGGCGGTGCCAGGCCAGTGGCCGTCAACGTCGCAAATTGGGCGGCTTACGGATCGCCCGACATTAGTCACGTTGGTTCACCCACGTTGTCCCTGTACGCGAGCAAGCGTCGCCGAGTTGGGGCAGTTGATGGCGCGTATAGAGGGCAAGGTCGACGCATACGTGCTTTTTCTGAAACCAAGACAAAGTGGCGTTGAGTGGGAGGATACCGAGCTTCGACGCAGTGCTGCTGGAATCCCCAGCGTAACGGTCCTGTCGGACATTGATGGAGTTGAGGCGCGCCAATTCGGTGCCGAAACATCAGGCCACACACTTCTATTCGATCGCGATGGGCGTCTCCTCTTCAGTGGAGGCATCACGGAATTTCGGGGGCATGTCGGTGACAACACTGGCGTGCGTGCGATTGAGTCGCTGATCGATGGCCGGGCGCCTGCGCGAACTGCCACTTCCGTGTTCGGTTGCGCCTTAGCCAACCGGTCGCAGAAAGAAGACAAGGCACTATGTCGGAAATAGCTCAACAATCCCTCCAGTCCAATGTTTGGACCGATCGGGCCGATGAGCTCTTTCAGCAGCATCGACAGAAGATTTATCGAAGTACGGATCAGTTATTTGCCCGGCTGATGCTCTTCCAGTGGGTGGCTGCGATCATGATCGCGATGATCATTTCGCCGCGGACTTGGGTCGGCCAATCAAGCTACGTTCACATTCACATCTGGGCCGCAATCTTTATGGGAGGCGCAATCACAGTTTTCCCAATTTGGATGACGCGAGCCTGGCCGGGCACAGCACTGACTCGCCACATCATTGCGGTGGCGCAAATGCTAATGTCAGTTCTGCTCATCGATTTGACCGGCGGCCGGATTGAAACTCATTTTCATGTCTTTGGATCGCTTGTCATCCTCTCCTTCTACCGCGATTGGCGTGTCTTAATTTCGGCGACAATTGTCGTTTACCTGGATCATTTTCTCCGCGGAATTTACTGGCCCTACTCGGTCTATGGCGTGCTCAGTGCCAGTCCGTGGCGATCAGTCGAGCATGCCGGCTGGGTCATTTTCGAAGACATCTTCCTGGTGATCTCGTGTCTGCGCAGTATCCGTGAAATGCGTTTCGTTGCCAACCGCACCGCTGCGCTCGAGTCGAGCGAGCAGAATTTCCGGCAGATATTCGAGGAAGCGCCGATCGGCATGGCCGTGGTAGGGCTCGATAGCCGCTATGCCCAGGCAAATACCAGTTTCTGTAACATGGTCGGCTACGCGGAAGAGGAGCTCACCAGCCGAACGCCCTCGGAAATCACTCATCGCGAGGATATCGATAAAGATAAGCAACTCACCCAGCGCTTATTGAGCGAGACGGCGCGCACCTGCGTGGAAAAACGTTACGTTCGGAAGGACGGCGAGATAATCTGGGCCACACGAACTGCCTGCTTAATGCGCGACGAAAGCGGTAAGCCGCGCCACTACCTGGCTATGGTAGAGGACATCACGCAGCGCAAGAAAGATGCTGTTGCACTTGAGGAAGCGAAAAATGAAGCGGAGCGCGCCAATCGCGCGAAAGACAAATTCCTGGCTGCTCTTTCGCACGAGTTGCGCACCCCCCTTACTCCCGTGCTCATGTCTGCCGCTGCTCTCGAGCAAGAGCCCGGCATCGAGCCGGAGCTGCGTCGTCAATTCGGCATGATGCGACGCAATGTCGAACTCGAAGCTCGACTCATCGACGACTTGCTCGACCTGACGCGGGTCTCCCACGGCAAACTTCAACTGCTCTTTTCCCGCCCCGTCGATGTCCATTCGTTGCTCGCTCACTCCGAGCAGATCGTACGCAGTGACGCGCGAAACAAGTCATTAGTGCTCCGCCTCGAATTGACGGCCAACGAGCATCATGTCGCTGGTGACGACGCCCGAATTAATCAGGTATTCTGGAATTTGATCAAGAACGCAATCAAGTTCACGCCCGCTGGCGGCCAAATCACCGTGCGCACGGCGAATCCCAGCCCAGGACAACTTGTTATAACGGTAAGCGACAATGGCATTGGGATCGGTCAGGAAACGCTCCCGTTCGTTTTCCGAGCCTTCGAGCAGGGCGATATCCGGGGAATGCAGCCTTGCAGCGGCTTGGGGCTTGGCTTGGCGATTTCGAAAGCAATTGTCGAGCTCCACGGTGGAGCGATTCGTGCAGAAAGCGCTGGACGAGGTCTGGGCGCAGTATTTACTGTCCAACTGGGCACGGTATTACCATTTCCCGAGGCTCAAATTCAGGCATCACAGCCACGGCGTTTTAGGGGCAAATCACATCACCTCCTGGTGGTTGAAGATCACGAGCCGACGCTCACGGTCCTCACGAGGCTTCTTCGCGATCAGGGCCATGACGTAATGCCTGCCTCCACTGTGCATGACGCTCTCACTTTAGCCGCCGAGCACACCTTCGATTTTGTCATCAGCGACCTCGGGTTGCCGGACGGCAGCGGCATCGATCTGATGATGCGGTTGAGTAATGATTACGGCCTTCGAGGGATCGCGCTGACGGGGTACGGAATGGCCGAAGATCTGGTCAAAACACAGCGGGCTGGTTTCTTGGCGCATCTGGTGAAGCCGATCAATTTTGATCAACTCCACCGCGTCCTTGAGCGAGCGCAGCTGGCCACAGGCTAAAATCCAGCTGCATTCTTGGCGCGTGTCGCACTCGGCGCAGATGTCGCAAGCGCCGGACGTTTAAGATCCAATCCTCAGCGGACGCCCGAGCATCCATTGTGCTATTCCATGCCGCAGCGCCACATGTCCAAACTCATTCCCACATCCTTGCGAACCTCCATCAAAGCAGCCTTTCCCGTGGCGCTTACCGTGCTGGCCTATCTGCCAGCGCTCCGCAATGGTTTCATCTGGGACGACGACGCGTGGTTGATGCACAATCGCACGCTTGAAGGCGTAACCGGTCTCTATCGTCTCTGGTTCGATCTCCTCGCCTTGCAACAATATTACCCAATCACCGGCACCGCCTTCTGGATTCAATATCAACTCTGGGGATTTCATCCATTCGGCTATCACGCGGTGAATGTCGCGTTGCACGCACTGAACGCAGTCCTGTTTTGGTTCGTGCTGCGAAAGCTCGGCCTGCGGGGCGCCTGGTTCGCCGCCGCTGTTTTCGCAGTGCACCCGGTTATGGTGGAATCGGTCGCGTGGGTCACTGAAATCAAAAATCTTCTTTCGACCGCATTTTTCCTTGGAAGCGTTCTCGCCTACCTCAACTTTGAAAACTTGGAAAGACGCGACCTGCCGCGTCAAGGGAACTGGTTTGTTCTTTCTTTGCTCTTCTTTATCTGTGCTCTGCTTTCCAAGAGCGTGACCTGTTCGCTTCCGGTCGTGCTTGCTATTCTTATTTGGTGGAAACGCGAACAAATTCGCCCGGTGGATTTTCGCCCGTTGCTTCCCTATTTTCTAGTCGGTTTGCCGATGGGGCTGCTGACCGCGTGGCTCGAAGTCCATCACGTCGGAGCAGCCGGGGCTTTTTTCAACCTGGAGTTTTATCAACGTTGTATCATCGCAGGCCGGGCCATTCTTTTCTACTTCTTCAAGCTGGTCTGGCCTAACGATCTCACTTTCATCTATCCCCGGTGGGAAGTGACCTCGCTTTGGCTATTGCTCGTTCCTGCTTTTGTCGCACTCTGCCTCCTTGCTCTCTGGTTCCTGCGCAAAACCATCGGCAAAGGACCCTTCGCCGCCGCTGCGTTCTTCATCGTCACCCTGGGACCAATCCTTGGCTTCTTCGACGGCTATGCCTTCCAATTCTCCTTCGTCGCCGATCACTGGCAGTATCTGTCGAGCCTGGGAGTGATCGCTTTGGCGAGTGCATTTCCTAATGTTCTTTCTGGCGTGAGCCGCCATGTCCGAAACGCGGCACTGGGTTTCGTCCTCTTTGTGTTGGCCCTGCTGACTGCACGACAATGTTTCATTTATAAGAGCGAGGACACAGTCTGGCGCGACACGTTGCTCAAAAATCCGAATTGCTGGCTGGCGCACAACAATCTCGGGGTCAATCTGATGGAAGGCGGCTCTTCAGGCGGGGCGGAAGAACACTTTCGTGCGGCTGTCCGGCTCAATTCGAGCTTTTACCAAGCGGAGAACAATCTTGGAGAGGTCTTGCTCGCTCGGAATCAGGTCGAAGGAGCTGCGCGACACATCGACCGATCGATCGAGATAAAACCCACCTATGCCCGCTCGCATTGGAACAAGGCGCTGATCCTGGCTCAACAAGCTAAATGCGATGAAGCATATGAGATTGTCGATCAGGGCTTGCAACAGCGGCCGATCTATCTCGCTGGGGTCAATGCTTTCGCCTGGTTGCTCGCCACCTCTCCAGACGAACATGTGCGCAAACCACGTGGCGCCGAAGAGCTGGCCCGCAGATGCTGCGAGGCCACCGGATACGGTAATCCGCGGTTTCTCGACACGCTGGCCGCAGCCTATGCCAATCAAAATGAGTTCGATCGGGCGGCAGAAACAGCGTCAAAAGCTGTTGATCACGCTGTCCGGCTCGGCCAAGCAACGTTCGCCTGCGAAATCACAAGGCGACTCGAGTTGTATAAAGCGGGCAGGGCGTATCTCTCCTTCCGGCGTTAACTGGAAGACAAGCTTTGCCCGCACGGCCGCATCCCTCTCGGCCCTGCAATCCACCACCAGCTTAACTGCATTCCTGGCTAGTCCGGCAACTGAAAGGTTTGCGGCTCGTACCATCCAGTCCGGACCAGTGCGAGAAAAAGACCGCCTATTTCTCTTCCAAGCGGCTTCGCATTTAGAACTGAGCCTTCGCCCGTTGTCTACAATTGACTTTCGCCTCACTCGCACGTCGCAGCGCCAAGCAATTCCTGAATATCTCCCATTGGAGACACGCCGACTTTCTCTTCAACAAGATGTACGCGCTTCTGCAGTTCGTTGATGGAAAACGCAAGACTGGCGAGACCATGACAAACCAGCCTCATTTCCGCTGAAGTGGCAATCCGCCCTGCGTCCATGAAGCTTCGAATAGCTTCGTGGAGAACCTTATCGTCATAGACACTGTTCATTTGAACCTCCTGTGCTGCATCAGTTACCTCCCTGACTCGTGTCACACCCGCCAGAATGACTGCTTATCGACGGCCTCTTCTGATGCGCTGAAATTCTGTCGTTCGTTTGTGTGGTCGAGCGTAGTTCTTTCTCACAAATTGTCCGCTTATCGAACTTTGTGCGATTGTTTTCTTAGGCATTCTAATTTCCCTTCCTAACTGGTCATATCTAACTACATCCCTGGCTTGTGCCGCACTGCATGCAAACACCGCATGCCCCGGCGCGAATAACTTTGTCGCTGCCGCAGACCGAGCAAACTATGCCCATGAACATGTTGCCCAAGGCTACCTTCACCCGATCAGCGTGGGTGTAGCCTTTGCTCAACATCTTCGGATTTCCCTCGTTCGGCGAATGGCTCGTAATCACATCGATTAATTCCTTTTCCGCCGTGCGCGGCAGATCGGACACCGGCCGGTTCACCGCCTTCTTTTCCATTTCCGCAAGCTCTTTCAGTGGCAGTTCTGATTGCCCGCGATGCGGCGCGGTCGCCTCCTTGTAGCCTTTGATGAACTGGCAGCCAAGCCAGCGAAACACGTAATCGGTAATGCTGGTCGCGCTCCGGATATCAGGATTTTTGGTAAACCCGCTCGGTTCGAAACGCTGGTAGGCGAACTTCTTTACCAGGCTTTCCAAGGGTACTCCATATTGTAGGGCGATCGAAGTGAGGGTGCCGACGGTATCCATCAAGCCGCCAATCGTGCTGCCTTCCTTCGCCATAGTGATAAACAGCTCACCGGGCTCGCCATCGTCGAATAACCCCACTGTGATGTAGCCTTCGTGCCCAGCGATCTCGAACTTGTGCGTCAACGACATGCGGGTATCGGACATGCGGTGCCGAAAGGGCCGTCCGCGCAAGATCGCGATTTCGTTTTCAAGTTCCAAAATCCGGTTGTGCAAATCTTCCCGCTCGACTGTGACGTCGATCACTCCATCGAGCGAGCCCATGTCGCGCGTTTTTCTGGTGTTCAAGGGAGCGGAACGTTTCGAGCCATCGCGGTAAATGGCGATCGATTTCAATCCCAGCCGCCATCCTTCCACGTAAGTGTTCATGATGTCGTCAACGGTCGCGTTCTCCGGCATGTTCACCGTTTTCGAAATCGCGCCACTGAGGAAAGGCTGCGCTGCCGCCATCATTCGCAGATGTGCGATGTAATGGAGGCTGCGCTCCCCGAGATGCGCGCGAAAGGCGCAATCAAAAATCGGGAGATGCTCCGCCCGCAACGGCGTCGGATAAAGCCGGCCTGCCTCCGCTGTTCCCGCGAGAACGGCCGAGTGATCGGCGCCAGGCGTGGCATCCTCAATGGTGTCGAAGAGATCGACATGCTCGATGATGCGCGCGATCTCTTCCTCCGCATAACCCAGATGTTGCAGCGCAGGTCGAATCGTTTGGTTAACGATTTTTAGCATTCCGCCACCGGCTAATAATTTGTATTTCACCAGCGCGATATCGGGCTCGATCCCCGTGGTATCGCAATCCATTAGGAAACTGATGGTACCGGTGGGCGCGAGCACCGTTACCTGGGCATTGCGATAACCGTGACGCTTGCCGAGCTCGGCGGCGCGGTCCCAGGCACGAGCAGCTTCCTTTTTCAGATAAGCAAATTCCTCTGCATCCGGAATCTCCTCGACCGCTTCTCGATGCAGATCGATCACTTCCAGCATCGACGCGACATTATCTTTTGCCGCCGGTTTGCTCACTCCACTGCAACGCGCGTCACGATAACCCGGGAATGGCCCCATCGTTTTCGCCAGCAACGCGCTTTGTTCGTAGGCTTCGCCGGTCATGATCGCGGTGATGGCGCCACAAAGCGCACGACCTTCCACGCTGTCATAGCCGTAGCCGTAGCTCATGACGAGCGAGCCAAGGTTGGCGTAACCGAGCCCGAGCGTGCGGAAGATGTGCGAATTCTCCGCGATTTCTTTGATCGGGTAGCTCGCGTTATCAACAATAATTTCCTGCGCGGTAATGAAAACACGCACGGCCGCTGTAAACCGTTCGACATCGAACATGCCGTCCGCTTTCTTGAACTTCATCAAATTAAGCGAAGCCAGATTGCAGGCAGTGTTATCGAGAAAAAGGTACTCACTGCAAGGATTAGTAGAATTTTGCCGGGCTGTTCCTTTGCAGGTATGCCATTTGTGAATGGTGGAATCGAACTGCATCCCGGGATCGCCACAGATGTGAGTTCCTTCCGCGATTTTGCGGAGCAATATCCGCGCATCCTTCCGTTCGCAGGGTGAACCGTCACGCACCCGTCGGGTCCACCATTCGCGGTCTTCCAACGCCGCGTGCATGAATTCGTCGCTCACGCGCACGCTCAGATTTTCATTCTGATACATGACTGAGCCATAGGCATCGCCATTGTAACTGCCGTCGTATCCTTGCTCGATCAACGCCCACGCCTTCTTCTCTTCCTTCTGTTTCGCATCGATGAATTCTTCGATGTCCGGATGCCAATCTTTCAGCGTGTTCATCTTGGCGGCGCGCCGGGTTTTGCCGCCGCTCTTCACCACGTTGGCGACCTGATCGTAAACTTTTAGGAACGAGAGTGGCCCGCTTGGTTTGCCGCCGCCGCTTAACTTCTCACGCGTGCTCCGTAAGGTGGAAAGATCGCTTCCCGTGCCGCTCCCATATTTAAATAGCATCGCTTCGCTTGTCGCCAGTCGCATGATGTCTTCCATCGTGTCGTCCACTGATTGGATGAAACAGGCGCTCCCTTGCGGATACTCATATTGGGTCGCGGCGCGATCGGCCGTTCCCGTTTCGCGATTGTAAAAGTAGTTACCCTCGCCGGCACCGTTGCCGATGCCGTATTGTTGATAAAGACCAACGTTGAACCAGACCGGCGAATTGAATGCGCCATGTTGATTGAGACAAAGCCAGGTCAGTTCATCGTAAAAAAGATCCGCCGTCTGCGCATCGGCGAAATAGCCGTCGAGCAATCCCCAGTCTGCGATCGTGCGTGTGACCCGATGAATCAACTGCCGCACCGAAGTTTCGCGTCCTCCCTTTTCTGGATCAGTCCCGTTAGCGATGTCGCCGTAAAAATATTTTGAGACCGCGATCTTAGTCGCCAGCTCGCTCCAATCTGCCGGCACTTCGATGTTGTCTTGTTTAAAGATAATTTTGCCGCCGTCGTCGGTGATTTCGGCGATGCGGCGTTCCCATTCCATCTCGTCGAAAGGGGCAGATTTCGCATCGCTGAACACTCGCTTGAAATGCAAGCCGGCCCGTTGCGTGCCGGTGCCACGGCGGATACGCGCGCGTGCACGCCCCTTGCGTCCCTTGTTGAATTGCGATGCGGAAATGCCGGGTTTCAACTGAATCATGGGAAGTGAGAATGGGTTGAAGATTGCGAATACATGTGAAAAATAGTGAACAGCCCAGGCAACAACTTGTGAACAGTGGCGAGCAACAAGTTATTGCGGGAGCTAGCCCGCGGATATACAACATGCGGTAGAAATGTGCCCTTGCTCAAGTTTTTATTTGTTAAATTTTTGCCGCGTCGCCTTTCCCTCTGATTCTGCTTCTCTGCCAGACTATGACGGCAGGCTGGAAGTGGCCCGATTCCAACGCTCAAGTCTCAAAATTATCGTTGCAGTGTCATTTCGATGTTGGACGTTCGGCGTTCGGCGTTGGATCTTTGCTTCTCCCGGAAGGGTGGCTGAGTCCGGTTTAAGGCACTCGACTCGAAATCGAGCGTGGGGCAACCCACCGTGGGTTCGAATCCCACCCCTTCCGCCACGGATTTAATCGCACGATTCCAAAATGCAAAAAGGAACCATCCAAAGCTGGATGCTCGCGGCAGTTCTAGGTGATCACAGCTGAGCGGCAGACAGTTGAGCCTGGCAAGGTAATCGTTACCGCGCTCGCGGGCCTGTTCTTCCTCATCTGCACCTGGACGTCCTATGCCCGCTGGGCGAATTTCCAGTATCGGTCGTTCGACCTGGCCTACTATGTCCAGGCGATCTGGCAACTGATTCATGGGCGCCTGGATGTGTCGGTCGAAAACGTCCCCCTGCTGGGCAACCACGTCGAACCGATCGTTTTTCTTTTTGCACCGCTCTTCGCAGTTTTTCTTCACCCCATGCTTTTTGTTGTGGTGCAGAACGCTGCGCTCGCGACAATGGCTCTGGTTGGCTACAACATCGCAAAGCGGCTCGGACTCGATGGAAAACGTGCCTGTTTACTGAGCGCCGCGCTCCTGCTTGCGCCAGCCGCAGGCTACATCGCCATTCATGAATTCCATCCCGAAGCTCTGGTTGCGCCCTTCCTTTTATTAATGCTTCAGGCGTGGGTGGCGAAGTCCCTTGGCCGCCATTGGCTCTGGTTCGTCGCTGTTTTGGCCTGCAAGGAAAACATGGCGCCGCTGCTGATCGTTTACTGTGCAACACAATGCGTCGCCGAACGCAGTCGTGGCCTGGCCGAACTGCGCCGTTGGTATCTCTGGCCGATGAGCCTGGCTCTCATCTGGTTCCTACTGTGCGCCTACGTTATTACGCCGGCGCTGAATTCCGGTAATATCGATTACGTTGCCTTGTACGATCAGTTGGGCACGTCGCCCGGGAATATCCTGCTCAACGTCATCATCCGGCCACACTTGATCGGCAGGGCGCTTCTTCAATCTCTGACTCACGGAAACCTCGTTTGGGCGCTCCTCCTTCCGTTTCTCTGCCTGCCGTTGCTTAGGCCACGCTGGATCGTTATCGCCGCACCGATTCTTCTACAGCATCTCCTTTCATGGCGTTCGTCGGAATGGATGATTTACTTTCATTACGCCGCGCCGCTCCTTCCTCTCTTCTGGATCGCATCGGTCGAAGCAATCGCGGCTTCCGATCAATGGAAACACCTTCCTTCGCTCGTTTCCCGCGCCACCGCATGGCTGGTCATTCTCGGCTGTGTGGCCGCCCAGATTTGGCTCGGGCCGGTCTCGCGCATCGTCACTACCACCGCGGATTGGTTTGAAGCCGGTCAAGAACGTGCACGCAAGAACGCTTTCATTGCTCAGATTCCACCAGCCAGCAGCGTGGTGGCCCCGCTGCCCTACCTCTCTCATCTTGCGATGCGCGAGAAATTATATTCACTTCACTATATTCTGAAGGGTCTCAAGACTCTGAGCCGATCATCCTACGAGCCGCCGTTATCAACGGATTTTGTGCTGATTGATTATCGTGACTCGGCCACCTTCGATCCGGGCGCGGGCTTTTATCATCCGACCATGAAAACAGTCGACGGCCGGATCATCCCGTCGAGTGATCGGCTGCTGCACGATTTTCTGAAAAGGGCAGTTTGGACTTCGGACGAGCAAGACGAACTTACGCTGTTGCGGAATTTGGGGAGCCGAAGAACGCCTGTTACCGCTGAACAATCTTCATCGGCCGATGGCGAGTCGGGCGTTTTTTCAATCGGTGCGACCCGACTTCTGAGTATCGGAACCACAGGCGAGGTCGTCTCTCGATCCCAGCCGCTGGAAGTTCGCTTGCGCTGGAAATTCCAAGGCGAGCGCGACATTTTTCCGTGGATGCTTCTCAGGTTATCGCGCGATGAAAAAGCGAAAGTCGCGCTTTTAGTGAAAGGTTTATGCGCTCCTGAGGCGACTGAAGGAATTTACACGGAGCATTGGCGCGTCGTGACAACGGAACGCTTGCCACCCGGCGATTACTCTCTCGAAGCTCTTTTTGTCGATAACAGCAAGCGCGCCTGGTTCGAAACTACGAGTGGTGGTGGCGGCGACTCAACCTTATTGTCCGCCCCGGTTTCGTTGGGTCATATTAAGGTCGAACAATAAGAATCGGCAGAGATTGATTCCTCCCCCTAACAGCTCCTGCTCCCGGAGCGTCAAGTAACCTCGGCCTCATCCCCTTTGAGCATAGGCTTGACCTTTTCACCAAACTCCTGTGACAGGGCGGCCAGGTCACTTCGTGCCGAAGCATCTTGTCTTTTGGCACCTCCATTGCTTATAATGGGTTCTCGATGATTCAGGCGAATTGTCGTGCGCGGTTTACCGCAGCAGATTTCGATTTTGTCGTGCGCACCCTGGCACGCTCCCAATCCGAATCCGTCTCCCTGGTCGATCTGCTGGCCGATTCCGAAACTCGCGATTCCGTTATCGATTCGCCGCGCCTGGTGGAGACGATTCTCTGCAATGACAGCCAGCTCCGGATTTCCTCCCAGTTTTACTTCTACGTTCTGGCGCGATATGTTTTGCGCGACGCCGGAATCCGTGATCGCAAACTGTGCGATTATGTCGGGTCCCTCCTCGAGAATTTTTCCCGCGCGCATCTCCTGCGCGGGCCGCAAGCGGAGGCCGACGGATCGCCGGGCCAATATCTCTCCGATATGCTAATCGCGCTTTCCCGCGCGACACCGGATGAAGCGTTTTTGTTGCGTGCGCACGTCGGTAATTATTCGCTCTTTGTCAGCGGAATTTTTCATGAGAACACCCAGCGGCGCAGTCTGCGCGGCGCCCCTGACATCGGCTTTTATGAAAATATTGGCCGACGCAATTATCACCTCGTTGCCTCTCACGCGACCGCTAGGCGCTGCGAGCTTGACGAGGTTTATGCCGAGCTCGCCGATCGTTTTCGTGATGTCCGTCTCGCGCTTAATCAACTGGCCGATCGTTTGCTCAATTTGGATGAAGGCGACCGGCCATCGTTGGTATGAACGAAACGCTCTTCAGCCAAATCCAGCGCTTGCTCGAGCGCACCTACGCACAGGTCGGCATTAATCTCGAAGATTGCATCATTGATCGGGCCCGTTCCGTTCATCTCAGCAAACTGGCTGGCGCCTCGGCCCGCGAACTGAACGAAATCGCGCGCACTTTCCTCCGCCACGCCGGCGATCAGCTCTACGTCGGGATCTATTATTCGCGCTGGCTCATTGATCAACTCGAACGTCACGATCCCCGGAGCGGCCTGAGCGATTCCAATATTCGCTCCCTAATCGTTTTCGTTGAGGAATTGAATCACGCCCTCCACGCCGCGCTTCAGTTTAAGAACGGCCAGCGCCGGATCGCCTCGGAAGAATTTGCCCGCGATCTGGAGCTCCAGGCGCAGGTCGATACTTATCTCGTCCTCCTCTTGTTCGTCGCTTTCTTTCGCAAAACCCAGCGCGTTTCCCGCACCGATCGCCGCTGGTTGCGTTTTCATCTTTTCAGCCGGCAATGTCCCGATGCCTTCCGCGATGAAAATTTGCGTGGCCGCTATCTCGAAACTTGCGAGCTCGCCGCCAGCTACACCCAGTATCTCGATACCCTCAACGGTGTCCGGCGTCTTGATGAAATCCGCAAATTTCGGTCCCTGGATTATTCCGCCAAAAAAGCGCACATTTTCGCGCTGATGGAGCGGACCTGATTTCAAGGGTCATCCCGAGCCAGGTCGAGGGATCCCGTTGAAGTTACCTTTAAGGTTTCGCAGCTGGATCCCTCGGCTGCGCTCGGGATGCCTTACGCCTTTTGCAACCGCGTTTCTATTTGTGCACGCAATCCCGTTTCGCTAAACATCGCGCATGCTCAGTTCGATCATGCTCGGCAGGTTGCGGAAAACATTGCTGTTGACCGCTACTGGCGCCGTATTTGGCCTGAGCGGAAATTCAATCGCTGCTGCACCACCCCCAGTTCAGGTTCCTAACCCTTCAACATCTCCGTCCTCCCTCCGCTTCGTGGTGTTGACCCAGCCGGTGAAGGTAAAGATCGCTTATGGCGAAACCGTTTTGCCGGCGGGAATGAAACTTCCGGTCGTCTCGAGCGATACTACTTCCGTCCGCGTAAATTATATGGGCGAATTGCAGACCATCCCCATCGGTGCCGCTCGGTTTGAGGGCGCTACGGCCGAGCTGCCGGATGCTGCTTCCGAGACTCCGCCGATTGTTCCAACCAAGCCTGCTGCGGTTCGTTCCACAACGCCTGGCACACAATTACAAGTTTCGCTCCAGCCAGGCTACGACTCCCGCATGCAAGGCGGCGACATTAGCATGCGCGAGCTGCAATCACTTTTGTCGCCCCACTGTAGTGAAGGGGTCGATCTGAGTGGCGTCGGCACAAAAATCTACAACGGCGTCACCTATCTGATGGATTCTGAACAAGCTGCCACCGTTCTCAGTCTCGCGCACAGCGTTTCCTCAAGAGTACCGGTGGCGACGCCAGGTTTTCCAAAAAACTCGATGTACTACATAGGCTATGATGGTGCCTTCGAAGGACACTTTAATCGCTTGTATCTGCTGACCGACACCGCCAATAAGGTCGTCGCCATTCAGCTTGTTGACGAAGATCCGAAAGGCCGCTGGAAATCTGCGGCGGCCCTCGCCGCGGCTACCTGGAGCACTTATAATTTCATTAACGCACGAATGCGGGCCAGCGATACCGTGCGGGTGCAAGCAATATCAAAGCGGCAAGGCAACGTCATCCTGATCGAGACGCAGATGTATCAACGCGTCCGGACGAGGGACGGCCGAAAGAACGTTGATCGCTACGAAGAGCAGGAAAACGCGAAACTATTCATTCCGACTCCATTCGCCCGCATCATTCTCCATTGCGCCCGGACCGGGCTATCGAAGACGTGAGTGCCGGAATGGAGCAGTGGAGTGTTGGAGTGATGTAAAAAATCAATACTCCAGCACTCCATTGCTCCACCACTCCAGTTTTTTGCTGTTTCCATTTGTGAACACGATTCCATTCCGTTAAACATCAGCCGTGTTCAGCTTGACCATGCTCGGCAGCGGCAGCGCCGGGAATAGCGCTCTCGTTTCCACCGATCACTGCCGGATTTTGATCGATGGCGGACTGAGCGCGCGCCAGATCGTCGTCCGGCTTGAGCAATGCGGCGTCGCCCCCGAACAACTCGATGGATTGCTTCTCACTCATGAGCATGGCGATCACGTTTGCGGGTTGGAGGTGCTTTGCCGGAAATTTGCCTTTCCGATTTATTGCAACGCGCAAACAGCCGAGGCCATTCGTTGCTTCGGGCTGGGCGAGCACAAAAACTGGCGAATTTTTCGCACCGGTACCGAATTCACTATCTGCGATATTTTGGTCCAAAGTTTTCCCGTCCCACACGATGCCGTCGAGCCGGTCGGCTATGCTTTCCACGCCGGCAATCGCGGGCTCGGTTTCATCACCGATCTCGGCTATCCCACCAAAATGTTAATCGAACGGCTGCGCCAAGTACACACCCTGGTCATCGAAACCAACCACGACGAAAAGCTTTTGCAGAGCGATCCGCATCGGCCCTGGCCGGTGAAGCAACGGATCATGTCGCGCCACGGTCATCTTTCCAATCCGGCGGCGGCTAGCGTAATCGAACAATTGTTGCCGGGAAAAATTGAGCGCGTCGTTCTCGGCCATCTTTCGCGCGACTGCAATACGCCCGAGCTCGCTGCTGGGGTGGTTCGTACCCAACTGCAGCACAATAGTCGCGCCGATCTGGAAATATTTTGCGCTCTGCAAAACGCCATCAGTCCACGGTTTCACATCGGCGAAACATCGCGCGATGATTTCCAGCCTAGCTTCGAGGACGTGCTCTTCTGTAGCGGTGGTCGAAGCCTGCAGTGAGCAAATTCGAACTCGAAGCCGACGCTGAAACTACCAGGGTGCTGAAAGCGGGTTAAAAAGCCGGGCGCACAAACTGCAGGCCTATACTGCGCGCGCCAAATAAAAGATTCGCTTCCACGAAAGCGGCAGCGAACGTTCAGGTCGCAATTCCCGTGAGCCAAAGACATTTGCTTTCACGTATCTGGTCCCCTCGCGGCAAAGGAACGCCGCCGCTCGAGTCGTGGCCACTGCCGTTATATGATGTTTGGGATGACGTGGCCAGCTTCGCGGCCGAAATGCGGACCAGCGATTTCATGGCTGAAGTGATGCGCAGACGCACGGCGCACGGCAGCCACGGACTGATGGCAGCGCTCGATTGCGCCACACTCTACGCGCTAACCCGCTGGCATCGACCGAGCGTGATTGTGGAAACGGGTGGCTTCGTCGGTTTATCGGCGACATTCATTCTGAAAGCGCTCGCAGATGCAAACATGGTCAACGCCAGGCTTTACAGCATCGAATCAGACGAAAATTGCGAACACTGGGCCCTGGTCCCTGATGACCTGCGTCACTCGCTAGTGCCGCTGCGTGGAAGAGTAGAAGACATTGTGCGCACCGAAAAATTACCGGCCAAAATCGACATGTTCCTACACGACAGCGGGCACACCTATTGGCACATGCGGTGGGAATTTCGTGAATTCTGGCGCCGGCTCAGCAACGGCGGGTTACTCGTTTCGCACGACGTGCACATGAACGCTGCGTTTGCAAAGTTCGTGACCGAGAGATACGCCCATGACAAAAAAACCGGTCTCTTGGATCGATCGCGCAGTGAGCATGAAGAATGGGGCCGCTGGGGGTACATCGGCTTTACGATCAAAAAAGGTGATCCCGCGAATGCTTGAGGAGCGATGTTGCCGAATTTGGGATGGGGTTTCCGAAACCGTCGCTTCCGACATTCGCGTGCGCGACGCAGGAAACGTTGATCTTGCCGCAATTACCCAGATTTACAATGCGGCGATCGCGAGGCGAAACGCGACCGCGCAACTCGAACTCGTCACAATCGATCATTGCGGCGCCTGGTTACGCAGTGGTTTTCCGCTTTGGGTCGCGGAAATCGAGGGGCACGTGGCTGGTTGGCTCAGTTGCAAACCATTTCTGCCGCGTTGCGCTTATCGTGCCACGGTCGAGCTGAGCGTGTACGTTGATGAAAACTTTCAACGGCGCGGTGTCGCTCGACGATTGCTTGAACACGCCATCACGCATGCCTCGCACCTCGGCATCAGGGCAATGGTGGGGCTGATCTTCGCAGACAATGCAGCGAGTGTGCGATTGTTCGAGCGGTTGGGGTTCGCCCGCTGGGGATCTCTTCCCCGTGTTGCCCGCGCAGATAACATCGAGCGCGATCTCGTTATTATGGGCCGGCATCACGACACGCACCGTCCTGGCGCCACAGTCATGAGGCCGGATGCGCAGTTACATGACGTCTTCGAGTTGATGCACACGCTCATGCAGTACCGACAGCAGCCCGTCCACGGCGAGCTCGACAAAATTCGGAAACGATACTCGATGCTCCATCTCGATGTGCTCATCCTCATCTATCATTTCGCAACGATATGTTCGGGACAGATTCTGGAGATTGGCGCTTGTCTCGGCGGAGCGACAATCGCTGCCGCGCGCGGCATTCGCGAGTCCGGCAAACGGAAAACACTGATTACAGTCGAACAAGGCGGGATTTTGGAACACGAGCATCTGGGCACGGGCAACATTCTGCGCGACCTGAAGCGCAATCTCGCAAGGGCGCGCGTTGCTGATCTGGTTACACTAATTGCGGGCCGCTCGGGCGATCCGGCGACAGTCGCGGCCGTGAATCAAAAGCTCGGTCGCGAGGAGATTGGTTTGCTCATCCTAGATGCCGACGCGGCCAAAGGGCGCGACATCGACTGCTATCGCGACAAACTCGCGGCGGACTGCTGGATGGTCATCGATGACTACTACGGTCCGGGTGAGAAAATTGCAGCAGCGCGCGCTGATGTGGAGGCGTTAGCTGCATCCGGCCTGCTGGAGCCGCTCGGGTTCTATGGCTGGAGCACCTGGATTGGTCGCTGGCGCGGAACCAAATTATAGATCGGCACGCGCCATAGAATGAGTACTACGGCACTTTATCACGAGAGCCTTTCGCTTACCGAAGCGCTGATGAATTACCGCCATCAACCGATCTATCGCCGATTGCGCAGACTCGGTAAACGCGAATCGATGCTGCACCCGGACGTGCGGCAGCGCCGCGGCGTTGGCAAGAGACTGTTGCAGGAAGCGATCGCGCACGGCCCGCAACTGGGAATTCACTCGCTTGTCGGATTAATTTTTGGCCACAACCAGCCGAGCATCGCGCTTTTCCGCGCCGCCGGCTTTGAGCGCTGGGGCCTTCTCCCTGGCGTCGCCCGCGTTGACGAAACGCCCAGAGACCTAACGATCTTTGGACGCCATATCTGATGGAGGGACGTGCTCTGTCGGGTCCCAATCTTCTTGGGACGACAGGGCGGTCGTCCCTCCAGCCTCGCCGTCACGCCTCCTCGTGACCGATTACAAGATGGATGACGCCGTTGGGCGCGGAGATGAAGAAGCCGTCAAAATCCTCGCGTAATTGCTCTAGTTCGTCGCGGCGCGGGATGCCGTTCACTTTCAAAAATGATGCAGCCGCTTCAGTGTCATTCGTTTCCAATTCGAGCCAGACATCAGGTTGGCTCAGGTTCGGAACCAGATCGATCCAGAGCCGGTTCGGCCCGAACTGGAATATGCAACCGTCCGCTTCCTCTTCAATCAAAGGCAATGCCAGGGTGTCGCGATAAAAGGCAACCGTCTGTTCGTACGTGTGGGCCGGGCATTTGATCGCGATGTTGGCGCCGCCGGAAAACTGCGGGCCGTGAACGTTCGCTACCATGACGCTGAGACGTTAAACCCGTGGGCGTTGGACACAACCATCGAGCTTCGTTGCGGCTCCGCAGCGCGTTGCCCTACCAGTGAAATCCAGGCGAGGACGCGTTAGTAGGGCGAGACTCCGTCGAGCCACTGAGCCTTTCGAGGCTCCTCTTACCAATGGTCATCCGAGTACTCCGCGGCTACCACCTACAATTGCGCCAGAATTTTCTCCGCGACTTGTTTCGCTTTTTCCAGCGCTGCGACTTCATCTGCCATTCCGCCAATGCCGATGGTGATGAATGACCTTCCCTTGACGACGTAAAGCATGATCACGTTAGGGGGTAATCCATTCTCTGGCGCGCCATTGAACATGCCCGCTTTGTCGCCCAGGCCCTCGATCACTTTCATTTTCCCGCCACTGGACGCGATCTGATCAAATTCGGTTAATGCATCGACACTGCCTTCAGTTGCCTGGCGAAGCCGCAACAGAAGCGAGCGGACGGATTTCGTGCCGTAGTAATTGCATTTCGAATAATAGCCGTCCTTGCCATTGACATTCAGCGGACTGGGCTTTCGCACTGGCTCGCCCAGAATTTTCTCGGCCTCCGCTTTCGGAATGATCGCCGAAACATCAATCGGTTTCTCCGCGGCGAACAATGAGATCGTCAGCAGGCTAACGATCACGCCGGCCAAGCACAAACCCGCGCGCATTTTTTAGCCGCCGCCAGATCCGGTCCCGCCCGGTTGCGTCATCGCCACCGGATCGAGTGTGCCCTCAAGTTCGTTTTCCCCCAGCACCTTTTTCTCCCGGCAAATTTCTCGCACCGTTTTGCCGGTTCGCGCGCTTTCCTTGGCGATCTCGGCTGCGCGATCGTAGCCGATCTTCGGCGCCAGACTCGTCACCATCGCCATCGAGAGCTCGACCAGTTCGCGACAACGTTCTTCGTTCGCTTCAATCCCCACCACACATTTTTCGGTGAAAGCGTCGGCCGCGTTTCCGAGCAGCCGGATCGATTCCAGAATGTTGTGCGCCATCACTGGCATCATCACGTTCAGCTCGAAATTTCCATTCGCACCCGCCCAGGTGACGACAGCGTCATTTCCAAAAACCTGCGCGCACACCATCATCATCGATTCGCACAAGACCGGGTTCACTTTCCCGGGCATGATCGAGCTGCCCGGTTGCGTCGCCGGTAATCGAATTTCGCTAATACCGCAGCGTGGCCCGCTGCCGAGCCAACGAATGTCGTTGGCGATCTTGAACAGACTGGTGGCAATCGTTTTTAACTGACCGCTCGCTTCCACTACGGCGTCCTTGCCGCCTTGTGCTTCGAAATG
>Ga0209153_1000149_pt1 | contig 37406 bp, 40 predicted proteins | sample GraSoiAngelo_120_FD_185877 | JGI IMG/M metagenome (GOLD analysis project Ga0209153, IMG submission 185877) | Grasslands soil microbial communities from the Angelo Coastal Reserve, California, USA - 14_0919_09_20cm (SPAdes) (version 2) | ecosystem: Environmental > Terrestrial > Soil > Grasslands ... | reverse complement strand
CGCATGCAAAGCCAACAGACCGGTGAGCGGGCGGGGTCAAGGGCCGTCAGCCGCCGAAGGCGGTGGCGCGGCACGCGCCAGCCTTGAGGCCGGCCGATCACCGCGTCTACTTCAGCACAGTTGCTCTTGTGGGCACGGGACAAGCGGAAAGATGGCGCTGATTTGGGGTCTTCGGCAATGCCGTTGGTCTGCGACAGATTAACACGACGGGCAATTTGCGCATGGCGGGCATGTGCAAATTGCCCGTCGTGCAAAATCAGTTCTTCTCACCGAACCGCCGCTTGTGGCAAGCCAATCGCAAGCCAACGAGATCGTCTCACGGCGATGCGCGGGTTAGACATCGCCTCGCGCCACAAAGCAAGCGCTACCTCTCCCCGGGCGCGGTAAAGAATTTTTCACCGTAAGCGAAACGATTGGGCTTCAGAAAAAAGCCGAGCAGCACGGCGCCATTGGGCGCAACCGCCTCGTGCTGATTGCCCGCCGGGCGCCAGACGAACTGACCTGGCCCGCACTTGCCTTCATGATCCTCAAGCGAGCCCTCGATCACATACGTCTGCTCGAGCGCCGTGTGTTCGTGGAGCGGAACGATGGCGCCAGGTTCGAGCTTGAACAGGGCTGTGGTGACGCCCGTGTCGTCCGTATAGAGGACCTTGATCTTGATTCCGCGAAACTTTGTCGGTTCCCACGGCATGTTCGGCACATCCAGATAATGTGCCGCACGCTCCGGCGGATTTTCCGGTTTGATGTCGGAGTGCACAAGCTTGCGTTCTTGCATGGACATGACGGTCTCCTTGGCAATCGGCTCGGATTTGCAACCAGGACAGCCGACCATACCGCGTGGACTGCACGACCGAAAGCTTTATCGGAACAGCGCAATCAGTCCGTCCTTGCCGTAAGCGCCGCGCGCGCTTTGCGGACTTGATCTGCACTGACGGCGGGCGCGTTCTTGCCGAAACGGCCGCGTACATAGCTTGCGACCGCCGCGAGCTGCGCATCATCGAGCTGCCAGCCGAACGCAGGCATCGCCGGGCCCGTCGGCTCGCGGTCCGTTGCCACGCTTTGTGCTCCCTGCAGGATCACGCGCAAAACCGTCGCGGGATCCTGGGTGGACGTGGTTGCGGCCTCCGACAGGTTGGGAAACATGTTCGCCACGCCTTTGCCGTCCTGCTGATGGCAGGCCGAGCAGAGGTCCTGAAAGATCGCACCTCCCGCAGCCGTGACATCCTTGTCGGCCTTGTCGGCGGTAGCGCTGCTGCCTGGCGCCATCCCGGTCACACCCTTCAGATAGGTCGCGATCGCCCTGGTGTCCTGGTCGGTCATTTTCGAGGTCGAAAGATCGACAACCTCACCCATCAATCCAGCGGCGGCTGCGTTCTTGTTGTGTCCGGCCTTCAGATATTCGGCGATGTCGTCGACCGACCAGTTGCGAAGCGGTCCCTGCCCGCTCGTGATGTCCGGAGCCGTCCATCCCTGCAGCATATAGCCACGCAGCGCCTCGGACGGCTTGTCGCCACCGAGCACGGTTTTTGGCGTATGGCACGCTCCGCAATGTGCTGGCCCTTGCGCGAGGTAGGCTCCCCTGTTCCACTCCTTCGATTTAGACACATCGTCGTGAAACTCTCCCGGCGTGAAATACAGGCGATCCCAGACAATCATCGCCGCGCGCAGATTGAATGGAAACGGCAGCCTATTGACTTGCACTGCATTATGTACGGGCGCAATCGTGTTGAGGTAGGCGCGGATGTCAGCCACGTCTTCGCGCGACATCCGCGTGTAGTAAGGAAACGGCATCGCGGGATAGAGCCGCGCGCCGTTTCGGCTGATGCCCCGCCGCACCGCCGCGTCGAATTCATTGTTGGTCCAGCTGCCGATGCCCGTCTCGCGGTCAGGGGTGATGTTGGGCGCTGCCAACACGCCGAACGGCGTCTCGATCGGCCGTCCGCCGCTGAATGGATGTTCGCTGCCCGGAATGGTATGACAGCTCCCGCAGTCGGCGGCATTGGCGAGATACCGGCCGCGTTCGACCGCGGCAAAATCCTGAAGATCCGCGCTGGCGCCCGGGCCGGTGCTGGCGCCGAGTGCGATCAGAACGACCGCTATGGTTGGCCCCTTACGCATTGATCAATTGCCCGGGGTTCTTGAGATAGCGGTTGCGGATCGCGTCAGCCGCCCAATAAGCGAGGGCCGCGACCGTCCCCGTCGGGTTGTAGCCGGGGTTTTGCGGAAACGCGCTGGCGCCCGTCACGAATAAGTTCGGCACGTCCCAGCTCTGCAGATAGCGATTGAGCGCGCTGGTGCCCGGATCAGTTCCCATGATCGCACCGCCGCACAGATGCGTGGTCTGGTACTTGGTGACGTCGTATGGGCCCTTGCGATATTCCTTGACGATCTGCCTGGCGCCCATCGCCTGGAAAATTTCGGCAAATTTGTCGGTTAGAAATGCATTCTGCTTGAGCTCGTTGTCGTGAAAATCGATGGTCATGCGCGCCAGCGGCCGGCCGAAGCGATCCTTGTAGGTGGGATCGAGATCGACATAGACGTCGCGGTAGCTGTACATGCTGCCGTGAACGCCCGTCCCCGGCTTCAACGCGCTCTGATAGTTTTCCTTGACCGCCTTCTTCCATTGCGCGCCCCACCGCGGAGTGCCCGGAGGCACCGGCGCGGTTTCGATCGGGCGACCGTTGGTCTGCACCTGCCCCATATATCCGCCGCCGACAAAGCCGTGCGGGCCATGGTCGAAATTGTCGCCGTTGAACTCGTCGATGCACATGCCGATCGAGCCGGAAGCGATGAAGGGATTGAAGGCGAATTTGGCGGGATCGAAGAAGCTTACGACGTCCGAGATTGTCTGATGGGTGAAATTGCGGCCGATGACACCGGAATTGCCAACGGGATCATAGGGCTTGCCGATCCCCGACAGCAGCAGAAGCTGCACGTTGAAGATCGTGTAGGCGGACAGGATCACGAGGTCTGCCGGCTGCTCCCATTCATTGCCGCCGGTATCGACAAAGGTGACGCCGGTCGCGCGTTTTCCCGACGCGTCCAGATTGATGCGGGTAACCTCGCTGTTGTCGCGCGCGGCGAAATTCGGCTTGCGCAACAACACGGGCAAGATCGTGGTCTGCGGCGTCGCCTTGGAGTAGTTGCCGCAGCCGAACCATTCGCAGAAACCGCAGAAGGTGCACGGCCCCAACCGGACACCCAGCGGGTTCTGGTAGGCGCGGGACATATTGCCCGAGGGCTGCGGAAACGGCTTGTAGCCGAGGTCGCGCGCCGCTTTGGCAAACAAGGTAGCGCCGAACGGCTGATCCTGCGGCGGATTGGGATAATGCCGCGACCGCGGTCCTTCGAAGGGATTGCCGCCTTCGACGATCTGTCCTTTGACGTTGCCGGCCTGGCCTGACGTGCCGCAGAGATATTCGAAACGGTCGTAATGCGGCTCGAGGTCGTCGTAGGTCACGCCCCAATCCTGAATGGTCATGTCATCAGGCAGAAAGCCCGCGCCATAACGTTGGGTGAGATGCGTGCGCAGCACGAAGTCGGTGGGAAGGAAGCGCCAGGTCTCCGCATTCCAGTGCACGCCGCCGCCGCCAACACCGTTCGGCGGCATGAATGCGCCCCAGGTGCGGATCGGCAGCGCGGTCTGGCTCATCTTGTTGCGGAACGTGAACGTCGTCTGTTCGGGCCGCAAAAACAATTCGTGGCGGATTCGGTAGCGCAATTCGTCGGCAGCATAACCCGGAGGATGGTCGGTCGCCGTGTTGCGCCACGGCCCGCGCTCGATGGCCATCACGTCGAGCCCGGCGTCGGCAAGCTCATAGGCCATGATCGAGCCGGTCCAGCCCAGACCTACGATCACGACGTCCTTTGCCGGCAGTTTGCGGACCATTGGCGGCGCTCAGGATTTATGAGGGGTCCAGTCGGCTCGCCCTGCGATGCTGACAGGAGGATGGGGATAGCGTTCGTTGTGACGGTGTATCCAGTCGCGATAGTCGTACCGGATGCCCGGAAATCCGATCATCGACCAGCCGACCATGTTCTTGTTGCCGCCGTGGATCGGATCGGAGAAGAAGCCTTCGGGCACATCTTTCAGCAGCGCATCGAAGAAGCCCTGCGCATCGACTTCGTCGAACTTTACCTCGCCGGCCTCGATTTTTTTAAGTACGCCGTCTTGCTGTTCCGCTGAAAGTTGAGTGAAGCCTTTGCCGCCGTTGTTCGCCTTGCAATATCTGTCGAGTCCCGCCAGTCCTTTGCGATAAAGCTCGGCTGGCGTATTGGCCGATTGTGGTCCCTGCTCTTTGGTGCCTTTGGTGTAAGGTCCGAGCCTGTAGAGCCCTGCCGCGGACCCGTACGGCCCTTTGAGCTGGCGATCGATAAAGACCGCGCAGCCCGCATCCTTGCCGCCGGGCGTGTCGGGATCGGGTGGAATGATGCGGTCCACGATCGCCTCGACCGCGGTTGCCTCATCGGTTGTGAAGAACTGCCAAGGACCGGGCCGCTCGAAATCGGGCGCCGATGTCGGGAACGGCGTCCAAGGCATGTGATCCCGGATAATGGATGCGCGTGTCAGTGATGTCGTGCCGGCGAACCAAATCGCGGCGGAGGCTAGAAATTTGCGACGATGGATCATGGCGCCGTCCGGTGACGCCTGAGAACGCCTTGGAATCTGCTTGGTTCCCAAGCCGCACTGGCCGGAACGGTGGATGAGGTCGCTGATCTCGGCTCTGACTTTAAGCAATGCGTGCCATGACCAGATGACTGGGAACGGAGGACTGCCGAGCTCTTTGTCCTTGGGTCAGCAACGGAGATGGATATCGACCATGAGACTAGTCACAATGGGATTGGCTGCGGCGCTCGCGCTCACGAGCACGTTCGCATTGGCGCAAAGCGGCAGCGGTTCTGCCGGCGGTAGTTCGAGCGCAGGCGGATCGGCCGCAAGCAGCACGACCACCGGCTCGTCCACCAGCGGTACGACAACCGGAAGCCCAACGACCGGTGGCGCGAACAATAATGCCGGCAGCGCCGCGGCGGGTGCCAATAGCCAATACAACCCGTCCGGCAACAGCCTCATGAACACATCGCCCAGCGGGTCGACAGTGGGGCCCAATTCATCCGGAGCCGGACGTTAAATCAAAGACCCCGCTTTCAGGCGGGGTTTCTTTTTGCAATTTCGAGAGTCGGCAAAATACGGTCCGTCCTGACACACTGACCGCCAGGCCGCGTCGAAAGACGCTATCCTCAGGGCTTGCAGTATGTCCATATTTGGATTATATCCTAATATGGACAACCCGGAAAGACCTATGCGAAAGCCCAAGCCGCGCCCGTCTGAAACTGAAACAGCGCCTCAGCGTCTCGATCAGTCTCGTTTTGCACCCGCCAACCGAAGGCGGCTAAGCGCGCCTGGTTTGCGGACGTTCCTCGCCATTGCCGATCTATGGGGACTGACGGAAGAGCAGCGCCTCCTGATCCTTGGGTACCCTTCGCGATCCACCTATCACAACTGGTGCAAGCAGGCGCGCGAGCACGGCGAGTTCACCCTCGATGTTGATGTCCTCACGCGCATCTCGGCCGTGCTCGGGATCCATCAGGGTCTTGGGATTCTGTTTCCGACCGAGCGGCTTGGCCTCGAGTGGCTGCGAACCCCGCACCGCGCGCTCGTCTTCGGCGGGCGGCCGCCCCTCGACCTCGTGACCAGCGGCACTCAAGATGAATTGCTCTCGGTGCGCCGTTTCCTCGATGGCGCGCGCGGCGGTCTATACATGCAGCCGAACCGCATCGACGAGGCGTTCACACCTTACGACGATGCGGAAATTGTTTTCCGGTGACGGATGCTTTCGCGCCCGCGCCACGGCCCGCTCACCGCCTGATCGCATCGCAATTCCCTCCCATCGGGCTGTTCGATACGGTTGCGACCGCGGCCGATCTTGCCGCCGTGATGGAGCTGGTCGGCTGGACCAACGATCGGCTTGTCGCCGATCGTATAGCCCGGCTGGCCGAGAGCGAATGGGTATACGGCGTTCCCAATGCCAGCATCGTCATGGCATCTTTCCTGCACGTCGCTCCCGGTGGGATGCGATTCAATGGTCCCGAGCTCGGAGCCTGGTATGCAGCCGACGATATCCGCACGGCAGCCGCGGAAGTCGGTCATCATCTGCGGCGCGAGACGGTCGCTCGCGGCCTGCCCACGATGACACGCACCTATCGAGCCTATGCCGCGACCCTGTTGGGCAGCTATCTCGACATCAGAGGGCAGCAGAGCACGCGCGCGGAGGTGTATGCGAGCGAGCGCTATGATGCCTCGCAGCAGCTTGGCGAGGAAGTTCGCGCCTCGGGTGGCGCGGGATTGCTCTATGACAGCCTGCGACGCCGCACCGGCAGCAACGTCGTTGCCCATCGGCCACGCAACATCACGGACATTCTGCAGACAGATCATTTCGAAATTACGGTTCTGGCACACTCACACACGGTCGACGTCCGCAAACTGTCGCGGTGAGGAACGCGTGAACGCGCTTGGCAGATTGCTGCTGCCCTCGGCAACGTCGCTTCGCGCATCCTCATCGGCCCATAATGCTGGCGACGGCAAACCACCAGCCGTTACTGGTCGCTGGATCGGTCGTCGTCGCAAGACTGGGCTGTTGCCGAAAAAAATGCGGCCTCAACTCGGACGCTTCGCTCAAGAACAACAAGGAGCTGATGGCTGCGTATTTGAGAGCTTGATCGGAAACAAGGTGATCCGACGGAGCGTCTCGCTACGCTTCGCCACGCGCGTTACTTCGCAAAGCCCTTGAGGCCTCGGCTCTCCCCAATCGAGCCGTCTCGGAAGGTGTCTCGCCGTAAGCTGCACGATATCTCGCCGCAAAATGTCCCATGTGCGTGAACCCCCACTTCAGCGCCACATCGTGGATCGACAGCATATTCAGAGGCGAAGACAATTCTGCCTGTGCCGCCTCCAGGCGGATCTCGCGCAAATATGCGAGCGGTGTGATGTCCCGAAACCGGCGAAATCCATATTGCAACGATCGAACGCTGATCCCCGTTGCTTCCGCCACTTCGCTCAGAGTCAGCGGTTGATGCATGTTGGCATGCATGAAATCGACCGCCTCCATTATCTGACGCGATGTGGCGTCCGTTTGATGGCGACGCAGGCGATTACTCAACCGATGTGGGAAGTTCAGAAAAATCAGTCGCAGGATCGACTCGCCGAGCAGTGCCATCGATTTTTCAGACCGTATGCGTGTATCATGCATGCCGGCGCCGACGGCCTCGCTCAGCGCTTTGAGCACCTTTCCTGCTGGACTGGCAAGATCGAGTTGCGGGCTAAGCTCGCTGTTTTGCAGCGCTGCGCCCTCGAAAATAACGGAAAGAGTTTTGTTCACGGCAGCTACATCGAATTCGAAAGTGACGTGCCCGTGCTTGCCGTGACCCGAATATGAGATCGAACTAACGTCCGGTACGCTCAGCGCGAGCGCGCATCTTCGGTCTATTGCCACAGTCCGATTTCGAATTCTTGCACTCATCGTTCCCGCGCGCGGCAGCACGAGGCCGAGGCTCTGCTTCTGCTGTGCGAACCGGCATGTCCAGTCGATCTCCGATTCAACCTCCCACCAGGAAAAGCCGCATGCCGATGCAAATTTGCCTTGCCAGCGAAATGCTCTCTGGCCGGTATTCAGTTCTATCCTTGCATGAGGCGCGAGCAGATTGAATGTGCTGAGAAACTTCTCAAAGCTTTCTTCGCGGCTGGAGAGATCGGTGAACATGAGGTCACTCCGGCCCAAGGTGAGAGATCCGCCAACCAAGCCCGTCCAAATTCAATCCCAAACGCGCAATCCTGTCCAGAGAGCGCAATCGCTCATCAATAGATGTTTCGTTCCAAATTTCCGGGCCTTAGGATCGCAGCCCAACTCGCCCAAGAGCGTCAAGCCTATTCAACGAGGGAGGAACTCATGCCGGCCATAAAAGCTGTTGCACATCTATCGTGGATAGCCGCACTCGCTATCGCCGGTTGCATTGCCGCGCTACCGAATCGTGCGGCAGCTGAGCGTCCGTCATCGCTGCCAACGACATGCGCGCAGCTGCCGGCCAAGCTTTTGGGCGGCAATATCAAGTACGCGAACGCGCAAATCGTGCCGGCCAATACAGCGCCCGCGCCGCAGTTTAACAACTTCGCCGGCACGCCGCCGAGCTCGGCAAAGGTCCCCGTCACGTATTGCCTGGTGGTGTTGAGCTATAGCGGCACCCCCGCAAACGATCCGACGCCGCAGAACATCACTATCTACGTCGGTCTGCCGCTCAATTCGCTCGACGGCGGCACTACCGGTTCTACCGTTGATCCCTCCTTCAACTTCACCACAGTGGAAGGCAACTGGAACGGTCGCACCGAGGGTGAAGGCGGCGGTGGTTGCACCGGCAATGCCAATGTCAATTCGGCGGGTGCTGTTGCCAACGGCTTTGTCGGGTCGGGCACCGATGGCGGGCACGGCAATCCTGCTGACGATCCTCACAACACGTGCCAGCAGGGCGTGCTCAGCGTGGGTCACCTGAACCGCCAATACATCGCGGACTGGGTTTACAACGGACCGCAGCAAGAGATCATCTGGTCGAAGAAGGTCGCCAAGCTGTATTACGGCAAGGTGCCGCTCTACAATTACTGGAACGGCTGTTCGACCGGCGGCCATCAGGGCTATGCGTTGGCTCAAACGCTCCCCGGCGAATTGGACGGCATCCTCGCCAACGCGCCGGCGATGTACTGGACCCGTTTCCAGACCGCGCAGATGTGGGGCCAAATCGCGATGTACGATATCGCCCAGGAGGTGATTCCGGCGGCAAAGCTTGCGGCCGTCCAAAACGCCGCGATCGCCGCATGCGACAAAAACGACGGTGTGCAAGACGGCATTATCGATGACCCACGGACCTGCACGTTCAACGCAAAGGCCAATATCTGCGGTCAAGCGGGCGCGCCGGCGGCTCCGGCCTGTCTGACACCAACGGAAGCTGATGCAGTCAACGTCATGTGGGACGGCCCACGCAACGATTCCGGGAAGAGAATCTGGTTTCCGATCGATCGCGGCACCGATTTCCAGTTCTGGGATGGAAACGTGCCGTTTGGGCTCGCCCCGGTCCAGTTTGGATGGGATCTGGAAAATCCGGCTTACTACAACGCTGGCGCCTTCCCGGGCTCTTACCCTGGCTTCTGGGGAAACGTTGCGCTGAATTCGACGGTATCGGCTCCGGGTACCGTGACAACCTACGCGGCCGTCGCGCAGGCTGGGTCGAATAATGTAGCCGACCTTACCGATACTTTCGACGACCTTGATGCGTTCAGGGACGGCGGTGCCAAGATGATCACGGTCGTCGGTGCAAACGACGGCCTCATCATGCCGCGCGGCGTGATCAACTATTATCGGGTCGTGGCTGCACGTTACGCGGAGGGGTCTGACCACGATCCGTTGATCGCTGCAGGCTTCGCAGATCGGTCTGCCCACCAGCCGTCTGATCGGTTCCGAGGCGTCCAGAAATTCTACCGTCTGTTCCATGCTCCTGGGGTGAGTCACTGCGGCTTAGGTATTCTGAACCACGGTAGCCTCGGGCCGTGGCCGCAGAGCGGCGCCGACTTCAATGCGGTGATCAACTGGGTCGAGCACGGCGTTGCACCGAGCGAAGTGATCGGGTCGGGCAATACGGCGGCGCCCGCCTTCATCCCCGGGGCGGCCACGACCCTCACGCGTCCGTTGTGTCCCTACCCGCAAACTGCGGTGTATAACGGCTCGGGAAATATCAACAACGCGGCTAGTTGGCGCTGTGGCGGCGACCTGGAGAGGAACACTCCCGTCGGTACTCCGCTTTCGGGGCCACCGGGCCAGCCGGTGGCATGTTACGATGTGCTCGCCAAATTCAAGCACGAGGTCAACGGACCGCTCGACTATCAGGGCAGCGGCGTCAATCCGGCCATCTGCCGGGGCGACGGACCGCCCCAACGTTGATGAGAATAGAAGAACAACAGCAGGGCGTGCGCAGCGATGCGCACGCCTGTCTTGCGCCTCCGGATTTATCTCGCTCGGGCGCCGTTAAAACCATGGGACTGCTTCTCATGACGTATCGGACCGCATCGGTCGCGGCGAAGGCTAGCGGGCGAAGGATACTGGCGATGGTTGCGCTGGCCCTTACGATCGGGCCGCACGTGTTTGCGCAGCAACCGGCAACAAATCCACTGATCGCGCCGACGCAAGCGGCGCCAGGGCCGAGCGCCGGACAGGCACAACAGGCAGCGCCGGTCGAGACCGTGCAGAACGGGCAGCAGCAGGTACAGCTGATTTTTTCAACCTGGGCCAGATACTGCGCAAGGGGTCCTACCGAACAATCTTCCGAAGTTGGGGCCAAGCAGGTCTGCTTCACTGCCGCGGACGGCCATCTGAAATCGGGCGAAAAGCTCGTGATCGCCCTGCTGATAGAGCCGGTGGGGAGCGATACGAAGCTGTTACGCGTCACGCTGCCCCTGGGAGTGGCGCTAGTCCCAGGCGCGCGCATGGTTATCGACGAGAAAGACGCGATGACTGCGCCATATGTCGTCTGCCTGCCCAAAAATGGTTGCATGGCGGATTACAAGGCCGACGCCGATCTGATCGAGAAGCTGAAAAACGGGCGGGGTCTGGCGATCCAGGCGTTCGATAAGGGAAAGCCAATCAGCTTCACTTTGCCGCTCACGGGGTTCGCGAAAGCGTATGAGGGGCCTGCCGGCGATCCCACCGGCTCACAGGAAGGCCTATCGAGCGAACTACACTAATCGTTGGCAATGGAAATCAGATTCTGAAATATGGAAACATTGGTCCATGGCTAGGCTGACCGCCGCCGAGCGAAAGAGTATTACCGTTACCCTGGAAAACGCCGTGGATCATGGCGCACAAAATCGCGGCGCTTGGTAGCGAAAGGAACTATTTTGCCGATGGCGGATTGATGGTGGGCCACACGGGGAGTCTGCCATGCACCTTCATACCTATCGGGACGAGGACCGCTCGCGACACTTCGACTTAATCACCGACGCCGACCATCCAAGGTCAGTCGACATGGTCTCGGCAGTATCTGCCGTCGTGTTGGTGATAGCTTTCGCCTGTGCCCTCGTGACCAGATTGAGCCAGTGGATCTACTAAAAGACGACAGGGCTTTTCGTCGAGCACTGGCCCATGGATCGGACCCGTGCGGGCGCCGGCTGCGATATGATCTGTAGATTTGGTCTGTAGATTTGGTAGCGGGAGAGGGACTCGAACCCCCGACCCCAGGATTATGATTCCCGTGCTCTAACCAGCTGAGCTACCCCGCCAAGGTGCCGCCGCAGGCTTTGGATATACCGCAGTCGCGAACGCGCGGCATATAAGAAACGGCGCAAGCGCATGTCAACTGCAAGGCGGGCCTTAATCCCTCGGCGCCCGCGCCTTATTTCGGCCGGACGTTCTGATCGCCGCCGGGGCTGCCGGGCGGCGGAATAACCGGCGTGTTGCCGGTATCCGGGGTCGGTGCGCGCATTTCCGGGTCGACGCCGGCCGGCGGGCACAAGACGCCGTTGGATTTGGCAAGCCTGTCGCCGAGTGGCTCACCGGCCTGCCCGGTCGTTGAACCCTCCGGCGTCGAGCCCTCCGGCGCCACGGTGCCGCGCGGCGGCACCGGCTTTGTCGGCGCGCAATCGATTGAGCGCTGCGGCGCGGGCGGCGCGGTCTGCGCTAACGGCGTCGTCGGCGTCGGCGGGGCTTGCGCGCTCGCCATGCCGGAGGCAGCCAGCACAAATACTATTGGCAACAGTCGGTTCATCCGCATGCAGCGAAAACGATCGGCGCGCGCAGAGGTTCCGCCATGGGCCTTGAGGATTTGGGCTTTCAGGATTTGGGCCTTCAGGATTTGCGGTAGCGGATCAACGAAAAATGTCCCATCGGCGGCATTGGGCGGCGCTCGGCAAGGCTGACACCGCCATGTCGGGCAGCCCAGTTGACCAAACGGGCCCATGGAAATTCCGGCCGCCAGCCGAGCCGCCGCGCTAGCGGCGCGAACGCCAGTTCGAAGGCGCGGCGCGGGCCGCTCTCGGCCCCGATGTGATTGACGAGGATCAGTTCGCCCCCCGGTTTCAGCACGCGAATGAAATCATCGAGCGTACGTTCCGGATCCGGTACCGCGGTAATGACATATTGCGCCACCACCGCATCAAAGGAAGCATCCGCGAACGCCAGGTTCTTGGCGTCCATCACCGCCAGCGTCTCGACATTGCCGAGACTGAGCGCGCGCACGCGCTGCTGCGCCTTGCGCAGCATCGGCTCGGAGATGTCGACCCCGCACAATTTCGTGGAGCGCGAATAATCCGACAGCGATAGCCCGGTGCCGACGCCGACGTCCAGAACCCGTCCGCCGATCTTGTCGGCTTCCGCGATGGTCAACTGACGGCCGTGCTCAAAAACTTTGCCGAACACCAGATCGTAGACGGGCGCCCAGCGGCCATAAGCCTTTGCGACCCCTTCACGGTCGATGTCCGACGCCATGCCCCCGCCCCGAGTTTTCTATCCGCGCATGGCCTCGACGAGCGGCCGCGCGGCGCCTCTGACGGTCGCGCCCGTTGCCGTTGCGCTTTCGATGAAGCCGCCGCCGAGCACCCGCGCCTGCCCTGACGGTGCATCGTAAAACACGCAGGCCTGGCCGGGAGACACGCCTTCTTCGCCGGCGACGAGATCGATTTCATAGCGGCCATCGGCGCCGCGCAACGAGGCTGGCTGCGGCGCGCGGGTCGAGCGCACCCGCACGAAAAGCTCAAGGCCATCGCGAGCCGCCGAATCCAGCACGCCGTCGCCGATCCAGTTGACGTCGCGCAGCACGATGCGATCCATCCGCAAGGCGTCGCGCGGGCCGACGACGACCCGACGGCTCGCGGCGTCCAGGCGCACCACATAGAGCGGTGCAGTCGAAGCGATGCCCAATCCCTTTCGCTGACCGACGGTGAAATGAATGATGCCTTGATGCGCTCCAATGACGCGGCCGTTAAGGTCGACAATATCGCCGGGCTCCACCGCGTTCGGCCTCAAGCGCCCGATGATGTCGGTGTAGCGCCCGGTCGGCACGAAGCAGATGTCTTGGCTATCGTGCTTTTCCGCGACGTTAAGACCAAAGCGCCGCGCCAGCTCGCGCGTCTGCGGCTTGGTCATGTCGCCCAGCGGAAAGCGCAAGTAGTCGAGCTGGTCGCGGGTGGTCGCAAACAGGAAATAGCTCTGGTCGCGATCGGAATCGGCCGCGCAGACAAGCGCGCGTGTGCCGTCGGCCAGAGGGCGCGAGGCGACGTAATGGCCGGTCGCGAGCGCAGCGGCGCCGAGTTCGCGCGCGGTCCTGAGCAGGTCGCGGAACTTGATCGAACGGTTGCATTCGATGCACGGCACCGGCGTCTCGCCCGCGGCGTAGCTGTCGGCAAAATTGTCCATCACCGCTTCGCGGAAGCGGCTCTCGTAGTCCAGCACGTAATGCGGAATTCCAATCCGTGCCGCGACGTCGCGTGCATCGTGGATGTCCTGGCCGGCGCAGCAGGCGCCCTTGCGATGGGTGGCGGCGCCATGATCGTAGAGTTGCAGCGTGATGCCGACGACGTCGTAGCCTTCGGACTTCAACAGCGCGGCGGTCACGGAGGAATCGACGCCGCCGGACATGGCGACGACGACCCTTGTGTCCTGCGGACGGCCCTCGAGATCCAGACTGTTGAGCATGGTTCCGGTCATTGTTGCGATCGCGGCGGCGCCGGCGCGCTTTCGACGATCCGCCGTTTCGGCGGCTGCAAGCTGCTCTTTAATATAGGCCGTATTTCCGGGAGGCAATCACGCCGGGCGGTTTTGCAAGGCCGCCTCGCGGCAAATCTTGCCGCCGGGCAGAAAAGGGCGCGCCACGGCACCCCCGATATCGATCCATCGTTCGGCTAAGCCTTTGAAACAATTTACTTTTATTAGCGGCCGCGGCTGGCCCGGTCCTTGCTGACCTAAAGGGCGTGAGTTCATTGCGAAAGGGCCGGCCCGTGTTCAGCGTGACGTCAGATCTAGCAGCAAGCTTGTCGGTCCAGACGGCGCCGCAGAAGCCCGCCCGGCCTGATCCGTCGCAGTCCAATGACGGTTTCGCCGCGCTGGTCGACAGCAATACGGCCACCGATGCGGGCACCGACTCCGCACCCCTGCCGCCTCTGGACCGAGGCGCGCCTGCGCGACCGAGCGACGATGCGTCGGCGACGAACGACAATAGGTCTTGGCGCGACCGGACGGCGCCGAACAATTCCGGCGATCGCACCATCAGCACCGATCGGTCCACCGATTCCAACGGCGCTGCAAATTCCAACGCCAGCCCCGATGCGTCTCAGCCGTCGGGCTCCGAGGGCAGCACCAAGTCCGACGGCAAGACCGGCACCTCGAAACCTGCAACGGCGACATCGACCGGAAAGGACAAGGCCGGCGGCACTTCCTCGAGCGATCAGTCCGACGTAACGCAGCCGGACGGCACACAAGCTGTGGTCGCTCTCAACGCGATCGCCGTTGCGATCCCCGTCATCGCTGCGCCAGCGAATGTCGCCGCGGCTCCCGCTTCATCAGCCACCTCGGCACCGCTCGCCATTGCGACAGCGGCCATCACCGCCAGCTCGTCGGCTGCCGCGGCAACGGGAGCTGCTTCGGCGCAGCCAAAGGACGGCTCCGCGGCAGCTCCCGCCGCAACTACCTCGGCCACCACCACCGCTGCTGCCGCAACGAACGGAATCACCGTGGATGCCAACGTCACGGCCAAGGCCAGCGCCAGTGTGCAAGCGGCGTCTGCGGACGCCGTCGCCACTTCGGCGAAGCAGGCGGCGCCACCGACCGACGCTGCCGCGCCGAGTAATCCGGCATTGTCCGCGTTGGTCGAAGCTGCGGCACCCGTTACCCCGAAAACCGCATCGGTCAAGGTCGCGGCTGCGGCAGAGGCAAAGGCGACAACGTCAACCTCGTCCGCTTCCGAGACCGCCTCCGAGGTGTCCGACAAGTCGACAACGGCGGCGTCCACGACGCCGGCGCCCAACACTGCAGCGCCGCAGCCGGCAACTGCCGCCAAGCCGGAAGCCCTCTTGGACGCAGCGAAACCCACGGCTTCCGACAGCGCGCCGCTTTCCATTTCCGCAGGCACCCGCGATCGCGCCACGACCGTCGCGACCGCACCAACGCCGGCTAACTCATCCGATACGAGCTTGCTGGCAACCGCCACGCCACAGCAGCAACAACCTGCCTCCGGCTCGAGCGGTGTCGCCGCTACCGGCACATTGAGCGCGACGGCGGCAACCGGCGCGGCTGTGCCGGTGAGCGGGCTCGCGGTTGAAATTGCAGCTTCGGTGAAGAGCGGCAAGACGCGGTTCGAGATCCGGCTCGATCCAGCCGACCTCGGCCGCATCGACGTTCGCATCGATGTCGATCGCAGCGGCCAGGTGACCTCGCATTTGACGGTGGAGAAGGCAGAAACGCTGTCGATGCTGCAACAGGACGCACCGCAATTGCAGCGCGCGCTCGACGACGCCGGCCTCAAGACCGGCAGCGGCGGCCTGCAATTCAGCCTGCGCGACCAGTCCTTTTCGGGGCAGAACAGCGGCAACGAGACCACCGGCAACGCGCAGCGGCTGGTGATCAGCGACGATGACACCATCCCCGCCGCGCTCGCAGGACGATCCTATGGCCGCGTGTTGAGCGCGAGCGGCGGCGTGGACATCAGGGTTTGAGGAGACGAACATGACAACGCCTGCAGCAACTACCGCCAGTCCGATCGTTTCCGGGACGACGACGCTACCAGCCTCTTCATCCAGCACGCCGTCCCTGAGCTCGACCTCGGGCGCGACGCTGGCAGGTAATTTCCAGAGCTTTCTTACGCTGCTGACGACGCAGTTGAAGAACCAGAACCCGCTGGATCCGCTGGATACCAATCAGTTTACCCAGCAGCTCGTGGAGTTCGCGGGCGTCGAACAGCAGCTCAAGACCAATGACGACTTGACCTCCCTGATTTCGCTGCAGCAGACCGCACAATCGACCCAGGCGCTGACGTTTGTCGGCAAGACGGCGGTCGTCAAGGGCAGCACCGCCGCCCTGACCAACGCCTCAGCCACATGGGAGCTGAATATTGCAAGCAATTCCACGCTGAACGTTTCGATCGCCAACAGCACCGGACAGACGGTATTCACGGGCCAATATGCCGCCACCGCCGGCAACAACCAGCCCTTCACCTGGGACGGCAAGGGCACTGACGGCACGCAATTGCCCGATGGCAAATACACGATGACCGCTACCGCAACCGACGGTTCCGGCAATTCCGTCGGCGTCACCACCGCAGTGGCGGGCGTGGTGAGCTCGGTCGACCTGACCCAGTCGCCTCCGCTGCTGACGATCGGCGGTCAAACCTACACCGTCAACCAGATCCAGAGCATCGTGAACTAATCGCTTCCGCGGCCGCGTTTAGTCATTCGTTTACGGGTTCCCGGCGCCCTTTGGGCGCCCGGGCGCGATGCGGTGCCGGCATTTTGAAGGAGAATCGTATTGGAGCCTTGGGCTTAGGCAAATTTTAAGCCGGGGGGCGTAGTTTGCTCCGGTGAGTTCAGTGGTTGAGAGTTTGTGAGTACGCCATGACAGAACCCCATCGCCCGAGGGTAAAATACGTCATCGGGCCTGACGGCAGTCCGTTGACGATTGCGGATCTGCCCGCGCCCGGAACCAAACGGTGGGTCATTCGCCGTAAGGCCGAAGTCGTTGCCGCTGTACGCGGCGGTCTGCTCTCCCTCGAGGAGGCTTGCAGCCGCTACACGCTGACCGTCGACGAATTCCTCTCCTGGCAGTTTTCCATCGATCAGCATGGTCTTGCCGGGCTGCGCACCACCCGCATTCAGCAATATCGCCAGTAAGGCTGATTCCGAACCAAGCGGCATTTGATGCAAATCGACCTCGCTTTACGAGGCCGATTTTTTTCATATCTGTTTTTGGCCACACCCCCTTAACCTTCGTTAACCATATCGAAACCATCCCATAGGCAATAATTGCCCACTCGGCTGTTGGGTGTCGAATCTGGGGCGGTTGGTTTGCAGGGTCTTGTAACCTTTCTGAGAGGTCTGGGCGCTTCGCGGTTGATGGCGATGGTCGCGGTGACAGCGGCGCTGATCAGCTTCTTCGCGTTCGTCATCATGCGCGTCACCACCCCGCAGATGACGACCCTGTTCACCGACTTGAGCGTCGAGGATTCCTCGGGGATCATCAAGGACCTGGAACGCCAGGGCATCCCTTACGAATTGCGCAGCGAAGGCAGCGTGATCATGGTGCCCAAGGACAAAGTCACCCGGCTGCGCATGAAGCTTGCCGAGGGCGGCCTGCCCAAGGGCGGCGGCGTCGGCTACGAAATCTTCGACAAATCCGATGCGCTCGGCACCACGAGCTTCGTCCAGAACATCAATCATCTGCGCGCGCTCGAGGGCGAGCTCGCGCGCACCATTCGCGCCATCGACCGCATCCAGGCAGCCCGGGTCCATCTGGTATTGCCGGAGCGGCCGCTGTTTTCGCGCGAAACCCCGGAGCCGTCGGCCTCGATCGTCGTTCGCGTCCGCGGCACCCTGGAACCGCAGCAGATCCGTGCCATCCGCCACGTCGTCGCCTCCGCAGTCAGCGGATTGAAGCCGCAACGGGTCTCGATCGTCGACGAAGCCGGCCAATTGCTCGCCGACGGCGCTGCCAGCGATGTCGATCAGGCGGTCGGCGACGAGCGCCGCGCCGGTTTCGAAAAGCGGATGCGCAAGCAGGTCGAGGATATCGTGTCCTCGGTGGTCGGATCGGGGCGCGCCCGCGTCCAGCTCTCGGCCGATTTCGATTACAACAAGATCACCCAGACTTCGGACAAATTCGATCCCGAAGGACGGGTGCTGCGCTCGAGCCAGACCCGCGAAGAATCCTCAGCCACGACGGACAATAACGGCCAGGTCACCGTCAACAACGAATTGCCGGGCAACAAGAATCAGGACAACGCGGCAACCGCGCGCGACCAGAGCAAGAAGATCGAGGAAACCAACAATTACGAGATTTCCCGCACCACCAAGACCGAGGTCACGGAGGCCGGACGGGTGAACCGCATCTCGGTCGCGGTGCTGGTCGACGGCAGCTATGCGAAGAACGAAAAAGGCGAGATGGTCTACAAGGAGCGCGGCAAGGAAGAGCTCGACCGTATCGCAGCGCTGGTACGCTCGGCGATCGGCTTCGACCAGAAGCGCGGTGACCAGGTCGAGGTCGTCAACCTCAAATTCGCCGATGCGCCCGCGATCGCGCCGCTCTCCGAGCCGTCGGGCCTGCTCGGCATGCTGCAATTCACCAAAGACGACGTGATGTACGTGATCGAGCTCGGCGTCATGATGCTGCTCGGCCTGGTGGTAATGTTCATGGTGATCCGGCCGCTGGTCAAACGTATCCTTGCCTCCGAAGAGATCGCGGCAGCGCTCAATGGCGAAGCGGCGCTGGCTGACGGCGGCGCACAGGCGGCCGCGCCCGGCCAGGTCCTGCTTCCCGGTGCCAGCGCCACTGCACAATTGATCGACGTCGCCCAGGTGCAGGGCCAGGTTCATGCGCAATCGGTTCATCGCGTCGGCGAACTGGCCGAGCGCAATCCCAACGAAACTGCCTCCATTGTTCGTCAATGGCTCAGCGAACCCGAGGCCGCGTGATCCGATATGGCCGTGCCGCAAACCGCAAACTCAACCGACATCACCAGCGTCATCGCAAACCTGTCGTCGCGTCAGAACGGCCGGCCGAAGACCAAGATCAGCGGCCGCAAGCGGGCGGCAATCCTGATGCTGGCGCTTGGCGAGCAATATGGCGGCAAAATCTGGTCGATGCTCGACGACGACGAGGTCAAGGATCTGTCGATAGCGATGTCGACGCTCGGCACCGTCGAGGCCGACGTCGTCGAAGACATGCTGCTCGAATTCGTGTCGCGGATGTCGGCTTCGGGCGCGCTGATGGGAAATTTCGACGCTACCGAACGGCTGTTGCAGCAATACCTGCCGGCCGAGCGCGTGGTCGGCATCATGGATGAAATCCGCGGGCCGGCGGGCCGCAACATGTGGGAGAAACTCTCCAACGTGCAGGAAGAGGTGCTCGCCAACTATCTCAAGAACGAATATCCGCAGACTATCGCCGTCGTGCTGTCGAAGCTGCGGCCGGAACATGCCGCGCGCGTGCTCGCGATCCTGCCCGAAGACATGGCGCTCGACGTGGTCGGCCGCATGCTGAAGATGGAGGCGGTGCAGAAGGAAGTGATCGAGCGCGTCGAACAGACGCTTCGCACCGAATTCATGTCGAACCTGTCGCAAACCCGCCGCCGCGACGCCCACGAGGTTATGGCGGAGATCTTCAACAATTTCGACCGCCAGACCGAAACCCGCTTCATCACCTCGCTGGAAGAGGAAAACCGCGAGTCCGCCGAACGCATCAAGGCGCTGATGTTCACCTTCGACGACCTCGTCAAGCTCGACGCTGGCTCGGCGCAAACACTGATGCGCCATGTCGACAAGGACAAGCTCGGTATCGCCTTGAAGAGCGCCAATGAGGAAGTCCGCGGCTTCTTCCTGGGCAATATGTCGTCGCGCGCTGGCAAGATGCTGCTCGACGACATGGCCGCGCTCGGGCCGGTACGGCTGCGCGACGTCGACGAGGCGCAAGCCTTGCTCGTCAATCTCGCCAAGGATCTCGCGGCCAAGGGTGAAATCATGCTGACCAAGAACCGCGCCGACGACGAGCTGGTGTACTGATGGCCGCGCCCGCAAAATTCCTGTTCGACATGGATTTCTCCGCACCGGACAAGGCGCGCGAGCGGCCCGCCACGGCCGCCGAGGTCGCGCAGAAGATCGCCGCCGCCGAAGCGCGCGCCTATCGCGACGGCTATGACGCTGCCCAGCGCGAGGCCAAGGTGGAAAGTGATCGCCGCACTGCGCTGGCGCTCGAGGAAATTCGGCTTGCGATGCAGGCCATCGTGGCGCGCTTTTCGGGAATCGAGGCGCGGATGGAGACCGAGGCCGTTGACGTCGCGGTCGCGGTGGCCCGCAAATTATGCAGCCAACTGATCGCCGCCGAGCCGCTTGGCGAGATCACCGGCCTCGTCAGCGATTGCTTCTCGCAGCTGGTATCGACGCCGCATCTGGTGGTCCGGATCAACTCGTCCCTGTACGAGGCCGCGCGCGAGAAGATCGAGCGGCTTGCGGCGCAAAGCGGCTTCCAAGGCCGTCTGGTGATACTCGCCGAACCCGAAATCGCGACCGGCGATTGCAGGATCGAGTGGGCCGACGGCGGCGTCGTGCTGGAGCGCGCCACCATCGAAGCCAGGATCGACGAACTCGTGGGGCGCTACATGGTGTCCCGCGAGCCGGGTGGAAGCTAAGGCGATGAGGACGAAACCATGAGCGATACCGACACCCAGGTTCCGCTTCCCGACCTGAACGCACCGGGCAGCGCGCCGGCCGATGCCGACATCGCCTATCACGAGGACGAACAGGCAGCGCGCATCGCCGCCGACCTCGAGGCGGTGTTCGACGTGCCGGTGCAGGTCTCGGCCGTGCTCGGCCGCTCCAAAATGGACGTTGGCGAGTTGTTGAAGCTCGGGCCCGGTACCGTGCTCGAACTCGATCGCCGCGTCGGCGAGGCGATCGACATCTACGTCAACAACCGCCTGGTCGCGCGCGGCGAGGTGGTTCTGGTCGAAGACAAGCTCGGCGTGACCATGACGGAAATCATCAAGGCGGAACGCAGCTAAGGCCCCCTCTCAACGCTACGCGCATGACCGGCGCGAACAGACGAACAGGAGATTGACATGCGGCTTCTCATCGTTGGCACATTGAAGGGCCAGCTCACGACCGCCACCAAGATCGCCATGGACAACGGCGCCTCCGTGACCCACGCGGAGGACCACGAACAGGCGATGCGGGTGCTGCGCGGCGGCAAGGGCGCCGACCTGCTGCTGGTCGATGTCAGCCTCGACATCCGCGATCTCGTGATGCGGCTGGACGCCGAACACATTCACGTCCCGATCGTCGCCTGCGGCATTTCCAGCGACGCCCGCGCCGCGGTCGCCGCGATCCACGCCGGCGCCAAGGAATACATCCCGCTGCCGCCGGACCCGGAACTGATCGCAGCCGTGCTCGCCGCCGTCGCCAACGATTCGCGCGAGCTGGTCTATCGCGATGAAGCAATGGCCAAGGTGATCAAGCTCGCCCAGCAGATCGCGGGCTCGGATGCTTCCGTCATGATCACCGGTGAATCCGGCACCGGCAAGGAAGTGCTGGCGCGCTACGTTCACACTCGCTCGACCCGCGCCAAGCGGCCGTTCATCTCGATCAACTGCGCCGCGATCCCCGAACACCTGCTCGAATCCGAGCTGTTCGGCCACGAGAAGGGCGCGTTCACCGGTGCGGTGGCGCGGCGCATCGGAAAATTCGAGGAAGCCACCGGCGGCACGCTATTGTTGGACGAAATCTCCGAAATGGACGTGCGGCTGCAATCGAAATTGCTGCGCGCGATCCAGGAGCGCGTGATCGACCGCGTCGGCGGCACCAGGCCGGTCCCGGTCGATATCCGGATCATCGCAACCTCGAACCGCAACCTTGCCGAGGCCGTGCGCGAAGGCGCCTTCCGCGAGGACTTGCTGTTCCGCCTCAACGTCGTGAACCTCAAAATTCCGCCATTGCGCGAACGCCCCGCAGATGTTCTGGAATTGGCGCAGCACTTCGCGCGAAAATATTCCGAGGCCAATGGCGTGCCGCTGCGGCCGCTCTCAGCGGAAGCCAAGCGCGTGCTGACCTCCAACCGCTGGCAGGGCAACGTCCGCGAATTGGAAAACACCATGCACCGTTCGGTGCTGATGGCGCAGGGCGACGAGATCGGCACCGACGCGATCCTCACCCCGGACGGCGACCGCCTCGACACGCCCAAGACCGCGCCTGCGGTAGCGCACGCGACCTTTGCCGCCGAGCAGGTGACGCGCGCCCTTGTCGGGCGCACGGTGGCCGACGTGGAGCGCGATCTGATCCTGGAGACATTGAAGCATTGCCTCGGCAATCGCACCCACGCCGCCAACATCCTCGGAATCTCAATTCGTACGCTGCGCAACAAGCTGAACGAATATGCCGATGGCGGCCTGCCGATCCCGCCCGCCGGGTCAGGCGAATATCAGCGCGTCGCCGCCGCGGGGTGAGGTTTCACGAATAGCTCGGCGCATCGGGTTTGCGGAAAAGATGAATGGGATCGCCGGGCGCAAGCTCGCGTCGGGTGAAGGCCGCATAGGCGTAAAGCGCGAGATAGAGAATCGCGAGCGCGCCCGCCGCATAAAACGCCCAGACCCCGATGCGTTTCATCAGGTCAGTGCGCCGCGTTGTGCCACGCTCGCGACGTGGCGCTGCCAAAGCCAACCCGCAACCGCTATCTGAAGAAGCCTGCGTTCCATCGCGCGCGCCCTTCGGCTTTTCGACATCGCAAGCTTGTAGTCCGCGAAGTCCGTCGCCTCAAGGCGAAATCAACACACGAAATGCGAGCGCTGCGGCCGTTGGGCTATCCCGCCACCGCAACTTTCGGCGCCGGCGGCACGACGTTGACGGCCAATTTGCCGTAACGGTCCTTGAACGCTTCAGTGTCGATCTCCTCAAGCTGGATTGCCCCACTCATGACGCCCCGCTTCCAGGCGTCATGCTCGGGATCGTTGCGGAACTCCGGCATCACTTCGCGAGCGAACAGCTCAAGGGAATCGCAGATGTGCTCATGGCTGTTCTTGCCGGCCTGGTTGAGCAGGATCACCTGATCGATATGCGAGGTGCGGAAGCGCCGTAATTTCCTGGCGATCGTCTGGGGCGATCCGATCAGTCCGCCGCGCAATGCGGCCTCCTGCGCTTCCGGATTCTCCCGCTTCCACTTGTTGTACTCGTCCCACATGTTGACCGTGCCAGGCGCCGGACGCTGGCGGTCTTGCGAAGCGCCGTAGAAGCGCAGTGCGAACTGGAAGAAGGTCGCGCCATCCGCCCGCGCGCGGGCCTCCTCGTCGGTCTTGGCGCACATGAAGAACGACACCAGCGCCATGTTTGGATTGATCTCGTAGTCGGCGAGCTTCTTCAACCGTTTTGTGATCGCATTGTAATAGGCATGCACCCAGGCGTGCGCCGCGTCCGCGCTGACGAACTGGAAGCCGAGCGCGCCGAAACCATTCTGGCCGGCGCGTTCGATGGTCGGAAGCTGCGAGCACGCCATCCACAGCGGCGGATGCGGCTTCTGTACGGGTTTGGGCACTACGTTGCGCAGGGGAATGTCGAAATATTTGCCGTGATGCTCGCAGCCGCCCTCTTTGAACATCGGGAAGATGGCCCGGACCGCCTCCTCGAACACTTCCTTCTTGGTTTCCATGTCGCGGCCGAACGGCGTCAGCTCGGTGATCGAAGCACTCTCGCCCATTCCGAACTCGACGCGGCCCCGGCTCAGGAGATCGAGCACCGCGACGCGCTCGGCGACGCGCGCGGGATGATTGGTGGTGAGCTGGAAAATGCCGTGGCCAAGCCGGATGTTCTTGGTGCGTTGGCTGGCGGCAGCGAGGAAGGATTCCGGCGACGGCGAATGCGAATATTCTTCCAGGAAATGATGCTCCACGACCCAGGCGTGGTCGTAACCGAGCCGGTCGGCGGTCTCAAGTTGCGTCAGCGCGTCCTGGTAGAGTTTTAGCTCGTCGCCTTGCTGCCATGGGCGCGGCAGTTGCAGCTCGTAAAAGATGCCGAATTTCATGACGTCGCTCCCGACGGCCTCGTTATATTGGCAGGCAGTGTATTCTCGGCCGGGCTCAAGTCCAGCGCTCGCCAATTCCGCCGCGCGGAAGGCTGGCTTGCGCTGGGCGCACGAATGGTTAGCTTTGCGTCTGTGAGTCGCAGCTTCGCGCGCGACCCTCGCCTTCCGAGACCCCATGACCACCTTTACGCCGCATCAGGATTCCGCGCTGAAGGCCGTTGCCGACTGGCTGAAAGCAAAACCCGGCAAGAACGGCACGCCGCCGATCTTCCGCCTGTTCGGCTATGCCGGGACCGGCAAGACCACGCTGGCGCGCCACATCGCCGAGGGTGTCGAGGGCGAGGTGAAATTCGCGGCCTTCACCGGCAAGGCGGCGCTCGTCATGCGCAACAAGGGTTGCGACAATGCCTCCACCATCCACTCGCTGATCTATCGCGCGCGCGAATCCGGCGTCGAACAGCCGAGCTTCGAATTGTGGGACGACGCGCCCGCCTCGAAAGCAAAACTGATCGTGATCGACGAATGCTCGATGGTGGACGCCGAACTCGGCCGCGACCTGATGTCGTTCGATTGCCCGCTCTTGGTATTAGGCGATCCCGCGCAATTGCCGCCGATCCAGGGCGGCGGCTTCTTCACTGATTGCGAGCCCGATGCGATGCTGACCGAGGTGCATCGTCAGGCGCAGGACGATCCGATCGTGCGGATGTCGATGGATATCCGCGAGGGCCGCGAGCTCGAGATCGGCCGTCACGGCGAAAGCGAAGTCGTGTCGCGCGCCGAGCTCGATCCGGACCGCGTGATGAGCGCCGACCAGGTGCTGGTCGGGCGCAACAACACCCGCCGCGCCTACAACATGCGGGTGCGGCAGCGGCAGAATATCGAGGATCCGTTGCCGGTGGCCGGTGACAAGCTGGTGTGCCTGCGCAACAACCGCAAGAAAGGCCTGTTCAACGGCGGGCTGTGGCGGGTGAAGTCGCGCGCGCAACCGCGCTCGAAGTCGAGCATCATCTCGATGCGCCTTTCGCCGGATGAGGACTTTGGCCACAAGGTGACGAAGGTCTCGGTGCGCGGCGACTGTTTCGGCGGCGCCATCGAGACCATCCCGTGGGAACAGCGCAAGCCGTATGACGAATTCGATTACGGCTACGTCCTCACGGTGCACAAATCGCAGGGCTCGCAATGGGACGACGTCGTGCTGTTCGACGAGAGCTTTGCATTCCAGGACAGCCGCGCGCGCTGGCTCTACACCGGCATTACGCGTGCGGCGAAACGGCTAAGTGTGGTGGTGTAGATCTGCACGTCCAAGAGAATGAAAACGAAACGCTTCAAAGTCGGCGACCACGTCACCTGGAATTCCGAGGCCGGACGCGTCAGCGGCAGGATCATCAGGGTGCATACACGAGACGTCGACTACAAGGGACACACCCGTCACGCCAGTCCCGATGACCCGCAATATGAAATCAAGAGCGACAAGACCGACCATGTCGCCATGCATAAAGGCGCAGCCTTGAAGCGGCTCCGGACAAAGTGAGCCATTTATCGCGTTTTCTGCGCGATGAGCCGCGGCTACAATAATTTCGCTTGCGCGGACGGATAGGTAATTCGCGTTCCGTCCACTTGTGCAAATGCGGTGAGCTTGTGCGCGCGAAAATTGCTCTCCGATAAAATCTCGATCACCGGCACGGCGCGCGCATTGAGCGCATCAGCTACCAGCGAACGGTGACAGCGCCATGGCACCGCTTCGGCGCACATGATGGCCAGGCGTTTTTGACGGCTCATCGCAATGAGCTTTTCGAGCGCGACCTGAAATTGCTCCGTTTGCATATAGTCGGCGTAGCCGCGAAAGCCGGCGTTGCGCCAGGCGGTGTTGGGAGAATCCTTGCGGGCCCGCCGCAGCCCGCCCAGTGATTGCATCGGTACATAGTCGATGTGCTCAGCCGCCAGCGTGCCGGCCAGCGCGGTGTCGTTGAATTGGGGGTTATGACGCGAGCGGGGCACCGTGCGAATGTCCACGAGACGTTCGATGCCATAGGTTCGCAGCAGCGCGACGAAGCGCTCAATTGGTAATGTCGAATGACCGAGCGTGAAAATGGCGCCTTCCGGCCAATCCGCGGCCTGCGGGGGTTCGCTCATCTTCTCGCCTTGCCTGCGCGCACCGTCTTACTTTGGGTTCGGATCGTCGAGTTCGTCGTCCGGTCGCTGATACTTGCCGGCGCGGCTTAATTTTACCGCACAGGCGAGCGCGTATGCCGCGTTGCGCGTCTGGCCCTGAAAGTCCTCGTCCTTGTCCAGAGCCTGATGCGAAGTTGCATAAGGCTCCATGTACCCGATGTAACCGTCGACTTCGGCAGTACGGGTCGCTTGAACCAGCGACATATCGGTCAGCCAGTCCACGATCGAACGCCGCACCGTTTCGGCGCCGACGCTGTCGCCGTGGATGACGACGCCGAAATGCCGTCCCTCCAGATGCCGCGGATAAGGCCAGCCCTTCAGTTCGAGCGACTTGGCTTCGTCAACCTTTTTGCCGTGGGTCGAGGACGGATCGGGATTGCCGCCATCCGCGCAGACCAGCCGATCCATCATCGCCTTCAGTCCCGTCGGCACGTGATACCAGTTCACCGGCGCCACGATCATGATGCCGTGGGCCGCGACCCAGAGCGGATAAATCTCATTCATCCAGTCGTCGGTCTGGCCCAGCGCGTAACTGGGGTAGCAGCTGCAGGGCCAGTGACACAGCGCCATTGCGGTCGCAACACAGGATTTGCAAGGATGAATCTGCTTGCCGAATTCGGAGGCGAGCCTGGAGAGGTCGAGGATGTCGACCGCCAGTCCCATTTCCATAAATACCGGCTCGGCGATCTTGACCAGCCGCCAGCTCTTCGACATTTCGCCCGGGCAAGTATGTTCGCTGCGCGAGGAGCCGTTGATCAAAAGAATGCGGGGCGTCGCGCTTGCGTCGTCGTGGCGCCGCTGCGCTGCGAGCACCGCCTCGCGCGCCGCGAGCCAATCCACCGAGAGATCGTAGTCCGGGTCAGCAAACCCCGGCCCTGCCTTGCGGGTTACCGGTGATTTTCGTGAGTTGGAGTAGCCGTCCCAGGCGGCAGCGATGACGGCATCGAGCTCCCGCTGCAGCGACTTGAAGACGGGATCGGCGAAGCGGCTGCGATAGCGTTGCTCGAATTGCTCGCGTGATAATTGGACGGGAGGCATTCCCTTGCGGACGTCGGCGGGCGCCATCGCGAAAATCCCGGATCTTCGACGATCGAACAAGCGATCGTCGCGGGAGCAACGCTGGGGCAATAGGCGTTGTTCCGCCCAGGCTAACGCATTGAACCAGCGCGCCTCTTATTCACGAACTCGTGTGCATCAATCTGTAACAATACGCGCCCCGCCACGTATCTTGGGCATCGGGCAGGCTGGTGCCGGATTGCGATCGGCAAATGCCGCTCTAAACTGCGCCAAATCCGCCGAGCGCCCAAAAGGAAACCGCATGTCCCGCAGCCCTTTCAGCCGTCTCTCGCTTTTCGCCGCCGGCCTCACTGCGCTGGCGATTACCGGCTTTGCCGTGGCGCCCTTGCGGGCGGCGGACGACGCGGTCGTCATCCCCGCTCCTGCCTTGGATGCCCAGGCGTCCGATGGCATTCAGACCGCGGTCGTCGCGGGCGGCTGCTTCTGGGGCGTGCAGGGCGTGTTCCAGCACACCGCCGGCGTCGTCAACGCGGTGTCCGGCTATGCCGGCGGCAGCAAGACGACCGCCGACTATCAGATGGTCTCCACCGGCACCACCGGACATGCCGAATCCGTCCAGATCAAATACGACCCCAAGAAGATCAGCTACGGCAAAATCCTGCAGATCTTCTTCTCGGTCGCGCATGACCCGACGCAGTTGAACCGCCAGGGCCCGGACTCAGGCACGCAATACCGTTCCGCGATCTTCACCACCTCCGACGAACAGAAGAAGGTCGCGGAGGCCTATATCGCGCAACTCAATGCCGCCAAGGTCTACAAGAAGCCGATCGTGACCAAGGTCGGTCCGCTGGAGGGGTTTTATGCGGCCGAGGCCTATCACCAGGATTACCTGACGCTGCACCCGAGCCAGCCCTATATTGCCTATAATGACCTGCCGAAGATCGAGAACCTGAAGAAGATCTTTGCGGAGAACTACGTCGAGAAGCCGACACTGGTATCCACTGCAAAGGTCACTAACTGACGGCTTGCTCGATTGTTTGATCGTGTCCTTGCGCGAACTCGTTCGCACGTCGCTTGAAGACGCTTAAGGTATTTGTTTGATCGTGTTTTCTTGATGCGAACCGGTTCCCACTTCGCTTGAAAACACGCCTGTAACGGAGGCTCCATGTCCGACACCAAGACGACGTCAGGCAAGATCGAGAAGAGCGAGACCGAATGGCGCAAGGAATTGACGCCAATGCAGTATGCCGTGCTGCGCGAGAAGGCGACCGAGCGGCCGTTCTCCGGCGAGTATGAGCACGAACAGCGGAAAGGCACCTATGTCTGCGCCGGCTGCGGCCAGACGCTATTCTCTTCCGATGCCAAGTTTGATTCCGGCTGCGGCTGGCCGAGCTTCACGGCGCCCGCGGCCGAGAGCCATGTCGACGAGGAGCGCGACGTCAGCCACGGCATGGTCCGCACCGAGGTACTGTGCTCGAAGTGCTCAGGTCATCTCGGCCACGTCTTCAACGACGGACCCGGCCCGACCGGGCTGCGGTACTGCATCAACTCCGCGGCGCTCAAGCTCGAGCCGAAATAGCCTTTCGTGGTTTATCTCTCCCCTTGTGGGAGTCTGGAAGTCCCCCGACATGACCTCTGGTCCGGTGTCCGGTTCCTTCCGTGGAACTGCGGCCCGGAATATGCTTTGACGTAAGGGCGGCAGATCTCTTCTCGGGCTGCCGCCCTTGGGGAGAGAGCCATGTCACTTGGAACGATACTGATCATCATCCTGATTATCTTCCTGCTCGGCGGCTTCAGCGGGCGGTTTGGCGGATACGGCTACGGCATGGGCCACTCCGGAATGGGTCTCGGCGGGGTCGTTCTGATCGTATTGATCATACTGCTCTTGCTCGGCAAGCTCTGATTGCCATAAGACTTTGAAATATCATGATTTATTTCGGGAACCACCGGTTCCCGGCCGGATTCATGATTAGGGCCGATCGGGATTCGCAATTCTGTCAAACAGGCTTATATTAGGGCTCAGAAATGATGTGTGCGGCACGCTGCCCGGTCGCGGCCTGACCGTCGCCAAAATCCCCATTCGTCCGCGCTCGCGCCAAAAAGACATGAGGTCGTCGACCATGCGTCCGTTCAACTTCAACACCGCCGCCGAACTGTTTCCCGCCGCCATCCGCAAGAAGAAGCGTGCTGGTTTTGCCTACCGGCGATTTGGCACTGCGGCGGAAGCGGTTCGTTTTGCTATCGAGGAGTTGCCGGCGGATTCGCTGAATGGCGCTTATTTGCAGGTCGAGGAAGCCCGCTTCGACCAGAGCGGAATTCGCACGCTCTACGAGAGCGAGGCCTTTCCGTTGCCGCGCCGCCCGCGCAAGCCCGAGCCGGCCGCCGCCAACAGCAACCAGGACGCGGCATAAGCTCGCCCGCTTAATTTTCCAAATCTGACCACGTTTAATAACGCGGCTGCCTGTCGATCCAGCGCCGCAACAGCCTGACATTGCGGATGTTGGCGCGAAACAGGACGTCGAACGCGTCGCCCGCGACGGGCACGCTGCCGACCACGCCCTGAATTGCGACATTGCCCAACATCCGCGCCGTGACATACCACGGCGCGCCGAGCGCGCGCGCCTCGCGCACCAGCCAGAGCGACAGCGCGGTCGCGATGATATCGCCGACCACCGGGATCAATCCGATAATGCCGTCGATGCCGTAGCGGATATTGGTGCCCGGCAGGATGAACGCGATGTCGAGCAGCCTCGCCAGCGCATCGAGCCGCGCCAGCCGCTGCTCGCGGCTGAGATTGCCGAACGGATTAGCGCCGCCAAAATCGAAACGAAAATCCTGAAAGCCTTGCCCCAGCGATTCCGGTGGAATCTCGCGGCCCTCCTGGTCGATGATCGGGCCGCGCGGCTGCGCGCCGCCAAACGTCGCGCCGGTGTAGCCGGAACGCGCGGTCCGGCGCGATTTTACGTCGCTGTCATGCATGCTCATCAGATGGGAAACGCACGAGCGATACGCAAGTTGCGTCATGCGGTCGCTTCTCTGTCTCGTCCAGGCGAACGCCTTCGCGCGGCGGGCCGAAAAGGTCCCGCTTTTTTTCATCTCCACGTTATGTAGATGGCACCGGATGCGGCTGTTGCTCGGCGTATTTATGCGTCAGCCACGAGGACACGGTCCCCGGGATCAGGCCGACCAGGCCATAGAGGATGAACTGGACCACGCCCGAGTCCTGTCCGCGCGAGCCGTACAGCAATTCGGCGGCGATGAACCCGACCGCGCCGACCAGCAGCATGCGGGACACCGGGCCAATCCGCTTGACATGGAACAGGATGTCATCAACCGCGCCGATCATCAGCGCCGGCAAGATGCCGAACAGATAGCTGTATTGCAGCGTGGTGAAAAACACCTTGAACAGCTTCGCGACCTCGGCCGCGTTGGTCTCGGTCCAGTAGCCGGACTGATAGGTGGTCGTCAGCAATAGACAAAATCCACCGAGCAGCGGACCCAGTGCCGCGAAAATCAGATAGCGTTTCATGCCGCCTCCTCGTGGCTTTTGGCCCAGCATAGCAGTTTCGCGTCAGCGCAAACTAGTGGTCCGACTTGAAAATGGTGAGACAGCCAATAGACTTGCAGTAATGAATCGCATCTCCCGCCGACCTACCGCGTTCTCGAAGGTTTCGGTCAAGAGCCAGACCGTGATTCCGCGCGAGGTACGCCAACGGCTAAAACTGAAGCCTGGCGACACGCTGCGCTACCGCATGACCGATGACGGCATCCTGCTCGACAAGGCGACTGAATCTAGCGATGACCCGTTCGTCGCGTTTTCGGAATGGACGTCCGAAGCCGACGAGAACGCCTATGGCGGATTGTAGGACATTCGGCGTTTCGCCTTGGCGCGGCTGGACGACTGGATAAGGCAACCGCAAAGGCTGTGGCGCAGAAATTAAGGGGATTTTTGGGAAGCGCGTGAAGACCACGTCAACGCTACAAGCCCCAAAAAATCTGCCGCCCCCTTACTCCCCCCATACCGCAAACGCGTCGTTGAAGGCGCGCTCGCCGGGGGCGCCCTTCTCGATCGCGATGATGGCGCGGCGCTGGTTGGAATAGACCAGCGGCACGTCGAACCACGAGCGCTCCTTCAGGAGCTGCACGTTGCGCGCGCGGTCGGCATCGACGTTGGACAGGCCGACCAGGAAGAAGCCGTCGGTGACTTTCACCGCAAGGCCTGCGAGCGGCGTGCCGCGCGCCTGCTCGTTGGACTTCATCAAGACGCCGGGCACGTTGCCGACGCCGCCGCCGTTGAAATCCGGCGGCAGGATGAAGGTCAATTCGGCGGTGTGGCTCGCCGGCAGCGATGAATCGGTGTTGCGGCGGAACGACATCGTCATCTTGAACTTGCGGTCGGGTATGTCGATGTCGGCGCGCACGGCGATATCGGCCTTCTGGTTGCCGGACGCTTTGATCGGTTCGGTACGCCAGATCACCGAGCCGACATATTGCTTGCCCTTGGGATCGGAGGGATCCTCGTCATAGAGCACCACGCGCTGTGCCACCGGCGCCACCTGCTCCGATGATGACGGCTGGCCGACGCGATCGGGAATCTTCGGCTTGGACAGCGACGCGCTATTGTCCTTTGGCGCTTCCGCCACGGGCGACGATTTGAACAGGCCGCTCACGCCCGAGACCACCGATCGGCCCCACAGGATGCCAGCGCCGACCAGGATCAACACGACGCCGATGGCGATCGCGCTCTTGAACGGAAATACCGCGCCGGTGCGGGCGCGCTTCTTCGGCTCGCGATCCGCATCGCGTCCGATGCGCGGGCGCGGCGCCGGCGGCGGCGCTGCGTAGCGCTCGGCCTCCTCGGCGGATTCGTCATAGGAATAGGGCGCGTCGGGATCGCCGCGATTCTCCATGCTCGGCTCGAGCCGGTCGAATTCCGGCGAGGGCGATGGCACGTTGGCATAGGTTTTCCGCGCGGCGCGGTTGGCTTGCGCCGCGGCGCGGCCGAGATCGTCGGCGTCGGCGGTGATATCGCGGAAGCCGCGCACGCCTGGGGCTTGCGGCAGCGGCGGCGGCGTGGCCTCGCCACGGCGCGGCGGCCCGCCGCCGCGATCGCGGACCGGCGGCAGCTGCGGGTCCTGCATCGTGATCTGCGGCTGGGTCGGTGGCTGCGGGCGCGGCAACGGGGCGTCGGGGCGCAAATTGCGCTGCGCACGCTGATCACCGCGCTCCTCCTGTCCGAGCGGCGGGCGCTGATCGCGCGGCGGCGGCGAAGATGGACGCGGCCGTGCGGCCGGTGCCGCAACCGTGGAAGCCGTCTCCGGCGTTCGAGCATTGGCGCGGCGGAAAGCATCGCCGCCGCGCGACGCGCCGCCGCCGGAGCGGGCGTCGCGGGCGCGCTGGGCAGCCTCGGATTCGACCTTGCGCACGGCCTCTTCCAGCGACAGCCGCTCGCGCGTGATCTCGGATTCGGAGAGCGGCGGCTGCACGCTGCGCAGTTGGGCGATCAGCGCGGCGCGCGCCCGCTCATACAGCGCGCGGCGGCTCTCGCCGGGAGCACTGGGATCCAGTCCGGAAATAGCGCGGGCGATCAGCGGGTAGTAATCAGCCATTTCAAGTCAACTGTGCGAGCCTTGCTGGAATATCTCGTTAAGCCTCGAATGGGTTCTGTACCAGAATAGTATCCTCGCGTTCGGGGCTGGTGGAAAGCAGCGCGATGGGACAGCCCACTAGTTCCTCGACCCGGCGCACATATTTGATGGCCTGCGCCGGCAGATCCGCCCATGAGCGGGCGTTGGCGGTCGGCTCTCGCCAGCCCTCGATGGTCTCATAGATCGGTACGACCCGGGCCTGCGCGCCCTCGCCGGCGGGTAGATGGTCGATTTCCTTTCCGTCCAGCCGGTAACCGGTGCAGACCTCGATGGCGTCGAAACCATCCAGAATATCGAGCTTGGTCAGCGCCAGCCCGTTGATGCCGCAGGTCCGCACGGCCTGACGCACCAGCATGGCATCGAACCAGCCGACGCGCCGCTTGCGTCCGGTATTGACCCCGAACTCCTTGCCGCGGCGGCCAATCTCCTCGCCGATCTCATTATGCAGTTCGGTTGGAAACGGGCCCTGGCCGACCCGGGTCGTATAGGCCTTGCAGATGCCCAGCACGTAACCGACGGTGCCCGGGCCCATGCCGGTTCCGGTCGCCGCCTGCGCCGCCACGGTGTTGGACGAGGTAACGTAGGGATAGGTTCCGTGATCGACATCGAGCAGCGCACCTTGCGCACCTTCGAACAGGATGCGCTTGCCTTCGCGACGCTTGCTATCGAGCAGCCGCCATACCGTTTCCGCGTAAGGCAAAAGCTTCGGCGCCAGCGCCGTCAGTTCGCGGAAAATTGCGCCACCGTCGATCTCTTCGAGATTGAGCCCGCGCCGCAGCGCGTTGTGATGTGCCAGCAACCTTTCGATCTTGTGCGGCAGCGTGTCGAGATCGGCAAGATCCATCAGGCGGATCGCGCGGCGCCCGACCTTGTCTTCGTAAGCCGGCCCGATGCCGCGCCGCGTAGTGCCGATCGCGGTAACGGCATTGGAGGATTCCCGCAACGCGTCGAGCTCGCGATGCAACGGCAGGATCAGCGTGACGTTTTCGGCGACGCGCAGGTTTTCCGGGCTGACGTCGACGCCTTGTGCTTTCAGTTTCGCCACCTCGTCGAGGAACGCCTGCGGATCGAACACCACGCCGTTGCCGATCACCGCAAGCTTGGAAGGTCGCAGCACGCCGGAGGGCAATAGCGCCAGCTTGTAGGTTTCGCCATTGATGACGAGGGTGTGCCCGGCATTGTGGCCGCCCTGGAAGCGGACAACGATGTCGGCCTGTTCCGACAACCAGTCGACGATCTTGCCCTTCCCTTCGTCGCCCCATTGGGCGCCGACGACGACAACATTAGCCATTCGCGGGTATTCCCCTCTGCAACTATCATCATACGGGCATGACCTGTCCGGAAAGCCGGTCTCGCCCCCGGGATCAAGTCCGGCGGCAGGCCTTTTTTCCGGATCATGCGCCCAGCCAAATCACGGCCGGGGCCGCTCGCATGCGAGGCAGTCCCATCGGATAAAGGAAGCGAGTGAGCTACGCAAGCCAGAACGACCCTCCGGAGGGTCTCCGGACGGTCTCCAACCCATTGATATCCCCGTAAAATTTATGTCCAGACGGTGGCGGTATCGGCTTCCTTGCAGAGCCTCGCCCCCCTAAGGCCGCTTACGAGACGGCGCGCAGCTCCGTTTCACAGCCGCGGTCGGCGATTTGACGCCTGTTCGAGAGCGCGGCAAACGAAAACGACAGCGGCACCGCAACGACCAGCAGCGCTGCCGCCGCGATCAATCCGGCCGCTGGCGATTGCCAGAGGTCCTGCAGGCGACCCACCGCCGGAGGCCCGACCGCCATCAGAACGTAGAAGCAGGTGTAGAATACGCCGAAGCCGAGCGAACGCTGGCCCGGATTGAGCGCCCGCGCCGGCAACGAAAGAATGGCGCCCGACAACGGCCCGACCGCGACGCCGAACATCAGGCAGCCGATCGTTGGATAGCTGCCCGCGACGAACAGCGTCAAGGCGCAAGCCGCGGTGAGCGCACTAACCGCAATCGCTGCGATCGGCCTGCCCAGCCGGTGAACCAGATAGCCGCCGGCGGGGATCGCGAGAATCGTGAGCCAGATCGCAAGGCTGGTCAGCGAGGCGGCAAGTGTCGGCGACGATCCCCGCGCCACCATCAAGAGCGGCGCATAGCTGAAGAACAGGACACAGGCGAGATTCATCGCGCCCCAGACGATGCCGGCGATCGTGACCGGGAGCAGCACGGCGGTTGGCAGCCTGGTCCGATCCGTGATTGCCGCGTGGCTCGCCTGCGCCGATGGCGAGACAAAGGCGAAGGCAATCAGCACCGCGCCCGCGCAAAGTGCCGCCGACATCATCACCGCAGGCCAGCCCCACGATTGCGCGACAAAGGCCTGGATCGGCAGCGCCAGCATCGCCCCGAACGGCCAGCTCACTTGCAGGATCGACATCGCCAGCACGATTTCGCGACTGTCGAACCAGTCCGTGGTCATCTTGGTGGCGACCAGCACGACGATCGTCGCGCCGACGCCACCGATCGTGCGCGCGACCAGCGCCGCCACGAAATTCTCCGAGCAGCCCAACGCAACGGCGGAGATCGCCATCAGCGCCAATCCGGCAAGCCCGAGCGTTTTCTCCTGGAAGCGCTGGCCGAGCAATCCCGCCGGCAGGGCAACGACGACGCCCGGCAGCAGATAGGCGCCGAGCAGCAGGCCGATCTCCGAATAGTCGATGGCCAGATCCCGCATCAGCATCGGCGCGGACGATCCGACCGACTGGAATTGGAATCCGGTGGCCGCGCGAGCCGCGAACAGGATTGCGAGCATAATCCACCTTCGGCCCGGCATCTGTACCTCTGATCAACTCGACCGTTCGAGATCCATGCTCAGCAAGTTGGAGAACTCCGACAATTCCTCCTCGGAGATGTCGTGCAGCGTGAGGCGAACCTGCATGATCGCGAGGTCGATCAAATGACCCGCAAGCGGCACGCCACCGGAAACGACGGCGTTGCGCTGCGCGATCAGCACCGGGATGACGTTGCGCAGACGATGGGCGCTAAACTCGTCCATGCCGCTGCCCTTTGAGGCTTCGCGGCGACGTCGCCACCAGCCAGTGGCGCGTGGTCGCGATGTCGGCGTACATTTCCACGGCTGTTGCGGCGAGCACCTGTATGGAATGCGCGTCCGCTTGCTGCCGGCGGCCGACTGACGCATCGTTCAAGAAGGTGACCTGATGGCCGCGATGCGAGGCGTCGATGGCCGTGGCGAGGCAAGTTTCTTCGGCGATCAGGCCGCCGATCGCAAAGCCGCCGGCGCGTGAAACGACGTCGTCGAACAGCCGGTTGGCGTAGCAGGATGGCTGTTGCCGCTCGAACACCATGTCGGAACGCTTCGGCTCAAAACCCGGAATCCAGGCCGCCGACCTTTCGAACGGCCCGCAACGCTCGGCGTGACGAGTGAAGGCGATTGGCAATCCCGTATTTCGCGCGTGCGCGATCGCGGACCTGCAGTTTTCCAATGACCTGGCGAGGTCGAACGCGCGGCCCCGCGCCAGTTCCTCGCGGTTATTCTCCTGCAAGTCGACCATGACCAAGAGACGGCTGTTCGACGCGCCGAGATAGGTTCTGATATCGATGACGGAACTCATCGGGCGTCCGCCGAGTTGCAGACGCCGCGGCTCGCCGACCTCTCGAGAATGCCCGGCGTGTCCCAGCGGCCTTCGGGCCGGATCAGCACATAGGGATCGTCGTCGAGTGTGATGCTTTGCGGGTGTTTCTCGGTCTCCAGCTTGACTTCAACATAGTCGAAATCGGAAAACACCAGCTCGCGGCCGCCCATCTGCTTGAAGCCGCGCGACTCCCAGACCTTGAGGTAGCGCTTTTGCGAATGCGCGTAGAGCACGCTGTAGCCTTTCTTGCGGCAGAGATCGACGGCCGCATCGAGGATGCGCCCGGCGAGGCCGCCACCGCGGCCTTCGTGGCGCACTGCCAGGCGCTCGAGCTTTGCGAAGCCGGCAAAATAGCGGATCCGCATGCATCCAACCGGCTCGCCGTCCTTGTGGCAGATCAGATGGGTGGCGGAAAAATCGTTGCCGTCGAATTCCTCCTCGAACGGACACCGTTGCTCGGCCATGTAGATCGCACCGCGGATCGCGATCACGCGCGCCATCTCATCCATCGAGCGCACCACCTCGACGGTGACGGGATCGCGGGCCGCCGGCTGAATAGGCACGTCGCCGGAGCGATCGAACATCTGCAGGTTCGGCGCGAACAGTCCGTCGTAATGCGCGCCCGGCGAAAACCCGAGAGGCTCCAGCACCCGCAGACCGCCCTTGGTCACCGGACGCGAATAGATGTTGACGCCCCGATAGAGCGGCGTGGAGAATTTCTGCAGCACCAGCGGGATTGCGGCTGCGATGGTGCCCTTGGCGTGAATGGCCCAGACATAGATACCGGCGGGCCGTTCCGATTGACGCGCGATATAGCAAAGCTCTGGCATCTTGGTATTGAGCCTGCCATCGATCAACCGCCGGGTGCCTTCATGGGTCAACGGCAGCACGGCAAGGAAGCCGTCTCCCTTGAGGCAAGCGATATTGAACCGATCGCGCTTGGCGATCGCCCAGAACGTATCGGGGTTATGATTGGCGACCGTCTGGAACATCTGGTTCGAGGTGAGGCCCGGAATATCCTCGCGCGCCGCATCGACAAGCGATGCGATGCTTGCGGCGTCGACGTTGAAGATCACGGTGCGTTTAGCGAGCTGCAGCGTGGTCATCCGGTCGAGCGAGAATGTCGCGGGCCGGTCTTGAGAGGTTCGGCCGCTGG
>Ga0209153_1000147_pt1 | contig 37661 bp, 37 predicted proteins | sample GraSoiAngelo_120_FD_185877 | JGI IMG/M metagenome (GOLD analysis project Ga0209153, IMG submission 185877) | Grasslands soil microbial communities from the Angelo Coastal Reserve, California, USA - 14_0919_09_20cm (SPAdes) (version 2) | ecosystem: Environmental > Terrestrial > Soil > Grasslands ... | reverse complement strand
CGAGCACCGAGGTCGATAGCAGGATCGCGACCGGCTCGCGTTCGCGGTAGCCGCGCCATGCGGTCAAGCTGACGCCGGTCAATACCACCGGCAACAGGATAAAGCCGACCAGGCCCAATTGCAGGCTGATGAATTCGCCTAGCGTGCGCAGCGACATCTCGCGGGTGGCGGCCGCCCGCACGAACTGGAAACGGAACGACGCCCAGTCGTGCTCGGCGTTCCAGACCAGCACCGGGAGAAACAACACCGTTGCGATCAGCGCTGCGAGCCACGGATAGGGGGAAACCAGCCAGCGGGCCCGCCACTTCGGCACCAGCATGAACGCGGCCACCGCCGGAAGCAGCATGATGGCGGTGAATTTCGAGAGCAGCGCAAGCCCCGCGAACGCGCCGGCTGCAAGCCACCAGCGCGCATCGTTGCCTTCGACGAGCCGGACTAGCGCCCACACCATCGCAACCGCAAACGGGATCAGCGCGGTGTCGGGCGAGACCTTGGCCATCAGCAGGCCGTAGTAGAGGGCGGCTTCCGGCATCAGCACCGCAAACACGATCGCCCGCACATCATGGGTGACGCGGCGGACGATATCGGCGAGCAGCACTTGCGTGACCAGCATCGCCAGCACGCCGGCAAAGCGGACGCCAAAATTGGTGTCGCCGAAAATCGTGGTGCCGAAGCGGATGAACCACGCGATCATGGGGGGATGATCGAGGAAGCAGAGCGCGCGCTCCTTTGACCAGGTCCAGTAATAGGCCTCGTCGGTGCGCAGTTCCGTCAGGCTTGCGTATGTCACCCGCAACAGCGTCATCGCGGCGATCACGATGAGCGCGGCCATCAATTGCTGGAACGCTGACTTGTCCGGTTTGGCGCTGTTGTCGGGGACGGTTGGCACGGCGCTTTCTCCCTTGCGCGAGGTGGGGTGTCAACGGCGCGAGGACCAAAGACGCCACGCAAATCCGAGCCGTCCGCCCAGCGAAAGCCGGAGACCGGTGACCGCCGATTGTGGTAAGAGACGCCCCCAAAAGGTACTCGTCCATGGAATTAAACCCTGCCATCGCCGATCTTTCTTCCATGGATCGGATGGCGCATTTTCGCGACAGGCTGGCACGGTCGATCCGCGGGGTCGGCGTGCGGCAGGTCCGCTTGGCCTCCGGGCTGGTGCTCTTCGCTTATCTGATTAGTCATTTCGTCAACCATGCGCTCGGCAATATCTCGATGGAGGCCTTGGCCGGCGGCGTTTATTGGCACACCCGCTTCTGGCAATTCCCGCCGATCGGGATCGTGTTCTATGCCTCCTGCGTGACTCACGCCGCGCTCGGCATCTGGGCGCTGTATCAACGCCGGCAATTTCGCTGGAAGGCGATCGAGCCGCTGCAGCTCGTGCTGGGCCTGAGCATTCCGGCGCTGATCATCACCCACATTGTCGGGGTGCGGCTCGGGCAGGCGTTGTTCGGACACGAAAAACTCTATCCGCAGGTGTTCTTTGCCTACTGGATCGTGTGGCCGCTGAAGGCGTGGCTGATGTATGCGGTCATCACCGTCGCTTGGGTTCATGGCTGTATCGGTCTGCATTTCTGGCTGCGCATGAAGGCGTTCTACAGGATTGCCGCGCCGTTTCTGCTCGCCGTGGCGGTGCTGATTCCGACGCTGGCCATGCTGGGCCTCTATCAGGGCGGACGAAACGTCGTCGACAACGACAGCGTCGAATGGCGGGCGGAGAATCTCGCGCCGGACAAGGTCGGCACCTCGGCCGAACAAGCCGTCTTGAGCAACATCGAGGATTATTTCCTGATCGGCTATTTGGGCCTGCTCGTCCTCGTGCTGCTGGCAAAGGGCGCGCGCGCCATCTACGAGCGTCGCGGCGGCATGATCGCGCTGTCTTATGGCAACGGCAGGACGATCAAGGTCCCGAAAGGCCTTTCCGTGCTCGAGGCGAGCCTGCGCTACAACGTTCCGCATGCCAGCGTCTGCGGTGGCCGCGCCCGCTGCTCTACCTGTCGCATCCGCGTGATCGGCGATTGCAGCACGCTGCCCGAGCCGTCGCCACGCGAGGCCTTCGTGCTTGGGCGGGTCGGCACGTCCGATCCCTCGATCCGCCTTGCCTGCCAGTTGCGCCCCGCGGCCGATCTTTCGTTCTTCCAGTTGTTCATGCCGCACACCATGTCGGCCAATGCGCACGCCTCACAGCCTTCCAAGATCGGTCAGGAGCGCTATCTCGTCAGCCTGTTCGTGGACATGCGCGGCTCGACCCAGCTCGCGGAGAAGCGGCTGCCGTTCGACACCGTGTTCATCGTCAACCGCTTCCTTGGCGCGGTATCGCAGGCGGTGATCGACAATGGCGGGCAGCCCAATCAATTTGTCGGCGACGGCATGCTGGCGCTGTTTGGGCTCGCCACGGGGCAGCGCAACGCCTGCCGCCAGGCGCTCAAGGCGGCGGCCGCGATCGCAGCCAACGTCGAGGAGCTCAATCAATTCCTCAGCCATGACCTGCGCGAGCCGATCCGTTTCGGCATCGGCATCCACGGCGGCGAGGTGATCGTGGGTGACATCGGCTACCGCGACCACATGGTGTTCACCGCACTCGGCGACGCCGTGAATGTCGCGGCACGGCTGCAGGACATGACCAAGACGCTTGCATGCGAAGCGATCGTCTCTGAGGAGGTTCGCGTCAGCGCGGGCCTTGCTGCCGACGATTTGCCGCAGCAGGAAGTCGCGATCCGCGGACGCGCCGAGCCGATGATCGTCCGCATCGTGGCGAATGCACAGGCCTTGTCCGCGATGGTCGACGGAGCGGTCGCTGCGGCTTAACGGGCCCCCTTCCGTATCACGCGGCAACGGACAGCCGCAGCCCGAGAGCCTTCAAGACTCTGGCCACGGTTGCAAACTCGGGGTTACCGTCCGGCGATAGTGCCTTGTACAGATTGGCGCGGCCGAGGCCGGCGGCTTGCGCAATCTCGGTCATGCCTTTGGCGCGGGCGATGTCGCCGAGTGCCGCTTTGAGCAAATCGGGGTCGCCATCCTCAAGCACGGCATCGAGATAGGCGGCGATGTCCTCTTTTGTCTCCAGCGTGTCGGCGGCATCCCAACGGCTAATCTTGCGAGTCATGTCGTCCTCTCTAAACGTCTTGCGCCAGTTCGAGGGCACGCGTGATGTCGCGATCCTGGTCTCGTTTGTCACCACCGCAGAGCAGGATGACAACCGTGTCGCCGCGCCGGACGAAATACACCCGGTAGCCAGGACCGTAATCGATCCGCATCTCCGACACGCCGCTCCCTACCGGCTTCACGTCGCCGGGATTGCCGAGTGAGAGGCGGCGGATGCGCACGGTGATCCGGGCGCGCGCCTGGCGATCCCGCAGGCCTGCAAACCAATCCGTAAAAACGTCAGTCTGCCGGACTTCTACCATGCGAATTGTCTCTTATAAAGGACAGCTTGTCAAGGTTTGCAGCGGCAAGAAACAGCGCAATCGCCTCTATCTACGCAAATCAGCCCTACAGGCTCTGACCTGGCCCAGTAGTAGCCCGCATGAGCGCAGCGATAGCGGCGACCGCACGCCTGAACAAGCGTTCAGAAAATTGCCGCGGAATCTCAGGTCGATTTCTCGAACCCGCTTTGCAAGGCGCACGACTGACGAGCGAGGGGTGACAACCGCGCCAAGGTCAACAAACAACCAAGGCGCTCATTTTGGAGAATGACCATGCTACGCAAATTCGCTCTTGCACTTGTTGCCGCAGCTTCGCTCAGTGCCGTTGCACTGGCTCCGTCCGCCGCTTCCGCCAAGCCAATGGGCGGTGGATGGGGCGGCGGCTTCGGTGGCTACCATCACCACTGGGGCCACGGCTTCGGTATCGGCTACATCGCTGGCGGCGACGACGGCTGCTATGTGACCCGGCCGGTGTTGACGCCGTTCGGCTATCGCCTGCGCACCGTCAACGTCTGTGGTTACTGATCGAACCCGCATTCGCCAAGGTTCGAAGAAAATTCCCCGGTCGCGAGACGCGGCCGGGGTTTTATCTTGTCGTATTGCATCGCAACAACAATTCCATGCTGGCAAAAAGCATGAATTGACTCCCTATCCTTCGATGCGAAACATACATGCATGAGTGTGGTGGAGACCACCCCTCAACGAAAGAAGCTTCGAGAGGAAGCCTGATGCTCGATCGACGAGAGTTGATAAAATGCGCCGGCCTGGCGGCGCTTGGGACCAGCCTCACTTCGGCAACAGCCTTCGCGCTCGATACCGCGACGCTGCCGTTCGACAACGGCGAACGGCCGCTGGTGCGATATCCGCAGAAGCGCCCGATGATCGGCCTGACCAGCCGGCCGCCGCAGCTCGAGACGCCCTTCTCCATTTTCAACGACGGGGCGATCACGCCCAACAATGCGTTCTTTGTTCGCTATCACCTGGCGGGGGTGCCGCTCGACATCGATCCGGACAAGTTCACCCTGGAAATCAAAGGCAAGGTCAGCCATTCGCTGAAACTGTCGCTCAAGGAAATCAGGAAGCTCAGGGCGGTCGAACTCGTTGCCGTCAATCAATGCTCGGGAAACAGCCGTGGCTTTTTCGAGCCGCGCGTCGCCGGCGGTCAATTGGGTAATGGCGCGATGGGCAATGCGCGCTGGCGCGGCGTGCCGCTGAAAACCGTGCTCGACATGGCCGGCGTGCAGCAGGGCGCGAAGCAGGTGACCTTCAACGGCATGGATGGGCCGGTGATGGACACGACGCCGGATTTCGTCAAGGCGCTCGACATCGACCATGCCCGCGACGGCGAGGTGATGCTGGCCTACGGCATGAACGGCAACGACCTGCCTCTTCTGAACGGTTTTCCGCTTCGACTTGTAGTGCCCGGCTATTACGGCACCTATTGGGTGAAGCATCTCAACGAGATCACCATCATCGACAACGTGTTCGACGGTTTCTGGATGAAGTCCGCCTATCGGATTCCGGACACGCCCTGCAACTGCGTCGAGCCGGGCACCGCGCCAAAGGCGACGATCCCGATCGGCCGCTTCACGGTGCGCTCCTTCATCACCAGCCTCGCCGACGGCGCCAGGCTGAAGCCGGGCAGCACCATGCTGAAAGGCATCGCGTTCGACGGCGGCAAGGGCATCAGGGAAGTCGCGGTTACGATCGACGGCGGCAAGACCTGGACGCCGGCGAAGCTCGGCAAGGATCTCGGCAAATATTCGTTCCGCGAATGGAAGCTGCCGATAAAGCTCGCGGCAGGGCCGCACGAGCTCCAGGTTCGCGCCACCAACAATGCCGGCGACACCCAGCCGACGGAGCCCTTGTGGAATCCAGCCGGCTATTTGCGCAACGTCGTCGAAACCGTGCGCGTCACCGCGGCGTGAAGGAGAATTTCCGTGAAGCACGCGTCTCTGCTCACTCTCGTCGCCGCGGCATTAAGCGTTGCATCGCTAAGAATTGCAGCATTAAGCGTTGCAGCGCTAAGCCTTGGTTCAGCCGGCGCGGCGCCGATCTCCTACACACTGCCCGACGAGACCGCGGCCTTCAAGGCTGGGCCCAACCTGGAAGTCGTGCAGAACAATTGCACCGCCTGTCACTCGGCCGACTACGTCTCTACCCAGCCGCGGGGCCTGAAATTCAAGAAGGATTTCTGGCAGGCCGAGGTGACCAAGATGATCAAGGTTTATGGTGCGCCGATCGCGGATGCTGACGTTCCCAAGATCGTCGAATACCTGGCCGCGACCTACTGAGCTTCACACCAGGGCGGGCCGTGCGCGCATGCCAGGCCCCCGCGGCCCGGCCGAATCGGACCGGCCGTTGCTGCGTGAAATGATCGAGAAAGACGTGCAAAAGCCGCAAATGCGCCGCGATATCGGTCGTTTCGAGCAAAATCAGCCATCCTTTGAGCTATCAAGGCTGCCCTAATCATCGTATATCTTGCTTCCGCTGGACGTGCCGGTTGGCGGGGACCGGCGGTTGGCTTCTGTTTTCGATCCCGCGGAGACGACGTAATGGCTAAAGGTACAGTTAAATGGTTCAACCCCACCAAGGGTTATGGATTCATCCAGCCCTCTGCTGGCGGCAAGGACGTATTCGTTCATATTTCAGCGGTTGAGAAGGCCGGTCTTTCCACGCTCAATGAAGGGCAGACAGTGGAATACGAAGAGGTTGCCAATCGCGGCAAGACTTCGGCCGAAAACCTCAAGGTTTAGCGCTCTCTCGGACCTCGTCCGGGAGTGGGGCTTTTTCCGAAAATCTGATTAGGTAATTGCATTCGGCAGGAGCGGAAAAACCGCTCTTGCGGGTGCAGTTCGTCTGAGCCTTGTCGTCTGAGCCTTGTCGTCTGAGCCTTGTCGTCTGAGCCTTATCGTCTGAGCCTTGGCCGGTGCGGGTCCAATCAGTCTTCCGTCATCCATTGGGTGATCGGCATGACATCCGGCGGATGCAAATAGCCACGCGGCCACAGGTCAACGGCCCATTCGATCTTGGTTGCGCGATCGACCAGCACTGCGGTGTTGTGCGGCGTCTGCAGGACCAGGGCGTTGCCGCGATAATGCGGATTGCCGACCACATGATACTTTAGAAGGCGCCACTCCTGCAGCACCAGCAGCAGGCTCGTCGTGTTGCGCGTTGTGTCCCAGCAATCGTAGTTGTGCGGCGCGTCGAAATAGCGGAAATCGGCTTTCGCGACCCGCTTGTCGGTGCCGATGACGGGTCCCATCCGGCGATCGAACCAGATAACGGCTTTCTGCACCGCCCTCCGTTCGGCCGCCGCCGATGCCCGGCCCGAGCTGAGAATTTTCGTCAGCGCGGCGCGATCTGCCGCCGTGAAATCCAGAATTTCGCGGCGCCGGCAGACAAAACCGTAGCAAACTGTCATCTTCGCCGCGCTGGGCGGAAAAATCGATACAGTGGTGTAAAGCGCCGCCTGCGGCTCCGTCAGTTCGAGGGCGGATGCAGGAACCGTGGCGGCAACCAGCGTCGAACCGAGGGCGAAGCAGCAAACGGCGAGGACCTTGCGTGTTCCGGCTAGAGCATGATCCGGGAAAGTGAGCACCGGTTTTCCGAAAAAGATCATGCTCACACAAAAGGATAGAGCGGGAAAACGACTCGAAGGAAAGTCATCACGCTCTGGTCGTTCGTTCCCGTTCATGAGCCCCATTCGTCCGTGCATACAGCGGGGCGGAAACTATCGCGGGGATTTCGCGGTGCCAAGACCACCGTACTTTGTTTCCGAAGTTGATGGCCGGCATCCCGCAAGGAACTTCAATTCGGCCACCACCGGCGGCATGATGGGCTTCGAACGGGAATAGCCATGACGTCTGCTCCCACATCCTTTCCGCCGTTCAGTACGGCCTACGCGCCGGACGATCGTGCGATCGCGCCGGCACTGCTGAAAACCGCTCGCTTGAGCGCCGAACAGGACGCGCGGATCGACCATACCGCCGCCCGCCTGATCGATGCCATCCGCTCGAGCGATGACCGGCTTGGCGGCGTCGAAGACATGCTGCGCGAATTCGCACTCTCGACCAAGGAGGGCCTGGCGCTGATGGTGCTCGCCGAGGCCTTGCTGCGCGTGCCGGACGCCCGCACCGCCGACCAGTTCATCGAAGACAAGCTTGGCGAAGGCGATTTCGTCCACCACGAGACCAAGTCCAGCGCGTTCCTGGTCAATGCTTCAGCCTGGGCGCTGGGCATGTCGGCGCGGGTGATCCAGCCTGGCGAAACCCCGCAAGGCACGATCGGGCGGCTCGCCAAGCGGCTGGGCGTGCCGGCCGTGCGCGCCGCCACGCGGCAAGCGATGCGGCTGATGGGCAGCCATTTCGTGCTCGGCGAGACGATCGAATCCGCGCTGGCCCGGGCTCGCTCCCAGGCGGCAACGCCGCGCACACCGCGCTATTCGTTCGACATGCTCGGCGAAGGCGCGCGCACCGCCAATGATGCGACGCGCTATTTCAATTCGTATGCGAGTGCGATCGAAGCCATCGGCAGCACCGCCGATGACAGGCCCCTGCCCAACCGGCCCGGCATCTCGGTCAAGCTCTCCGCGCTGCATCCGCGCTTTGAGGCCGTGAGCCGCGGCCGCGTGATGGCGGAGCTGGTGCCGCGGCTGATCGAGCTTGCGCAACGCGCCAAGGCTTATGATCTGAATTTCACCGTGGACGCCGAAGAGGCCGACCGGCTGGAACTGTCGCTCGACGTCGTCGCCGCCGCGCTCGGTGACGCAACGCTTGCTAAGTGGGATGGCTTCGGGCTTGCGATTCAGGCCTACCAGAAGCGTGCGTCTGGCGTGATCGACTATATCGATAATCTCGCCCGGTCGCTGAACCGCCGGATGATGGTGCGTCTCGTCAAGGGCGCCTATTGGGACACCGAGATCAAGCGCGCACAGGAGCGCGGCCTTGACGGCTATCCGGTGTTCACGCGCAAGGCGATGACGGATTTGAACTACATCGCCTGCGCGCAAAAATTGCTGGCGCTGCGGCCGCGGATTTTTCCGCAATTTGCCACCCATAATGCGCTGACGGTGGCCACCGTGCTCGAATTGGCCGCACCCGACGACGGCGGATTCGAATTTCAGCGCCTGCACGGCATGGGTGATGCGCTGTATGCCAAACTCAGCGAAGATCGTCCCGGGACCGCCTACCGCACCTATGCGCCGGTCGGCAGCCACCGCGATCTGCTCGCCTATCTGGTGCGGCGTCTGCTCGAGAACGGCGCCAACTCGTCGTTCGTGGCGCTTGCCGCCGACGATGCGGTGCCGGTTACGACATTGCTGCGACGCCCGGCCGAAATCGTCCGTACACCTGACAATGCGTCCCATCCGAACATTCCGCTGCCGCGCGAGTTGTTTTCGCCGCAACGGAAGAATTCGCGCGGCATCGAGTTCGGCGACCGCGCGGCGTTGAGCGCGCTCACTGCGGCGATTGCGACGGAGGAAATGCCGGCCGCCGGCAGCGCCGCTTCCGCGACGCCCGAACAGGCGAATGCGGCCGTGGCCCTCGCATCAGCGGGATTTAGAGACTGGAGCGCAACGCCGGGTTTGCGGGCCGCCAGCCTTGAGAAGGCCGCAGACCTTCTGGAGCTGCGAAAAGCGCATTTCATCGCGTTCCTGCAACGCGAGGGCGGCAAGACACTCGACGATGCGCTCTCCGAGGTGCGCGAGGCCGCCGATTTCTGCCGCTATTACGCCAGCGAAGGCCGCAAGCTGTTTGACGAGGGCGAAGCGATGCCCGGTCCAACCGGCGAGAGCAATGTGCTGCGCTTGCGCGGACGCGGCGTGTTCGTCGCGATCTCGCCGTGGAATTTTCCGCTCGCGATCTTCCTCGGCCAGGTGACGGCGGCACTGATGGCCGGCAACAGTGTCGTCGCCAAGCCGGCCGAGCAGACGCCCTTGATCGCGGCGGAAGCGGTCCGCCTGCTGCTTGAGGCCGGCATTCCCGCGAACGCGCTGCATCTCGTTCAAGGCGATGGCCGGATCGGTGCGGCACTGGTGGCGCACCCCTATATCGCCGGCGTGGTCTTCACCGGTTCGACCGAAGTCGCGCGCTCGATCAACCGCACGCTTGCCGCGAAAGACGGCGCGATCGTGCCGCTGATCGCGGAGACCGGCGGCATCAACGCCATGATCGCGGACGCCACCGCGCTGCCCGAACAGGTCGCCGACGACGTCGTGACATCGGCATTTCGCTCCGCCGGCCAGCGCTGTTCAGCGCTGCGGTTGTTGTTCGTGCAGGACGACGTCGCCGACCGCATGATCGAGATGATCGCAGGCGCCGCGCGTGAATTGAAGGTGGGCGACGCCAGCGATCCATCGACGCACATCGGGCCGGTGATCGATCGCGAGGCCAAGGAAAAGCTGGAAGCGCATATCGCGCGGATGAAGACACAGGCCCGCGTCCATTTTGCAGGTCTGGCGCCGGAGGGCAATTACGTCGCGCCGCACATCTTTGAACTGTCCGATGCGAGCGAACTGACCGAGGAAGTGTTCGGGCCGATCCTGCATGTGGTGCGCTATCCCGCCGAGCGGCTCGACCGCGCCCTGCAAGCGATCGAAGCTACCGGCTACGGGCTGACGCTCGGCATCCACTCCCGGATCGACGATACGGTCGAGGCGATCATCGATGCCGTTGCCGTCGGCAATATCTATGTCAACCGCAACATGATCGGCGCCGTGGTCGGCGTGCAGCCGTTCGGCGGTCATGGACTGTCTGGCACTGGGCCAAAGGCCGGCGGTCCGCATTACCTGCCGCGATTTGCGACCGAGCAAACGGTGACGATCAATACTGCGGCTGCCGGCGGCAATGCGGCGCTGATGTCGGGCGAGGAGTAGCGGTTGCATCGCACGCCGACATGGGTCAAATGGTCCGGTCGTGCACCACGATAATTCCGGCACACGGGAACAAGACCGACAAACGTCACGGGAGCGACGCCAACATGGAAAAGGGCATCTTTGAAGGCCTCAAGGTACTGGACTGCGCGAGTTTCATCGCAGCGCCCGCGGCCGCCACCGTGCTGTCGGATTTCGGCGCCGACGTGATCAAGATCGAGCCGCCCGTAACAGGCGATCCCTACCGCAACCTGCCCAACCTGCCGGGCTATCCGGTGAGCGAGCACAATTTCGCCTGGCTCCTGGAGAGCCGGAACAAGAAGAGCCTCGCGCTCGATCTTAGTAAGCCCGAGGGACGGGCGGTGCTGCATCGCCTCGCCGCCGAGGCTGACGTGTTCATCACCAACTACCCGCCGGCCGTGCGTGAGCGGCTCGGGATAACCCACGACCACCTCGCCCCGCATAACGACCGGCTGATCTATGCGTCCTTTACCGGCTATGGCGAAAAGGGCGAAGAAGCCAACAAGCCCGGTTTCGACAGCAATGCCTATTGGGCGCGTTCGGGCCTGATGGACCTGGTGCGCGCCGATATCAATACCACGCCGGCGCGTTCGGTGGCCGGCATGGGCGATCACCCCTGCGCCATGGCGCTCTATAGCGCCATCGTCACCGCGCTCTACAAGCGCGAGCGCACCGGCAAGGGCTCGCATGTCTCCTCGAACCTGATGGCCAACGGCGTCTGGGCTTCAGGGGTGCTGGCGCAGGCCAAATTATGCGGGGCGAAATTCGGCGAGCGGCGCTCGCGCGAGCGCGCATTGAACGCGGTCACCAATCACTACAGGTGCAAGGACGGCCGCTGGCTGATCCTGTCGTTGCTCAATGAGGAGAGGCAGTGGCCGACCTTGGCCCGCTGCTTGGGGCGGGAGGACCTGATCGACGACGCAAAGTTCGCCACCAAGCCCGACCGGCACGCCCGTTCGATCGAGCTGATCAAGATTTTCGACGAGGTGTTTGCCACCAAGGACCTGGCCGAATGGCGCAAGATACTCGATGGCAATGGGCTGGTGTTCGGCGTGGTCGGCATCCTCGACGACATCCCCCACGACAAGCAGATGCTGGAAAACGAGGTGCTGGTGCCCTTCGAGAACGACACCATGCTGACCATCAGCAGCCCGATCTGGATCGACGGCGACAGGAAGGTCCAGCCGCGCCGTCCGCCCGGCATCGGCGAGCACAGCGACGAGATCCTGCGCAAGGCCGGCTACGACGAGGCCTCGATCCAGAAATTGCGCGCATCCGGCGCGGTGGCGTGAACAGCGATGCCCAGCTATCGCCTGCATTATTTTCCTGAATCGGGAAACAGCTACAAGCTTGCGCTGATGCTCACTCTGTGTGGTGAGACGTTTGAGCCGGTCTGGACCGATTTTGGCGGCGGCGTCACACGGACTGCGGAGTGGCGGCGCTCCGTCAACGAGATGGGCGAAATTCCGGTGCTGGAGGTAGACGGCAAACGACTGACCCAGACCGCGCCAATCCTGCTGCAACTCGCCGAACAGTATGGCCGGTTCGGCGGCAAGACGCCGGAAGAGAAGTTCGAGCTGTTGCGCTGGCTATTCTGGGACAACCACAAACTCACCGGCTACATGGCGACCTACCGATACTATCGGGCGTTCACGCCCGCCCCCGATCCGCATGTTCAAAAACATTTTCGCCGGCGGCTCGACGACTTTCTTGGAATTCTCGAGCAGCACATGAAAAAGAATTCCTTCGCGATCGGCGAGCAGCCGAGCATCGCCGATATTTCGATGATGGCCTATCTGCACTATCCCGCCGACGAAACCGGATATGATTTCGCTACCAGCCATCCGGCCATGAGCGCCTGGCTCGGCCGTATCGCAAACCTGCCCGGCTGGCGGTCGGCCTACGATCTTTTGCCCGGCAAGCGTCTCAAGCACTACGCGCGGGAGGCCGACAGCATTTAGCGGTTGAGCCAGAGCCAGACGATCGCAAAAACGATGGCGCCGGCAATGACGGCGAATACGATCGTCCAGGCGCTGACGCGGATGTCGCCTACGGTCTGGCGTTCGGCTTCGTTTTGCGCGATCTCGCGATTGCGCTCTTTGTCGGCTTCGTCCATCGCCTGCCCCTCAGCTTCCGGCCGTCGGCGCCGCCTCGAGCTTAGCATCAAACGGTGTCGGTTGCTCAATGGCGCTTTCGCCGCCGCCGACGCCGGCAAGCCGGCTCAAGCAAACGGCGGCGAGCGCCGCGCACAAGGCAGCCGCCGCGGCTGCGAAGAAGACCGCCCCCGCGCTCCATTTCATGGTCAGCAACATGCCGCCGACCAGCGGCCCGACGATCGAGCCGACCCGGCCGATCCCAAGTGCCCAGCCGACACCGGTGGCCCGGACCGAGGTCGGGTAGAACGCGGCCGCGAGCGCATTGGCCGCGATCTGACCGCCGACCACGCAAAATCCGGCGACGAAAATCGCCGTCGCGACGAGCACCGCGGAGTGGCCGAGCTGGCCGATCGCGCCGACCGCGAAGATCGCGATGAAGTACACCAGCGCCAGCGCTTTGAAAGAGAAGCGGTCGATGATGCTGCCGAGCGCGAAGGTCCCGACCACGCCGCCGACTTGCAACATCGATCCGATCAATACGGCCTCCGACACCGAGGCGCCGAGGTCATTGAGCACGGTCGGTAGCCAGTTCGACAGAAAATAGATGTCAAGCAGGCTCATGAAGAACACCACCCACAACAGCAGCGTCGCAACGGTTCGCCCCTCCCGGAACAGATGCACGACCGGCATCCCCGCCAGTGCCGGCTCGTGCACGGTAAATTGCGTGCCGGAGGCGAACGAGGCGTTCGGCCTGATGAAGCCAAGCAGTTCCGCAACGCGCTCGGGCGCCCGACCAGCGAGCGCCAGGAAGCGGACGGATTCCGGCAGCCTCCGTGCCAGGATCGGGACCATGATCAATGGCGCGATGCCACCAACCACAAACACCGAGCGCCAGCCGAAGTGCGGGATCAGCGCGGCTGCGAGAAAGCCGCCAAGTGCTGCGCCCACCGAGAAGCCGCAGAACATGATCATCACCATGGTGGCGCGGCGGCGGCGTGGATTGAACTCCGAGGTCATGGCGACCGCATTTGGCATCGCGCCGCCGAGCCCGAGGCCGGTCAAGAAACGGATCGCAAGCAGCGCATTGACGTCCTGGACAAAGGCGGTGGCGAGCGCGCCGAGGCCGAATGCGAGCGTCGAGAAGATGATGATCTTCTTGCGCCCGATGCGATCGGCAAGCGGCCCGAACAGCAGCGCGCCGACCATCAGCCCGAACAGGCCGGCGGAGAACACCGGACCAAGCGCACCCCGCGTCATGCCCCACTCCTTGGCGATCGAAGGCGCGACGTAGCCGATCGCCTGGGTGTCGAAGCCGTCGAGGAACAGCACGGCCGCGCAGGTCAGCAGCAGCTTGACCTGAAAGCCGCCGACCGGCTGCTGGTCGATGAACTCAGCGACATCGATTACCGGCGCGCAGCTGCCTTGAGAAATCGCCATCGTCGTCCTCCTCTAATCGTCATTGCGAGGAGCCAACGGGTCGCGCGAACGCCGCCCGATGACAGGCTCCGCGACGAAACAATCCAGAGTCGCAATGCCGCACTGTGGATTGCTTCGCTGCGCTCGCAATGACGGTTCTTGTTTTAGTTATCGCTTTCTAACACAATTCGCTGAGGCTGACGCGATTTCTACCCGCGCAAGGCATCCTTCGAATAGCCGGCAATTCGCTTGTAGCCCTCCGACAGCGCAACCAATTCATCGCGGCTGATGACATCCTCGATCGCCTTGAACGGCCGGTCGTGGGTGCGCTGGAATACTTCGCGCAGGATCGCATCCGGCGGATTGGTGCGGTTGGTGAGCACGATGCGCGTGGTCACCGCGAGCCGCTGGCTTTCGTAAGCGGCAAGCGCTGCAACCGGGTCGGCGTTTTGCAGTAGCGCCATTGTGAGCGCCCGCGCATCGAGGATCGCTTGCCCCGCGCCGTTGGAGCCGCGCGGCACCATCGGGTGCGCGGCGTCGCCGAGCAGCGTAACCCGGCCAAAGCTCCAGCGCGGCAACGGGTCCTGATCGACCATCGGAAATTCCAAAACGCTGTCGGCGGCGCGGATGAAGGCGGGCACGTCGAGCCAGGCGAAATGCCAGTCGGCGAACGGGCCGATGAAATCGTCAAGCGAACCCTCGCGGTTCCAGTCGCGCTTGCGATAGTTCGGGGTCTCGATCTCGGCGACCCAGTTGATGAGCTGCAACCCGTCGCTGCCGGCTGCGCGGATCGGGTAGATCACCATCTTGCCATGCGACAGCCATCCCGCCCGCACCATGCTGGCGCCCGACAGCATCGGCTTCCAACGCGTCACGCCGCGCCACATGTTGACGCCCGAATAGCGCGGCTCGCCTTCGTCCGGAAAGAACTGCTTGCGGATCGCCGAGTTGATGCCGTCGCAGGCGATCGCGACGCGGCCGCGCACGGTAGAGCGCGCCGCGCCGTTCGGGCCGTCGGAAAATGTCACGGTAACGCCAACATCATCCTGCTCGACGCCGAGGCAGTGATGATTCGTGACGATCCGATCGTGCCCGGCGCGGGCGCGGAAGGCGTCGAGCAGCACCCTCTGCAGATCGCCGCGATGGACGGAGAATTGCGGATGATCGTAGCCGGCGGCGCGTCCCAGCGGCTCCTGATAGATTAATTGGCCGAAGCGATTGAAGAAGGTCGCATCTCTGGTCTCGATCGCGACGCGCGCCAGCGCGCCTTCAAGCCCGAGCGCCGCAAGCTCCTTGGTGGCGTGCGGCAGCAGATTGATGCCGACACCGACCGCCTTGATCTCGCTCGCCGACTCGAAGATCCGACAGGGAATGTTCGCCGCGTGCAGCGCGAGCCCCAGCGTCAACCCGCCGATGCCGCCGCCGACGATAATGATGTCGTCCATGTTTCCGTCCCAGGGCCTTTTGGCGGCGATGAGACACGATTAGTAAGCTCACTGTCAATCTAGCGAGGGCGCTCAAAGGCCGACGTTTAGCGGCTTTTGACGAAACACATGCCCATCCGCGTCACCGCGCTCGCCGCTTGGCACGCGAGGCCCTCGGCGCAGGTCCAGGAACGGAAGCTGCGATCGTTTTCGGCGGCATTGGCGTGTTGCAGATAGCAATGCGCGCCCCAGCCGTCCTCATATTCGGTGCCGGCAAGCTCGGTACTGCCGCGCAGTTGCGGACGGCTGGAGAAGCCGCGCGAATAGTCCGGACGTCTCCCATCGCGCAGCGCGGCGAGGATATCGCGGCGCCTGACCTGATCGCCGAAGAAATGTGGCGACGCCGGCACCACCGTCGAGTTCGACGGCTTGGCCGCCATCCAGTCGACGCCAGGGAAATGGAAGCCGCCAATGCCGCGCGTCTGATGGCAACCCGAACAGGTCATGTCGTTCAACCGCCGCTCGAAGCCCGCGATAGAGCGGATATTTTGCAACGTCGTGCCATCCTCGGCCGCCTTCTTAAGCGCCGCAACGACATCGCCCTCGCTGAATACTGCACTTGCGCCCTCGCCCTGCGTCAGACCGAACGCCGGCTGCAAATCCGACGGCGCAAAGCCGACCGGGGTCACGGCGACCGCGCCCTTGGCCAGGAATCGCTCCGGGATCAGGATCGTGCCGCGGTCGAATTCGCGGAAATTCTTGGGCTCGAGCAACCACGCCTTGAAATCGCGCTTGAACGTTTCATCGGCGAGAAGTCGTTCGCGATCGATCTGGTTTTCGAGCGGCGCTTCCTCAAAACTTGTGGATTGCGCGTTGTAGTCGAACACTTTCATGAGATAGTCGGTGCGGAAATCCCGCACCGGCGATTTCGGCGCGTGCGCGATTTGCACATTGGATTCGATGCGGTCGATATTTCCGGGCGCGACCAGATCCAGCGGACCGTCCTTGGCTGTCAGTTTTTCCGCGAGCGCGACGCCGGTCAGCGACAGATCTCCAGCCGCGAGCCAGCGCCGCGCGATACTGGCGCAAGTGATGGCCGCGCCACTGCCATCGACCGCACGATCGTCCTTGGCTTTGAGCACGACGTTGAGCGTCATTGGCAGCCGGGGCGATGCCGCATCATTGGTCTCGGCAGCAGCCGTGCGGGTCAGGCGGTAGATCAGCCTGATCTCGCCGCAATGTTGTTCGGCGAGGTACGCGCGATCCATGCGGTTGACGATGCCCGATAGGACAAAGCGGGTGTCCGGGGAATAGAGCAGCGAGCGGTCGAACACCTGGAAGTCAAACGACGTTCCAACGCCGATGCTCTCATTCGGCAGGTTGGCCTTGTGGTTTGCAATGTAGCGCTCGAATTCGCGGTCGAGCGATTTGCGGACCGGCGCCATCGACGGCAGTGCGAACAATTGATCATTGGTTAGCGGGAGGTTCGCCGATCGCGCCGAGATCATGATGCGGCCCAGGCCAAATTGGCCATGGTCAAGTTCGCGTAACGCCGAGGGATCGATGATCGCGGTGCCGCGCTCCAGCGCCGCGTCTTCCGCCGCACTTGCACGCAACGCGCTGCAAAGCAGGATCAATGCTGTTCCAAGACATCGCAATGTAGGGCTCATGCCCCACTAACACCGCGCCAACACGCCTATTCAAGCGAAAAGGCGCTTCACATCGCGGTGAAGCGCCTTGGTGTTGTCGTTTTTGGATTAGCGCCGGACGATCAGGCCCTTGCTGGTCACGACCACCCAGTGGCCGTCCTGGCGGCGGATCGCGTCGATCCGGCCAAGACCCGGAACGGTGTCGCCGGCGTAAACTTCATAGGAGCTGCGCCGATTTTCGATCAGCGCGCCGCCATAGCCGACATCGGTCAAGACCCAGCCTTCGACCGTCGGCAGCCTGGCGACTTCGACCTTGGGCGCGGCCGCGGCCGGCGCGGGTGTCGCCGCGGCGGATGTCGCGGTCTGGGGCGGTGCGACCGAGCCGGTGACATCCTTGGGCGTCGCCGGTGCTGCGCGGAGCTTGTCCACGGCCTCACCAAGCTTGGCGAGCTTGGCGGCAGGCTCGGTGACTGCCTTCTCAAGCTTGTCGAGACGGTCGCTGGTCTTGTTGAACTGACTCATACCCAATTTGGAGGTGTGTTCGGCGTCGGCCTTGAGCGCGACGATCTCAGCGTCGAGCCGCGCGATCGAAGCTTCGAGCGTGCTGTTGGCGGATGAAGTCTCCGCCGCGCCGATGAGATGTCCGATGCCTGAGGTTGCGAGCGCCCCACCGAGCGCGCCTGCCACCGTGGCCAGCGCCACCATGGCCGCGATCGCGCCAAACCGGCGCTGGCCCGCCATGCGCGGAGTATCCGGGTTTGCGTCCAGCTCCGGAACGCTGGGGAATTCAACCTGGGAGATTTCGACCTTGGGGACTTCGACCTTCATCGCTTCAATCTTGGTCACTTCATCCTTGGTCACTTCCTTGAACCCTTCGGCACTGGGGGCCTCGTGGTCGGGTGCGATCCCGGGAGCCTCGACGAGGCTGATCTCCGGCGCGGAAGCCGTGACCTGATCGCTCGTCGCATCTGATGATGAAGGGGGCACTGCCGGCCCGGCACCCATGGAACCGGTTTCACCGCTGGTTTGCTCAGCCTGTTGTTCGCTCACGTTCGAAGTCTCCAGTAAAGCTTGACCATTTGGTAACTTTCATTGCTTGCCAAATCGTTACCGAGGCTCCGATTGCGGCCGCGTTACCGAAATTTTAGGAATTGTTCCGGGCCGGCTTTCCCATGCTGCCCTGCGGCAAATCCGCAATGGCTCCGTTTGCGGGACCGGATTTCCCGACTAACATGGTGGAGAATCCAGCCAGAACGGCAGAGGGGCGCCATGGCCATCGAGAAATGCATCAACGAGTTTGGTGTCGATGACGTCATCTTTGAGGAGGGCTCGACCGGGCGCGAATTGTTCGTCGTGCTCGACGGCAAGGTCGAGATCGCCAAGGTCAGTGGCGCCAGCAAGACCGTGATCGTGACACTCGGCAAAGGCGAGTTCTTCGGCGAGATGGCCGTGATCGACGGCTCGTCGCGCTCGGCCACCGCGATCGCGGCCGCGCCCAACACCCGCGTGATGCGAATCAATCATGCCCGCTTCGTCTATCTGGTCAGCCAGCAGCCGGCGTTTGCGCTGATGATCATGGATGCGCTGAGCAAGCGCTTGCGGGCGTCCAACGCCGTCACCTTCAAGACCACAGCGAATCCAACCTTGGCGAATCCAACGTTGGCCAACCCATGAGCGACCGCAGGCCAAGCCCGTTCAAGACGCTGCTCGAGAGCGATGTTTGCAGCCTGGTCCTGGCGGCGCCGGACGTCTACCAGATCCGGTTCAAGAACCGCGCCGCGAATGCCTATCTCGTGGTCGGCAGCAAGCGCACCATCATGATCGATGTCGGGCTGTCGACAAACTACCCGCATCTCCTGACCTGCCTCAACCACGTCGGCATCACGCCGGAGAAGATCGACCTGGTGGTGCTCAGCCACGAGCATCTCGATCATATCGGGGCGGCCTATCATTTCGCCGGCCGCGCCATCATCGCCGCGCATCGGCTCGCCGCCAACAAAATCATGTTGCGCGACGACTTCTCGATGCTGCGCAAGATGTTCAACGAGCCGAGCGTGCCGATCGATATCGACATCTGGCTCGAGGAAGGCAACCTGATCGACCTCGGCAACTTCCGTCTCACCGTGATGTACACGCCGGGCCACACCTCGGCCTGCATCAGCCTGTTCGATCACGATAAGGGGCTGTTGTTTGCCGCCGACACCCTGATGCCGGGCGGCGTGATGGGCGGCGTGTTCGGCTCGGGCAGCATCAGCGATTACATCCAGTCGCTGGAGCGGCTGAAGGGGCTGAATTCCAAGATCCTGCTGTCCGGTCACGGCCGCCTGTCCGACACGCCGCAGGACGACGTGCGGATCGCGATTGCGCGCTCGCACGGGCTTTTGTCCGACACCGCGCAGCTGTTCGATGCGCTCGATGCGCGACAAAATTTCGAGCCGATCATGCAATCGGTGCGCGACCTCAACAAGCTCGACGACAACTAGGCTTTCCGGTTTGACAAACCGCCTGGCTGCCTGTTCAAAGGCAGCAACGACGATTGCCGGCATCAGAAATTTTCAGGAGGGACGCATGAAGTTTTACGACTCGATCGGGCCGAACCCGCGCATTGTCCGCATGTTCATGGCCGAGAAGGGTATCGAGATGCCAAAGCAGACCGTCGATTTGCGCGGCGGCGAAAACCGGCAGGAGGCGCATCTCAAGCGCAATCCGCACGGCCAGATGCCCGTGCTCGAGCTTGATGACGGCAGCTATCTGTCGGAGATCACCGCGATCTGCGAATATCTGGAGGAGAAGAAGCCAACGCCTGCGATGATCGGCGCGACGGCCGAACAGCGCGCCGAGTGCCGGATGTGGACGCGCCGCGTCGATCTCAACATCGCCGAACCGCTGGCCAACGGCTATCGCTTCGGCGAGGCGCTGAAATTTTTCGAAAAGCGCATTCCGGTCGCCCCTGACGCCTCGCCTGGGTTAAAGAAGATCGCGGCGAACCGGCTGCAATGGCTAAACGGGCAGATGAGCGGCAGGGACTATCTCTGCGGCAACCGCTTCACGCTCGCCGACATCCTGCTCTATTGCTGGCTCGATTTCGGCGGCCAGGTCGGCCAGCCACTCGATCCCGCCAACGCCAACATCGCCGCCTGGTTCGCCCGCGTCGGGGAGCGGCCATCGGTAAAGGCGTAGCAGCTCCTACGGATCGATCAACACGCCCGGATTGAGCATGCCTTGCGGATCGAGTTCGCGCTTGGCGGCCCGCAATGCGGCGGCGAAAAGCGCCGGCCGCTGGCGATCGTACCAGGGTCTGTGATCGCGGCCGACGGCATGATGATGGGTGATGGTGCCGCCCGCCGCAATCAGCGCGTCGCCGGCCGCATTCTTGATGGCCTGCCACTGCTCGAGCAGCGCGCCGTGGCGGCCGAGAGCGTGGAACGAAAAATAGGGTGCGGGCCCGTCCGGGTAGATATGGGTGAAGCGGCAGGTGACCTCGCCGCTCACACCGGTCGCTTCCAGGATGGCGCGCTCGGTCGCCGCTTTCACGCTGTCATGAAAGCTCTCGAACCGATCCCAAGTGATGGCGGTCTCGAACGTATCGTTGATGAGGCCCGCCGGCGTCAGAAATTCGCGCGCATAAGGCATGCGGATAAAAGCGTTGCGCCAGATCCCTGCCGCGCCCTCGCGGTGCGCGTCGCTGGCGTCAGCCTGCTCCGGCGTGCCGCGATGGTCGGCGCAGCACTCGAGCGCGCGCGCCATCCGCGCGTCCGGTGCATGATCGCCGGACTCAAAGCCGAGCACCATGATCGCAACGCTGCCGTCCGCAACACCGGTGTTGAATGCCTCTTGCGGATCGAGAATGCGGCAGTTCGACGGATAGAGTCCTGCTTGCGCAACGGCACGTACGGCACGCGCCGCGTCGAAAAACGAAGGAAAACGGACCGATGCACCGCTGCGGAATTTCGGACGCGGCTGCAATCGCATCCAGGCGCGCGAAATCACGCCGAGCGTTCCTTCCGAGCCGATGAAGAGGCGATCCGGACTGGGACCTGCACCCGATCCGGGGAGCCGGCGCGTCTCCACCACACCGCGCGGCGTCACCACGCGCAGGCTTTCAACGAAATCATCGATATGTGTGTAGAGGCTCGCGAAATGACCGCCGGATCGCGTCGCGATCCAGCCGCCGAGGGTTGAGTATTCAAAACTCTGCGGAAAATGCCGCAAGCTGAGGCCATGCGGCTTGAGCTGGTTTTCCAGCGCGGGACCATAGGTGCCGCCTTCGATCAATGCGGCGCGCGACGTCAGATCCACCTCGACGACCTTGGAGAGATTGCGCAAGTCGAGCGTGATCGCGGCCTTGTACCTGATGCCGTCGACACGCGGCTCGACGCCGCCGCAGACGCTCGACCCGCCGCCAAACGGCGTGAGCGAAGCGCTCACCCCGCCGGCCCAGTCCATCACGGCGGAAATCTCTGCTTCGTTGCGCGGGTAGGCGACAACGTCCGGCGCACAATCGTAATCGCCAAGCATTGCCCTGACGTAATCCGGATAGGATTTGCCGTGGGCATGCGCGAGGCGGTCATAGCGTTCGCTCGTGCAAAATGCGGCGAGTGAGGCCGGCGGCGTGACACGTGGTGTCCGCAAGGCGAGGTCTTCAAGGCGTGGAACAGCCATTGTGTCGAATGTATCAGTTGCAAATCTCGCGCGGTAGCGGCCGAGCACGAACTGCCGCTCATCGGTGGTCATCCCTTCGCCTTCGCGGCCCCAGCCGTAATGTTTCAGCCTCGCGCTACTCATGATCGCTGCTCATGATCACTCCAAGCGTTGTCGCTCCGGGAAGCATCGCTGCAAGGGTTCCGATTCGAAAATTACAGCAAAAATATTGCGAACCACATCTCCGCGCACGGCGATTTGGCTCCATGGGCATCTAACTTGCGGGTGGCGTGAAAGGTGACGAGTTCACAACACAGCGCCGGGAAGGTAAGGGGCCATGCCTCACTGATGCGGCCCGCTTAAACCTTTTCCCGGCGTGCCGTTCGTGGGCTTTGCCGCTATGCCATAGTCCGAACGGATACTATCGCAGTCAGCGGCTGTCTCTGCGGAGGTGGCGTCATTGAACCTCCCCTGCTCTTGGTTCCACGGATACGTCGCCAGCGGCGACAAAGCCAATGCTCCTCCGATGCACCGGCACTGTCAAGCCGGTCGCTAGGAGGAGCCACCACGTCGTCAGCCGACGACGACCTCACTGATCTGGATCACCGGGGCCTGGTCGGTATAGTTGGGGATGTCCCCCATGATCTCCTTGGCATGAGGCCCAAACCCGGCCTGGAATGCCTCGATCGAGTCGCAGAAGATGTGGCACATCCCGACATAGGTTGCGGGAGCGCCCGGTGCTCCGCCCGCAACGCCTTTGTCGACCGTGTAGTACTTGCAGGCATCCCCCATGCGGGTCTTCACCAGCGGCATATGCTTGTCGCGGTAGTACGCGTGGTCGAAGCGCGCTCCAGGCGTATTCGGATACATAACGCTTACCTTGATCATGGCGTACTCCCTACTGACGTCGAGCCGGTTGAATCCGGCGCTATCCGAAACTCTGCGTCAGTTTTCCCAATCCTGCAACTCCGAAACAGGTCGCCTCCGCAGGGGCCGAATTCGGCTCCCGCTTCAAAAGCGCTTTTCTCGCGCCCGGCCATCACGAAAAAGGCAAGGCAAAAAAAGGGAAGACTAAGCCAACCCCTCGTGCGAGGGGTTGGCGCGCTTCATGCTTGGCTTTTGGGAATGTATTTGCCCATGACGCACTTGTAACTTTGTAGCCTCCACTCATGATACGGACCATTGGCAAGCCAATCGGCAATGCCAATTTGCCCGTTGACCTGACAGGCGGTCATGGTGATGCCCGACTGCTCACTGGTGGTGACGACTTTCTCCAGGCATAGCTGGCCGTTGCAGAGAATAGCGACAAGAGTGATAAGCATTGTGACCTTCGTTGATGAGGAATATTCGTGAACGAGGAACACCCGGTTGGTTCAGCCCATGCAGGGTTCGTGCCACCATTGGTGAACGCCACGCCCGCTTGGGTGATCCCGGCCGACGGTACTGAGAGGCAAAAGCCGACCGTTTACTCACGGACCGTTTACTAATGGCAGCCTTTACTAATGGCAGCCTCTGGCGCGCAAAGCGGACGCTGGGCTACTCGGATTCCGCGCGCTGCACGCACCCGAGGACAACAATAAATAATCAGACTCGGAGCGGGATGGCTTCCTTCGAATCGCTCCATCTTTTATTTGAACATGATCTTTTCAGAAAATCGATCCGCAGTTTTGCGGAATCAACCTCTACATCACGACAGGCTTGTCCGGCAGCTCATTGGGGTTGCGTCCATCCTTCGGAAAATGCGCGGCAAGCTCTCGCGACACCGCCGCGATCCCATTGATCACGCCGGTTTCGAAATTTCCCGCACGGAAGTCCCTCTCCATCGCGGCGCAGATCTTCTGCCAACCCTCCGCCCCGACCTTGGCGGCGATGCCGCGATCGGCGACGATCTCGACCTTGCGGTCGGCGAGCAGGAGATAGATCAGCACGCCGTTGTTGTGATGGGTGTCCCAGATGCGCAAATGCGAGAAAGTATCCAGCGCGCGCTCGCGTGCCGGCTGATCGCGAAACAATGGCGCGCCGTCGAGCGCGCCTTCGACCACAAAGCGCACCTGGCCAGAATGGGTGGCCTCGCCGGCCTTGATGGCCTGCTCGATCGCGGCCAGCACGCGGGGTGGAAATATCCGCCGCACTCGCCAACGGTGTTCGAGAAGGTGTTTGCCGATGCGCTTGAGGCCCATGCTACCAGCTCCCCGATGCGCCGCCGCCGCCAAAACTGCCGCCACCGCCGCCGCTAAAGCCGCCGCTATCGCTCGAACTGCTACTCGAGCCGCCGCCGGAGTACGAGCCGCCGTAACCGCCGCCGGCCCAACCGCCTGATCCGCCACGGCGGCCCGCCGGCTGGGCCGAGGTGATGCTGTCGCCGAACATTACGAACATCGAGGCGATCACGCCCGCCAGCACCGCCGCCAGCAACGAGCCGAACAAAAACCAGGCGACCAGTGTTACCAGACCCCCGGCTGCGGCCGAGCCGACCAGCCGGCCCAGCATGCTTCGCATGAGGCCGCCGACCAGCAGCACAGGGATAATCAGGAATGGATTAAACAGGTCGGTCGGATCGAACGATGTCGAATTTTTCCAATGTGGCGGCTCCGGCGCCGGCAGCGGCTCGCCATCGATTACCCGGATCATCCGGTTGATGCCCGCGGTGACGCCGCCGGCAAAATCGCCGCTCTTGAATTTAGGCGTGATGACCTCGTCGATGATGCGTCTGGTGGTGACGTCGGTAAGCGCGCCTTCGAGGCCGTAGCCGACTTCGATGCGCAGATGGCGGTCGTTCTTGGCGATCACCATGAGCGCGCCGTCGTCAATTTTCTTGCGTCCGACTTTCCAGGCGTCCGCCACCCGGATCGAATATTGCTCGATCGTCTCGGGCTGCGTGGTCGGCACGATCAGCACCGCGATCTGGCTGCCCTTGCGCCGTTGCAGATCCCGCAACGTTTGCGTCAGCGCGGCAGTATCGCCGCTCGAGAGCGTCGCGGTCTGGTCGACGACCTCCGCCTTGAATGGCGGCACCGCGACGTCGGCAAACGCTGCGCCGAACCAGCACAGCGTCAGCGCAAGAATGAAGGCCCTTGCTGCCGATATCGCGGACAAGCGGATGGTCCCGTTACTTGGCTGGCGCGGGCGTCGGATTGAAATCGACCTTGGGCGCGGTCGAGATTTCCTTTTCATTGTCGACCGTGAAGTTCGGCTTTTCCTTGTATCCGAATGCCATCGCGGTGAGATTGGTCGGGAACGAACGGATGGTCACGTTATAGTCCTGCACTGATTTGATGTAACGGTTGCGCGCCACCGTGATGCGGTTTTCGGTGCCCTCGAGCTGCGACATCAGATCGTGAAACAGCGCGTCCGATTTGAGCTGCGGATAGTTTTCCGTCACCACCAGGAATCTCGAGAGCGCACTGGAGAGTTCTCCCTGCGCGGCCTGGAATTTCTGGAACGCGGCGGGATCGTTGAGCACTTCGGGCGTGGCCTGGATACTGCCGACCTTGGCGCGAGCGTTGGTGACGCCGAGCAGCACGTCCTTCTCCTGCTGGGCAAAACCTTTAACCGAATTGACCAGGTTCGGCACCAGATCGGCGCGGCGCTGATACTGGTTGACGACCTCGGACCAGTTCGACTTGATCTGCTCGTCGTTGCTCTGGATGGCGTTGTAGCCGCAATTGGTGAGGCTCAAGGTCGAAAGCGTCGCCAGCACCGTCAAAAATCTGCGCATCAAATTCTCCCGTTTGCGGTCTTTCCGCCAACGTATCAGAACGGTTCTGTCAGGTAAGCGGCGAAAGTCGCCTCGCAGCGTGAATTCGCCGAAGCGTGGGCGTATGTCGATCGAACCTCGTTCCGGGTTCAACCTCTTTTCAACTCACATCCCGCAGCACCGCCTCAACCGCCTTGCGCTCGTCCGCGGTGAGTGCGGCCTGCGGCGGCACGGGATCGCCGACATCATAGCCCTGGATCGCAAGGCCTGCCTTGATGCAGGCGGCGAGGTTATAGCGCGCGAAAGCCTCGTTGACCCGCCGCAGTTTTCGTTGCAGGACGAGCGCTTCGTCCCAGCGCTGCGCTCTACAGAGATTGTAAAGCTCCACGCTCTGGCGCGGGATGACGCAGGCCGGCCCCGCCATCCATCCGACCCCGCCGATCAGCATCACCGCGGCCGGAATGTGCGCGGACGCCGAGAACACGCGGATGGCATCGCCGCAGCGGTTCATGATCGACAGCAGCCGCCCGGTGTTGGTCGAGGCGTCCTTGATGTAGCCGATGCGCGGATGGCCTGCGAGACGCGCGATCACGTCGAGCGACAGATCCGAACGCTGGAATTGCGGATTGGTGTACATGACGACGGGAATATCGACCGCGTCCGCGATCGCCCGAAAATACGATTCCACACCGCTGTCGACCAGCGGGAAATACGCTTCCAAAATCGCCAGAATGCCGGCGGCGCCCAGCCGCTCGTAGGCCCTCGCCTGCGCCACCGCGTCGGCCGTCGAGGTCGAGACCACGCCGGCAACCACCGGCACGCGGCCGCGGGCCGCCTCGATCGTGGTCTGCACCACGCAGCTGCGCTGGGTGGCATCGAGATAGGCGAATTCGCCGGTCGAGCCGAGCGGCGTGAGCCCGTGCACTCCGGATTTGATGAGATCGTCGCAAAGCCTGCCGAGCACGGCGGTGCGAATGCGCCCGTCGCTATCAACCGGCGAAACGAGATAGGGAAAGACGCCATGAAGATCAGTCATGCCGACCGACCTTAAGACCCGGACAGTGCGTGGGTCAATTCACCCAAACGGGACATGGCTCTGAGGTGCCTCGCGCCAGCCGGATCATGCTCTAAAAAACCCGCGCGATCGCGGCTTGTGCTTCGCTCTGTATCCGCTTCAAATGATCCGGGCCACGAAAGCTTTCCGCGTAAATCTTGTAGACGTCTTCCGTTCCCGATGGCCGTGCCGCAAACCATCCCATCTCGGTCTCGACCTTGATGCCGCCGAAGGGCTGATCGTTGCCTGGCGCCCTGGTTCGCACCACGCGCACCGGATCGCCGGCCAGTTCCTTCATGTTGAGCTGTTCCGGCGTAACGGCTTTCAGGGCATTCTTCTGTTTCGGCGTCGCCGCCACATCGATCCGCTCGTAGAAGGGAACGCCGAGTTCGTCGGTCAACCCGGCGATTAGCTGGGTGGGATCGCGTCCGGTCTTTGCCATCATCTCGGCCGCGAGCAGGCCCATCACGATGCCGTCCTTGTCGGTGGTCCAGACCGAACCGTCGCGCCTCAAGAACGATGCGCCCGCACTTTCCTCGCCGGCAAAACCGAAGCCACCGGTGCCCAAGCCTTCGACGAACCATTTGAAGCCGACCGGCGTCTCGACCAGCTTCCGCTTCAGCTTGCCGGCCACACGATCGATGATCGAACTTGAGACAACCGTCTTGCCTATGGCGGCTTGCTCCCCCCATTGCGGCCGCTGTGCAAACAGGTAGGCGATGGCGGCTGCGAGAAAATGGTTCGGATTCATCAGGCCGCCGGAACGCGTCACGATACCATGCCGGTCCGCATCGGTGTCATTGGCAAAGGCGACGTCAAACTTGTCGCGCATCTGGATGAGGCTCGCCATGGCGAACGGCGAGGAACAATCCATTCGGATTTTTCCGTCCCAATCTGCCGTCATGAAACGGAAGGTGGGGTCGACCGCGTCGTTCACGACCGCAGCGTTGATCCCGTAGCGCTCGATAATCGGTTGCCAGAAGTGAACGGCAGCGCCGCCCAACGGATCTATTCCGATCTTCACGCCGGACGATTTCACCAGCTCCATGTCGACGACATTGCCGAGCTCGGCGACGTAGGGGCTGATGTAATCGTGGAGATGCGTCGACGGGGATCGGCGGGCACGTTCGTAAGGCATCCGCACGATGCCCCTGAGCCCGGCTTCCAGATAGCGATTCGCGCTTTCTTCGACGATGGAGGTGACGTCGGTATCGGCAGGACCGCCATGCGGCGGATTATACTTGTAGCCGCCGTCCTCCGGCGGATTGTGAGACGGCGTGATGACGACGCCATCGGCGAGACCCGTGGTTCGTCCCTTGTTGTAAGCCAGGATCGCGCGAGAGATGACGGGGGTCGGCGTATACCCACCGTGCTCGTCGATCATGATCTCGACGCCATTCGCAGCAAACACCTCAACCGCACTCGCCAGCGCCGGCTCGGCCAAAGCGTGCGTGTCAATTCCGATGAACAGCGGTCCTGTCAGGCCGGTCCGGCGGCGGTGGTCACAGATCGCCTGCGTCGTCGCCAGGATGTGATCTTCATTGAAGGCGTTTTTTAAGGACGAACCGCGATGGCCCGAGGTTCCGAACGCCACACGTTGCGCGGGATCCGCCGGATCCGGTTTCGATACGAAATAGGCGGTCACCAGCCGTGGCACGTTCGCGAGAGATGCCTGATCGACCGGTTTGCCGGCGCCGGGATTTTGTGCAGTCACGTGACCTCTTGGAACCAACGATTGTCCGGCATGGCCCGGAATCCTACCAGAACTGATCTTCTGAATCATCCCGCCGGTCGAGGTGGTCAAAGTCAAGCGGGAATTTTCGGGACTATTTTGGGCTCTCACCGGGTCAGGGAATAGGGCAACCGGCGCGACCTGCGGCCGGAAGCTCAAATAGTGCGCGCCCTGCAAACCCGCCGATCAATCGGCGCGGATCGGCCATGTTGGTGTCAATGCCGCGTCCCTTGTTGCAATTTGGCTGTCTCGCGATCGCTCTCGTCTCACTTGGCGCCGCGCAAGCGAGCGAGTGCCCCTCGTCCCGATCGGAGATCGCAACCGATCGTCCCGACGTGACCAATTCGAGCCTCGTGGTCCCGACCGGCAGCATTCAAAGCGAGAACGGGATCAATACCTCCGGCCAGAGCGCGGGCGCCGGATTTGACGGCAGCAACAGCCGGCTGCGGTTCGGCGTCGCGCCATGCCTGGAATTGCTGGTCGACATACCCGCTTATGTCGGGCGGCTGTCCGGTACTATCGACACCGGCTTCACCAATGTCACGCCCGCGGTGAAATGGCAGATCGGCGCGCTACCGGAAGCGACCAGCCTGTCGGTCGTCGTGGGTGCGGGGCTGACGACGGGCACGCCCGCCATCGCCGGCCTCGGCCTGCAACCCTATCTGCAATTTCCGTGGTCGCACGAGCTTGGCGGCGGCTGGGCCGTCAGCGGCATGTTCACGAGCTTCTTCCGGCCGGCGGACTTCTCGAACCATCAGACGAGCGAAGCAACCTTCGTCATCGAGAAAAGGATCACCGAGAAGATGTCGCTGTTTGCCGAATATGTCGGCGATTATCCCTCGCGCGGCGCCAGCATCGCGCTGTTCAATGTCGGCGGCGGGTATCTGCTGAGCCGGACCCAGCAGATCGACTTCCACATGGCGTTCGGCCTCAACAGTAATTCGCCGAACTACATAATCGGCGTCGGCTATTCGTTCCGGCTGGATAATGTGCTGAACGCGGCGCGGTGAGTGCGTGACGGCCTGGAGTTACTTCAGTCCGTCCAGCTTGTAGGACGCCTGCAGGAACGCGCCGTAGCGCTCGGTGCGAACCGGCAGCGTCTGGCAGGGGCAACCCTGGCTGAAAGTATCGGAGGTACCGGGCGCCCACATCGCCCAATAGCGGCCGCCCGCACCCACGCTGAACGATTGTGCGATCGCGTAGGCGAGGATCGCTTCGAGCTGCACGCCGCGCCCGCTGCCGGTCTCGGGCGAGATGGTATTGCCGACACCGGTGCGCAGCAGATGATCGTCGGTGCCGGTGAACGACACAAACGGGAGGTATGCGGCGTCGGAGGTCAGCGTCAGCCGGTCCGTGAGCTTCACGACGCTGTTGATGCCGATCCGCATCGAATTCCATTTGTCGTCTTCGGTGATGCCGAGGATCGAATTCGGAAGCGCACGGACACAGTCGGAATTGCTGTTGGCGATCTGGGTGCAGCCGAAGGCCTGCTTGTTCTCCCTGAAATAGTTGTAGCCGATAAAGCCGCCGACGTTGGCGCTCGGTCCCCGAAACACCGAATAGCCGACGTCGAACGTGGCGTAGGCGAGATCTCCCTTCACGGTTGAAAGCGTGTTCGAATAGGGAATGCCATCGATGAGCAGCCAGTCTTCGTCATGCAGATTGCCCGACAACAATTTGCCGCCGCCAACAAAACCTTTGACGAAGATGTTCGACGACGTATCGATGCGGCCGAACACTTCGCCCGACGCCGCCGGCGTGTCGTAGGTCAGCCGCGATATCAGGCTCTGCTGCGCCGGATCCGTCGTCGCACCCAGATCCTTCTGGAATTTCCCGGAAGAGTACCAGACGCGTCCGCCGATCTCGATTTCCGCATCCGGAACGTAGCCCGGATCGGTCGCGCCCCTCAGGCGATAATCCGAAGCGGAGGGCTCCCAATGCGCATAGAGGTCTTCGCCGACCTTGTAGTTCAGGCCCACTTTGAGCGTTTGCAGGTTCTGGCTGACATTCGTCGCCCCGCCCGGAGTTGAGAAGGCGAACGGGAACAACAGAACAAAGCTTCCAGGCGTCGAAGCGCTGAGGTCGCCGAAGTTCGCATAGTCGTATTCCAGCTTGACCGACCAGGCCGGTGTCAGCGCCTTTTCGACGCCCGCGCCGATCGTCCAGCCCCATCGCACACCGTCGAAGCTCGTCGCTGCGGGAGATGCGGTAAACCCGCTAAAGTTGGTCGTGATATCGATCTGCTCCTGCAGCCAGGCCGCGCCGGCCTTGGCATAGATCAGGGTATGCCCACGCGGGCCGGTGACAAATCCGACCCGGCCGGTCAGGCTACCACTGGCTTGCGGACGCACGCGGCAATTGGCCGACGTGAAAAGACCGGATGAGGCAAAACAGGTAGCGGTGCCGTCGCCGATCGACGCACTCGCGTCCGCCTCGGCCCCGAGCAGGAAATTCGAGTTGGGGATTTGCCAGTTATAGCCGAGCTGGAAGCCGGCGAGCGCGGCCGGGCTTCTGACGTTGCCGCCGTAGATCGCGGGTCCCGCCGGATCGGAGAACTGCGAACTTACGAGACCGCCGCCGACATGGGTCCCGATATAAAGGCCCGTCCACGACCACAGCGCCACCGGGGGATAGGCAACCGGCATGTCCGCGGCATTGGCGAGAGTCGAACCCAACAGCAGAGCAAGAACCGCTACTGAAAGCTTTTTCATCGACACAATCCAACACCGTTAGCGGCCGGAGCCGTTAACCAAGATCGGCCGAAAAGCTTAAGAAAGGCTGAGGTTTGACGATTGGGTAACCGTATTTTTTAAGCTTCGCCGTGGCCTCGCATGAGATGCGCAACGATCTGTTAACGCCTCGCAAGCGACGCCCCGGGGCAACCGGGATGTCGCGGGGTTACCATCCAGCGCGCATACGCGCGGCCCACCGACTCGTCTGCACCGACGCTTGCTGGCGCCGCCGTATCGGTGGCCGCAGGTGGCGCGAGTTGCCTCTTATCTATCTGGGAACAGGATCGAGCGGCGTGCGATAGAGCTCCTTGTTGTCGCTATCGGTGACGCGGACGGCACAATGCTTCGCCTTGAGTTCAGGACGCACCAAGCAAAGCTCACTTGCAAGCTGGTCGGCCTTGTCAGACGCGAGGTCGATGTCCTCCAGGATAATACCACCCTGGTTCTTGTACTCGTCGCCTATCACGAGATCAAAATAGTAGCAGGGCATCCGAAAGTCCCCCATTTCGATATGCGCTGCATGGTAATCCTGAGTCGACCGGTTCCCCTATAGCAACGCAGCCACAGAGACATGACTTACAGATGATCTCGCGCTTGTGTTGCATTTTCGCTTCGCGCGATCCGTTGGCTGATCTGCGCGACATTTGTTAGGTTTCGTATCTTACGTTTCGTGTCCTGCATCGAAATCGTCCTCGAAACGCAAATGCTTCACGCTACGGCCGCGCCGCCGCACGAGCTTCAAGGCCTCGATCCCGATTTGGATATGCCTTTCGACATAATTCGCGGTCACCACCTTATCCGACGCTTCGGTCTTCACGCCCTCGGGGATCATTGGCTGATCGGACACAAGAAGCAGTGCGCCGGTTGGAATGTGATTGGCAAATCCTGCGGCAAAGATTGTTGCGGTCTCCATGTCGATCGCCATGCTTCGCGTCCGGCGCAACAGCTCCCTGAAGCGATCATCGTGTTCCCAAACACGGCGATTGGTGGTGTACACCGTCCCCGTCCAATAATCGTGACCGAGATCGCGGATCATCGTGGACACCGCACGTTGCAGCTCGAACGCGGGCAGCGCGGGAACCTCGGGCGGCAGGTAATCATTCGAGGTACCTTCACCCCGAATGGCCGCAATCGGCAGAATCAAATCGCCGATCTGATTTTTTCGTTTCAAGCCGCCGCATTTGCCGAGAAACAAGACGGCTTTCGGCGCAACGGCGCTCAACAGATCCATCACGGTTGCGGCATTCGGGCTTCCCATGCCGAAGTTGATCAGGGTGATTCCATCCGAAGTCACGTTGGGCATCGGTCGATCGGCGCCCTTGACCGAAACGCCGTGCAGCGTAGCGAACCAGTCGACGTAATTGTCGAAGTTGGTCAGGAGCACATAGGCTCCGAATTCATCGAGCGGCGTGCCGGTGTAACGCGGCAGCCAGTTTTCCACGATGTCCTTTTTCTCTTTCATTGGCTTTGACCTCATCTGGAGGGCGTTTGCAGCATAGCCGATCGAGGCCGGTAGAAAAAACCCGCGTAATTTGGCTTCGCCGGTCGGACGGCCCAGGGCTATTTGCCGGGAGCCCGATCGGCGGTCTTCAGGCCGGCGCGATCCCGCGACAAATCCCGCGTTCGAACAGTCGATAGGCTCTCAGGGCTTGATGGTCGGCGAAGGGGAGGATTTGCATCATGATCACTCCGGCAATCCGCGTCGTCGGGTCGATCCAGTAATAGGTATTGAACAGACCGGCCCATGTGAGGCTGCCTGCTTTGCGGCCGTCCGGGACGGGATCGATATTGATCATGTGCCCGAGCCCCCACCGCAATCGAACGCCCGGAAAGAAATCCACGTCATTCGAAAGCGCCGGATCGGTCGTCTTGAGGATTCCCGCTTCGAGGTTGCCGATCTGGTTTGTGGACATCAAGGCAACGGTCTCCGGCCGAAGGATACTTGCCCCGCGAAGACTTCCGCCGTTCAACAGTGCCTGCAGCAGCGTCAAGTAATCCGGCGCTGTGGAATAGATGCCGCCGCCGCCCGAAACCACATTCGGAACAGTTGGTTTTTCCAAAGGCTGCGGAATGAGTTTTCCGTTCGCATCCCTCACATGCAGGCTGGCCTGACGCGCGCGCTGCTGCACGGTGATCGAAAAGCCGGTGTCGTGCATGCCGAGCGGGCCCGTGATGTGATCGATAAAATAGCGATCGAGGCTCTGCCCGCCGGCGATTTCAACCATCCTGCCGACCCGGTCGAGACCGCCGCCATAGGCCCATTTGACGCCGGGCTCGAACATCAGCGGCGTGCGTGGCAGGTTCGGATTACTGCGGGCGATCTTGAGATAGCGAACGACATTGGGATCCCAAAGCCGATAGCTGAACCCAGACGTGTGCGTCAGCAGATGGCGCAGCGTCATGGGCGTTTGCGCCGGACGCAGCTGCGGAACACCTTTCGCGTCGAACCCGGCGAGCACCTGGGACGATCCGAGCGCCGGATCGATATTGCCGGCCGGCTCGTCCAGTTTCAGCTTGCCGCGCTCCACGAGCTGCAGGGCAGCGATCGACGTCAGCAGTTTGACCATCGAGGCGATGCGGAAGATCGTATCGGTCGACAGACGCGACGCCGTGGCCACGTCGCGGAAGCCGAACGCGCCCTCATAGACGATCGACTGTTCGTTCGCGGCCATCGCGACAACGCCCGGTATTTCCCTGGCGCTGACTTTTGCGCGCAACGCTCTGTCTATTTCCTCGCTTCGGGCCGGCCGGCGAGGCGGTGCGGCGCCGCTGGGAACCGGCGCGGCCGGTATCATGCCTGCGGACGCAAGCGCCGCTGCCCGCAACAGCGCATCACGCCGGGTGATGGGCCCTGTCATGTGCTTCTTGAAGACGAAACCATTGGCGCTCCGCTCGGAACAAAACTGCGAATGCTTATGCAATTGAGATTGCAGTATAATGCTGTTAGGCGCCCCGCGGAATATTCGTATGCAGGTCGGCCGTGCAACTCGAGCACCCGCACCCATGCGTGTCGCACCGTGCCTTTGCCGGCATAACTGCGGATGACGTTGGAGAATTCCCCTTCGAAGGTGCGCGCTCCCAAAAATATCGAAAACAACCCCATGCAAAGTAGCTGACGGCCGCGGGCGCTCGAATAAGCAAGTTGACACGTCGGGCAAATCAGGGGCATTCCCTCATCATCCCGCAATCTTGTAAACGCCCGTCGCTCCCCAATAGCGGGCGCGTCGGTTGCGATTGCGGTCCAAGAATCCTCACCCACAATTTGAAATTTGCACCGGCTCGCCGCGGCGAACGATCGCCTGCGCGTGGCCGAACCGCGCGCTTGCCGCGCGCGTGCCAGGGAATCCCGACATGAACATTGCTCCGGACCTCACGATACCAACCACGATCGCCGCAACCGCTCCGGCCAAAGCTGCCGCACCCCCACGGATAAGGCTCTCCTCGCATGGATTCTCCATCGACCATCCTGATCCGGAGCTCGGCGAACAGCTCATGGCGAACGCGCTGGGGGCAACCGACCGCGAAGCGATGGATGGCATCCTCCGGCAATTGGTCAGGGCCAGCGTGAGCGGCGGCGGGCCCGACGAGGTCAACCTCTCTTTCATGATTTCGATGGTGAAGAGCATTAAGCCCCGGGATTCCGTCGAGGCCATGCTGGTGGCGCAGATGGTTTCGGTTCATGTGATGGCGATGCGATGTGCCCATCACCTCGCGAATGCGGACGACATCGCCCAGCACGACAGCGCCGCGCGCGCATTGGGCAGGCTCGCCCGTACGTTTCCCGCCCAGATCGAGGCGCTCAACCGCTACCGGAGCCATGGCGAGCCCGCCATCACCGTGCAGAACCTGTCGGTGGGCGACGGCGGCAAGGCCATTGTCGGCAACGTCACGCAGCACGCGAGCGTGATTGTTTCGGATAAGAGCTCCGCATCCGCGGCGCGGAGTGCGCCGAAAGCCTCCGGCTCCAACCGAGGGCAGGCTTCCGCTGACGCCAAGCGGGAAGCACAGGCATGAGCGGTCACATCAGAAATACCGGCCCGATGCAGGCGAGCCCACGGTGTGGCGCCAAGACCCGTTCCGGCGGCGCGTGCCGCTCGCCGGCGGTGCACGGCAAAAAGCGCTGCCGCATGCACGGCGGTGCACAGGGATCCGGCGCGCCAAGGGCAAACCGGAACGCACACAAGCACGGCCTGCTCACCAGGGATGCGATCGCCGAGCGAGGGCAGATACGGGCGCTGTTGGGGCAGGCGTGGAAGCTGCTGGAGGAGATGAAGTGAGTTGCTTTCGCAATCAGCGCGCAACGCTGGCACGAGAGCGGAGCGGATCGACGGGGCCGATAAAGGGACTCAACACTACGCGACCCTTTCCCACTAAAAAGGACAATGTTTATGGAACATTTTAACCCTTCTTCCACTTGTAAAGTCGAATGTAAAGTGTCAAGTAAAGCGTCAAGCGGAGGGATCTGATGAGCAAGAAAATGAGCCGCGCGCCGGTGTATCTTGCCTTGGCGCAGGTCCGGTTTAACCGGCTTCTAGCTTTGGATAACTACGCGCCCACCATACAGGAAGCGTTGCGGAAGTTGGGGTATCCCGACTTCAGGAAGGTGATGGCCCAAACCTTCAGCCTGAATTTGGCGGGATCGATCGAGGGGGGACAAGCCGTGCCCGCGACTGCAATTGCTCAGTACGTGTTTTCCAACATGGAAAAAACGCTCGGGTTCATCCTACTTCAGGATTCCCTGACTTATATGGCAACCGAATACGATGTATTCGAAACTTTTTCGCAGCGGCTTCTCGAAGGGCTGCGGATCATCGACTCGACCGTCGGCGGCCTGAGCTATACGGACCGAGTGGGCGTGCGTTACCTCGACGCGGTTTTTCCAGACACGGGAGACCAGCTTTCCCACTACCTGAATCCCTCCGTGTTCGGATTGGTCGGCAAGATCGGCGGTGAGCTTACGCATTCCTTTTTTGAAACCCGGAGTCAGCTAAACAATGCGACCCTTGTATCCAGGGTTATTGTCCAACCCGGTCCGGTTGGTATACCAGCTGATCTACAACCACTCCTGTTCGAGTTGCCCGAGCGCTTTAGAAAACTAAATGGTCTGCATGCGGTCATAGACAATGACGGTTTTACCGAGTCGCGAATGAAATATGACGGCGCAAGATTAAAATCAGAGCTATTTATGCTGCATGATGAAATTGAGAAAGCTTTTAAGCTCGCAGTTACGTCTCACGCTTTGGGAAAATGGAAGTGATTTATGACACCTCTCCCTAGCACACCGACTGCGCGTTGGTTTTCAGGTGCTGCTTTTGCTGCCGCCACTGTTGCCTTGCAGGTCGGAACTGGCGGCCTAGCAACAGGCGAGTATTATCGCGCCAAAGGCGACAAGGGATATGCCTTTGCACGCTATGATTCTCCCGAAAAGCGAAACGTTACCGAGCGCACGCCAACTGAGGATGTTGCGCGTGTCCGCCACGTTCTCAAATTGACCGTCACCGAGCTCGCAACTGTTGTCGGAGTTTCGCGACAGGCTGTATACGACTGGCTATCGGGGAAGCCGGTTGCTGCCGACAATGCCGATAAGCTTTCGAGCTTGAGCCGCGCTGCGGATGTGGTAGCGGCAGAAGTGCCAAATCCAGTCTTTGCGCTTCGCAGAAAGTTAGTTGGCGGCAAGACGTTTATTGAATTTGTGAAGGACGGGGGAGACGCAGAGCACGCAGCGCTTACGCTTGTGTCGATGCTTCGACGGGAGAGTGAACAAAGGGACCGACTGCAAGCGCGGCTTGCGGCGCGAAAAGACCGAAAGATAGGGTCCGCAGTAATGGGTGTGCCGATGCACAATGAGGAAAGCTAGCTGACGCATGGCCATTTGGGATAGCAGCACCAAATGGCGTCAAGGCCATCTATTGCCCAAACAGGCGCTGAGCGAATTGGGTCTCTTGACGGGCGACGACTCGGAATCCACCATCGCCATTGTCATATCGCATGATTGCGATTTGTCTCAACCACCGGATACCGAACCAACTATTGAGGTTATTGTCGGTCGCAAGGTCGGCAAGGTGGATGGCAATTACACTTTTGCAAAGAATACTCGTCGGCTTCATCTCGAATGTTCATCCGTCTCGACGCGTATCTTGATAGATATTTCTGCTACTGCGAAGATGCCGATTCCAAAAAATTCTTTACTGCAGCATGACCCCGACCCGCATGTTCGTCTGTCTTACGAAGAACTAGTCATACTCCAACGGTGGTTAGTTGCACGGTACCAGCGGTCGGCGTTCGCAGATGAGTTCAATCGACGGCTGAGATCAACTGGCCTTGAAAGCGGCTTGAAAACCATAAGCGCCAAGTTCGGCAAATATCTTCGCGCGGTGTTTTTCGACGTTGACGAAGGGCAGGAAAATGAACGCAGGGGCGATAACGACGCTTACGATCTTGTCGTCACCTTGCTTTATGACACCGATAATGATCCCGAAGTGGCCGAAGCGAAAGCCGAGGAAGCCCGCCAAGCGACAGAGAGGCTCTTTGCGGAGAAGTGTCGTCAAGGCTGGGTATGGAAGAACATCGAGCTGCGCTCATGCGAAGTGATGGCCGATCGGGCATTGTCGTTTCGTGACGCGCAATCATTTAAGGAATGGCGTTCCGAACATGTGAGCTTGAAAAATAGTCCCGTGCAACCATCGTTGCATGGTAATGCAGCGTCGCGGTGATGCCGTCGCCGAGGCCAGCCTATACGGGCTGTAGAGCGACGATTTTGGTGTCCTTGGCTGGTTTGCGCATTCCGGTGAAGGCGACCATGGATTCCGACGCATGGCGACCACTTGATCCGGTCGATGACGACCAGGGCGGCGCATGAGCGAGATGGCGCCGTTGGATGCAGGTTTTGATCTCAGTATTCGC
>Ga0209153_1000143_pt1 | contig 38020 bp, 39 predicted proteins | sample GraSoiAngelo_120_FD_185877 | JGI IMG/M metagenome (GOLD analysis project Ga0209153, IMG submission 185877) | Grasslands soil microbial communities from the Angelo Coastal Reserve, California, USA - 14_0919_09_20cm (SPAdes) (version 2) | ecosystem: Environmental > Terrestrial > Soil > Grasslands ... | reverse complement strand
CTGCCACAAGCATGGCTACTAAAAGAAGCAGCCAGAAGGGAAGGTGGATCTCGATATGGAGCGGGCTGCCGGACAGCTGGTTGGAGGCGAGCAGCGCGTAGGTGTAGGCGCCGATCGCGAAGAACGCGGCATAGCCCAGGTCGAGGAGCCCGGCAAATCCGACGACGACGTTGAGCCCGATCGCGAGCAGGACGTAGACGCCGGCGTCAGCTGCGGTGCTGACGAGGTGGTTTCCCGAGCCCCCGGTGGTCAGGTCGGCGAAGCTGGGAAACAGCAGCGCGCCGATGATCAGCAGTGTGTAAATCGTGCGGTTTCGGTCGCGAAATGTACCCCGTGCCCAGCGCATGGCGAAGTCGTTGCGCAGCAGCTGGCGGCTCATTTTTCGGGAACCTGCATCCCCAGCAGTCCGGTGGGCCGGAAGACGAGGACCAGGATGAGGATGGCGAAGATCCAGACGTCGGTCAGCGCCGCCTGGAAGTAGGCCGTCGAGAAGGCCGCCACGAGGCCGATGAAGAGTCCCCCGAAGGCCGCCCCCTGGATGTTGCCGATGCCGCCGAACACCGCGGCGGTAAAGGCGTATAGGCCCGCCGTGAAGCCCTCGTCGAACCGGATGTTGTTGAAGTACAGGCCGAAGATGACGCCGCCGGCAGCCGCCAGCGCGGCGCCGATGAAGAAGGTGGCGGCGATGGTGCGGTTGATGTTGATGCCCATTAGCTGGGAGGCCTCCCGGTCCTGGGCGGTGGCGCGCATCGCCTTACCCAGCTTGGAGGTGGTGATGAACGTGTTCAACAGCGACACCAGGACGAGGGTGCTGCCGATGACGATCAAGTCCTTGACTCCGACGGAGGCGCCGCCGGGCAGGGAAAGGCGATTGCCGGGCAGGACATCCGGGAAGTGGACGTTGTTGGCGCCGCGCCAAAGGTACATGGCCCCCTCGAGAATGAACGACATGCCGACGGCCGTGATCAAGATGGCGAGCCGCGGCGCGTTCCGTAGCGGCCGATAGGCCAGCCGCTCGATGGCGACGTTGATCCCGCCGTCGATGAGCATGACGGCCGCCGTGACGAGCAGCAAGATCAGCATGACCGATAGGGAGAACTGGGTGCTGTCGGTGAAACCGAAGAGGCCGACGAGCGGGATCGCAATGAAGGCGCCCAGGGTAAAGATGTCGCCGTGGGCGAAATTGATCAGCTCGATGATGCCGTAGACCATCGTGTAACCGAGGGCAATCAGGGCGAAGATGGCGCCGTCCGCAACGCCATAGATAAGGATCTGCAGGAAGAACGATGGATTGGACACCGCCTTGGGCAAGAGGAGGACGCCGAGGATCAGGATCGCTGCCCCCAGGAACAGCCAGGTCCCCATGGTGCCGCTGAGCGCGGTTCGGGTGCTCTTCAGCGCTGTCGACAGTGTTGCCACTTGTAATCAGGAGGAGCGGTCGCCCGCTCCTCCTTCTTTATACGCTGCCGGTTAACTCGACACGTTGACCGTGCTGTCGACTTCCCACCCGGTGGTGGCGTTCTTCACGGTGTACACCGTGATCACCTTGTTAGTGGTGTCTCCGTTCTGGTCGAAACTCGTGTGGCCGAGGACACCCGTGTAGTCGACCTTGTTCATCTGGTCGAGGACCTGTTGGCGACTCGGCATATTGCCGTTGTTTGCCTTGATCGCCTTATCGATCGCCGCAACCAGGATCTTGACGCAGTCGTAGGCCGGCATCGTGTAGGCGCCGTAGTCGCTTGAGTTCGGATAGGCCTGCTTGAAGGCGCTGATCGTGGCCTGCGCGCCTGACACCTTCTCCGCGGCGACGGTGGCAACCGTGCCATACATCCCGATGGCCTGAGCCGCGGCGTCCTTGATGCACTGGCCGGTGACGATCCCATCGCCGCCCAGGAATGGGGCGCTGTCCGGGAAGATTCCCTTCATCTGGTTGCGGACGACGCAGGCATTGTTGCTATCGGTCCCGCCGAAGTAAATGCCCTGGGCGCCCGCGGCGAGTGCCGCGCGAAGGAATGACTTGAAATCGCTGACGTGCGAGGCGTTGGGGAAGTCCTGTCGCTTGACGACCGTGCCGCCATTTTTGGTGAAGCGGGTGCTGAAGGTGTCGGCGATGCCCTTGCCGTAGGCCTCGGCGTCGGAGGCGACGCCGACCTTGGTGATCTTTAGGGTGTTGTAGGCGTAGTCCGACATGGCCGGACCCTGGTTGTCGTCGGTGGTGGCGACTCGGAAGTAGTTGTTCGTTCCGGTCGGGCGAAGGTCGCTTGGAGCAGCCACACCGGCGTCCTTGCAGGAGACGTCCGGTTTTCCGCTCAGTGATTGCGGGATGTAGACGTTCTTGGTCAGGCATTGGTTGGTGTTTGCCGGGCTGATCTGGACCAGGTGGGCCCGGTTGGTGATCGGGATCTCGGCGCGCGCAACGCTCGAGTTGAAGGGTCCGATCACGCCCAGCACCTTAGTGTCGTCAACGAACTGCTGTACGTTCTGGGCGCCCTTTTGCGGGTCATGGACCCCGTTGACCGCATCGTCGAGGTTGAACACCTGGAGGGTGAACCCGTCGACGGACTTCAGCTGGGAAACCGCGAACTTAACCCCGTTCAGTGTCGGGATGCCGTTGGACGTCTCTGCCCCCGACTCAGGCAGGTCGACGCCAACCTTGATCGTGCCCTTGTTGGCGTTCCCGCCGGCGTTGTTCGCCGTGCCGCACGCCGCCAGCGCCACGCTCGCCACCGCGAGCCCGGCGAGCAACTTCGGCAATCTCATACCTTCCTCCTTGAATGTGCTGGTAATACGCCCGGCACCCGAAGGCCCCAAGGCGTGACTCTTTATACAACCTGGGCGGGCTGGGTGCAACAAGGAGGGCAACGGCTCTAATACCTATCTAATAATGTGGACGGCCCCAAGCAAGCATTCGCGGGGCTCACACGTTGTGATGCCGGGCAATTCGAGCGCAGGCTTGACAATGCTTTTCGGCCGCGCGTAGGGTATAGCACGCATCTGAGGAGGGCATCATGATGGCGGAATTCGCAGAGCGGATCAAACCCCGGGCCCAGTACGTCGACGAGGCCATCGAGTTGGCCCTCGCCAGCAAGTGGGCGGAGGCGGTTCAGCTGAACCGCAACATCATCGACCGCTTCGGCCCGGATGAGGACACGCTCAATCGCCTGGGCAAGGCCTACACCGAGCTCGGCCACTTCGACGAGGCCACCGAGGCCTACCAGGCAACCCTGAAGACGAATCCGGTGAACCCGATCGCCCAGAAGAACCTGGGCAAGCTGCAGGCCATGCGCGGCGGCCAGCCGGTTCCCGCCTCGAAGGCCAGGGTCGACGTCGACGCCTTCATCGAAGAGACCGGGAAGACGGCGCTGACCGCCCTCCACGTTCACGCGGAAGGCGATCCCTGCAGCAAAGTCTCCGGCGGCGACCCCGTCAAGCTGATCGTCAGTGGCGACACCATGAACGTCGAGACTGTGCGCGGCGTTTCCCTGGGCCACCTGGAGCATGCGCTCGGCCGCCGGCTGATCAAGTTCCTCGAGGGCGGCAACCGCTATTCGGGAGCCGTCGCCAACTGCGATGGCGGCGCGGTCAAGATCATCGTTCGCGAGACCTACCAGGATCCGAAGTTCTTCGGCCGGCCGTCGTTCCCGATCAAGAAAGGACGGGAGGAGTTCCGGCCCTATGCCAAGGAATCGCTGATTGCCCGCGCCGACGTCGAGGACAATGAGGACGACACCGAGGAGCCGGCCGAGGACCTCGATGGGATGCACACCGTCGAGGCCGGCGAAGACGATGTCGAAGTTCCCGAGCTGGACGAGGACAGTCGGAAAGAGGACGTCTACTAGTTAACGGGCGAAAGCCGGCTGCCGGAAGGCCGCTCGGGTGAGCCGCGCCCGGCTCGAGGCGTTCAGCGACGGCGTGATCGCCGTTGCCATTACGCTCCTTGCCCTGAATCTGGCGGTCGAGGGACCGGGACACGGACCCCTGATCGACCAGCTCGGTCACCGCTGGCCGGTCTTCGTCGCCTACGTCGTCAGCTTCTTCACGGTCGGCATCATCTGGGTCAACCACCACGCGCTGGTCCAGGACCTGGCTCGGGTTGATCGGACGGTCCTCTTCATCAATCTCGGCTTGCTCCTGTTCGTAGTCGCCATTCCCTTCGGGACCGCGCTGATGGCGAGTTACCTGACCGAAGGCGGTGCCGATTCCAAGCTTGCGATGGCCCTGTATTGCGTAATCCTCGAAGGCATGGCGATCGGATTCGGCGCCTTATTCGCCTGGTCCCTGGGCGACGGGCGACGCCATCACCCGATCCCGTCGGACCTCCAGCGATCCGCCTGGCTGCGGTTCACCATCGGCGGGCTGATCTACATCCTGGCGATTGGGGCGGCGTTCCTCTCGCCCATGCTCGCGCTCGGGATCGTTGGAGCTACGGCGGTCTACTACATCTTCGAACGGGGGGCAGCCGGGGCGACCTAGCCCACCCGCCAGTAGATGCCGCCCCTGCGGTTGAGCAGCTCGCGATCGACAAGCGCGCGCCGCACCAGGCAGTGGTCGGGCCACAACTCCAGGAGGATCGCGTCGACTTCGCTTTCGGTCATCCGTTTACCGAGCGGAAAGGCGCGAACCACCTCAGCCAGGAGCAAGCGGCGCCGGCTCTCGCGGGCAGGCCAGCGGATGATCCGGCCCTCTCGCCAGAATGGGCGCAACTGCCGGAGTTCTTCGGCGGCTGACGGTCGTGCTGACGTCGCCATGGCCTGATTCTAGAAACGAAAGATCGGCGATGGGCCGTGGGTACACTGAGCCACGATGTTGCTGGCGATCGATCTCGGCAATACGAACCTGACGTTCGGATTGTTCGAGGGCGATCGGCTCCGGCACGATTGGCGGCTGGCGACGCGTCGAGACAGCATGCCGGACGAGCTCGGTCTGGTGATGGTCCAGCTGATGCGGCAGGAAGGGATCGAGCCGTCGGTGGTCGAGGCGGTGGTGGTGGCGAGCGTTGTCCCTCCGCTCAACAGCAGCCTGGTCCAGGCGATCGAGCGCTACTTCGGGAAAGACCCGATGATGGTGGGCCCGGGAATCAAGACGGGCCTGAAAATCCACTACCGCGATCCCAAGGAGGTCGGAGCCGACCGGATCGTCGCGGCCATGGCCGCCTTCAAAAAATACGGGGGCCCGTTGATCATCATCGACTTCGGGACCGGGACGACGTATGACGTGGTCTCCAAGGATGGCGACTATCTCGGTGGGGCGATTGCCCCGGGCATGGGGATTTCCGTCGAGGCGCTCTACGAACGTGCCGCCCGGCTCCAGCGGGTGGAGCTCAAGGCACCGCCGACCGTGATCGGACGGACGACGGCCGAGAGCATGCAGGCCGGCATCATCTTCGGCTTCACGGCGCAGGTCGAAGGGATGGTCGCGCGGATCCGCAAGGAGCTCGGCGAGAATCCCCGAGTCATCGCCACCGGAGGCTACGCCGGGCTGATCGCCGCGGAGACGCCGGTGATCGAGGTGGTCGACCAGCGCCTGATGCTCGAAGGCCTGCGGCTGATCCACGACATGAATGTCTGACGAGCGTCGATTGGCGGCCCGGAACTCGTTGCGTTAGGCTGATGCCCCCATGAAGATCGGTCCCTACCGGCTGAGCTCGCCCGTCTACGTCGCCCCCATGGCGGGCGTGACCGACGCGCCCTTCCGCAAGATCGCGCGCGAGTTCGGTGCGGGCCTCGCCTGCACCGAAATGATCAGCAGCGAGGCCCTGGTCCGCGGCCACCGCGAGTCATTCCGCCTCATGGACCTCGGGTGGGATGACCGGCCGGTTTCCGTGCAGTTGATGGGTGGGGACGCGAACGTCATGGCGGAAGCGGCGCGGATGGTGGCCGACGCCGGGGCAGACATTGTCGACATCAATATGGGCTGCCCGGTACCGAAGGTCGTCAAGACGTCGGGCGGTTCGTCGCTGCTTCGCGATCCCGACCGAGCCTGTCGGGTGGCGACGGCGGTCGTCGAGGCGGTTTCGATTCCGGTCACGGTCAAAATCCGGCTGGGCTGGGATTTCGCGAGCCGGAACTACCTCGAGATGGCAACCAGGCTGGAGGCCACGGGCATCCAGGGACTGGCCGTCCATGGTCGTACGCGTTCGCAGCGCTACGATCCGTGGGCTGACTGGCGGGCGATCGCCGAGGTCAAGGCGGCCGTCAGCATCCCGGTCGCCGGCAGCGGCGACCTTCGCACTCCGTCGGAGGCCCTCCAGCGCAAGCTGGAGAGCGGTGTCGACGCCGTCATGCTCGGCCGGGGGATCCTGGGAAATCTCTGGCTGGTCCGGCAGACCGTGGCGCTGCTGAACGAGGGGGAAACCGTGGCCGACCTCGGCTGGGCCGACCAGGTGGCGCTGGTGCGGCGCCATTGCGATCTGGTGGTCGCGTACTACGGTCCGGAGCGCGGCTCGCGGCTGCTGCGCAAGTTCATCGCCTGGGGCCTGCACGGGTTTCGGGGCGCAGCCCGGCTGCGAAGCATGGTGCAATCGGTGTCGACGCCGGACGACATCGACCGCGTCCTGGGCGAGGCCCTGGCGATCGACCCCGGCGCCCGGATCCCGGAAGGCGAGCTTGCCGAGACCGCGGCGTCCTGCGAAGCGGCCTGATCCGGGGAACTAATTCCCGGCTGCCCCGTCATAGGGGTATGAAGCGGAGTCTGATTGCCCTCCTCGCGGTCGCGGTTACCAGCTGCGGCGCCCAGGCGGCGGCCGATCACGGCCCTCCGCCGAGCGTCTCGGGAACCAACGGGCCATTTCATGCGGTCGCTTCGCCGTCACGGCTGGCTGCCGGAGGAACCGTTCATCTCACCCTGACCGTCGCCGGACCGATCCAGTACGAGACCGCCTGCGTCCAGACGCTACAGATCTGGACCGAAGACGCCCGACACCAGCAGATCTGGGCCGAGCCCGTGCCGGCCATCGACTGCATGGCGATCGCCTACAAGACCCTGGCTGCCGGTCAGACGGCCACCTTCACCGCTGAGTGGCCGACCTCGAGCCAGCTCGCCCCTGGTTCGTACAGCATTCACGGCCTGTTTCTGACCGCGCTTCCACTCGGTGCCGGGATGCGGGTGCGCGAGAATTTGCCCACACTGCCGATACAGATTTCCGGCTAGCGCAGTTCCGGGAATCTCGTATAATACGGCGGCTCTGGAGCCGCCCGACGAGCTCCGAAAGGAAGTACCTGATGGAAAGCGACAAGGTTGTCTACCTCACCCAGGAAGGCCTGAACCGGCTGCAAACCGAGCTCGAGATGCTGCGGAGCAAGCGCCGGCCGGAGGTTGCCGAGCGCATCCGCCAGGCGAAGGAATTCGGGGACATCAACGAGAACGCCGAATACGACGATGCCAAGAATGAGCAGGGCTTCGTCGAAGGCCGAATCCTGCTGCTGGAGAAGTTGATCCGCAACGCCTCGATCATCGAGGGCAAGCACGTCAAGGGCATCGTCGAGGTCGGCTCGACCGTCAAGGTGCACGATGAATACGGCGATGAGGCGTTCACCATCGTCGGCTCGGCCGAGGCCGAACCGAGCAAGGGGCGGATCTCCTTCGAGTCACCGGTCGGCAAAGCCCTGATCGGCAAGCGCGTTGGGGACAACGTCTCGGTGACCACGCCCGGCGGCGCGACCAGCATGCTGATCGTCGAGGTCCGCTAGCGGCCGAAAGCGCCGACCTGATCGTCATCGGGGGCGGGATCATCGGATGCGCCACCGCCTACTTCGCCGAACGCGCCGGGTTGCGGACGTTGGTGCTCGAGAAACGCCCCGCGCTGGCCACATTGACGACGCCGGTGGCCACCGGCGCGTTTCGATTGCAGTTCGACAACGCCGAGGAAGTCGAGCTGGTCCGCGAGAGCGTCGCCTTTTTTGATGAGCTCCAGGGGCGCGTCGATCTCGGACTTCGGCACCAGGGCTACCTGTTTGCCGCGTGCACAGAGGAGGGCGCTGCCGCGCAGGCCGAACTTGTGCGAGCGCAGGCAGGCTGGGGTCTGACGGATGTCGAGTTGATCGACGGAGATGCGGCTCGCCGTCGCTTTCCGTATTTATCGGCGAACGTCATCAACGCTCGCTTTCGCCAGGGCGACGGCTGGCTGCAACCGCGAGCGCTGGCCCTCGAGCTGGCCGCGGCAAGTGGCGCCCGGTTCCGGACAGGCACCGGCGTGACCGGCCTTCTGCGGCGCGGGGACCGAGTTCAGGGAGTCGTGACCGACGCCGGACCGCTGGAAGGCGGCATCACCGTGATCGCCGCCGGACCGCTCTCCGGGGCGATCGCAAAACTGGCGGGCCTCGACTTGCCGCTCAGCACGGTGCGGCGGCAGAAACTAATCGTTCCGGATCTGCCGCAGGTGCCCGGCGATGCCCCGATGACGATCGAATTCGAGACGGGTGCCCACTGGCGTCCAGCAGGCAACGGCGCTCACGCCCTCTGGACGTCGCCGGCTCCTGCCGAACCGCCGCTTGAGGACGTCCCAACGTCGGCGAGCTTTGCCTTTGGCCTCCTCGACCCTGGCAGTGATCATGCCCTCGCGCGCGTCGCACCATTCTGGAAGAACGCGTGGGCATCGTCCCGGCTTCAGTGGTGGCTGCAGGCGGGCCAGTACACCTATACGCCCGACCGTCGCCCGTTGCTCGGGCCCACAGCGATCGAGGGACTCGCTGTGAATACCGGTTACAGCGGGCACGGCATCATGGGAAGCATCGGTGGGAGCCGCCGTGCGGTTGATGCAATCACCGGCAAGCTCAGCCCGAACGCGAATCCGTTCCGGCCCGACCGTTCCATGGCGGCGCGCGCATTCGACGTTTTGTAGCGCCGGCCGGGTGACCCTCTAGACTGTCGCGCAATGGAAGCGTTCCGAACGGATCAGGAGCAGCAACGACGCCAAAAGATCGAGACGCTCCGGTCCCGCGGGATCGAGCCGTATCAGAGCCGCTTCGATCGAACGCACAGCACTGCCGAAGCGATTCGTTATTTCGAACAGCTCGAGAAGCCCGGCGTCGTCGACACGCGCAGCGAGCGGGTCGCGCTGGCCGGCCGCATCGTGGCTATCCGAGTCATGGGCAAGGCGAGCTTCGCCCACATCCAGGACTTTTCCGGCCGGATCCAGCTGCTGGCGAAGGTCGACAAGCTCGGCGATGAAGCCTATCGACGGTTCACCGACCTTGACCTCGGTGACATCATCGGCGCTAGCGGCACGCTGTTCCGGACGAAGCGAGGCGAGATCACCTGCGAGCTCGAGGAATTCACGCTGCTGGCGAAGTCGTTACGACCGTTGCCCGAGAAGTACCACGGTCTGCGCGACATCGAGTTGCGCTATCGGCAGCGCTATCTCGATCTGATCTCCAATCCCGAGGTGATGGAGGTCTTTCTGGCCCGAAGCCGCATGGTCGATGAAACGCGGACCTTCCTGCGCGGCCGGGGCTTCGTCGAGGTCGAAACGCCGGTGTTGCAAACCATGGCCGGCGGTGCCGCGGCGCGTCCCTTTCGGACTCACCATAACGCGCTTGACATGGAGCTCTACCTCCGAATCGCCCTCGAGCTCTATCTGAAGCGCCTCATCATCGGCGGCTTCGACCGCGTCTTTGAGATCGGGCGCATTTTCCGCAACGAGGGCATGGACCAGTGGCACAGCCCCGAGTACACGATGCTGGAGCTCTACCAGGCCTACACGGATGTCGAGGGCATGATGGAGCTGACCGAGTCGCTCGTGATCCACCTGGCGGAGCGCATCCACGGCTCGCCATCGATTCGGTACCAGGGAAAAGAGATCACGATCACGCGTCCCTTCAAGCGGATCGAGATGGTCGAGGCGGTCAGCCAGGTGGTCGACCAGGATCTCTACAAAGCCGACATGGCAACGCTGCAGCGGCTGATCGGCCGGCACAATATTCAGCCGAAACCCGGTCTTGGATGGGGTGGATTGATTGCCGAGCTGTTCGAAGAGCTGGTCCAGGACACGCTCGTACAGCCGACCTTCGTACTCGGTCATCCGGTCGAGGTCTCACCGCTGGCGCGCCGTCGAGTGAGCGATCCGCGGCTGACCGATCGCTTCGAGCTGATGATCGCCGGTGAAGAAATCGCGAACGCATTCTCCGAGCTGAACGACCCCGATGACCAGCGGGCGCGCTTCGAGGACCAGGCGCGCGCGCGGGCCGCGGGTGACGACGAGACTCATCCCATGGACGAGGACTTCTTGACCGCGCTGGAGTATGGCTTTCCACCGACCGGTGGGATGGGACTGGGCATCGATCGTCTCGTGGCGATCCTGATGGATCAGCCGTCGATCCGCGACGTCATCCTGTTTCCGAGCCTTCGCGCCCGACATGCTGAGCCTTAGCTACATCCGGGAACATCCCGACCTGGTCAAGGACGGGGCGCGAAAGAAGGCGATGGCGGCGCCGGTCGACGAGATCTTGGAGCTCGATACGAAGCGCCGTGAGATCCTGACCCGACTCGAGCAGCTCAAGGCCGAACAGAACCGCCGATCGGCGGCGATGGCAAAGTCACGCGACCAGCCGGCGATCGACGATATGCGCCGCGTCAAAGATGAGGTAAAGGCCCTGGAGCAAGCGCTGGCTCCTGTGGACGCGGGCCTCAATGCGCTGCTACTCGAAGTGCCGAATCTACCGGAGCCATCGGTGCCTGAAGGCAAGGACGCTTCCGCAAATCCGACGATCAGGGAGTGGGGCGACCGCAAGGAGCTTCCGTTCCAGGCGCGCTCTCACTACGAGATCGGCGAGAAGCTTGGCCTCTTCGACTTCGAACGTGGCGTCAAGGTCGCGACGTCTCGCTTCTATTTCCTGAAAGGGGCCGGCGCCCGGCTCGAACGAGCGCTGCTGAACTTCATGATCGACCTGCACATTCGGGAGCACGGGTATGGCGAAGTCTTCCCGCCGTTTCTGCTCAACCGGGCGGCGATGACGGGAACGGGCCAGCTTCCAAAGTTCGAGGACGACGCTTTTCGGATCGAGAAACGCGATCTCTTCCTGGTGCCCACCGCCGAGGTGCCGGTGACCAACATGTATCGGGAGGAGATCCTTGCCGCCACCACGCTGCCGATCAAGCATGTCGCCTGGTCGACGAATTTCCGATCGGAAGCGGGCGCGGCCGGCAAGGATACCCGCGGCTACATTCGACTGCATCAGTTCAACAAGGTGGAGCTCGTGAAGTTCGTCGAGCCGGAACGATCGAACGAGGAGCTCGAGCTGCTGGTTAAGGACGCGGAGAGTGTGCTCCAGCTGCTGAAGCTCCCCTACCGGGTGATCATGCTTTGCACCGGGGACATGGGCTTCGGCCAGGCCAAGACCTATGACCTCGAGGCGTGGGCAGCAGGGGAGAAGCGATGGCTCGAGGTCTCGTCCTGCTCGAACTACAACGATTTCCAGGCGCGTCGCGCCAATATCCGCTTCCGGCGCAAGGATGGCAAGGTCGATTTCGTCCATACGCTCAACGGCTCGGGGCTGGCCCTGCCCCGGACTGTCGTCGCGATCCTCGAGAACTACCAGGAGGAGGATGGCAGCGTCCGGGTACCGGAGTCCCTTCGCATCTACATGGGCGGACTGGACGTCATCCGCTGAGGAGCGACTTCGGTTCGTATGATGTGTCGCGCCGGAGGGATGGCCGAGTGGTCGATGGCGGTGGTCTTGAAAACCACTAAGGTGCAAGCCTTCGGGGGTTCGAATCCCTCTCCCTCCGCCAGGTTCTGAATACGAATCGCCTACCGTTGTTATCGCCTTTCATGTCCGGCATCTGCCTCAAACGCATTGTGACGGCAACCGTGACGGCAACCACAATTGAACGGAGCCTACGCTGACCTCTTACACCGCCCGAGTTCTTGTCGTTGGCACCGAAACTAGGGCGAGCGCGGCTCGGCGCTCGGCAATAACAAACCGATCACCTCGGGCTCCGCAGCTTGCCAGAGCAAGAGAGATGACCCCACTCCCGGAGATCGAGGCGGCGATGCCGGTGCTCGGCAGCTTCGGCGGCCTCCTAGCGCGGCGTCACGCATCGTACAAAGTCGGGATCCTGCGCGACCTCGCGGGCCACCCGGGCGCGCGCTTGCGTATGCGGGAGATTCAAGAACGGGTGGACTGGCTGAAGCCGGACTCAGTGCGAAGGCTGGTCCGTCGCCGCGATTCCGCAGGTAAATCGTCACGGGCCCAAGGGCAGTCAGAGTAGACTGCAAGGCGCCGCGATCGTACTGGGATCGCAGTTCGGCGGACTGGGTTGGCGGCGGAGGGGCGGAATGGCGGTGCTGCGGGCGTGCAGAGGGCACGGAGGCCGACTGAGATGCGCATTGGCCAGCCTTCTCTGCGTCTTCACACTTGCCATCGTCTCATGCGGCTCGCCCGCAAGCCAGGCACCCACCCCCACACCCGGTAAGGTGCTGCGTGGGGCCCTGACGGTCGACGGAGTAGAGCGCAGCTATCGACTCTTTCGACCTTCCCTGGCGGCCCGCATGAAAGTCCCGCTTGTCATCGTCCTCCACGAGTACGGAACGACTGGAGAAGACATGAGCGCACTGAGTCTGTACGATCAACAAGCTACCAAGAGCCAATTCATCACTGTGTACCCCGACGGCATTGGCGGGTCATGGAACGCCGGCGCTTGCTGCACGCCGGCGACCACAAGGGGTATCGATGACGTGAAGTTCATCGCCCTCCTCATCGATCGGGTGGCGAGCCAGGAACCGATCGACGCATCGCGGGTGTTCGTGGTGGGGTTCTCAAATGGAGCGGCAATGACCTACCGGCTGGCCTGCGAGCTTGCCGAGCGGATTCGGGCCGTCACATCCGTATCCGGCGGAATGCTCCTCGAGAACTGTCGTCCGGCTCGCCCAGTTTCATTACAGGAGCTTCACGGCACCAAGGACACAACTTTTCCTATCCAGGGAGGGGCCGTGGGAAACGTGAATACACTTTCCCTCGCCAGCGAGATTCAGCAGTGGGTGACCCTGGATGGCTGCACGGGCAACCCGATCCCTGGCGGGAGCGGTGTACACAAGACATCTACCTGGAATACCTGTCGGAACAAGGCGGTCGTCAAACTCGACACCATTGAAGGCGAGGGCCATAGTTGGTTCGCCGACGCCACCAGTAGCAGCTGGCAGTTCTTCAGTGCGATCGTGAGCGGCTGAGGGAGACAGCCCGAAGTTGCTGTAAGGACCTGGAGGCACTGGCTCGGTGATCGAATTGGTTGCGGAGGAAAAACGGAGCTCTCGATCAGGTGGTGGCCCCCGGGCGATGGTGTCGCGATACGCGGCGCGCCGCCGTTTTCTTAAGGAGGTTGTCGTCCACAGCGGACGATGGGGGAAAGGGGTCTAACCACTCCCCTCCACCTTCAATTTATACCGAACAGGGGGGCTTGCGGCAAGCCCCCGGTCGTGCCGCATAATCGCCGGCTGAGGCCAGAACCTACGTAAATGAGAGTCATGAAATGCGTGTGTTGACGGCCGGAGTGTGGCTATGACCGAGCATGCGGTGGTAATCGCCGGAGGAGGTCCGACGGGGATGATGCTGGCGGCTGAGTTGGCGTTGGCGAAGGTCGACGTCGCGGTCGTCGAGCGGCGTCCCAATCACGTGCTCATCGGCTCAAGGGCTGGCGGTTTTCACTCCCGCACGATCGAGGTGCTAGATCAGCGTGGGGTCGCTGATCGCTTCCTTGCGGAAGGTAAAGTCGTTCAGGCCGCGACGTTCGGCACGACCGTGCTGGACGTGAGCGACTTTCCGACGCGTCATCCGTACACGCTCGGGATCTGGCAGAGCCGGATCGAGCGGATCTTGGCCGCCTGGATCGCCGAACTGGGCGTTCGGATCTATTACCGGAGCGAGGTCACGGGCTTCGCACAAGATAACAGCGGAGTTGATGTTCGGCTGGGCGACGAAGAGTCACTGCGGGCGCAGTATCTCGTCGGCTGCGACGGCGGACGAAGTGTGATCCGAAAAGGGGCCGGCATCGAGTTTCCGGGGTGGGATGCGACAAGGAGCAACTTGATCGCCGAGGTCGAGGTGACCGAGGAGCCGCCGCGGGGCGCTCGCCACGACGCAATCGGCGTCCATGGCCTCCAGAGGCTGGAGGATGGGAAGACGGTGCGAGTCCTCGTGACCGAGCAGCTGCTCGAGTCAGGCAGCGAGCCGACCCTACACGATCTGAGCGAGGCGCTTATCACTGTCTTCGGCACCGACTTCGGGATCCACAACCCTACCTCACTCTCCAGGTTCACCGATATGACTCGGCAGGCGGCGTCCTACCGCGTGGGGCGGGTCCTTCTCGCGGGAGATTCGGCGCACGTGCAGTATCCGGCCGGTGGACAGGGCCTCAGCCTGGGTGTGCAGGATGCAGTGAATCTGGGATGGAAGCTAGCTCAGGTGGTGAGCGGGACCTCGCCGGAGAGGCTGCTGGATACGTATCACGACGAGCGCCATCCGGTCGCTGCCCGCGCGCTTCAGTACACGATGGCTCAGACCGCGTTGCAGCGCCAGGACGAGCGCATCAAGGCCCTGGTCGAGTTGCTATCGGAGGTGGTGATCATGGACGAGCCTCGCAGAAGGCTCGCCGGGATGATCTCCGGGCTGGACATTCATTACGAGCTCGGCGAGGGACATCCGCTGCTCGGACGGCGCATGCCCGATCTGGACCTCGTGACCGCCGACGGCCCGTTCCGGGTCTTTGCCCTGCTGCACGGCGCCAAGCCGTTGTTGCTCAACCTCGGTAAGCCCGGCTTCGACATCACTCCATGGGCTGATCGGGTCCAGTTGATCGATGCTGAATATGTGGGCCTGTGGGACCTTCCGGTACTTGGCGCGGTCACCGCTCCCACTGCCGTGTTGATCCGGCCCGACGGATATGTCGCCTGGGTTGGAGACCGAGCCCAGCTAGGGCTCACTGACGCGCTAACCGCCTGGTTCGGACCGCCTACTTAGGTGGCCTAATCCGACCGTTGTCTGGATGTCGGCAGCGGTGGAAGCCCCGGCGCGCTGCGCAGCCGGTGAACGCCGGTCAGCATTCCGAAGGCGAGCAGGATAAGCGCTAGCGCGAACGGCCCCCCGATCAATCCTCCCTCGACCCAGTAGGCGCCTGGATGAACGATGTACCCGCCGACAGGCGCGCTCGCGTAATAGCAGACCGTCACTGTTCGCGGCATCCGATCCACCAACGGCGGATGATCGGCGGTGAATTGCTGACCGGCCACGGTGTAATGTGCGACGCCTCCATCAAAAAAAGCCGGGACACAGCGGCCGGTCCAGATCACGAGGTCTGGCGATTGCAGCTCGACCAGCAGGAAAATCAGTCCAAACAGGAAGGCCACGCCGGCGAGCCACAGATATGCGCCGGCCTCGCCCAGGACGTCTCCGAGCGCAAATTTAGCTATTTCAAAATCCTACGGCGACACGGTTTCCCTTAGTCGCCCAAGTCTTCCTCCGCTAAACTGCGCGGGAAATGAGCAGCGTGACAAGTGCCGCACAGGTCGTGCGGGTCAACGGTATCGAGCTCGCGTACCAGGTCTTCGGAACGGGCACGCCGCTGATCCTGTTGCACGGCGGCTTCGGGTCAGTCGAGATGTTCGGCCCGAATGTCGACCTTCTTGCCCGCGGCCGTCGCGTCATCGGTGTGGACCTGCAGTCCCACGGGCGCTCGCCGGCCGCTGATCGGCCGATGCGGTTCGAGACCATGGCCGACGATGTCGCGGCGCTGATGGCGGAACTCAAGCTGGAACGTGCGGCGATCATCGGGTTCTCCCTGGGTGGGGCCGTTGCGTTGCGCCTAGCAATCCAGCATCCGCAGCTCGTAGAACGGCTCGTCCTCGTCTCGACGGTCTTCAAGCGAAGCGGTTGGCATCCGGAGATGACCGCCGGGATGGATTCCATGGGTCCCGAAGTCGCGGAGGCCTTGAAGCAGAGCCCGATGTACGAAGCCTATACGCGGATCGCGCCGCGCATCGAGGACTGGCCGGTGCTCGTCCGGCAGGTCACGGCCGCCATGAAGATCGATTACGACTGGTCCGCGGACGTGCCCCGGCTCCAAATGCCCGTAATGATCGTCATCGGGGATGCCGATGGTCTCCCACCGTCGCACGCGGTCGAATTCTTCGGCTTGCTGGGCGGCGGAAAGCGTGACGCGCATTGGGACCGCTCGGGCATGACGCACCACCGTCTTGCGGTCCTGCCGGGACTGACGCACTACGACATCAACCTCAGCCCGACTCTTGCGCAAACCGTGATCCCCTTTCTCGACGGTGCGTCATCCGGATGACGGCTGAGCGTGCGGCGCTCATTCGGAAGTACCGCGAAGGACCCGGCCGCATCGGTACGGCGGTGGCGGGCCTTAACGAGGCATTGCTGGATTACAAACCGTCGGACGGAGGCTGGTCACCTCGCGAGGTGGTGCATCATACCGCCGACAGCGAGCTGACTTCGGCGATCCGCCTACGTCGGCTGCTGGCAGAAGACGGTCCGGAGATCATCGGGTATGACGGCGACGAGTTTGCCAAGCGTCTGTTTTACGTCGAGCGGCCGGTGCAGCCCTCGCTGGACGCAATCCGAGCGGCTCGCGAAACCTCGGCGTCGATCCTCGAGCACCTGAGTGAAGACGATTGGCGCCGCGCCGGAACGCACAGCGAGATCGGTCCATATTCCATTGACATCTGGCTTGGGATCTACGCCGTGCACTGCCACGACCACGCCGAGCAGATCGAGCGGGCCGTCGCCGAGGCTCGATCTCGGTAGTCGGTCGCCCCTCGGTTATCGATCCTCAATAGGGCAGGCCAAGTGCGTCCGTCAAGAATTTGGTAAACGGCGAGGCCGCCCGGCACGTGCTGATGAAACGATCGAGGAATTCAGACGAGCAGGCTTCCTTCTCGGAATATTTGTGGCCGGCGGTAAAGTCCGTTCGTTTCAAGTCATCCGCCAGCGGGTGATCTTTGGGATATCCGCGCGGGGTGGTCTTGAGCTGCCGTCCCTCAAAGGTCAGCGCATCTTTGAACGCCCGGCCATTCTTGATCTTCAGCCATCGACCGGACTCGGTGGCGATCGCGTCGCGAATCTTTGCCAGCGCCGGCGATTCGGGATGCCAGATGCCGACACCGCTATAGACGCCGCCCGGCTCCAAATGCAAATAGAACCCGGGGGCTGACTCGCGACGCTCGTGCGGGAAGTGGGCCGCGCCCGCCGTCTTGTACGGCGTCTTGTCTTTCGAAAACCGGATGTCGCGATAGATCCGGAAGATCGAGCCGCCAACCGGACGAGGATCGGCGACGAAGTGCGGGCTGATCTTGCGCAGTTTTGGCCCAGCCGCCGCGACGAAGGCAACAAGGGGATCGCGAACTTCGCGTTCGTAGCGCGATTTGTTCTTTTCGAACCATGGGCGGTTGTTATGGCGCTTGAGCTCGCGAAAGAAGTCGAAAAAGGCCGGCGTAAAGAATGCAGTCGCCACCAGCCAGAAGGTTACATTTAGGCGTCATGGCGCAGCCTGAAAGGAAGACCAATAAGCCGCCCATCATTTCCTGAGCGTCTCCGGGCTGGAGAGCTTCTCGTCGCTGACGGTGCGACCGGGACGAGCTACCAGCAGATGGGACTCGGCATCGGTGTTGCGCCGGAGGAGTGGGTGGACCTACATCCCGAGCGGGTCCTAACGCTTCACCGAGCGTTCATCGACGCCGGCGCGCAGCTCATCCTGACCGACACGTTCGGTGGCACGCCCATCCGGCTCCGGGAAACGAGCTTCGCCGGTAATGCTCGCGCCCTGAACCGGCGGGCTGCCGAGCTGGCGCGCCAAGCGGCCTCATCAGGAACGGACATCCTCATCGCCGGGTCGATGGGGCCATCCGGCGTGCTGATGGAGCCGCTCGGCAACTTGACGCAGGGATCGGCGGCTGATGCCTTCGCCGAGCAGGCCGAGGGCCTGGCGGAGGGCGGCGTCGACCTGCTGCTCCTCGAGACCTTCTTCGCGCTCGACGAAGCCGTTGCGGCCATCGAGGGAATTCGTCGCGTTACCGATCTGCCGGTGGCGGTGAGCTTCAGCTTCGACCAGGGCACGCGAACGATGATGGGACTGAGCCCGACCAAGATGGTCGAGGCCATCACCCCGCTCGACGTCGCCGCGGTTGGGGCGAACTGCGGGCGTTCCCTGGATGATATGGAGAAAGTCGTCGCCGAGCTGGCGGCTACCCAAACCCGCATTCCGCTGTGGATCAAGCCGAACGCCGGCCTGCCACGCATGGACGGCGACGTCGCCCGGTATGACACGACTCCGAAAACGATGGCGTCGTATACCACGCGCTTCATCCAGGCCGGGGCTCGCGTCGTGGGCGGCTGCTGCGGGACCTCGCCGGACCACCTGAAGGCGATCGCTGCCGCCGCCAGGGCCATGAGGAAGACGCCGGTCGGCTGAGTTCGCGTTAGTCAGTCGCATATCCGCGATCGGCGCGACTCTCGATCCATCGGATGTACCGTTCCGCTGATCGCTCGATCGCACCCAGGCCGTCCCGCTCGACGACGCTGTCCCACCAGCCGCCATAGATCCGACCGAAGCGGTAGGGACGCACGCTGTCGACGATTCGCCCGATGCTGCTCGCCGGGAGCGGGATCTGGTTCGGATAGCTTCGCATGAAGCTCACGAAGCGACGGTCCTGGACCACGGTGATGCTGTCTCCGGTCAGCAGTGCACCCTGGCCCTGCCCTCCGTCCGCCCAGTGAAGGACCGCGCTCCCTTCAAAATGTCCGCCGCACTGGATCAACGTCAAGCCAGGCAGCGGGCTCATGGTGCGCTGCCAGGATTGGATCGCGGAATCTGGACGCATCACCCAGCGCCGGTCCGCCTCCGGGATGAAGATCGGCGCATGCTCGAAGGCCTGGCTCCACTCCACGCAAACACCGTAGAAGTGCGGATGCGACATCGCGATCCCTTTCAGGCCGCCGCGCTCGCGCACCGCGGCAACGGACACGTCGTCGATAAAGCCGAGGCAATCCCAGAGGAAGTTGCCGCCGGTCGTCTGCACCAGCAGCGCCCGCTGCCCGATGGCCACCTTGGGCTCGGCACCGATGCCGGTCAGCCCTTGCTCCAGATCGCGAACGTCGCTTCGATGGCCTTCGGCGCGCAGCTCATCGAGCGTTGTCCATCGCTGTCCCCCATGAGGCAGGTATTGCCGCTCGTCGAGGCAAATCTCGCAGCGGGCGGGAGGATCGTCCGACGGCGCGTGCTGCACGCCACAGGTCTGGCAAATAAACGCTGGCACCCCGTCACCCACTCTACGAGGGAGTTCCGTCGCCTCGCACGCAACGCCTAGAGTGAGTCAATGACCGAAGCGCGGGAGATCGTCGTGATCGGTGCTTCGGCGGGTGGAATCGACGCTCTGACGAGGCTGGTCGCCCGCTTGCCGGACGAGCTCGAGGCTGCGGTCTTCGTGGTCGTCCATATCCCGGCAGAGGAGAGCATGTTGCCGGCGATCCTGGGCCGGGAAACCGCGCTCATCGTGAAGGCAGCCGAGGACGGCGAACCAATCCTCTGCAACCGGATCTACGTCGCGCCTCCCGACTGCCACCTGCTGATCGAGCCGGGTCGGATCAGGCTGAGTGGCGGACCGAAAGAGAGCGGCCACCGGCCGGCAATTGACCCCTTGTTCCGAAGCGCCGCCCGCGCCTACCGCGAGCGAGTGCTCGGCGTCATCCTGTCCGGGACGCTGGACGACGGCAGCGTCGGCCTTCGAATGATCCGGCGCCATGGCGGCAGCGCCATCGTCCAGGATCCGCGCGAGGCGCTCTTCCGGCAAATGCCGGAGAACGCGATCGCGACGGCGAATCCGCAACATGTTGGGCCCGTCACCGATCTCGCGGATTTGATCACAACCCACACCCGACGACCAGCTGAAGGAGGTGAACATCGCGAGTTGATGGTTGAAGATGTCAATCCGAATGGAGGCCCCCAACCGATTGGCGCCGCAGACGTGCCGGGAACCCCAACCGGTATTGCCTGCCCTGAATGTCACGGGGTGATGTGGACGGCGGCAGACGACGAATCGCCCGAGTACCACTGCCGTGTAGGGCACGCGTACTCCGCCGAGGCGCTCCTGGCAGCCCATGCGGAGAGCGTCGAAGCCGCCCTCTGGGCAGGCATGCGCGCCCTCCAGGAGCAGGCGTCCCTCACCAAGCACATGGCCATCAGGGCGGAACGCCGAGGAGACCGTCTCTCCGCTCAGCGATTGCATCGCCGCGGCGACGCCGCCGACGAGCATGCCGGGCGGATCGAGGCAATGCTGCTCAAACGCTCGTCCGAGGCGTCCTGACGAAGCGGTTAGCCTCGAGCCGGCTCTTCCACCGCCTCCATCAAAACGATGGCGCTGTGCGAGCCGTCACTGCCCGCCATCGGTGCTGCCTGAAGCCGACAGACGAACTGCTTGCCACGTCGATTGGTCGCCGGCACCCGGATCTCCTGGTGGCCGTCGGTTCCTGACAGACTGGCCCGGATCGGACCCGCGATTTCTGCCATCGGAAGTCCGATATCGAGGCCGAGCAGCGGCTTGCCGATCACCTCGTCCGAGCGGACGCCCCAGAGTTCCTCCGCCTGACGATTCCAGAGCCGGATGCGCAGCTCGTTGTCGAGCACGGCCACGCCCGGCTGCAGGTTCGACATGATCTGCTGCAAAAAGCTGTTGACGTGATCCAGCTGCAGGCTACGCTGGTGCAGTTCGGTGTTGATGGCTTCCAGCTCGGTATTGGTTGATTCCAGCTCCTCGTTCATGGTTTCGAGCTCTTCGTTGGTGGACTGCAGCTCCTCGTTCGTTGTCTCCAACTCCTCGACGGTTGATTGGAGCTCCTCGTTCGTTGTCTCGAGCTCCTCGTTGGTGGCCTCGAGCTCCTCGGATGCCGTTTCCAGCTCTTGCTTGGAACGCTCGAGCTCCCGGGTCAGTCGGTTGTAAGCGGTGACATCGGCGAACGAAATGCTGGCCCCAAGCAGCATGCCATCGGTGTCCACCAACGGGATGACTTCGATGTCGTAATACTGCGGGCCGCTCGTGTCAGTGCCGGGGCGTTCGACGTCGCGGACGAGCAGCGGTCGACGATCTCGATAGACCTGGTCGATGCGCGATCGAAGCTCGAGCGGCAAATAGGAAATCTCCAGATCCTGGACTGGCCTCCCGAGATCCGTGCTCACCAGACCGAAGAGCGAGCGGGCCCGGGCATTCGCCGAGATCAAGTACCCGCTCATGTCGACCACGATCTGAGCCATCGGCAAGGTATCCGCGACCACCTCGTGCACGCGGCCCTGACGGTCGAGCTGATTGGACGGCTCCGGGCTGGCCGCCTGACCCAGCAGCACCAGGCGTTCCTTCAGCCCAACCTTGGCGACCTTGGTGAAGACTCGCTGCTTGGCCTCGACGGGCACGAAGAGCGAGGTCCGGCTCAGCAGCATTTCGGCCCGCCCCAGGAACAGGTAACCCTTCTCGTTCAGCGCGTAGTGCAGTCGCGCCAGGATCTTTCCCTGCGTATCGGCGTCGAAGTACATGAGGGTGTTGCGGCAGATGAGCAGGTCGACTCGGGAAATGGGGGCGTCGCGAAGCAGGTCGTGCCGGCCGAAGATGATGGCCCGTCGCAGGTCCGTTCGCAACATGAACCGATCTCCCACCTGCTCGAAGTATTTCTCGCGGAAGTCTTCGGGAAGCTCGTCGACCTGTTTGGCTTCGGCCCGTCCGAGACGCGCCTGGCTGAGCGCCTCCTCGTCCAAGTCGGTCGCGTAGATCTTCGCCCGGTCTCGATAGCCGCCCGCACCCAGCGCCTCACAGAGCAGCATGGCGATCGTATACGCCTCCTCGCCGGAGGCTGCCCCAGCACACCAGACGCGGATCGGCTCGTACCGCTCTTTGGCGGCGATGATGTGCGGCAGCACGTCGCGCTGCACGTACTCCCAGGCGTCCGCGTCGCGGAAGTAGGACGTGACGTTGATCAGGATGGTGTTGAAGAGGGCTACGAACTCGTCGTCGTTTGTCTCCAGGTACGTGAGATAGCTGGCGTAATCCTTGATGCCCACCTGGTGCATGCGCTTGGTCACCCGCCGCTGCAGGGAGGTCCGCTTGTAGCCGGTGAAGTCGAAGCCGCGCGTCTCGAGTAAATGCTGCAGCAGGCGCTCGAACGCCGGATCGCCGGCCTCTTCTTTCACTCGGCCATCGCCTCCACCACCAGCTCGACGAGCGCCGGCGCGATCTCATCAAGTGGCAGAACGAAGTCCACGTTTCCGGTGTTGATGGCGGCCGCCGGCATCCCGGAAAACTCTGCCGATTCCTTGTCCTGGGCGATGACCGTTCCGCCCATTTTCTTGATGGCGCCAACCCCCATCGAGCCGTCGCTCCCGGTTCCCGTCAAGACCACCGCGATTGCCCGGTCTTTGTAACTCGCCGCCACCGATTCGAAGAGCAGGTCCGCACTGGGTCGTACGAAATGGACCAGCTCGGACTGGGTCAACGAGAGGGTCCCATCGGCGTTGACCAGCAGGTGGCGGTCCGGTGGCGCGATGAACACCTTTCCCGGGACGAGCTGATCACCCACGCGCGCCTGCGCGACGGCGAGACGGGTGCGACGGCGCAGGATGTCGGCCATCAGGCTGCGGTGACGCGGATCGAGATGCTGGACGACCACGACCGAAGCGGGGAAGGTTGCGGGCAGGCCCTCGAGCAAATATCCAAGCGCGCCGATTCCGCCGGCGGAGGCAGCCACGGCCACGACGTCGAAGGCCGCCCCCAGCGACCGGGGCGCGCGACGGCCGGGCTCTTCGGGCTCATGCTCAACGGCATCGTGCAAGTGTCCGACCATTTGTTCCCTCTCGCGTCCCATGCTACGCCGGACTCGGGAGGGCGCTCGCACCCCGCCAATTGAGCGTAGTATCCAAGCAATGGCTCGAGCAACAATCGCGGCACCGACCGACGCTTATCTCATCCCGGGGGAGACCCCAGACAGCGACGACCCGGAAGATGCGCGGCAATGGGTTACGATCTACCGCGAGCTCGTCACCTTCGCCGAGCGCTCGCTGAAGCGGCTGCGATCCGACGTGAAAGCCGGGAACGCCATCGGTTCGGGACCGAGTGACGCTGACGAGCTGTGGATGGAAACGCACCTGCGGCGCCTCCAATCGCGGCTGGAATTCTGGGAGCAGCGATTCTGGGCCCTTGCGGGGCTCGACCTCGACGTGCGGCGCCGGACCCTGAGTCACGGTGGGCAACGGCTACGGCTCACTCGGCGCGAGACCGAACTGCTCGCCTTTCTGGCACAGCGGCCAGGGCAGTTCTATGCGGCGGGTCAGCTGGTGAATCAGGCCTGGCATGCGCCCGAGCTCTCGGAAGAGCAGCTCCGAACCTACGTCGTGCGCCTGCGCCGCCATCTCTCCAGCGCCAAGGTCCCCGCGCGGCTGGTGAGTGAGCCCCGACGCGGCTACGGGCTGGTGTTCAGCGCATGAGTCAGGCGAGTGTCGGGCAGCCCAGTAACCTGCTGCCCCTTCGGCCGGTCCCGTCGCCGCAGGAGGAGCGAGCCGTGCGTGCCGCCAAAAAGGTGCGCCGCCAGCTCTCTCTGTTACAGGGCTACGCCGATCTTATGGAGGGACTTTCGCCCCAGCAGAACCTGCAGATCCTGCAGGTCATCGCCGAGAAGACCGCGGAGCTGACGCTATCGCTGAGGCCCTTTATCGCCGCGGCCGGTAGCAGCTCGCCGACGATCGCCGAGTACCGCACCGCTCGGAGCCGCAACCGGCAGTTGATGGGCGAGTACCGACTCCTGCTGAAGTCCCTGCGTCGCCGCCTCGACGACGCCCGGCCGGCGCTGCCCCAAGCCTAGATCCAGCGTCGCCGGAGCCCTCCCGGCCCGCGAGGCGCCTGCGACACTGATCGTCACCCCGCATGAATCACTCGCCTGTTGTCGCCACCACCGAGGTCCGAGTGCTCGACGGGCCGAATCTCTACTTCACCCGTCCAGCGATCAAGCTCACGCTGGGCGTGCAGCCGTGGCTGGACCTCTCGGAGCGGCGTACGGAAGAGCTCGCTGAGCGCACCGATTTCAAGCCCGCCGCCCGTTCGGGGCCGGCGAACAGCGAGCAGCGCCGGCGATTCGTAGCTCGGCTCGCGGCCCACCTGACACGCGTGCTTGCCGAGGCGAGCCATACGAGCCTTGCGGTCAGAGCGCGCCCAGGCGCCGAGGCCGCCGAGGTCGTGGTGGCGTTTCCCTGGAGGCGGCGCGACATCGCCGTGGCCTTTGCCGAGCAGCTGGCGCCGTTGATGCAGTTGGCGCTCGACGCCCGGCGTTCCATCGACCGTGCGGCCGAGCGAGGGGCGGCCCATGTGGGGGGCCTCGATCCTGGCCCGGCGCCCTCGGTCGTCGAGCCCACGATCCCGGTCGTCGCCGTCACCGGGACCAATGGCAAGACCACGACCGTGCGCTTGCTCGCCCACCTGGCGCGGATCGCCGGACGGCGAGTGGCGTATACGTCGACGGACGGGGTCTACGTCGATAACGAGCTGGTCGAAGCCGGGGATTATTCGGGCTTCGGTGGGGCGGCGAAGGCGCTTTCGAACCCGAGCGTGGATTTTGCGGTGCTCGAAACGGCCCGCGGCGGCATTCTCCTGCGTGGCATAGGCACCAGCCACAACGACGTGGCGGTGGTAACGAACGTGACGGCCGACCACCTCGACCAGCACGGTATCCGCAGCCTGGACCAGCTCGCCGAGGTCAAGGCGACGATCACCCGGATCACCAAACCGGATGGATGGGACGTGCTCAACGCCGACGACCCGCGCGTGCTGGCTATGCGGCGTCTGGCGTCTGGCAGGCCGTGGGTGTTCTCACTTGACGCCGACCATCCGGCCATCCGGACCACGCTGGCCGAGCATGGACGCGCGATCACGGTCCTCGACCGGACCTTTACCACCATGACCTCGCGCCGCCAGATGCACCGCCTGCTGCCGGTCGAGGAGGTGCCGGTAACGCTGGCGGGAATCTCGAGCCACAACCTGCACAATGCGATGGCAGCGGCGGCGGCGGCCATCGGCTCGGGGCTTCCGGAATCCGCTGTCATCGAGGGACTGCGCTCATTTACCCTCGACCCCGAGCGCAATCCGGGCCGTGCCAACGTCTTTGCGGTCCAGGACCGGGTCGTGGTCGTCGACTATGCCCACAACGAAGCTGGGATGCGGGGCCTGGTCGAGATCTGTCACGGCCTGCGTCCACCTGGCGCTCGCGTGTTTTTGACGTTTGCCTCGGCCGGAGATCGAACCAATGCCATCATCCATCGGCTCGCGTACACCGCCGCTCGCGGTGGCGACGTGGTTGCGATCGCCGAGCTCCATCGCTACCTGCGCGGGCGTGACCCACAAGAACTCCTCCAGGAGCTGCAGGCCGGCGTCGTGGATGGAGGCAAGCCGCCGGCGCCAGTCTTTCCCACCGAGGTCGAGGCGCTCGAGTGGATGCTCGGTCAGTCAGGGCCAACCGATGTGGTGGCGATTACCGCGCTTGCCCAGCGACCAGAGATCTTCGCCTACTTACGCGAACGCGGCGGCATGCCGGCCGGCCCGGAGGAGATCAAGCGCCTGGTGCGGCGCGCAAGAGCGTAACGGCTTCAGGCAGACGAGACCGGCAAGGCGCGACGCGCTTCGAGCTCGCGCCATGTGTCTGCCGGCTTATCGACGCAGAGCAAGACGACGTCACCGGGCTTTGCCTGGTTGAGGGCGGCGTCGATCGCCGGACGCTCATCAATGACGATCTCCGAGCCCTGGACCCGGCTGTTCGCCTCACTCCGCACGCCCTCGATGACGCGGCCGGCGATCTCACCCCGCTGCCGGCCACGCTTGTTCGCGTCTTCCCGAACGATGACGATGTCGAACAGCCGCGCCGCCACCCGGCCGAGCTCCCGCATGTCCTCATCCCGCCGGTCTCCGGGTGAGGCGATTACCGCGATCCTTCGCCCCGGTTGCGGCCCATTGACGTTCGGGCCGGTGAGCCGGTTGACGAAATCGCCGGCCATGGCGAGGCTGTGCGGGTTGTGGGCGTAGTCGATCACGACTTTGACGCCGTGAACCTCGACCAAATTGAGCCGCCCGGGCGCCTCGTGGAACGACGGGTGGAAGCTACGCAACCCCTGGCGAATGTCGTGCACGTGGGCGCCCGCCGCGTGGGCCGCCGCTGCCGCCGCGAGCGCATTCTGCACGTTGGCGCGCGCCAGCCCATCGAAGGTCGCCGGGATCAGGTGGATCCAGGCGATCTGGGTACTCCGTCGGCCTTCCCTGAGGACCATCATCTCGCCGCCACCAGGCTGCCGCTGCAGCACGAACGCCTTGCGGCCGCGCTGGACCCAGCGATCGATCAGTGGATTGTCCTCGCGCATCGAGAAGAGGATGACCGACCCACTGCAGTGCGAGCGCATTTCGGCGACCAGCTCATCATCGGCGTTGAGGACCGCTGTGCCGTTGCGCGGGACCGCCTCGACGATCACGCGCTTGATCGAGGCCAGCTGCCGAAGGGAGTTGACCTCTTTCAGCCCGAGATGATCGCCGGTCACATTGAGGACGACGGCGACGTCGTTGGCGCTGTAGCCGAGGCCCTCGCGCAGAATCCCGCCGCGGGCCACCTCGAAGACCGCGAAGTCGACCCGTGGGTTCTGGAGCACCATGCGCGCCGAGCGTGGCCCGCTGGCATCGGCCTGCTTGACCAGCCGGCTGTCGATGTAGATGCCGTCGGTGGTCGTCATCCCGACCTTGTGGCCGAGGCCCTTGATGATGTGGGCGATCATCCGGGTGGTGGTCGTCTTCCCGTTGGACCCGGTAATCGCGATGATCGGAATCCTCGCCGAGGTGCCATGCGGGAACAGCATGTCGATCACCGCCTTGGCGACGTATTGCGGATCGCCCTCCGTCGGGTGGGTGTGCATCCGGAAGCCGGGCGCGGCATTCACTTCGACGATCGCGCCCCCGGTTTCGCGGACGGGCTGACAGATGTCAGGGGTCAGGAAGTCGATGCCGGCGACGTCGAGGCCGACGACCCGGGCGGCCTCTTCGGCGATCTCGACGTTGTCGTGGTCCGCCTCCGCGGTGCGATCGATCGAGATGCCGCCGGTCGACATGTTGGCGGTTGCCGCGAGCTTGATGAAGGTGTCTTTGGGCGGAACGTCGTCGAGACCAAAGCCCTGGCGCCGGACGAGCTCTTCGGCGGCCTCGTCGACCCGGATGCGGGTGAGGACCTTCTCATGGCCGATGCCGCGCCGTGGATCGCGATTGGTGATCTCCACGAGCTCGCGAACCGTGTGCTCGCCATCGCCGACGACATGAGCCGGCACCCGCTGCGCGACGGCCACCATGTGGCCGTCGATGACCAGCACGCGATAGTCATTCCCCTTGATGTAGCTCTCGACGACGACGCTGCCGCTCCGCGTCTGCTGGAGGGCGCGCTCGTAGCCCCGCTTCACCTCCTCATCGCTATGCAGGTCGAGACCGACCCCACGGCCATGATTGCCGTCGAGCGGCTTGGTCACAACCGGGAAGCCGATCCGGCGGGCAACCCGGCGGAAGCCAACAGCGATGTGGTGAGCTTCTTGTCGCCCGCGATGTCAACGCCCAGGGCTGAGGTCCGCGAGGTCATCGTGGCCCGGATTCGCTGCTGGTACTTGCCCATGCCGAGCTGGACGAACGACTGGTCGTTGAGACGGATGTAGGGAATATCGCGGCGGGTTGCCTCGTCGAGGATCGCCTGCGTCGAGGGGCCGAAGGCGGCCCGCTCGGCGAGCAGGACCAGGCTCTCGAGCTCGCCGACAAAGTCGAACGTGGGATTGGCTTCCACCAGGTGGTTGATCAGCCGTACGGCAAGTTTTCCGGCGGCCACCCCAACCTGCTCTTCGCTGTAGCCGTACACGACGTTGTAGACACCCGGCGTGCCTGCACGGCGGGTCTTGCCTCTCGTCGTCGACCCGCCTGCCTCGCGCTGCAGCTCGAGGGCGACATGCTCGGCGACGTGGCCCATCCAGGTCCCGTCGCGAAGGCGCTCGATGAACCCGCCGGGGCGATGCAGCGAGCAGCCATGGTCACGAAGGCCGGGCAGCAGGTCGATCAGCGCGTCGGTGAATTGGGGCAGCGTGTTGGAGGGCCAGTGCTCGAGCGAGCCGAGGTCGACCAGGAGCCGAATCGCCGGTTCGTAGGACCAGTAGTTTGGTCCCCGAAGGACCTGGATCTCCAGGATCGCGAGTTCAGCCTTTGCTGGCGGTTTATTGGCGATCGGTTCGTGTTTGGCGTCCTCGTCCCGCTCAACCCGCATATCAGACATAGGCTGCTTTCACTTGAGGCAAAGGGCAGCGGGCGGCTCGGTCATTCGGACGCCCGGCGATCCTCTTGACGAAGACGTCGTCGCTCGAGCGCCCGATCGTTGCGCCCCTCAGCGGCCGACTGGCGCACCATCTTTGCAATCCGCCCTTGCGCAATCTGCGCCACCCGCGGATTGACGGTTACATCACGTGGCAGGACCCGACGTGCTCGGAGGTCAAATCGGTATCCCGACGGCAGCGAGTGCAGGCGTGCGTTGGAGACCATCATCGGCTTGTGCCCGGTCACTTGATAGGCGTCGGTGACGACATCGGCGCCGTCGACGATCGTGACCGAGCCGCGGCCGATCACCTCCAGGACATCGTGGCCGTCGATGACGGCGGCGGTGTCCTCGTCCAATCCGAGGCCGATCAGCGAGGGCGACTGCGCGACGACCGCGAGCAGGCGGCCAAGGCGGGTCCGTTGCTCGAAGTGCTGGTCGACGACGACATTGACAAGCAGCCCAAGACCAACCGAGACCTGCGCCATCCGGTGTTTGGGTGTGGCCCCGGAGCTGCCGAAGGCCATCATGTGGGTGGCGGCGGCGCTTGCGCCGGCTGAGGTGCCGGCCACCACCGCACCGCGGCCATGGGCTTCGAGGATCGCGGCCCCCAGCCGGGTGCCGCCGATGACGGAGGAGAGGCGCAGCTGGTTGCCACCGGTCATGAAGATCCCGGTTGCCCCGTGAAGGGCATCGACGGTGCGAGCTTCGTTCGCTTCGTCCCGCGTCTCCGGCCGGAGGCCGGTGACGCGAACGACGCCCAGCCGGCTGAAGATGTGCCGATAGAGATCGGTGGCGGCGTCGCCGAGGGAGGACGCGGTGCTGACCACGGCGATGTTGGCCTCCCGGCCACCGGCAAGCTCGACAAACCGGGCGAGGATGACCCGCTCGCCGAGCTTGTCCTCGGCCCCGCCGATGACCATGACGGAGCCAACGGGACCACCGTCGGTGGTTGGAGCAAGGCGCAAAGGGCTGGCCGCGTCGGTCATCTCACGTCAGTGTACCGGCGTTCGAATTGGGCGGAGCAGCAAATTTTTGCGGATTGTTATATGCTGGATGTCACATCTTCTATCGCTAGCCTGGGGCAGGAGTCGCGCGCTCGTCGGCACCGGCGGAAGGCGATCAGGGCTTTCAGTGGATTGGCCGCTTCGACCAAGATGAGTGCAGGACTATAATGTCACGATACTCTCTGGATATCAGGTGCGGGAAAGGGTGATCGAGCCAGAACGGGCCATGCCCAGGGGAAGTTCCGATCGGAATCGTTCGGCACCGCGGTCGGCGGCCGATTTGCTGGTTTGCGTCCTCCACGCACTGCCATTTGGCGTAGGCCTCTTCGAGGTGGATGGCGACCGGATCGTGTTCCTGGCCGGGAACCCCGAGTTCACGCGCGTGCTACGGCTGACTCGCCCACCGGAAGAGGGGCAGTCGCTGAGCGACGTCTTCACCAGGGCTGAGGGTGACGCCGTCCAGGGCTTGTTCGAGCGTGTCAGGGACCGTGCCGAGCCCCAGAGCGTCTTCGCCCCGGTCACGCTCGGACCCGAGCCGCAACGCATCTGGAACATCGACGCATACCCGGTCTTTACCGGGAGGAGAGTCACCCACATCATGGCCCTGGCCCAGCAGAGCCAAGAAAAGCTGGACGTGCGCCAACGGCAGCAGCACGAGGCCGACCGCCTGCGCGAGAAAGCTGACCAACTGGCCGAGCTGGAAAAAGCAAAATCGGAATTCCTGCGGATGGCGTCTCACGAGCTGCGCGGTCCGGCGGCGATGTTGGGCGGGTACCTGTCGATGATGGAAGAAGGGGCGTTGGGGGCCATCCCCGATCGGCTGCGTCCGGTGTTGCCACTGCTGCGCGCCAAGGCGGCGCAGATCAACATGCTGGCCAACGAGATGGTCGAAGCCGCCCGCCTCGAGGATCGGCGGCTGCAGTTGAAGCGCAAACGGATAGACCTGCGGCAAGTCATTCGGCGGAGCGTCAAGAGCGCGGCGACCGGGCTCAACGGTAAGCACAGCCTTCGGCTCGATGAACGGGCGGATGGTCCGGTTGTCATCCAGGCCGACATGATGCGGCTCGACATCATCATCGGCAACCTGATCGACAACGCGATCAAATACTCGCCGGCCGGCGGCGACGTTACCGTGCAGCTCTCGACGGCTGGTCAGCTGGCCCTGGTAAGCGTCAGGGATGTGGGCATCGGCATTGCGGCGGAGGACATGGATCGCCTCTTCATTCGCTTCAACCGCCTTGCGCCGCAGACCGATGTCCCCGGGACCGGGCTCGGCCTGTACCTCGCCCGCGAGCTGGCGCGCCTCCATGGCGGTGACATCGTCGCGGTCTCGAAGCTGGGGGAGGGCAGCGAGTTTACGCTGAGCCTGCCGCTTGACAGCCGGACGACGTAGTCAACGAACTCTTGCGATCGAGGGCGCTCCTGCGTCGGAGTTGATTCCTGAGCAGCCGACCTTACCGGGCCTGAAGGCGGCCGCGGCGGGCTGCGAGGCATGCGACCTCTATAAGACCGGGACGCAAACAGTGTTTGGCGAAGGGGCCGTGCACGCGAAGGTCATGTTTGTCGGCGAGCAGCCGGGGGACCGCGAGGATGTCGAAGGCAAGCCGTTCGTTGGTCCTGCCGGCCGCCTGCTTGACGAGGCGCTGGTTGCCGCCGGCATCGACCGCACCCGCGTCTATATCACCAATGCGGTCAAGCATTTCAAATGGAAACCCGCGGGAAAGCGACGCTTGCATCAGAAACCGAACGCCGCGGAGATCAGTGCCTGCCGGCCGTGGCTCGACGCCGAGATTTCGCTCATCAAGCCAGGGATCCTCGTGCTGCTCGGGGCGACCGCGGCCCAGGCGATGCTCGGCCGCGATTTTCGCGTCAGCACGCAGCGCGGTCAGTTCATCGAGCGGGCGGGGCTGCCGTTGATGATGGCCACCGTCCATCCGTCGTCGATCCTGCGGGCGCCCGATGACGAGAGCCGCGAGCTCGAGATGGCCGCCTTCATCCGGGACCTGCAGCGATTGGCCACGAGGCTCAAGGGCTAAGGGATCAGGCGCTCAGCGCCACAATAGCCGCCAGAGGCCGGCTCGGCCAAGGGCCCGTCCGATGATCTTGTTCTTGGCCCGGCGGGCGATCCGCCGCGGATTGCCAGACGCCAGCGTTGAGATGTCGTTGGCCATCCGGGCGGCGGCATACATCTGGGAAACCAGGCCGCGCCGCCTCATGGCATGACCTCATTCAGGAGGCCGCCCGCGTCGCGTTCGAGCTCGCCACGCTCGGCCTCGTGCTGTTCGATCACTTCCAACAGGCGCTGCGCCCGCTCCGAGTCCCTGACGCCGAGCACCAAGCCCAGCGAGAGCCAGTAGTCAGCCGTCTCGAGCAGATTTGCGTGAAGCTCATCCGGGGTTTCGCTCAGCACCTCGCTCATCGAAGCGATCAGCGCGCGGCCATAGCGGGACCATTGGTCGTCGACAGAAGCTTTCACGGAAACAGGGTAAACTGGCTAGCGCCTCCGCGGGGAGGTGGCAGAGTGGTCGAATGCGAGCGCCTGCTAAGCGCTTGAGCGGGTTTGTACCGCTCCCCGGGTTCGAATCCCGGCCTTCCCGCCAAAAAGATGACGACTCGGATGCTGCGGCGGTTTAGCCAACCAGTTCCTTGAGGGTCGCGGCGTCCTTGACGGCGTGGCCTTCCATGTCGTTGTTGAAGTAAACGAAGACGTCGCAGCCCGCCTGCTTCCAGTCGAGAACGCGCTCAGCCCAGGGCTCCAGGGCGCGACGACCGTAGCCGAGGCCTCGCTGAGGAAGGTGCATCCGGACATAGGTGAAGTCGCTGGTGATCTCGAACCGCTTCGGCATCTTGGGATGGTCGGGAATGCAGAGCGCGATCCGGTGGTGTTTAAGGAGATCGCAGACCTCGGGCATCAGCCACGAGTCGTGCCGGAACTCGAGCGTATAGCGCAGTGTGGATGGAAGCATCGCCACGAATCGTTGCAGCCGCGGCAGATCACGGTGAAAATTGGCCTGGAACTGAAAGAGGATCGGACCCAGCTTCTCGCCCAGGCCCAGGGCCGGCTCGACGACAAGGTCGACCGATTTTTGCTCGACGGCCAGTCGCTTGATATGGCTGACGTACCGGCTTCCCTTGACGGCGAAGAGAAAACCCGGCGGCGCCTGGGCGGCCCAGGCCTTAAATCGATCGACCGGCGGTTGGCGGTAGAAGGAGTTGTTCAGCTCGACGGTGTCGAAGTGGCTGGCATAGAAGGCGAAGTGCTGTCGAGCGGGCATCTTCTCGGGGTAGAAGCGGCCTCGCCAGTGCGGATATGACCAGCCCGAGCAGCCGATTCTGGTCTGTGTCGCCACTGAGGTTGACTCTAGAGGCGCGCTTTCGAGGGTGTCTAGCTCGTGAGTTGGAGGTGTTCGGATCCGCCGTCAGGCGGCGTCGAACTCATCGGGTGCGCGAGCCGCGGCGTCGAATTCCGCTAAGTGGACCTGCGGCGGAAAGAACTCAGTCTCCGGTGGGATGGCGATGACGCGTCCGTCCGCAGCAAGCGAGAGACGCCAGCCCGCTTCATGGACCATCCAGTGATGGTGACGGCAGAGCAGGATCATGTTGGACAGGTCGGTCTTTCCGCCCTGCGCCCAATGCCTGATGTGGTGCGCCGCTGTCCACGAGGCGGGACGCTCGCAGCCTGGCCAGCGGCAGGTCCGGTCGCGAGCCTCGAGCAAGCGTCGGGTGCTGTTTGAGACGACGCGCCTGGCGCGGCCGGCATCGATGACGGCGGAATCGGCACCCAGCAGGATCCGGGTGATCGAACTGTCGCAGGCGATGCGCTGCACGGTTTTCGATGAAATCGGGAGCGACAGGGCCATTTCCCCGGCCGGCGCACCGATCAAGCCCTGCAAGGTTTCGAGCGTCGTCGTCACCTGCACATGGGGCCGCACGCTCCCGTGTTGGGGAACGCTGCCCGTATCGAGCGCGTGCTCCGCCTGATCGACCCAGGCATCGGCGTACCGACGTTCGGCGCATCGGAGGTCATCGTCACCCTGTGGCTTGGCGAGCGGTTCGAGCGCGGTGCGGAGGGTGGCGCCGGCAGCCGAATCGAATTTCCCTTTGACAAAAACGGTTCCGTCGGGCGCGTCGCTGAAGCGAAGGTAGCGCTCCTCGGCATCGCGCCGCTGCTCGTCGGCGACAGCCTCCGAATCGGCGCGATGCCAGGCGTGCATCGCGTGGTACCAGAGCCGGCTCGGACTGGTTTCCTGAGCCACTCGCAACAGGGGCCGCTCATCAAACGGTTCCGCACTGTCGGAGTGGCTGATCGCCTGCGCGTAGCGCGCAATAATGGCCGCGTGCGCGAACCCGATGCTTCCCTCCCGGATCGCCTCGACCGTTTTCGGAAGCGTGGCGAGTTGCTCGCCGAGGTGCACGCAGTCACCCGCGCCCGACGACGTCATCTTGGCCTGGTGCCGCATCCAGTCAGCGGTTGAGACCGAACCCCACTCGACCGGAGCCTGGCTCTTTTCCAGCTCGGCTGCGTGCTCTGCGATTTCCAGCGACAGCAGGTCTCGCGCGCGGGAGAGCTCGACGACCGCCGTGGCGTGCTGCTCCGGGAGCATTCCCGCTTTATCCATCTGGTGGTACCGCTCGAGATCGGCGAAGACCGAGCCCAGGACGGACAGACGGTCGGGAGGGAGGAGGCGGGCTTCGTCGCCTCGGTCGTATACGGTGGCCTCACCCACAGCGCCATTATACGAACATATGTTCGCTATGTCAAGAGTTTTGTATTCGTTCACCGAGTGAGAGAATGCCATCGTGGTCACCGCGATCGTGCTCATGGAAGCCGAGCGTTCGGCGATCGCCAGGCTCGGTCCGGCGCTCGCCGATGTCCCCGGCGTAGCCGAGGCCTACTCGGTGACCGGGGAGTTCGACTTCGTCGCCATCCTGCGGGTCAAGGATCACGAAGAGATCGCCGAGGTGGTCACCACGCGGCTCTCGCAGATCCCAGGAATCGTCCGGACCCGCACCCATGTGGCCTTCAAGGTGTATTCGAAACACGACCTGGAGGCGATGTTCAGCGTCGGATTCGAAGAGGTCCCTACCCCGACCCCTCAGCGGGGGAGGGGATAGACGCAGGTTGACTGGCGAACATCCGTTCGATAAGATGTAGATAGCCTCAGCGTCTGCTCCTGCGTCCCCGGGGAGGCTTGATGCCAGTGCGTACCTGCCGTCATTCCACTCACGGGGTGCGATCAGATGCCCGACCGTCTGCAACAAGCCATCACGGTGCTCCAGACTCGCTTCGGGAGCGCCGCGCCGCGACCGGCTGCGCCCGCCTGTCCATCGCGTTCTTCCGGGATTGCCGAGCTTGATGCGCTGACCGGCATCGGCGGCTGGCCAGTCGGACGGCTGAGCCTGCTGGCCGGAGAACGTGGATCAGGCAAACGGACGCTGGCCCAGCAAAGTGTCGCCAGCGCAAGCCGGGAGGGCCCGGTCGCCTACATCGATCTTCCCGGCCGGCTCGATCCGGAATTTTTGAGCCGTCTTGATACACGGCTCGATCGACTGCTCATCGTCCGTCCAAAAACGGTGACCGAAGCGATGGCCAGCGTCCGCGTGCTGGCCCGGTCAGGCGTCGACATGATCGCGATCGATCTTCCACGTCGGCGAGCGATGGGACTCGATGCTGAACTCCCCCATGTGCTGCACCGGGTCGCCGAAGCCGAATGTACCGTACTGCTGATCCACGATGCCGACGCGGACGACGCCATCCGCTATTACGCCAGCCTGATCGTCAGCTTGCAGCGAAGCGCCTGGATTTTCGGCCGCGATGGCGATCTCAAAGGCGTACAGGTCGATGCGACGGTGGTCAAAAACCGGCTCGCGCCACCAGGCCGTCGTGCCTGCTGGGCGGTTCCCTACCCGATCACATGATTGGCTGCATTCGCACGGCGCATCCGGCGCTGGTCGCCGCCTGGTTGACGGCACCCCACCTGCGCGGTCGTGCCCTGATCCTCGGTGGCTACGCGCAGGAGCGTGGCGCCGTGTCAGCGGTATCAAACGAGGCGCGCGCGCAGGGCGTTGCCATCGGCATGGGCCTCACCCAGGCTCAACAGTTTGCGCCCGAGGGGATTTTTCAGCCGGTCGACGAGGAAGCCACAGCCAGGGTCCGCCAGTCGCTGCTCTCAACGCTGCATCGGCTTACCCCAGACGTTGCCGCCGGTGACGATCCTGGTTGTGCCTTCCTCAGGCTCGATCGCCTGACGCTTCGATGGCCGGATCGTTCACGGCTGCTGGCGGAGATCGCCTGTGCCGTCGAAGGTGCGCTTTCGGTGTCGCCGGCGATCGGGGTTGCCGGCTCGATGTTCGTCAGCAAAGTTGCCGCCGACGTGGCCCGACCTGGATCGCCCCTGATCGTCGAACCGGCAAACAGCGCGGCATTTCTCGGGCGGCGATCGATCGACATACTCCCACTCGATGATGACCTGCGCGAATATCTCGAACTGCTCGGTCTGCGGACGATCGGCGGCCTGCAGGCCATTTCGCGGCCGGCATTTCGCCGGCAGTTCGGCATCAAGGCGCTCGACGTTTACGACCTGGCGTTCGGCATCGATCATCGCGACTGGCGCCCGTTCAAGCCACCGGTCCGCATTCAAGCCGCTGAGCCACTCGATCCACCGATCGACAACACCGAGGCGTTGCAGTTCATCGCCCGGGCGCTGGCCGAGCGGATCAGTACGTCGCTGCTCACCTATGGCCTGGGAACGCGCGCGCTCCGCATCACGCTCAGCCAGGAAACCGCGAAGCCGGTCGTCATCGAGGTGCGCTTTGCCTATCCCGTCACCACGGCAAGCGAGCTGTTCGATGGCATCCGGCCGCGACTGCTGCGGGCGTCGATCAGCGCACCGTTGGAACGAATCAGCCTTCGCGCCGGCCGTCTGGAACCAGGCTATGTGCGCCAGCCGGGCTTGCTGATCCGCCGCGACGGCTTCACCGAGTCCATCGCGGATGCGGTCGCCCGGCTCCAGGAGGAGTACGGTGCATCGCTGGTGCAGCGGGCCGAGGTCCATCCGGACGCGGCGCCCTTACCCGATCACCGCATCCTCTGGAAACCAGCATGACCGAGCTGCTCGCGCCGCCGCGCCCAGTCCGCGTCCGGCTCGACGCCCAGGGAGTCCCCACCCATCTCGAGTCGGCGGCCGGCTGGCAGTCGGTGACACGCGTGCTCAACCGCTGGCGGATCGACTGCGATTGGTGGCGCAGCCCGATCTCGCGCGAGTATTGGCGCTTGCTGATCGACGAGGACCTCGCGCTCGAGTGCTATTGCGATCGCGCCCTGGCACAGTGGTTCGTGGAGCGCGTCTATGACTGACCGATTCGTCGAGCTCCACTGCCATTCGAATTACTCGTTTCTCGAAGGCGCCTCACACCCCGACGAACTGGTAGCGCGCGCTCGAGATCTGGAAATGCCGGCACTCGCGATTACCGATCGCAACGGCTTTTATGGCGCGGTCAAGTTCTTCGGCGCCGCCCAGCGCGCGGGCATCAAGCCGATCATCGGCACCGAGCTCACCATCGACGATGGCACGACCCCGCCCAAGGATCGCGTCGACTACGACCGTTGGGGCGATCGTCTGCTGCTGATCGCCGAAGACAAGGCCGGCTATACCAACCTTTGCCGGCTGGTAAGCAAGGCACAGATGCCGAATCCCAAGGGGATGGCGCGGCTCAAAGCCGAGGAATTCACCGGATACAGCCAGCGCCTCTTCGCGCTCGTCACCGAACCGAAGGACCGCCTGCCCTTTTACCAGGAGGTCTTCGGCAAAGACCGGGTCTTCCTCGAGCTGCACGATCACCTGGCGCCGGGCGACCGCGGACGCAACCAGGCGCTGATCGAGCTCGCCGACCGGCATAAGGCGCCGATCGTGATCAGCAACGAGGTCTTCTATGCGACGCCCGACCGGCATCGTCTGCACGATGTGCTCACCGCGATCCGCCATCGCACCACGCTCGACGAGGCCCAACCTTACCTCCACCCCAATGCCGAGCACTACCTGAAACCGGGCGCTGAGCTCCGCGAGGTCTTCCGCCGCTATCCCGCTTCGATCGTCGCGCAAGGGATGGGCCATGCCGCGGAAATCGCCCGGGCCTGCCACTTCGGCTTCGACCTGGTCTCGGCGCGCTTTCCCGGCTTCCCGGTGCCGGCCGGGCAAACGCCGTTTTCCTTTCTCTACCGCCTCTGCCAGGATGCGGTGCGCGAAAAATATCAGCCGGTCACCGCAGAGGTCGCGGCCCGACTGCAGAAGGAGCTCGATGTCATCGACAAGACCGGGTTTGCCGAGTTCTTCTTGATCAACTGGGACCTGATGCGATTCGCCCAATCCCGGGGCATTCCGGGGCAGGGACGCGGCTCGGCCGCGGACAGCATCGTCGCCTATCTGCTTGGCATCACCAGGGTCGATCCGATCGCCCACAACCTGCTGTTCGAGCGCTTCCTGCACGAGGAGATGACGACGACGCCCGACATTGACATCGATTTCTCCACCGCCCATCGCGAGCAGGTCATCCAGTACATCTACGAAAAATATGGGCCGGAACGCACCGGGATGGTCGCCAACGTCGTGACCTACCGGCAGCGATCCGCGATCCGCGAAGTGGGCAAAGCCCTCGGCTTCAAGGAGC
>Ga0209153_1000142_pt1 | contig 38139 bp, 38 predicted proteins | sample GraSoiAngelo_120_FD_185877 | JGI IMG/M metagenome (GOLD analysis project Ga0209153, IMG submission 185877) | Grasslands soil microbial communities from the Angelo Coastal Reserve, California, USA - 14_0919_09_20cm (SPAdes) (version 2) | ecosystem: Environmental > Terrestrial > Soil > Grasslands ... | reverse complement strand
TCTCGCGCGATATCGACGGGCGCTGGCGGGTAGCCTTTGCCTTCGGACTTGTTCACGGCTTCGGTTTTGCCAGCGCCCTTCGGGAAGTCGGACTGCCGGCAAATGCGGTCGTCGTCGCGCTTGCAGCCTTCAACGTCGGGGTGGAGATCGGCCAGGTGGCAATCGTCTCGATTGTGGTTCCCTTGCTCATCGCCCTGGATCGGCTCGTGTCCGTCGACAGGACAAAGCCGGTGCGAGCCGCATCACTGGTCTACGCACTTTCCGCGCTGATCGGTCTGCTCGGCGGCTATTGGCTTCTCACCAGCATGCTCGAAGCCTAACGGGATGAAGTCTCGACAGATCGCTTATGAGGATATCATGCCGATAGCCTTGATTACGGGATGCGGGTCAGGTCAAGCCAAGTCGAACCCATGATTTGCTTGTTGCTATTCCTGTCGGATGACCGGCTGTGGAGCAGAGTTGGATGAATTATTCTTCGCCATCGATCGGAAATAATGCTCGGCGTGCTGTAAGTAGTTCTCCGCCATGATCCGGTCTCCGGTCAGCGCTTCGGCGCGGGCCAGGGCCAGATAGCGCTGATAGTTCGCCGCGGCATTCTGAGGGCCGCCGGCCTGAGGGCGGGAGGGCCCGGCAGGTCTATTCGTTCGGCCGAGCTGAGATTTTCGCGCTATCGCGCGGGTCATGGTTTTCGTATTTGGGCGCGACTGCGCCGGTTTAGGTCGGGAGGTGTATTTCATGTTTCCTCTGTGTGCCGCGCCGCAACGCCGCGCAGCGCTTATTCGAGAAGCCTTGATAGGAAAAATCGTCGACGGGCATGCCGCAAGGCGGCGGCCCAAGCTTCGCAATAATCGGACGTCGATGATTGCGGGAAGTTCGGCTCGACACTCGCTCTAGAACGCGGTGCTTGCCGAAGCGGATGCTTGTCGACATTTCATACTTAGTGGGGCAAAGCGGCATTTCAAGCTCAAGCCGGTACCGGCAGGAAATCGACGCAGATGCGTCGATCCAGACGGTGAATCCGGCCAGCGTGACTTCTCTTGCTGCGATGCGGCAACATCGGGGGCCCAGCTCTTTTATATCCCTTGGCAGAAACCCTGTGCGGGCTCTGGGGTTCCGTAGAATCCCGGATCGCTGACATTGCTTGCGAAATGCCCGCATTAAGGCTATATAGGGGACATCGAGTTTCGGCCGAACGACTTGGCCTCGCCGCATCTAGCGCGCCTGACTGACGACCCTCTCCCCAGATCCTCGACTAAGCCGATCGCGTTTGGCGCGGTCTTAACTATACACGTACCTAAAGGACGATCTGCCCATGACTACGGGAACAGTGAAATGGTTTAACAACCAAAAAGGCTTCGGCTTCATTCAACCTGACCAAGGCGGCCAGGATGTCTTCGTCCATATCAGCGCGGTCGAACGTGCAGGCATGAACACCCTCAACGAAGGGCAAAAGATTTCTTTCGAAGTCGTAGCAGACCGCCGGACCGGCAAGTCTTCTGCGGACAATCTGCGCGCCGTATAAGCGGCAGCGAAACGCCGGCATGCTTTGACCACGGATGTACCGGCAAAGCCTCTGGTTCGGAACCCCGCCGTCTGGCTCGCCAGCAGCGGGGTTCCTTTTGCCGATTTATCAAAGACGTGAATATCGCGTCTTGAGCCATTCCCATTGCGCAAAAAGCCGGGCATGTGCTCCACAATAAACCACGGGGCCGAGAATTATTGACATGACCCGCAACACCAACGTCGATGACAAGCATGATGACATCATCTACCCGTCCGCCCTTCCATTTGTGTTGATCCATCTGGGGTGCGTCGCGGCGATCTGGTCCGGCATCACATGGCAGGCGGTCGTAATTTGCGTGGCGTTATACTGGTTGCGGATGTTCGCCATCGGCGCGGGGTATCACCGTTACTTCTCGCATCGATCCTACTCTGCCGGCAGGGTATTTCAATTCATCCTTGCCGTTCTCGCCCAAAGCAGCGCTCAAAAGAGCATTCTGTGGTGGGCGGCAAAGCACCGTCACCACCATTTGCATTCCGATACAAGTCGAGATGTGCATTCTCCCCGGCACAAGGGGTTCATCTACAGCCATGTCGGCTGGATTTTCGCTCGACGGCACGATGCGACCGACTTGGTGAAGGTCGCGGATTTTGCGTCCTTTCCCGAGTTGAGATGGTTACATAAATTTGAAGTCCTGCCTGCGGTGGTGATCGCGGTGCTCTGCTTTCTCATCGCGGGTTGGTCAGGCCTGATTGTCGGATTCCTGTGGAGCACGGTGCTGCTCTATCACGCGACATTTTGCATCAATTCTCTCGCGCACGTTCACGGCCGCAAGCGCTACGTCACCGGGGATGATTCGCGCAACAATTGGCTGCTGGCGTTTTTTACGATGGGTGAAGGTTGGCACAACAATCATCACGCCTACCAAAGCAGCGTTCGCCAGGGCTTTCGCTGGTGGGAAATCGATGCGACTTTTTATATTCTGAAGGCGCTATCCTGGCTCGGGATCGTTTGGGATCTCAAGACCCCGACCGAGCAGGTGATGCGCAACGAACAGCGGCTGGCATCGCGGGTCATCAATCGAGCCGCCGAACAGCTCGCTACGCGTTTCAATCCTGAACGCATTGCGCTTGCCATCACGTCAGCGCTGCACTCGTCCGAATTGGCCGCGCTGGGGGAGACGCTCAATCAAGCGCGGAACCATACCGCTGACGTGCTGGCGACCCTGCATCTGAAGAGGATACCAACGCGCGACGAGTTACTGGCCCAGGCGCAAGCCATGTTCGTGCGTACCCCGTCACTGGACGAAATCGTCGACCGCGCATACCAGCTTGTCCTCCGATCTATCGGCTCGCAGCTGGTTGCATCGCTTCAGCGTGCGCCGCAGCGGGCCTGAGTGTCCGATTTGGATGCTACTCGGTTCGGCGCAACGGAACGTTCCCGGGGCTGTCGGGCTTATCCTGTGAATGAACACGTCCGCAAGCTCGAACAACAATCGGGTCTATAAGGTCGCGCTGGCGAGTATCGTCGGTTCGGTGATCGAGCAATATGACTTCCTGGTCACCGGCATAATCGCGGCGACCGTCTGGGGCGACGTCTTCTTCAAATTGCCCGCGCTTGCCGCCGTTGCCGCAGCAATCAGTGTTTATGGAATTGGCATCATCATCCGCCCCGTCGGTGCCTACATCTTTGGTCATATCGCCGACCGCCGGGGCCGCAAGGACGCGATGGTCTTTGCCTTGGTGCTGATGGGCGTCAGCACACTGCTGATCGGGCTGACCCCGACCTACGAGCGCATTGGCCTGATCGCGCCGGTGTTGCTGATCGTGTTCCGCCTGCTGCAGGGGATCAGTTTCGGCGCCGAATTCGGCACCGCCTCGACCTGGGTGGTCGAACAGGCGGCGCGATCGAAGCACCGCGCGTTCTGGGGTGCCTGGGTTGGATTCGCTATCCCGATCGGGTTATTACTCGGCTTCGGCTCGGTGATCCTGGTCAAGGCTCTGATGACGCCCGAAAGCTTCGTCGCCGGGGGCTGGCGTATCTTCTTCTTTCTCGGCTTCCTTGTCGCTGTCGTCGGAATCCTCATCCGAACGCGCACCGAGGACAGCTTCGTCTTCGCGCAGCACAAGGCGCAACAGGCTATCCTCGAAAGTCCGGCGACGCAGGTCTGGCGCGAAATGCCGGGGACAGTGCTGCGGACTTCGCTGGTCAACGCCATGTTCGGCGGGGCCTTCTTCCTCTATTTCGTGTTCGGCACGGGCTACATGAAGGCGGTCGGCTTTACCGGATCGTCACCCGAGATCATCGGGCTGATCGCCGCGGCCTTCATGTTGGCATTCATGATCGTCGGCTCGCTGCTGGCTGACGTCATCAACCGCCGCGTGATCCTGTTGATCGCGGCCATCGTGTTCCTGATCTTCGCGATCCCTTATTTCTATCTGGTGAATACCGGCAGCATCGTTCTCGCGGCGCTGGCCGAGATCATCGGGTTTGGCTTCGTATTCGGCTTTGGCTATGGCGCGATCCCGGCCTTCTACACGGAAAATTTTCCGACCCGGTATCGGGCCTCAGGCGCGAGCGCGGCTTATCAGGTTGCGCAGGTTTACGGCGGCGGACTGATCCCGATCGTCGCCGGGCAGATTCTACGCAGCTACGGTATTCACGAGGCCTATGTCTATGTCGGACTGCTGGCGATGTTATACGCGGTGCTGGCGATCCTCGCTATTCTTGCCACGCCGGAGACCAGGAACGCCGACCTCGAAGGCGCAGCCGCGCGATAATGCGAGCATGGCATCCGCTTATCCGGGAAGGCTCTGAACACGACCCCAAGTGCTCTTGGTGCCCCAGATGCCCGAGCGCAGCGCCTCGAGTTGCACGATTTGGCTGTGATCGACGAACAGATTGATCTCATTGCCGTAATTTTTTATGTACCATTCGAATACGGGCGGGTCTGCGCCTTCGAACATTACCTTTTCAATTCCGAGTTGGTTGATGATCCGGGCCACCACATCGGTGCGCCACGACTTGACGTTCTCGATAATGCCCTCGCTTTCGATCATGACGATGTCGGCGCCGGCATCGAGCGCGCGTCTGCCTTGAGCGATGAGCCAACCGGCGTCCTTGGTGCCTTCGGCTTCCAGCTCTTCGGCCGCGCTGCTGCCACCCGCGCCAAACTGAATGCCAAGCTCGGGCTTGGCTTTCAGTCCGGCCTTTTTTACTTTTTCCACTATGCGCAGCAAGCTGTCGGTTGGCAGGCTGATGAAGCCGGCCGAAATCTCGATGACATCAAATCCAAGCACCTTGGCTTCCTCGATGTAGCGGTCGACGGCGCTCGGCCCGAAGCGCAGCACGTTTTCGATCCAGCCCCCTGTCGAGACATAAGCTCCATGATCATGCGCCATCTTGTTCATCGATTTGACGATGTCAGCAGGCATGAGGGCGAACGAGCCGCCGGCGTATTTGATTCCATCCACCCAGGCGCCGACCGTCTCAAACAGGTCGGCGAGATGACGCGGGCCATACGCGCTGTAATAGGGGCCGCGGATTTCGGTGAGGCCGGTCTTGCGCGGCTTGGCCGAGCGGGCGGCGCGGGGAATAAAGGCGAATGTTGTATCAGCCATGGCTTTCGTCCTTCTCTTTTCCTTTCCTTTCGGTTCTTGTTCTGTCGGGCGGTCATCACGCAGCGGTCGTATGGCGGCGGATGTCGCGAAGCAATGAGGTCAGCGCGGTGACCGGACGCTCGTCGCGTTGCGATGACATCAGCCATGACGCCCTGGCGCCGCTGGATGAGCGTCGCGAAAGATCGGCCGCCGAGCGCGGCAACTGAATGGTGCCGTGCACAAACGGCTGGGCGCCAGGCAATCCCGCGCGACATGGGCGGACGTCCTGTCCCGGATGGACATTCGCAGCAACCAACGCTTGCCATTGGAAATACGGTCCCTTGGCTCACGCTGATGTGGGTTCCGAATTTTCAGGCCATTGCGCGTGCGGTGGGAACTTGGGCTGGCGTTGCCATATAAGGCGAGGTTTAGTCCTCGCTTCCCACCGCCAATTCCCCATATATAGGCTATCACCGGCCTAGGCTGCTTTTTCGTAGGCGTCGGTGACAGAGAGACCAGTCGTGCTCCCGCCTGCAGGGCCGGAGGGCACGACATGCCCCATTCAAACAACCGACTTTTCGCGCGTCTTGGCGTCGCGGATACAGATCGCTTCAAGTCTCACCTTACCGTTACTCAACTCCATCAGGGCGAGGTGCTGGCCGACGCCCATCAAGGCCTCAACAAGGTCTACTTTCCGCACGGGGGAATCATCTCCTGCGTTGTCGAACTGAAAAACGGCGAGGGGATCGAGACCGGCATGATCGGCGCTGATGGTGCCTTCGGCGCCATGCAAGCGCTCGATGACAAGGTGTCGCTCAACAGAGTCATCGTTCAAGTTTCCGGCGCCGCATCGATCATCGAAGTAGAACGACTTAGGGAAGTACTTGGCGCGGTCCCCGAACTCCGGGCACTTCTCGTCAAATATGAGCAGTTCTTCCTGGCGCAGGTCCAGCAAACCGCTGCTTGTAACGCGGTTCACGACATTCATGCGCGGATGTGCCGGTGGCTGCTCCGAATGCACGACCTTGTCGGTGTAGATTTGCCCCTTACACAGGAGTTTCTCGCGCAGATGATGGGCGTCAGACGGACCAGCGTTACCGAGGTGGCCGGAGAACTGCAGCGGGCGGGCCTTGTTACCTACAGCCGTGGCCATGTGCATATCGAAGCTGTCGCGCGGATTCGCGAACGCGCATGCGAGTGCCATGAAACGCTTCAGCTGCACTACGAGCGCCTATTCCAGCGACCTGTCTGAACGCCCGCGAGCCCGAAAGCAAAATGCAGCGTACAGGCCATGCGGCTCGCGTCGCTGTTTGATGGCTAAGGCTTGAGCCGTCGTTCACTCTGGCGGCTTGACGTTGTCCGCCAGACGATTGATTTCTTCCGACCTGATAGGGTCCGGAACGACCACGGTCTCGATGAAGTGGCACTTGGGACATTTGAAAGTTCGCTTTTCAGAATGGTCGGGGCGCGGGGCGATGCTCGCTAAATTCATTCGCGTGCGGCATCTCATGCAGGGTGGTCGCTCTATCGGCGAAAGCAATACGCCTGTGAGTGAAAGGAGCATGTCGCTCACCTCATAGCTAAGGCTAAACTCCGAGGGGCTTTTCTTCTGTGCGGTCGCCGACAAAATCTCCAAGAAGATTTTTCGGAACGGAGGAACGATTATCAGCTTCGAAAGTTTCGTCGCGCACGAAGTTTCCCGCGGGAAGCCTCTCTGGCCAGCTGCATAAACCGGCCGGTATTGGCTCGGCGGCGATCGGCTGAAGTCACGGGCTCTGGGCTTGGCGTCAGCCTGTTTTTTTGGCTGCGATCGCAACTAAATAGGTTTGCGGCGGTTCGTGTATTTGGCTGGGTGGCCATTTATGGGAGCGCTCCATGTGCGATTACAGCTTGCATGCAGTCGCGACGCGTCCCGCTGAGGTCGCGGAGACGTTGGTTTCGACCAAATTCCAATCAGGGACTCGGGGCTTTGCGAGCCCCGACAATCCGCGGGTAGCGGTCTGCCTTCGACCCGGTACCGAGGTCGCGTTCGAGAAAGACGTTCGGGTTGATGGCTTGCTGTTTGGTACCAACATCGGTGATCGGCTTGCGCGGTTTCGTCAAGTAGACCTCGACAGACCGGCCCGGCATCATGATGCGCTGGAATTCTCAAACGGCGCAATCGTGCTTGTCACTAACCTCGCGGCCGGGCAAAGGGCCACGGTGCTGCAATTGCCTGCACGCCCAATCGATGAAAAGCCTGAGGCACGCCAACCTGCAGCGCGGCGCGAGATCGCCGACATCTGATTGGCGATCGACCTAGACCCGGTCTTTCGCTACTTGGGTCTCTCTTGCCATTTGGGCCCACCTTGCGGCCGAGGTGGGCCGGCGAGCTTTTGAACCGATGCAGGACCTTTGCGTTGTAGCCCGCAAATGGCTGCGAGACCGGATCGTTGAAGCCGTGACAAGCGAGCATGATCGAACAAGACGTGCGATGATCAGGATTGCCGCTGGACTGCTCACGCTGGTCGCGACCTGCACACGCGACGCCGGCGCCGCTGACATTGCAGCGGGCAAGGCGGCGTTCGTTCGTCAATGCGCGCTGTGCCATACTATCGACGCAGCCGGATCCAACCGCTACGGGCCCAATCTGTTTGGCGTCATTGGGCGCAGGGCAGGCTCGGTTTCGAGCTTTCAATATTCGCCCGCGTTCAAGTCGATGGCATCCTGGGACTGGAACGAAGATGCGCTTGGCGGATGGATCTCGTCGCCAGGCACAATGGTTCCGGGCACCACGATGGGCGTTTTCCAGGGCGTTGCCGACCGCGACCGCAGCGACATCATCGCCTATCTCGCGAGCCAAAGATAGGGAACGATAGAGCGACAATGAACAACCGTTTTGCGCTTGCAATTGCAGTGGTCGTGGCGTCGCTTGTTGCGGCCGCCACGCCGCACCAGGCTCAGCCGGTCAAAGACGAAGATCATGCGGCGACCGCTGGCAATATCAGGGGCGTCGTCACTAGCCGGTTCGGGCCGGAAGCAGGCGTTTGGGTTATCGCCGAGACAAAAGATCTCGGAACCCGATTTGCAAAAATTGTCGTCACCGACCATTCCGGCCGCTTTGTCGTCCCCGATCTACCCAAGGCGCGTTATGATGTCTGGGTGCGCGGCTACGGCCTGGCGGATTCGCCGAAGATAGCGAGCGAGCCCGGCAAATCGCTGAATCTGGCGGCCGTGATCGCGCCGGATCTCGCTGCCGCTGCGCAATATTATCCGGCGGTCTATTGGTTCTCGCTCTTGAGGGCGCCGGACAAGAGCAAATTTCCGGGCACCGGACCGAACGGCAATGGCATCCCTGTGGAATTCAAAAGCCAAGATCAATGGCTCGACGTCATCAAGACCAATGGCTGCGGCAATTGCCACCAGCTCGGCAATTACGCGACGCGCAACATCCCGCCGGCACTCGGACATTTCGATTCCTCAATTGCCGCCTGGGCGCAGCGGTTGCAGACAGGACCGGGCGGCACTACCATGGCGCGCACGATGGGACGTTTGCTCACTCCTGACGGCGGACATCTGGCGGCGCTGGCTGACTGGACCGATCGGATCAAGGCCGGCGAGCTGCCCAGCGCTACCCCGCCAAGGCCAGTTGGCATCGAACGCAATCTTGTGATCACCGTGAGGGACTGGCTCGACCCGAAACACTACCTCCACGACGTCGTGACGACGGACAGACGTCGTCCGACCGTGAACGGCCATGGATTGATCTACGGGGCGACCGAACTCAGCACCGACCAAATCCCGATTCTGGACGCTGTCAACAACTCAAAGACCACCATCAGGGTGCCGGTGCGTGATCCCGAGGCGACGCCAAGTTCGGCGCAAGCCAACCCGGTGTTTGCGCCGTCGCCCTATTTCGGCAGTGAGCAGGTGTGGGATAGCCAGGTCAATGCGCATTCGCTGGTGATGGATCAGGACGGCAGAATTTATTTCGCCGCGCAGACCCGGCCACCGAACGATATCCCGGCCTATTGCCGCAAGGATTCGCCGCTGCGCTCAGCGCAGCTCTATCCCCTTGAGGAGAGGCACGAAGGAGTTTTCCAGAACGCGCGCCAGGTCACGGTCTATGATCCCACTAGCAAGAAATTCTCGTTCATCGATACCTGCTTCGGCACGCAACACCTGAACTTGGCTGAAGACGCCGACAACACGCTGTGGTTTTCCACTAACACGCAAGGCGAGCTCGCCGTAGTCGGCTGGGTCAACACCAACAAGTATCGGCAGACTGGCGATGCCGCGGCATCCCAGGGCTGGACCGCTCTTATTGTCGATACCAACGGCAACGGCAAGCGCGACGAAGGTTACAACGAGCCGGGCACGCCGCTGGATCCGGACAAGGACACGCGCATTCCCTTTGCGCTTTATGGGATCTCCTTTAGTCCATCCGACGGTTCGATCTGGGGATCGAGCCTGCCGCATCCCGGCTACGTTATCCGCGTCAGCCCCGGACCGAACCCCCCGGATACGGCACTTGCGGAAATCTACAAGGTGCCGATGCCGGGATATGGAATTCGCGGCATGGATGTCGATCGCGACGGTGTGGTTTGGGTGCCGCTCGACAGCGGACATATCGCGAGCTTCGACCGCCGAAAATGCTCAGGCCCGCTCAACGGACCAGGCGCCGAGCGCGGTGAGAAGTGCCCCGAGGGATGGACATTCTACCCGCTTCCCGGGCCAGGCTTTGTCGGCGATTCGGGTGCCGCGGAAAATCCGTATTATCTCTGGGTCGACCAGCACGACATCCTCGGGCTCGGCGCCAATACGCCGATTGCCACCGGCAACCAGTCGGATTCGCTGCACGCACTGGTTGGCGGCCGCATCGTCGAACTGCGCGTTCCCTATCCGATGGGTTTCTATGCCAAGAACATCGATGGCAGGATCGACAATCCGGGCGCCGGCTGGAAGGGAAGGGCGCTGTGGGCGACGTCAGGCAACCGTACACCGGTTCACATCGAAGGCATCGACGCACCGGCTCCCGGCGCTCCGGGCAACACCGACGCCACACGGTCGAGCCCGCTGGTGGTCCAGTTTCAGCTTCGGCCTGATCCGCTGGCGTACTAATCGCTGGAAGTGTTGTTCGCAATCGGGAGGATAGTTTCGCAGCATTGAGGTAACGTGCATGCACACGGAAATTAATCTCTTCGAAAAGCCGATCGAGCGCATCAAAATAACCTGCGACCTGATGGGGATCGCGGACGAATTCGAACGAAAGCTTTCAGAGCTCGAAACTCACCTTGAGGGCCTGGTTGCCGACGGGGAGACCAGCGAAGATCGCTTGACCGTTAGCGGCCTTTCGTTTCTGAAGGGAACGGCACGTCGATGACGGTCATCGTTGTGAGCTTCGGTTGTCCCTACCGACTACGGCAGAACTACAATTAGACGTCCGCTACTTCCAGAACGGCTTGGCTTTCGTGAAAGCCTTAAAGGACGTCAGGGCGGCGGCCAGAATAGAGTGAAAGCGGGCATCTTCGCGGCCGGTCAAAACTCCCGCAGCGAACGCCCGTCGGGGGAGGTCGGCGGCACGCTTGTTCGGCGCGGGGTTGGTCGCGATGTCGGCCGTCAGGTTTTCATGCACGGCGATATCGTTCAGGTCGCCTAGACAGTCCTGCATATCCTCAAGTGCCGAAAGAAATGCTGTGCGTCGCTTTGACGCCTTCTTGCTGGGGAACACCGTTTCGAAGAATTCGGCCGCATAGCGCAATTTTTTCGCCCGAATGCGCAGCCGGTGTCGCCCGCGTTGATCGAGTTTCGCAAGCAGCCGGCCCCGCTTCCTTATTTTCTTCGACCGCCGCTTTAATTGCTCGGCGGCAGATATTGCGACCGGCGTATCTCCGCGTTCACGCAACAGGTCGGTGCGCGGATGACGCCAGTCGCCTATTTCCAGCCACGTCGCCAGCGTCAGCGACAATTGACGAAACCGTTCTGACTGGACCGCATTGCGGGCTCTCTCTTCTGAAGACCGCCGCTGTTCCGCCAAATCATCGGACAAGCGTCGCATTCCCATTAGCCGTGCGTGATGACGCCTTGCCGGCTCAACCACACGTTTGATAAAGACCTCGAATTCGCGGGCCGGACCCAACTCCGCCGTCAGCCATCTGAGTTCCGACTTGATTTCGTTCGTCTCGGGTCCCTCAAGGATGTTGGCAAACAGGGAAATCGCCGCGCGCAGCCGGCGCAAGCCAACCCGCATCTGATGAACGCCATCGGGATTTCCCGCCAGCAATGCTGGCTTGTTGGCGATTACTTGCTTGACACAGGAGGCGGCGATCATCCCAAAGGCATCCGCCGTCGCGATATCCGGCGCGATATCGACGGGCTCTGCCTTTACTGCGGCGCTCTCGTCGCCGTCGACCAGCTCATATCCGCGCTGGGCCTTGCTCTTGACGGCAAGTTCGGCGGATGTGGCGCGCGCGATGGTGCGGGCCAGCTTGAAGAGTTCGGCCCGGTCGCCACCCTTGGACTCGATCTCAATCTCGCATACCCACTTTGAGTGATCGGCTGTACCGATCTTGCCGTGATCCAGCGTCACTTCGATCTCGGATTGCTTCACCTTTAGCAGATAAATCGTGCGACGCACCCTGGTCTCGAATACCGGCCGCAATTGCCGGCGCAGCTTTTTCGTCAGCAACGGCTCCAGCGCGGTGTGTTGCGCGGCAGCAAAATCCGGTTTGCTGGCTTTGAGCTCGGTTTCCCACTCGTGGCGATCCAGTAATCCTTCACCTGCCGCCTTGATGGTTTGAATGTAGCGACGGCCGATTCGTCGCACGCGGAGCATCACGCCGCTTTTCCGCAGCGCAAACTTGTCGGTGTCGAAATAGACCGAGACTTGCGTGGCACGCTTGGCGGCATTGACGCGGCGGAGCGGGGCAATCTTGTCCAACCTCGTCAGTTCGGAGGAAGGAAGCTCAAGCTTCAGTTCAGTTTCAACCGGAGGCGACACGACAGCTGTTCCAAGGCGATGTGGATCATTTGCAAAGCGCACGCGAGTACCGGAAAATTTATGACCGCACCGGCTAAAGGTAGCGAGTGCCGGTACCGGGTCCCGACGCCACCTTGCCATCGCTATATGGTTAGATCGATGAACGCCGCCAGGGTTCGGAGCCATTACGCGACGCCGGCTGAAAGCCGTGATTTCGGCTGAGTTCGTCGGAACGAAAGCTGGGCTTTATCGTTACGCGGAAAAACAGCCCCTCAGGTCCGGCTCCCATGGCAGACGGCGACGTGGAACACGTTTGGAAGCTGGTTGAATCGATTTCCTACTGCATGCTGTCGACCTTGACCGGCACCAAGCTTCGTTCCCGGCCAATGGGTGCTTTTGCCCAACCCGAAGAAGGAATGATCTATTTGCTGTCCGACGTGCGTGCTCACAAGCACGATGAGATTCGCAAGTTTCCCAAAGTGTGCCTCGCATTCGCCGACCCCCGAGGACAAAAATACGTCTCGATATCCGGATCGGCCGCAATTAGTTCAGATCGGGAGAAGATCAGGGAACTCTGGTCGATCCCTGCAAAAGTGTGGTGGGAAAGCCCCGAAGATCCGAATATTCGCGTTATCGCGGTCACGCCGGAAGAAGCCGAGTACTGGGATGCGCCCGGCAATCTTGCCAGCAATATCAAGGTCGCCTTTGGATTGGCGACGGGCAGGCATCTGGATCCCGGAGATCACAGAAAAGTTGCAATCTAGCCGCCGTTCGCGCTCGCTGGCGCTTGTCTAGAAACGCCCTCGGCAAGCGAGGAACGATCGAGAACATTCTTGATTGTCTGGGATGCTTACCGAAACAGGAAAGGATCCGGCAATGAAGATTCTCGCTTCTGGCCTCGCGCTCGCCCTTCTGGCGACGCCGGCAATGGCTCAATCCATCGGAGAAAAGACCGGCGTGAATTCCACCCTGGGCATCACGCCTGCGACCGAGGATTTCGTGAAGGAGGCTGCCATCAGCGACATGTTTGAAATCCAGTCCAGTCAGATGGCGCAGGAGCGCGGCAATGCACCGGAGAAGACGTTTGCCGCCACCATGGTCAAGGATCACCAAAAGACGACTGACGATTTGAAGTCGATGGTTTCCAGTGGCAAGGTGAAGGTGCAATTGCCCAGCGCACTGGATAGCTCGAAACAAAATGAGATCGACAAGCTGAAATCGCTTAACGGCGCCGACTTCAGTTCACGTTATGACAGCGATCAACTGAGCGGTCATAAGGACGCCGTGTCATTATTTGAGCGCTACGCCAAGGGTGGCGACAATACGACGTTGAAGGATTGGGCCGACAAGACCCTTCCAACCCTACGGCACCACCTTGAGATGGCCCAGGACTTGACAGCCGGTAAAACGGTCGGAAGCCGCCCCTAGCCGAAGAGCGCATTTCGTCGAATGGGTTTTTAAGCCGTGCGTTCGGCTAAGGTCTCGCAGTCGGCGCTGGCAGGTTCAAAATGCAGATTCGGCCGGGCAACGATGATTTGCTGCTGATCGTCGACGTGCAGAACGATTTCTGTCCTGGCGGCGCGCTTGCGGTTGCCAATGGAGACGCCGTGGTGCCGATCATCAATCGCCTCGTCGAACGCTTCGACCATGTCGCACTAACGCAGGATTGGCACCCGAAGGGCCACAGCTCCTTTGCCGCGTCGCATCCTGGCGCGCGGCCGTTTGAAACGATCGACATGCCCTATGGCCAGCAGACGCTGTGGCCCGATCATTGTGTCCAGGGCACGCCAGGCGCGACATTCCATCCGCAATTGGAGACCACGCGGGCGGAAATGGTGATCCGCAAGGGTTTTCGTCCCGATATCGATTCCTATTCCGCTTTTTATGAAAACGACCGGCGTACTCCCACAGGCCTGGCTGGTTATTTGCGCGAACGTGGTTTGTGCAGAATCTTCCTTGTTGGGCTCGCAACCGACTACTGCGTCTGTCATTCTGCCGTGGACGCGCGCAGGATCGGCTTTGACGCCGTGCTTATCGAGGCGGGATGCAGGGCCATCGATCTGTCAGGTTCGCTCGATGCTGCCTGGGCCGGGATGGCCGCGGCCGGCGTGCAGCGTGTCAACGATCTCTAAATTAGTGCGTCCTGAACGTGGCCCGCACCATCAATCCTTCAGAGTGAACTTTTGGCGCAGTTCGGCGGCGATCTGGTCAGCAAGTTCTTGCGCATTCTTGGTGTGTTTCGGCGCGGTAACGACGGTCGGACGCCAGCCGAGGATGGGATCTTTGCGGACCGACACGAACACGCCTCCGATCACCAGGCGTTGAAGAATCATATCCTCGAGTTCGGCGTCGGTTTTCTCTTCCTTGCCCATCTGTGGCCTTCTGACACGATCACCCTCAGCTACTGTTGAAATAGCGCCACGCTCTACGCTTGGAGATCACAAATGCGAGACTGCGAACGCGTAACCCGCGGGGAGCCGTTCGAGCAGCGAGTTGACGGCAGACGACCGACGGTGCCGCCGATGTTGCCGGCACCGTCGATCAGCCCATGGCCGCTGCAAAGCTCAGAGCAGGCCGTTCTTCTTCAGGATGTCCGAGGCGTTGTCCTTGGTGATCAGCATGGTCGGCAAGGTAATGACAGGCTCTAGCTTTTCCCCGTGCAGGAGTTTGACGGCCTGTCTTAAGCCTTCGGCGCCGGGCGTCGCATAGAGGAAGGTCGCGGTGAGCTGTCCTTTGCTGACCCAGGTGACGCCCTCATCCGGCAGGCCGTCGATGCCGAGGATGAACTTGATGTTCTTGTCGCGCCCGGCATCCTTGGCGGCGAGATAGGCGCCGTAGGCCATGGGATCGTTGTGGCCGTAGATCAGGTCGATCTTTTCGTTGTTGCGTAGCGCTGTGGTCATGATGTTGTAGGCTTGATCTTGCTTCCAGTCGCCAGACTGATTGTTGAGCAGATATTTGATACCGGGCTCCTTATCTGTAAAGGCATGGAAGCCATCGTGCCGGTCGTGGGCCGGCTGGGTTCCCATGCCGCCCCAGATTTCGACGACATTGCCCTGTGCCTTGCCTGCGCCGCCGAGCAATTTCACTGCGTATTCGCCTGCGGCGCGCCCGATCGCCAGATTGTCGCCACCGATGAACTGGGTGATTCGCTTGGTGTCGACATTACGGTCGAGCACGATCACCGGGATCTTGGCATCGAGGGCTTTCTCGACCACGCCGGTCAGTCCTGCCGATTCCTTCGGCGAGACCAAGAGCACGTTGACCTGCTGCACTATCAGGTTCTCGCAATCGGCAACCTGCTTTTCGGTCTTGTCCTGGCCATCGGTGATGACGAGGTCGACGTCGGGATATTTCTTCGCTTCAGCTTGGATGTCCTTGTTGAACTGCACGCGCCAGGGTTCCAGAGTGGTGCATTGGCTAAACCCGACTTTCCACTTGGCCGCTGCCTTGCTTGGCGTCCACCCGGACGGCATGTAGATCGTCACTGCGGCGCCGGCCACGGTCGCCGACAATTTCAAGAATTCACGACGCTTCATCGAGATGCTCCCTTGCAAATTGCGCTCTTACAGCGCTTGGCGGCCGAGGAGGTTCGGCCGTTCCGGCCTCGGCGCTGGTTTTCGTGCGACGTACAAACCGCCATCGCGCCACGAGCTGACCGAGATTCTGTTCCTGCACGAGCACCGTGCAGACGATAATCAATCCCTTCATCACCAACTGGACATTGGAGTCGATGTTCTGAAGCTGAAGGATGTCCGACAGCAGGCCGAAGATCAGGACGCCGACGAGAGTGCCGGCGAGACTGCCGCGCCCGCCCATCAGGCTGGTGCCGCCGATCACCACCGCGGCGATGGCGTCGAGTTCGAGGCCTGCGCCGGCGTCGGGCTTGCCCTGTCGATACTGCGCCACGAACAACACGCCGGCAATCCCCGCCAGCAGCCCGGAGAGCAGATAGGCCGTGAGCTGGACCTGGACCACTTTGATGCCGGAAAGTTTGGCCGCCTCGATATTTCCGCCGATGGCGTAAGCGTAGCGGCCGAACGCCGTGAAGCGCAGGATCGCGCCGAAGAGGATGATCGCAGCTAGGAAGAAGACACTCGGCATCGGCACTACGCCCCACAGCATCGAGCGCAGGACTTCGAACGTCTCGGTGGCGTTGGTGCCGGTGTAGACCGCCACCACCGCGTTGTCCTGACCTGCGGTCAGACGGCCAATGCCGAGCGCGCCGACCATCATCGCCAGCGTAGCGATAAACGGCTGCAAGCGTCCGGCAACGATCAACACGCCGTTGATGGCGCCGAGCACAAGGGCGACGCACGGCGCGACCAGCAGCACGCCGAGAACACCGAATTTAGTCGGGACCTGGTTTGTCGTGAACCACGCCACCGCGACCGCGGCGGCAAGGCCCAGCAGACTCGGGATCCATATGCCGCGCCAGCGCCCCAGCGCGATCTCGCGGCGCAGTCCCGCGGTCTCGTCGTGGCCGGATGCCAGGCCGCTGAACACAAATCGCGCGAGAAACGCCACGACCATGAAACTCACCGCCACCGCGGCCGGCACACCCATGATCGACGCGGCGGTCCAGCCCGACTTGGTGAGCAGCATCGCGCAGATGATGGTTGAAAAGCCCATGACGGAGCCCACCGACAAATCGATGCCGCCGAGCAGGATGACCATCGTCATGCCGGTTGCCACCAAGCCGGTGATCGATACCTGGCGCAGAACGTCGGTCAAGTTACCGTAGGACAGGAAGATGTTGTTGCCCGACGACGAATGCGGCGAGGCCAGCGCGCCTATAAGGCAGATCAACAGCAGGCCCCAATAGAGCTTGGTGCGCGAGAGCGCGCGAAGCACTTTCATGACAGCACGTCCCATGACGCGCTCGCCATCCCCGGCGCGGCCAGGCGCATCACCGCCTCCTGCGTGGCGGTCTCGCGCGAAATGAGCCCCGTCTGATGCCCCTCGCACATCACCAGCACGCGATCCGACAGCAGGAGCAGTTCCGGCATTTCCGAGCTGACCACGACGATGCCGAGCCCTTGCTCGGCGAGTTCAAAGATCAGCTGATAGATTTCCTGCTTAGCGCCGACGTCGATGCCGCGGGTCGGCTCGTCGAGCAGCAGGATGCGCGGTTCGGTTGCAAGCCATTTGCCGATCACGATTTTCTGCTGATTGCCGCCCGACAGTGTCGCGACCCGTTGGTCGATGCCCGCGCAGCGCACCGAAAGACGCCTGACCACGCCGTCGGCCAACGCGCTTTCGCGCGCGAAAGCGCGCAAGCCAAACCGCGACATGGCGCCGACGGAGGGCAAGGCGACGTTGTCGCAGATCGACTCGCCAAGGTGCAGGCCGCGCTCCTTGCGGTCTTCGGTCACCAGCGCGACGCCCAGCCGATAGGCGTCAGCCGAGGATTGGATGTCGACGACGCGGCCCTCGACGGCAATCTCGCCGCCGCGCCAGCCGCGCGCGACGCCAAATATCGATTCGAGGATTTCGCTGCGGCCTGAGCCGAGCAGACCGCCGATGCCGAGGATTTCGCCTTGCCGCAACTGGAAGGTGACGCCGTGCAGCGCCCGCCGCCATCCGCGGCTCGTGAGCGTGTCGAGCGTCAGGTTGCGTACGCTGAGCACGACCGCGCCGTCTTGCGCGGCCGTGCCGCGGTGGTGCGCGGCCATGTCACGGCCGACCATTGCCGAAATGATCGCTCCGCGTGAGAGGTCACCGATTGGGGCGGTCAGCACCCGCCGGCCATCGCGTAACACCGTCACCCGATCGGCGAGGTCCAGAACCTCTTCGATGCGGTGCGAGGTGTAGACGATTGCGACGCCGTCCGCGGCGAGCTGACGCACGATCTTGAACAGCGTCTCGCATTCCGATGACGACAGCGCCGACGTTGGCTCGTCCATAATCAGGATGCGGGTATCGAGCGACAGCGCTTTGGCGATCTCGACCAGTTGCTGCTCACCAATGCGCAGTTCGGCGATGCGGCAGCGTGGATCGATGCTGGCGCCGAGCCGCCGCAGCAGGCGCTCGGCCGCCCTGACCATGCGGCGGCCGTCGATGAACGCGCCGGCGATCAGTGGCTCGCGGCCAAGAAAGATGTTGTCGGCGACACTCAATTCGGGAACCAGATTGAGCTCCTGATGGATGATCGCGACGCCAGCGGCTTCCGCATCGCGCACGCCGCCAAACGACTCTAGGCGGCCCTCGACGCGAATAACTCCTTCGTAGCTGGTATGTACGCCGGCGAGGATTTTCATCAGTGTGCTTTTGCCAGCGCCGTTTTCGCCCATCAGCGCGTGCACCTCGCCGCGCCTGAGATCAAAGTCGACGTCGCGAACCGCTGTCACGCCGGCAAAAGACTTGGAGACATGCTCGGCAACAAGGACAGCGGGATCTGGCGCGGTGCCGCGTCTGATCCTCCGGGTAATGCCGATCGCCTTGGCGTCTGGCTGGGCGCGCCATGCGTCGCTCCCTGCGGGAGCATCGGATCGCGTCTCCATCGGCTTCTTCCCTGCGGGCCTGCCCTGGTTCTCGCGGATAGCCCTTTCGAGGGTGCGAAGAGCAGGCTGGCATTGTTCACCTGGTATGCTAGTTATATCAGATGCTGTCCGTCAAGCCTTCTTCGGCAGAATCAGAAATCCGCAAGGCATTGGAAAGATCACATCGATGCGTTCGATCAGCGGGTTAGGCGGCGCGAGCGTGGCAGCGCTAGAGCGCGGAGCCGGAGGGTCGAAAGTCGATCAGGCTTACCTTGCGCTCAAGCAGGCCATCGTATCGGGCGCACTCGCTCCCGAGACTCCGATCGATAAGAACGAATGGTGTGGCATTTTCGAAATGTCCCGGCTCTCCATAACGACTGCGATCAATCGGCTCGCATTCGAACGTCTTGTCGTGGTCGAGCCTCAGCGCGGCTCTTATGTCGCCAAGATCCACCTTGAAGATGTGAGGCAATGGATGTTGATGCGCCGCGCGCTTGAGACGGAGATTGCCGCGGTTTGTGCAGCGAATCTTTCGGATCGCACGATCGAAGGTCTCGGCCAGAATCTCGCCTATCAGCGGGCAGCCATCACAAGCGGAGACCTGCAAGGCTTCCACGAACTCGACAACAGGTTTCACTGCCAGATGACTGAGGGTCTGGGCCTCGCACGGGTTGGCGAAGTGCTCGACCCGATCCGGACCCATCTTGAAAGGGTGCGCCGAACTCTTCTTCCCGAGCCGGGGCGCCCGGAGGGGACTTTCGGCGAGCACGAAGCGATCTATCGGGCAATTGCGGCGCGGCAGCCGGATCAGGCACGGAACGAAATGGCCAACCATCTCGATAGGGTGTCGCGAGAGCTGCACTCCTTTGTCGCCAGGCATCCCGGTTTCTTTGAGGAATAGAACCTTGCATGGAGCAGGTTCACGCGCTCACGTTGACAGGTAGCTGTAAAGAAATACGCTCTTCATAAATCTCAATGACGGGCCAGCGCGACTGAAGCACGACGGCAAGAAAGAAGTCCCACCATGGTTTCGCAGTCAGCATTGCCCAGACGTCTGCTGGGACGGACGGCTATTCAGGTTTCGGCGCTGGGCTTTGGCACCGCGCCACTTGGTGATCTCTATCGACAGCTGGACGACGCCACGGCCGTCGCAGCGGTGGGGCGCGCGTTCGAACTGGGCATCAATCTGCTCGACACTTCCCCGCTCTACGGGCATGGCCTGTCTGAACATCGCTGCGGGACAGCAATCAGGCGCGTGCCGCGCCAGGACATTGTGGTCTGCACCAAGGTGGGTCGCTGGATGGACCCGTTTCACGGGCGAGGCGTCGGCTCCGGCTTTGTCGGTGGGCAGCCGCACCGGGCAGTGGTCGACTATTCCTATGACGGCACGATGCGTTCGGTGGAACAATCGCTGTTGCGGCTTGGTACCGACAGGCTGGACCTGTTGCTGATTCATGACGTCGATGTCTGGACCCACGGCGCCGATGCAATCGAGGATCGGTTTCGCGAAGCAATGGCCGGCGCCTATGTAGCGCTCGACCGGCTTCGCGGAGAAGGCGTGGTCGCGGGTATCGGGATCGGCGTGAATGAGGCCGAGATGTGCGTGCGTTTCGCGCAAGCCGGATCGTTCGATACCATGCTGCTCGCCGGGCGCTATTCGCTGCTCGAGCAGCCCGCGCTCGAACATTTCCTGCCGCTTGCGCAGCAACAGGGCATTGGCGTGATGCTCGGTGGTGTATTCAATTCCGGTATTTTGGCGACCGGGCCCGTGAGTGGCGCCAAGTACAATTATCAGGACGCACCGCCGGAGATTCTGGCCAAGGTGGCCCGGATCGAAGGTGTCTGTAGCGCCCATGGCGTCGCTTTGTCCACGGCGGCGCTGCATTTCGCGTTGGGCCATCCGGCTGTCGCCAGCGTGGTGCTGGGAGCGCAAAACCCGCAGGAGGTTGAGCGCAATGTGGCTGCACTTTCCAGCAAGGTGCCGTCAGCGCTTTGGACCGATCTGAAAGCTGAGCATCTGATCGATACAGATGCGCCCGTTCCATCATCGGTGCCCGGCTGATGCGGATCGATGCACATCACCATCTCTGGACTCTCGCGCGGGGCGACTATGGTTGGCTTACGCCCGATCTGGCGCCGATCTATCGTGACTTTTGTCTGTCGGACTTGGCGCCGCACCTCTCCGCAGCCGACATTGAGGGGACGATTCTGGTGCAGGCCGCGCCGACCGAGGCGGAGACCATGTTTCTGCTCGATATCGCGGAAAACGCGGATCTGGTGCGGGGGGTGGTCGGCTGGACGGATTTCGACGCAGCCGACGGCGTGGCGCGCATCGAAGCGCTGGCTGGGCGGAAACTTCTGGTGGGACTGCGGCCGATGGTCCAGGATATCCCCGATGACGATTGGCTGCTGCGTCCGGCCTTGGCACCCCTGCTGGCGGCGATGTCCCGAAACGGTTTGGTATTCGACGCGCTGGTGCTGCCGCGCCACTTGCCGAGACTATTGCGAGTGATCGACAGCCATCCCGATCTGAAATTCGTGCTGGATCATTGCGGCAAGCCACAGCTCGCGACCGGCGAGATCGCAATTTGGCAACGCGATATAGCCTTGCTTGCTGAACACCCCAATATGGTTTGCAAACTGTCCGGACTGGTGACAGAGGCAGCGCCGGACTGGCAGATCGCCGATCTGCGCCAAGTGGTAGATCATGTGATTACGTGCTTCGGACCACGACGATTGCTGTGGGGAAGCGATTGGCCAGTGGTCAATCTGGCGGGCGGGTATACAAAATGGTTCGCTGCCGCTCAAACCTTGCTGGCTGATCTGTCCCCCGACGAAAAGGCGGACATCTTCGGCGGCAACGCGGTGCGCACGTATCTCCCAACCCGAGGACGACGGATACATTAAAGACGGTTGACCCCGTCAACCATCCAGACGCTACTCCGCGGAGGCCACCACAATGCCCATCGTAACGGACGCCACATTCATTCTGCCGGACGATTTCGCCGACGCGGCCCTGATGGGGCGCATCTGGCGCCCCGATCTCGCCAGCCCCTCAGTGGTCGCGATCCGCAACGACGGCGTGTTCGACATCACCGACAATTTCCCTACCGCAAGCCAGCTTGCTGGGGCCGCCGATCCGGCCGGCGCTCTGCGCGCCGCGCGCGGCGAGCGGCTGGGCGCGCTGCAGGACCTGTTGACCAACACGCCACCAGAAAACCGCGATCCGACCAAGCCGTGGCTGCTCGCGCCGATCGACCTACAGGTGATCAAGGCCGCCGGAGTCACGTTCGCAGTGTCCATGCTGGAAAGGGTGATCGAGGAGCGCGCGCGCGGCAATCCGGAGTCGGCGACGGCAATCCGGGCTGAGGTGACGCGAATTGTCGGCACTGACTTGTCCCGGCTGAAGCCAGGTTCGGCCGAAGCGCAGCATGTGAAGGACGTGCTAGTCGCTCAGAACGCCTGGAGCCAGTACCTTGAAGTGGGAATCGGGCCGGACGCCGAGGTGTTCACCAAGGCTCCGGTGCTGTCCGCGGTGGGCACATGTACGGATGCGGGTCTGCATCCGAAATCGGTTTGGAACAATCCGGAGCCGGAGGTGGTACTTGTGGTGGCAAGCGACGGTCGCATTGTCGGCGCCAGCCTTGGCAACGATGTCAACTTGCGCGACTTCGAAGGACGCTCGGCGCTGCTGCTATCCAAGGCCAAGGACAACAACGCGTCCTGTGCTATCGGGCCGTTCGTGCGCTTCTTCGATGCCGGCTTCGGGCTTGATGACGTGCGGACGATGGAGATCTCGCTGGAGGTGAAGGGGCCGGAAGGTTTCGTGCTGCACGGCGCATCCTCGCTGACCCAGATCAGCCGCGACCCCGTCGATATCGTCGCGCAAACGATCAACGAGAACCATCAATACCCGGATGGTTTTGTGTTGTTCCTCGGCACGATGTTCGCCCCAATCCAGGACCGTGCGGCGAAGGGGCAGGGGTTCACCCACGTGGAAGGCGACTTGGTCACCGTCGCTACGTCCAAACTTGGCCGGTTGACTAATCGCATGCGCCCGAGCGGGGCTTGCGAACCTTGGGCGTTTGGCCTGACAGCGCTTATCGCCGCGCTGACGCGCCGTATTCAGAATAAATCGAAATAGCAACTGGCTGAAAGGAGCAGATTGGAGATACGCCTGCAGATACTGTTACTCTTCATCGGCTACTTGCCCGCGCCCGTGGTCAAACCGCTGACAATGTAGCGTTCCAGCAAAATTCCGACGATCACGAGCGGAGCGATCGCCGCAGTCGATAGCGCCGCCATGGACCACCAGTTGATGCCTTGCGAGCCGGTCTGGCTGGCCACCATGACGGGCAGGGTTTTGGCGTCCGTGCTCGTCAGCAGTGCCGCGAAGAAGTACTCGTTCCAGCACAATACCAGCGAGAGGATGAATGCGGCCACCATTCCGGGAACAGCGAGCGGCAGCACGATACGAATGAATGCTCCCCAAATCGACAGGCCGTCCACGAAGGCGGCTTCGTCGAGTTCGACTGGGATCGAGTTGAATTGATCGCGCATGATCCAGATGACGATCGGCAGCACCGTCAAGGTGTAGAGCAGGATCAGGCCAAACCTCGTGTCAAGCAGCGCCAGTGCCTTGTAGAGAACCAGGAACGGCAAGGCCAGGACGACCGGCGGCAAGATCAACTGGGACATGAAGAAGAACAGGATATCGTCGTTGCGCATCCAACCGAATTTGTATCGGAAACGACTCAACCCGTAAGCCGCCAGTGAGCCGAGCACGAGCGCCAGGACAGACGCGCCGAGCGACGTAATGATGCTGTTTTCGAACCGGCTTACTAACTCGGCGCGGGCGGTAGAGGTTCCTAGAATCGAATCAGGCGACAGGCCGATTGAGCGCCAGCCTTTCCAATCCGGCTGAAAGTCCAGCCAGGGAATCAAGTGACCTTGCGTCACATCGAGCGCCGACTTGAACGAGGTCGTGACTGTCCAGTAGATCGGAAACAAGCAGACAAACGCCCAAAACAGCAATGCGCCGTAGATCAGCAGACGGCTCAAGGTCCGAGTGGCCCGGCTCGCCGCATGATGCCTCCGGACCGGCTGCGACGCGGATGTGAAAATGGCCAATAGCGCAACTCCCTTCGGCAACCGGCCTGATCATCCCTCTTATGCAACTTTCTGCGTCCAGCGTTTGGACAGGCGAAGCAACACTGTCAGGAAGGCGATGATCATGAGAAGATAGAACATGGCGAGTGCCGTGCCATATCCGACATTCGATCGATCGCGGTACACGCGGTAAATGAAGCTCGAGACCGTGTCCGTGGCGCCGCCTGGACCCCCGGCGGTCACGTTGATCACGATGTCGGCGAGCTTCAATTTGAAAATGATCCTGATGATAAGGACGGTGACGCTCACCGGCAGCATGAGAGGAAACGTAACATGCCAGAACGACTGCCATCCACTCGCACCATCGACTTTGGCTGCTTCCAGCACTTCCTTGGGCATCGCCTGCAGCCCCGCGAGCAACATGATCATGATAAAGGGAATCGAGACCCAGGCATCCATCGCCTCTATGCTCAAGCGTGCGACCCAAGGGAACGCGAAGAATGCCGGATTGTCCCATCCCAGATCGCGCGCCAGCGTGGCTGCGGGGCCAAAGCGGTACTCCATCAGCGACTTGCCTATCATCCAACTCACGGCAACGGGACTGAGCATCAGCGGCAGGAGGAAAACGACGCGAAACATTCTTCGGGCTCGTATCTCGGCGTTCAGCAGTAGAGCCAGTCCAAACGCAATAGCGTACTCGCCAAGCACCGCCAACGTATAGAAGATCATGTTGCGGAGCGCGTTCCAGTAGTAATCGTCATGAAACAATCCGATGAGATTGTTGAGGCCGTTGAAGTGCGGGCCTTCAAACGAAGAGAGGTTCCAATCCAGCGAAGCAATGTAGATCCCGAACAGCGTTGGAAAAATCACCACCGCAACGGTAAACAAAACTGCTGGGAACAGAAACAGCGCTCGCTGACCGCGTTCTCCCCGGACCATGACTTGACCGATACCGAATGCGATGGCCCAGACCAGATAAGCATAGAGGACCGGACGCCAATCGGTGTAGCCAGCGGTAGTTGCTCCGATCGAGTGCAGAATCTGGATGAGGAGCACGAGCAAGAATCCCGCCGAGGCAAGGACAACAAGCGCTCGTCCAGCGTTCTTCCGGCTGACAAGGACGCGCTGCGGGGCGAGCTTGTGGTGCCGGTCGTCCGCCACCGGTGATGAATTCTGCATCAATTCGCACTCTGCCGATTTGGATTTTGACTCGGTCGCTCGCGAAAGCCTCGGCTGACGCCATGAGCGGCGACGGCCGAAGACCCGCCTACACGCCGAGCGACGCCTTGTAGAGCGCGATTTGCTTGTCGCGACCGATTTGGTCCGTCAGCTTTTCCCACGCCGTGGCGATGTTGTTGGCGCCAGTCTGCGCGTCGTACTGGCCGGCGAAGATCTTGGTCAGCTCGTCCTCCGCAATACTGTAGTACTGGAAAATGCCCGGAATGCGCGGCTCGACGGCGCGGTTCGGGTGATTATAGGAGCCGAACTGTGAGTTCAGATAGGATGTGATGTATTTCTTGTCGTAGCCCGCCGCCACCCATTCGTCGATGTTGGAATGGCTTGTCCGGTGAACCTGGAAGCCGGATGGATAGACCACGGTCCAAAGCGACAGATCCTTGCCGCCGAGATGCGCCGCGGCGCTCCACGCCGCCTTGTGCCTGCGTTCGTCGCCGGCGACCCTCGCCATGACGTAGATGCCCCAACCGAGATAGGCACAGTTCGGCGCATGGTTTGGACCATCCGTGAGCTTTTCCCACTTGCCGGTCTTGGCATTGTAGACGTCGTCGGATCCGGGCAGGATGTCGAACCCGACGAGATCGCCGATGACGGAGGTGTCGCTCGCTTTAGCCACTTGGCCGATATCTCCCCACCAGGGGATCATCGAGCCAATGCCGGCCAGGAATTGCTGGAAGCCGGTGGTGTTCGGATCGGCGTTGAGCTGGTCGGCCGGTTCGGATGGCAGCGCATCGATGACGTCCTGGATAGCGCGAACCCAGGCCGGGTTGTTGATGCGCGGCTTCATCGTATCCACATCGAAAAGCCAAGCCTTGTCGTTCGGATGCTTCGCGTAAGCCGTGGCGCGGCTGCCGAGGAAATAGAATCCGAACCCACCCCAGGGCTTCGGCGCATCGAGATAGCCGAATGCGTTCTGGCCCTTGATTTTCTTGCCTTTGAGGAATTTGGTCACGATCTGGACCTGTTGCCAGGTCTTTGGCACGCCCCATTCGCCATCGTTGCCTGCATCCTTCCAGGCCTTGGCCAGAGTGGGGTCGGAGAAGTAGTCGGTCCTGTAATTGAAGTTGTGGCAGTCACCATCGATCGTGACCCGATACGTCTTGCCGTTCCAGGTTCCGACCGGCGGCTTTAGGTAGTCGACGTAATCGTCGATATCGATCTGCTTTTTGACCCACTCCGGCATCTCCGACGCGAGGCCCTTGCCGCACACATCGCCCTCGAACGGCGCGCCCATTTCAAGGACGTCGAAATCGACCGTGCCGGTCGCGATCGCCTGTTGCAGTCGCGGGTTGTAGTCGGCCTGAGCGAGGTCTATCCAGGAGATTTTCGCGCCGGTGTAGGCCTCCCACGGCCTCAGAAAACCACGGAAGAGCAGGTTGTGCAGATTCTGGTTGTTGAGCCCCATGAAGGAGAGCTCGACACCCTTGAATTCGCCCTCCTTAACGTTCGCCTTGGTCGGGCCGAGGCAAAGCTCGCCGACCTTCTGCCAATCGGCGTCGGTTGGAGCGCCTTTGCCCACACCTGGAAGCTGTAAAATCCGCGCCCGCAGATTGTCCTGCGCCAGCGCATGCTCGGACAACACGCCAAGACCGCCTGTGGAACCCAAAGCGGCGGCGCTGACGGCTCCCTTGAGGACAGTGCGTCGGTTCGGTCGCTTTGCGGGATGCTGATCGTGCTCTGGCTGTTTCACGACGAAACCTCCCTCTTTTTTTGATGCCAAGTTTCAGTCGCCTGAGCACCGTTATTCTGGGTAGGACGTTCGGGGACTCGCGTGTCCTGTATCCCTCGCTGGCGCAATCCCGACAGGTGGTGACAGAGGCCTTTTTGATTATGCCGCAGCGTTGATCAATGTCAACGAATCCACGGGAAACCTGATGCCCCGCAATGGACCTCCGCGGTAGGAGATGCTTCTCGGCGAGAAGGAGCAGCGTGTTGCAAGCGCGTGCGCCGCCGCAAGATCGGCGAGCCGATGCAATCCGCCGGGATCATCTTCGTTGCTGCGGATCGGTTGAATGGCGACGTGCCTGAGAAAGTCGGCGTTTTGCAGCCGCGAATTGCAGCGCATGTGTTTCGCCACCAGCGCCGATTCATCCCCAGTCGGTCTTGTTGATCCGCTCGAACTAGTCGGGCGCAATGACGCCTTTCTTGAAAACGAAGCAGCCGTAGAAGCGCCGTTCGCCGGTCTGGATCACGCAATAGGATTTCTTGGCGCGTTCATAGAAGGCAAGTCGCTCGATCGAGCCCATTGGCGAAGGGCCGCCCTGCGCGGCGTCGATCTCACTCTGCACCTCGATCTGCACGGGAGGAATCTCGTCGGGCTGGCCGACGGTCTCCATTCGCAAGGCGGGCTTGTCGACAAAGGAATCAAGCGGCAGGACTGAAAGGATAGCGCGTGCCGCCCGGCCAACGGTCACATTATCGATACGCAGCAGCCGCCCGAGCACGGTCTGACGGGCAACCGAGTCGGCCGGGAAATTGGTGTCACAGACGACGAGCTCGTCACCGTGGCCCATGGCGCGCAAGGCGTAAAGGACGTCCGCGTTTAGAATTGGATCGATCGATTTCAGCATGCTGAGTTTCCCCTGAATTGAACGAACTCTTTTGGCGATAGACGGGTCTGCCTCATATCTGCGGCCAATCTTGCCGGCGTTGCGAAGACCGTCCAGAGAGGGTCATGCCTAGCTCACCACAATTCCGGTTGGCTATTAATTCCTATCATCCGGCTCCATTGTTGGACTATTGCCCATGTAAAGAGCATATGCTCTCATTTGGGTACGGAAACATGTGATGATTGAACCCGACCTGATCATCTTCGACTGCGACGGCGTATTGGTCGACAGCGAGGTGCTGAGTTGCCGCTGCCTTTCAGAGGTTTTGGCGGCGCACGGTATCAACCTCGGCTTGGACCAGGCGTTCGATCTGTTCCTCGGACGAAGCACCACCGCAGTTCTCGAGCATTATCAGGCAATGGGACGCTCGATTCCGGAACAATTTTCCTCCGAGCTGAGGGCAGGCGTCCGTGCAGCGTTTGTCTCTGCGCTTCGCCCGATCGAAGGAGTAGGCTCGGTACTGGAGCGTCTGCAGATCCCGCGCTGCGTCGCCTCGTCCAGCGATGTCGAGCGCGTATCGTTGTCACTGTGCCTGACGGGTCTTGCGCCTCACTTCGGCAGCAAGCTCTATACCGCGCAAATGGTGCAGCGCGGCAAGCCGGCTCCCGATCTCTTCCTTTATGCGGCCGAAAAAATGCAAGCGGATCCACGTCGGACCCTTGTGATCGAGGACAGTGTCAGCGGCATAATAGCAGCCAAGGCGGCCGGCATGACAGCCTGGGGATTCGTCGGAGGCAGCCACTATAAATCGCGCGACGGCAAAACCGTCCTCCGTGGGGCAGGGGCTGACCGCGTGTTTGAGCGGATGGCGGATTTTTGGCCGATTGAATCGGAAGAACTTTATGGTCGCGCCTGATGGTGAAAAATCGCGCCTTGATGAAGCCGCTCGCGCCGGCTGGCTCTACTTCATCGCCGGGCATACCCAGGACGAGATTGCGAAGATGCTCCAGGTATCACGCGCCTCGGCCCAGCGGCTTGTTTCATTGTGTCTCGCCGAGCGTTTGATCACCTTCCGCCTGGAACATCCAATTGCGGCTTGCATGCAGTTGGCGGCGTGGCTCAAGGACTTGTTCCATCTTGCTTACTGTGAAGTCGTGCCGACCGACCCGGCTGCGCCGCTATCTTCTGCCGGAATTGCGGAGCGGGCCGCCAACATCCTGGAATCGACGTTGCGAACCGAGAAGCCCACGATCGTGGCATTGGGCACGGGCAGGGCCGTACGTGCCGCAGTGGAGCGCGTCTCGCCGATTGATTGTCCCAATCACCAGATTGTTTCGCTGGTCGGCAATATCTCGGCCGACGGCTCGGCCAGTTTCTTTGACACGGTTGGACGGCTAGCGGACCGGACCAAGGCGCGCCACTATCCGATGCCCCTGCCGTTTCTGATGTCGTCCGAGCGCGAGCGCGAGCAGATGCTTCGGATTGATCCAATTGCCAGGGTTCGGGCTGTCGCGGCCAAAGCCGATTTACGGCTTGTCGGAATCGGGCAAATGGACCAGCGCGCGCAGGTGCTGATTGATGGCTTCGTCTCTCGCGAGGAACTGCTCGAAATGATGCGGCTGGGCGCCGTTGGCGAAGTGACCGGCTGGGCATTCGACGCCCAAGGTCGCATCATCAAGGGAGGAACGAATGCGCGCCTGACCAGCATTCCACCGCGGGTTCCCGCCGAGGCCCTGACCATCGGAGCGGCCGTCGGTCCTGCCAAGGTTTCGGCGATAAGGGCGGCGTTGAAGGGACGTTTGATCAACGGGTTGATCACCGACGAGGCGACGGCACGCACCATCCTGAAACAGTAGCCGATGCGTCCACCTTGAGCATCTTCGGCTGGTTCGTGCCGCGACTTCGCGACGGGCGCACCGGGTTCGCGCCCGCCTCGCCGTGCCGCAAGCCTAACGTCGCGATCGCCTGATCTGATCCTTGACAAGCTGCCAAGTCGGTGTGAACATAATTGCAAGGCGTGGGTATATGCTCAACGCCAAAATTGGGAGGTTACCGTGAAGCACGCCCTCGGCGCCCTGTTGGGCGCGGTTACCCTGTTGGGCTCAGCCCCCTCCATCGCACAGACAGCGCTGACGATCGCCACCGTGAACAACGGCGACATGATCCGGATGCAGGCGTTGACCAACGAATTCACCGCCAAGAATCCCGACATCACCGTGAAATGGGTGACGCTCGAAGAGAACGTGCTGCGTCAGCGCGTCACAACCGATATCGCAACCAAAGGCGGACAATTCGACGTGCTCACCATCGGCACCTATGAGGTGCCGATCTGGGCCAAGAAGAACTGGCTCATTCCGCTCGACAACCTCGGATCCGACTACGATACCGCCGACTTGCTTCCCAGGATTCGCGATGCCGTGTCGGTATCGGGAAAGCTCTATGCGGCGCCGTTCTACGGCGAGAGTTCGATGACGATGTATCGCACCGACCTGTTCCAGAAGGCCGGATTGACGATGCCGGAAAAGCCGACCTGGGATTTCGTGATCGACGCGGCGAAGAAGCTCACCGACAAGTCCGCCGGCGTCTACGGCATCTGCCTGAGGGGCAAGGCGGGCTGGGGCGAGAACATGGCGTTCCTGACCGCGATGTCCAATTCCTTCGGCGCGCGCTGGTTTGACGAGAAGTGGCAGCCGCAATTCGACAAGCCGGAATGGAAGACGACGCTATCGACCTATGTCGATCTGATGAAGGCAGCGGGCCCTCCTGGCGCAAGCTCGAACGGTTTCAACGAAAACCTGGCGCTGTTCAACTCCGGCAAGTGCGCAATGTGGATCGATGCTACGGTGGCGGCGTCCTTCGTGACGAACCCGAAGGACTCCAAGGTCGCCGATAACGTCGGGTTCGCGTTCGCGCCGAATGCGGGGTTGGGAAAGAACGCGAACTGGCTGTGGGCGTGGAATCTCGCGATCCCTGCCGGCTCAAGGAAGGTGGATGCCGCGGAGAAATTCATCGCCTGGGCCACCAGCAAAGACTACACCAAGCTTGTTGCCTCGAAGGAAGGATGGTCCAATGTACCGCCGGGCACGCGAACCTCGCTCTACCAGAACCCCGATTACCTGAAGGTAGCGCCGTTTGCGAAGCTGACGCTGGCGTCGATCGATGCAGCCGATCCGAATAACCCAACCGTGAAGCAGGTGCCCTATGTCGGGGTGCAATACGCGGCGATACCGGAATTCCAGGGAATCGGCACAACTGTTGGCCAGCAGTTTTCGGCGGCGCTCTCCGGGTCTTCCACGGTCGACGCGGCGCTTGCAGCCGCGCAATCGGCCGCCGAGCGTGAAATGAAACGCGCGGGCTATATCAAATAGAGCGCGTCACGCGCTTGCGGCGATTTTCTCCCGACAAGTCGCAAAACTGGCTGCCGCCGGCGTGAACCGGACGGCAGCCCTCATCGAATTTTCCTCATCGAGGTCCCTTCATGGAGCCCTTGGGACGGCAGGAGGCGGCGATGACAACCCAGCAGGTGATCGCGACCCAGCAGACGCAGGTGGTGGCAACCGAGCAGACACAGGTGCTCGGGCGGGCCCTGCTGTCACCAGCCGTTGTCCTGCTGTTCATCTGGATGATCGTCCCGCTCGCGATGACGATCTACTTTTCGACGCTGCACTATACGCTTATGGATTCGGAAAACTGGAGCTTCGTTGGACTGGAAAATTTTCGGTATTTCCTGACCGATCCCGCCTTTCTGACGTCTCTGCAGAATACCCTCGTACTGGTCGGCTCGGTGCTCGCCATCACGATCCTTCTTGGCACGCCGCTCGCCCTGTTGCTCGATCAGCCGGTGATCGGGCGCAGCGTCGTCCGGCTGATGGTGATCGCGCCGTTTTTCGTGATGCCGACCGTCAGCGCGCTGGTCTGGAAGAATCTGTTGATGCACCCGGTTTCCGGACTGTTCGCCTGGATCGCGAATTTGTTCGGCCTGACGCCGATCGATTGGTTCAACGACGCGCCGATGCTTGCGGTGATCCTGATCGTCGCCTGGCAATGGCTGCCCTTTGCCACCCTGATCCTGCTCACCGCCCTGCAATCTCAGGACGAGGAGCAGAAAGAGGCAGCCGAGATGGACGGCGCAAGCGCGCTTTCCACCTTCATATATCTCACTTTGCCGCATTTGGCGCGGCCGATCACGGTGGTCGTCCTGATCGAAACGATCTTCCTTCTGACGGTGTTCGCCGAGATTTTTGTTACGACAGGCGGCGGGCCGGGTCTGCAGACCACCAACATCGCGTTCCTGATCTACTCGCAGGCGCTGATCCAATTCGATGTCGGCAACGCATCCGCCGGCGGATTGGTCGCGGTCGTGATCGCCAATATCGTGGCCTTCTTTCTGGTGCGGATCATCGGGCGGAATCTGGAGGTGTAGCGATGGCGCGCAAGGTAACTTCAAGACACGTGTGGATGTCGACGGCCGCCGCCTGGCTGTTCGGGTTTCTGATTTTCCTGCCGATCCTCTGGATGTTCCTCGCCAGCTTTAAGAGCGAGCTCGATGCATTCGCCATGCCGCCCAAATTCCTGTTTTTTCATTGGACCACGGAGAACTATGCGACGGTGCAGCAGCGCAGCGACTACGTTCATCATGCACTGAATTCGATCATCATTGCGGGCGGTTCGACGTTGATTGCCATGCTCATTGCCGTTCCTGCCGCATGGTCGATGGCATTTTCGCCGACGAAGCGGACCAAGGACGTGCTGCTCTGGATGCTCTCGACCAAGATGATGCCGCCCGTCGGCGTTCTGGTTCCGATCTACCTGGTCTACCGCGACTTCGGCCTTCTGGACTCGCGCGCGGGCCTCGTTCTGATCCTGTGCCTCGGCAATCTGCCGATCGTGATCTGGATGCTGTTCACCTATTTCAAGGAGATTCCAAAGGACATTCTCGAGGCGGCGCGAATGGATGGTGCAACCATCGGACGCGAGCTGGTTTATGTGCTGACGCCGATGGCCATTCCGGGGCTCGCCTCGACGCTTCTGCTCAATTTCATTCTGGCGTGGAACGAGGCGTTCTGGACGCTTAACCTTTCAACGCTGGAAGCGGCGCCGCTCACGGTATTTATCGCATCCTATTCCAGTCCCGAAGGCCTGTTCTGGGCGAAGCTGTCTGCCGCATCAACGCTCGCCATTGCCCCGATCATCATTCTCGGCTGGTTCACCCAGCGGCAGCTCGTCCGCGGGCTGACGTTCGGCGCCGTCAAATAGACAAGCGAAAGGGAAAGGCATCATGGGCCAGATCACGCTGCAGGGAGTGCGCAAATCGTTCGGGCCGGTCAACATCATCAAGGACGCCAATCTGGACATCGAGAACGGCTCCTTTGTGGTTTTCGTCGGACCGTCCGGTTGCGGGAAGACCACGCTGCTGCGCCTGATAGCCGGTCTCGAGGATGTCACCGGCGGACAAATTCTGATCGACGGCCGCAATGTGGTCGACGTTCCGCCGGCCAAGCGCGGCCTGTCTATGGTGTTCCAGTCTTATGCGCTCTATCCGCACATGAGCGTCCGCGGCAACATCGCGTTTGGCCTGAAAATGGCGGGGTTGCCGCGTCCGGAGATCAACCGCAAGGTGGAGGCCGCTGCCGCCACGCTGAACCTGACGCCCTATCTCGATCGCAAGCCGCGCGAACTTTCTGGCGGACAACGGCAGCGCGTCGCGATCGGACGCGCCATCGTGCGCGAGCCGAAGGCGTTTCTGTTCGACGAGCCCTTGTCTAACCTCGACGCCGCGCTGCGCGTCCAGATGCGCCTCGAAGTCACCAAGCTGCAGAAGCAGCTCGCTACCACCGCAGTCTACGTCACGCATGATCAGGTCGAAGCCATGACGATGGCCGACAAGATTGTGGTGCTGAACGCGGGTCGCATCGAACAATACGGCTCGCCGCTCGAGCTCTACGAGCACCCCGCGAATCTTTTCGTTGCTGGCTTCATCGGGTCGCCCAAGATGAATTTTGTGCCCGGCGAGGTGGCCGGCGAGGCCGGCGTCGCCATCATCGGCATCAGGCCGGAACATCTGAAAATCGGCAAGGACGGCGATGGCTGGCCGGGGAGGGTATCCGTCGCCGAGCATCTCGGCAGCGATACCTTTCTTTATGTCGAGGGCGGAAAGCTCGGCACGCTGACGGTGCGCTATGTCGGCGAGCTCAGTTTGCGGGCCGGCGACCGCGTGTGGCTGACGCCGGATCCCGCCCGCATGCACCGCTTCAACAAGGAGGGGAGCGTCATCCGGACTTCGTGAGCGCTGCGCGCCATTTGCCCGACGCGCCGAAAGCCCGATAGGCCAACAGGAAACCACCGCGATGTATCTGGAAAAGTTCAGGCTTGATCGAAAAACCGCACTCGTGACGGGTGGCGGTCAGGGAATTGGCCTTGCGTGTGCGGAGGCGCTCGCGGAGGCAGGAGCCAAAGTCGTGATCGCCGATCGCGACGGCGGTGTCGCCCAGGCAGGTTGCGAAAGCCTGAAGGTGAAAGGACTGAACGCAGAGATCGCCGTCATGGATGTAACGAATTCGAGTCGCGTCAGCGAGGTGGCGGACCAACTCGCATCCCGTTACGGTACGATCGATATCCTCGTCAACAATGCAGGCATTGCCAGGAGCGAAACGCCCGCGGAGAAAGTGACCGACGAACACTGGCTGAACGTTGTCGACGTCAATCTCAACGGTACGTTCTGGTGCTGTCGCGCCTTCGGCAAGCACATGCTGGAGGCGAAGTCGGGTTCCATTGTGAACGTCGGTTCGATGTCGGGCTTCATCGTCAACAAACCGCAGGAGCAGTGTTACTACAATGCCTCGAAGGCTGCAGTGCACCATCTCACGAAATCGCTTGCAGCCGAGTGGGGCGCCCGGGGCGTGCGCGTCAACGCCGTGGCGCCGACTTACGTCACGACGCCCCTCAATGCATTCGTCAAAAGCAACCCGCAGATGTACGATGCCTGGATCGGCGGTACGCCGATGGCGCGGATGGGAGAAGTCGACGAAATTGCCTCTGTCGTTCTGTTTCTGGCATCTGATGCCGCAAGCCTGATGACAGGAAGCGTCGTTCTCGTCGACGGAGGCTATACGTGCTGGTGAGATCACGCTGATCTTTGAGCGGGGTTGCAATGAAGCAGGCGTTTATTGGCATCGATGTTGGAACGTCGAGTGCGCGTGCTGGAATATTCGACGAGAAGGGTGGCTTGCTCGCATCCGCCCGGCATCCGATCACGGTTTGGCATGAAGCGGGCGGCATCGTCGAACAGTCGTCTTCCGAAATCTGGGCAGCGTGCGCCGCTGCGGTGCGCACCGCGATGGAGGAGGCCGCGCTGGCGCCTTCCGCTGTCCGGGGCGTCGGTTTCGATGCGACGTGCTCGCTCGTGGTGCTCGACGCCACCGGCGGTCCGTTGACGGTCAGCGGGTCCGGCGACGAGCGACGGAACGTCATCGTCTGGATGGACCATCGCGCAATAGCTGAAGCGCGAGAGGTCAACGACACGCGTGACGACGTGCTTCGTTATGTCGGCGGCTCGATCTCGCCCGAAATGGAAATTCCAAAGTTGCTTTGGTTGAAGCGGCACCTGCCATCGACCTATCGTTCGGCCGGTCATTTCTTCGACCTCGCCGACTACCTTTCATTTCGTGCCACCGGATCGACAGCGCGTTCAATCTGTACGGTGGTCTGTAAATGGAATTTCCTGGCGCACGAACAGCGCTGGAGCAAAAGCTATTTCGAACGCATCGGTCTCGGCGATCTCGCGCTGGAGGCCGGTACGAAAATCGGAACGGAGATCGTCGCGCCGGGCACGCCGCTCGCGACAGGCCTGACGAAGTCTGCCGCACGGGATTTCGGACTGCTTGAGGGGACGCCCGTCGGCGCGTCGCTGATCGACGCCCATGCCGGAGGCGTCGGAACGATCGGCGGGCGTGAGAAGTCAGCCGGCCCCGTCGATGTGTGCGGCCGCCTTGCCTACATCATGGGGACTTCGGCTTGCATTATGGCGACGACGTCCGAACCTTGCTTCGTCCCGGGCGTCTGGGGTCCCTACTATTCGGGGATGGTTCCTGGGTTCTGGCTTAACGAAGGCGGCCAGTCGGCAGCCGGCGCGGCGATCGATCATCTCATCAGGTCCCACCCTGCACATGACGAGGCCGTTGTGACGGCGCGTGACGCAAGCATGGAAATTCTGGAATTTCTCGAGCAGCGCATCGTCTCGCGTTCGGGAAGCCTGGGCGATGCGGCATTGTTGGCCCGTAATACCCATGTTCTGCCCGAGTTTCTTGGCAATCGATCGCCGTTCGCCGACCCCGACTCCCGGGCAGTCGTGGCTGGAATCGATCTCGACACCGACATCGGCTCGATGGAGCGGCTTTTCGTGGCCGGGCTGTGCGGGCTGGCCTATGGGCTAGCGGACGTCGTTGAAGCGTTTCGGTCGCACGGCGTCGACAGCGATCTCATGGTGATCAGCGGCGGCGCGGGACGAAGCCCGCTGGTGCGCCAGATCATGGCGGATACGACCGGCCTGACCGTTGCAGTCCCCGAAACGCAGGAACCCGTCCTACTAGGAGCCGCCATGCTCGGCGCAGTCGCAGGGAGGTCTTGCGGATCGATCGGCGAAGCAATGGCGTCGATGTCGGCGATCGGCCGGCTGAGCGAGCCGACGGGGCCGAGAATGGCTGACTTCCACCGGACCAAGCGAAGGGTTCATGGACTGATGAGAAAGCTGGATCGGGAAACCCGCGAAGCGATGCGGGAGACCATCTCGAGCGCTGGAGTTGATGCAAAAAAATAGAGCCATGCTGCTGAGTTGTGGAGATGCCTTGGTTGATTTCCTGCCCGTCAAATCCGTGGACGGCCGCGATGCGGCCATACCGGTGGCTGGGGGATCCTGTCTCAACATCGCCGTCGGCGTCGCGCGTCTTGGGGCACCGTCGGGCTTTGTGGGCGGCATCTCGACTGATTTGTTCGGCCGCATCATAGCCGACCATGCGTTGGCCTCGCAGGTCCAACTTCGCTATGCAACGCGCAGCGATCACCAGACGACGCTCGCGTTCGTCCGCGACGTTGGGGGCGAGCCGCAATATGCCTTTTATGACGAGGCGACGGCGTCCCGAAACTGGACCTATCAGCGCGGCTGCATTCCCTTTGATCAGGTCGAGGCGATTCACGTCGGATCGACGACGCTTGCCAATGAACAAGGGGCAGGCGAGGCGCTCGCCATGGTCGAGGACGCCGGCGGATCAGTCACCATCTCCTTTGATCCGAATTGCCGGCCCAATCTGGTCAGGCACAAGGCCCGCTACATCGAGCAAATGCATGCGTTTGCAAGTGCTGCCGACATCGTGCGGATGTCGGACGTCGACTTTGAATTTCTATATGGCCGTAGCGATCATGCGGAGGCAGCCAAGTCGCTTATCAAGACGAGAGCAGGTCTTGTCGTCATTACGCGCGGAATCAAGGGAGCTCAGGCATGGCATGGAGAGGTGGGTGCAGTTGAGGTCCAGGCGCCCACCGTCGATGTCGTGGACACAGTCGGGGCCGGTGACAGCTTTCAAGCCGGCCTGCTGTTCGCTTTGCGGGCCATCGGAAGGATCGAGGCGGAAGCGCTCGCGCAGATCAAATCCGACGAACTCGCTCGCGCGCTGTCATTTGCGTCAAGCTGCGCAGCCTTCACATGCGGGCGGGTCGGTGCCGATCCACCGCGACAAGCTGACGTTGGCGCCGAATTGTCTCGTCTCTTCCCGGATACGCTCGAATAAAAACGCGCATGCCATGGGATAGCCCACTGGCTGGAGCTACCTTAAACTTGCTCGTGATTGATTGGAACGAGAGTTTAGTTCTTTCAATGAGTTAGAGGGGAGCGTGTGCACGATGTGTGCGCCGGCGTTCCCTGCTTGCCTTCTCCGGGCCATTTACCGGCATGCGAACCTCGCGGTGAATAAGGCATCGTGGATGCGTTGAGCGCAGGATGGCAAATAGTAAAATAATATGACTAGTCGTTGCGTTGGTTCGATGGAATACTGGGTCGGAGCCCGCAATGGGCCGCTGGAAGGTGTCATAGCACCGCAACTCGGGAAACGCGACGGCAGGAGCAAAGCCATGACATCGCGCGTCATCGTCATACCCATGCGACGCGCCCATTCCAACCACGCGGAAGTGGCGCGCAGCATTGGCGTTGACATCATCGCCGGCCGCTATGACGAGGGGGCGCGGTTGCCCGGCGACGCCGAACTGACCGCGATGTTTGGCGTGTCGCGGCCGGTGCTGCGCGAAAGCGTGAAGACGCTGGTTGCCAAGGGGCTGCTCACCACCAAGGCGCGGGTCGGCACCGTGGTACGGGAACGCGGCGCCTGGAACATGTTCGATGCGGACGTGCTGGCCTGGCATCTCGATGCGGGCATCGACAAGCGTTTCCTTGGCGATCTCGCGGAGATTCGTCTCGCCGTCGAACCTCGCGCGGCGGCGCTCGCTGCCGTGCGACGCACCGAAGCCGACATCGTAGAGCTTCAGCGCAGCATGGATCGGATGCGGCACGAGGCTTCCGATTCAGTCGGTTTCGCCGACGCCGACCTCGCCCTGCACATCGCCGTTGCCAATGCTTCCGGCAACCTGTTCATGCGCTCGATCGGAAACGTGATCGAGGCGGCGTTACGTGCATCGTTCCTGTTAAGTGCGCCGGTCG
>Ga0209153_1000141_pt1 | contig 38362 bp, 13 predicted proteins | sample GraSoiAngelo_120_FD_185877 | JGI IMG/M metagenome (GOLD analysis project Ga0209153, IMG submission 185877) | Grasslands soil microbial communities from the Angelo Coastal Reserve, California, USA - 14_0919_09_20cm (SPAdes) (version 2) | ecosystem: Environmental > Terrestrial > Soil > Grasslands ... | reverse complement strand
CAGATTCCAGCGGAGTTTTTCTGATCGGTGTGTACGACGCCAACACTGTGCAGCCGATCAACGCTTGCCGCTTTTTCACCGTCACGAATCCCGATGGTACTAAATCAAGCGCCGTGACGCTCTGTCGCGGATGACGCTCCAAATTGGGACATAAGCACGCAGCCCGCCGCAGACGTTGATCTGCGGCGGGCGCGCTTTAGCTTCCGGCTTGTGATGTGAACGGGTGGCCTTACTTGTTGCTGCCGCCGTTCTTCTTCTGCCTCCGTTGTGGTCGTTTGAACTCGGCCGCCGTCTTGCGCCCGATCATCTGCAACTCGACGGAGTTTTTACCGAACTGAACTTCGACGGAATCTTTCACCCCGATGGCGATGTTATGTACGGCGGACTGTTTCTCGCGGGTGATGGCCCGTTTCTGTTCGAGCACGGTCGCCGCCTGCTCCTCTTCGGCCTCCGCCGTGCGCATGTCGGCGACGGCCTGTGTGAAAGCGGCCAACGAAAAATCGTCGTTCGCCGGTGCATAGTTGGCAACCTTCTTCAAACGCTCCAAAGTCTCCACGTCTTCGGCGCGCACTGCGGGCGGCAGCTTAACGGTAGGGTTTCTAGCCATAGCTCTACTCCTCTCTTTTTAATCAGGGACGTGAATGTTTTGAGTAGTGAGGTCGGCGCTTGACTGTGAACGTAGGCGGCAGCCGCTCGGATGGGGGTGTTGCCTCTACGTTGTAAATTCTGGCGTGAAGACCTGACTACTCGCCGCTGCGAGAGGCCGGGATACTACTATCGTGCGCCACCCGTGCGCAAGAGGAAATATGCCCCACTCAGCAACCGATTTGGTGGGTCAAGAAACGCCATTACACAGCGCGATAACGACGATCACACGCATGCAAGCGAGGTTTTCTGCCGATTAAACGCCCCTCACACGCATGAGATCGCCGATCAGATGCGTGTGAGCGACGATCAGATGCGTGTGAGGGACGATCACAAGCGTGTGAGGGGCGATCAGATGCGTCTAAACGTCGCTCACACGCGTGTAAACGCCGCTCACAAGCATGTAAACGCCCCTCACACACTTGTGATCGCCGTTTAGACGCGTGTGAGGGGCGTTTACATGTGTGAAAGAGGGCTTAGAATGGCTGGCAAAGCCCGTGTTTGGTGGGATTTCCCCGGAATTACGGGTGTTTCGGGGCCGGGCAGGCATTGGGCGCGGTTTAGCCGATCAGTTGTTCGGTTTGCGCGGCCAGATGAATAGTTGAGCTTTACGCTGTGCGGCGTGTGGACGTGTCAGTTATTTTATAGCCGTTTGCAATTGGGAGTAGCTCAGGTCAGTACCGCCTGCGGTAGCGGGCGGGTCTTGGTCGCGGCTGAGACCCGCCCGCTACCGCAGGCGGTACTGACTATACCTTTTTACCCGGCGGGCTACATGCAATCGCAACTCGCTATAGATTTATTATCGCCGACACATGCGGTACGCCAACCCAACGGAAATCTATCAACAGCAGCACGAGCAGTGCGAGTTGATCCACACGCAATGCGAGGAGCAACGCGATAGGATGGCGCGGACGCGGCAGTTAATCCACACCAGTCGCTTGCGGCTCACATACAATCGCTTGAAGCGGGAACAATACGAGATTAACAGCGTCGTGCGCCGCCCGCTCGCAGAGTAAGCTGACCGCACTGCTGCTCCTGACTGCGCACATCCGAAACGGCTTGACATTTAGCGTGGTTGAAATTAACTTGCCGCTACATCTTTGATGGGGTCGCACGTCGGTTGGCTACATTCTAGCCACGCGACGAACACAACAAAGCAGTCCGGCCTAGCTCGACAGCATTTCCGCTTCGTTAGCTTCAGCCGCTACATCCCTAAGTTACTTATGCACAAACTTGGGCGGGCAAAGACAAGACAGAACAGATCATTAATACTTTCTATTGTCTGTTGCACCGTACCACTCCTGCCGCGTCCAGCAAGACCGGGCCGGTCGAATCTTAATCACTGAGAGCCGACAGCAACGGCGCGCGTCCAGTTGCCGCAGCACCGTCGTCGCCCAACTCAGCCCGCACCCGCGAGGCGTGCGTGTCACCCCCGAACACGATCAGCGCCATATCTCGTCGTGCCGCGAGCCAACAGCTTAATCGCATAGACGCCACCCGCGCGTCCATCTCTGCCCGTTTGGAGTAACACATGAACAGCCCCAAGCCCTTCGCGTCCCTCAAGAATCTCCGTTCATATAAAAGAATCAGTGTTCTCCTAATTGCGCTGAGCGTTTGCACGGCGACATTCCTCTATCTGCACGCGAAGGCGGCGACAGCCGTGCCAATGGCGACGACAGTTATCTACACCGAGAACTTTAGCGACATTGCGAATTGGACGGATAACTTTGCAAGTGGCGTAGGCGCTAATCGGTGGGGTTCTGTAGCGGTTAATGCTACTGGAACTATACCAGACGGAGTCAAAACTACTACTTCAACCGCAACCTTTGTGACCTCTGGCGGCACTGGCGGCGTTCAGCGTGGTTCACTAAGCAGCAATCCCGCCGGAACAATTGTGCTGCTTTCAACGGGTACGACAGATAATTCTACGTCGGATGCAATTGATGTATTTTTGGATTTTACCGGAGTAAATGCGGGGACACTCAGCTTTGATTGGGCATCTGTAAATAATTCCACGGGCGACCGAAAAAGCTCGTTAAGAGTTTATACAAGCATAGACGGAACAACCTTCACCGAACTCACCTCCGCCGCTGTACTGAACTTCACGAACAATGTTTTGACAAGTGGATCAATAACAAATGTCGCACTACCTGCTAGCTTTAATAATTCGGGAACGGCAAGATTAAGATTCTACTATCATAACGGATCGGGCGGCACAACTGGCTCACGGCCTAAAATCAGTATTGATAACGTTAAAGTCTCTGTCGCCCAATCGGCAATAAAATTCCGCAGCGTCGCCTCTGGCAATTGGAACGCAAACGCCACTTGGGAAATGTCCACAGACGGCACGAACTGGGTTGCCGCATCACAAACTCCGACCTCAGCCAACGATACAATCACAATTCAGAACGGCCACACCGTCACCGTCACAGCTAACGTCAACGCAGATCAATTAACCGTCGCTTCCGGCGGCACGGTCGCAGTCAACAACGGTGTCACGTTCACCATCGCCGACGGCACGGGCACAGACTTGGCTGATAGCGGCACGGTCGCCACCGCAGGCACAATCACCAACAACGGGCAGGCTCAGATTGACAGCACGCTGCAAATCAATGAGGGTGGTTTCCCCGGCGGCGGCACGGGCACGTATGCCTACAATTCATCAACCGGCGTCCTCGTCTTCAACAACTCCTCCGGCTCATACGGCGTCAACAATAACAACTACTGGCCCACGGCCAACGGCCCGCAGAACGTCACCGTACAGAACACGGGCGGCATCACGATGAACGTGGCGCGCACCGTCGGCGGTCTGTTCCAATATGCGGCGGGCGTGAGCGGCGCAGGCAACCTGACGCTCAATGGTACGTCGCAAGTTAACACGGGCGGCTCCGTGTCCGGCTCGCCCACTTACGGCAGTAACTCGCTCTTGAAGTACAACACGGGCGGCACATACGGACGCAACGGCGAGTGGCTGGCCACGACGAGCGGCGCGGGCTATCCTGCCAGCGTACAGGTAAGCAACAACACGACGCTCGATATAGCCAACGGCATCACATTCAACACTGCGCCCTCGCAGATCGCGCTCAACCTGACGATTGACTCCGGCTCAACCTTGACCATGAGCGCGATGACGCAACCGCTCAACGTCCTCAACGCCGTCACCAACAACGGCACGCTCACACTCTCGTCCGCCGGGGGCGGCGACCTACATTTGCAAGGCAGTTGGCTCGATAACGGGACATTCAACCCCAACGGGCGGGCCGTCTTCTTCGAGGGCGGCATCGTCCAGACGCTCGCGCGCGGCAGTGGCAGCGAGACTTTCAACTACCTCGTCATTAATAAAACTTCCAACAGCGTCCAGCTACAATCCAATACAAACGTCAATGCGACGAGCGGCAACGCGCTGCAACTGCTCGGCGGCTCAAGCCCGCTCGACCTCGGCTCCCTGACGCTCACCATGTCCGGCGCGGGCGGCAACCTGCTCGTCTCCGGCGGCCCGCGCACTGTCGTCTCTTCATTCGGCCCCGGCAACTTCAATTTCAACAACTCGGCGCAAGTCAACACCGCAGCCGGCGGCACGCTCTCTTTCAACTCCAACGCCAACCTCAATCTGTCGGCGGGCGTCAACTTCGTTGCTTTAACGACCATCAACGGCACGCTCAGCATCAAGTCGGGCGGTTTCGTCAACACCAATCCGCCAGCCTACGCGGCCGGCTCGACGCTCAAATACGACAACGGCGGCACGTATAACGCGGCGGCCGAGTTTCCCTCAAGTGGTGTCCAGAACGTCACGCTCGCCAGCACGACGCAACTCAACCTCGACGGCAACAAGACCATCGGCGGCATACTCACCGTCGGCAACAACATCATCAGCACCACCGACCTGAGCGGGCCGAGCTACCGCAACCTCAACGCAAGCGGCGTCGCGCTCGGTAACGGCACGATCAATCTCGCCACGCTCACCGCCGGTTCAGTGGCCGTCACCAACAGCGCCGCGAGCGGCGGCCAGATCAATATCTATGGCGATTGGGATGTGACCAGCTTTATAGATAACGGCAGCGTCGGCGGCGCAGTCACTTTCAACGGCCCCGGCACGAAGAACGTCCTCAAGGCGACGACCTTCAGAAACGTGGTCATGAATCAGGACGTGAACGCCATCGTGGACGTGACGGTCACAGACTCGCTCGCCCTCGGCACGCACGAATATATTTCGACCGGTACCAAGACGCTGACGCTCAACGCCACCACCACGCTCACGGGCAATGGCCTCGTCGGCGGTAATCTCAAGAAGAACTTTGTGGCTGGCTCACCCGCTAGCTTCACCTTCCCCGTCGGGACGGACGCCAGCGGCCTCGCGTCCGTTGACACTACAGGCGTCACTGGTACGGGCAGTCTCACCGTCAGAGTCAACGACGGCAAGCAGCCCAACATCGCAGGCGCAAATGCGCTCGCGCGCTACTGGACGCTCGCCGGCACCGGCATCACGACGAATCTTGCTTTCCACTATCTACCGGCCGACGTTGTCGGCGATGCCAGCAAGTATCAGGTCGTGAAGTTCGCGGGCGGCTCATTCACTGTCCCCACGGGGCAGGCTGTCAACGCGGGCACGTTCACCGCCACGGTGCCGAACGTCTCCACCTTCTCCGACTGGACATTGGCCGAGCCTGCCAGCGTCTTCGGGCAGTTCGATTTCGTCAGCGCGCCCTACACCACGCCGGAAGGCAATAGCGGCACACACGATGTCACCATCAATGTCAGCCGCACCGGCGGTTCAGCGGGCGCAGTCTCCGTCCACTACGCCACAAGCGACGGCACGGCGACGACCGCCGGTAACGATTACGTCGCAGCTTCCGGCGACCTAAACTGGGCCGACGGCGACACAGCCAACAAGCCTTTCACGGTCACGGTCAACGGCGACACAACCAACGAACCGGACGAGACCGTGAATCTCACGCTCTCCGCCCCGACCGGCGGCGCGGTCATCGGTTCGACCAACCCGACCACGCTGACCATCACGAACGACGACGTGCCGCAACCCAACACCGTCTATGTTGACGACGACTTTACCGGCCCCGTCGGCTCAGACCCGGACGGCCCCGGCCCTGCGACCGCCATCGGCTTCGATGCCTTCCCGACAATTCAAGGCGGCATTGACGGCGTCGCGGCTGGCGGCACGGTCAACGTCGCTGCCGGCAATTATAACGAGCAGCCTGTTGTCGGTAAGAGTCTGCATCTGGTCGGCGCTGGCGCAGCCTCGGTCAACGTCAACCCGACTGGCGCGCTCGCGCCGCGCTTTAGCAACTTCAAGATCGTCTTTGAAATTAACAACGGCGCGAACGTCGAAGTCTCCGGCGTCACCATCAAGGGGCCGCTCACGCTAGGCGGCTGCGCGAATGGTCTGTTGTCGCGCTTCTACGGCGTCTATGTGCGCGGCGGCGCAACGCTCAACCTGCACGACTCGTCTGTCTTGAACATCGTCGAGAACAATCCGCCGACGCCTACGAGATGCTCACGCGGCACCGCCGTTGATGTCGGCTCAAGTGTCTCGCCGCTCAACGAGACGGGCACGCTCACGGTCAATAACGTTGTGATTACGAACTTCCAAGCGCGCGCTGTCGTCGTGGATAACACCGGCTCGACCGGCACGATCACAAACAACACGCTGACCGGCTCGTCGTCGCCGTCTTTCTTCCAGTCCGTGATCCTCGTCTCTCTTGGCGCGAGCGCCAATATTAGTGGCAACCAGATCACCAACGCGCAGTGCAGCGATGCGGTCAACTGCGGCCCCGACACGTTCAATCAAGCCGCCGCCGTCGGCATCTCGCTCACCGCGCCCGCCAACGGCACGCAGGTGATGAACAACACGATCTCGAACAACGACTACGGCATTAACTACGTCGCTGAACCCGGCGCTACGTCCACCATTAGCGGCAACACGCTCAACGCCAATCGCTACTTCGGCATTAACAACAGCGAAGGCAACCTAAACATCACCAACAACACCTTCAGCGGCACATCGAATGTCGCCGTCGCCGCCGTCTCGGTCAACGATCCGGCTAACGGCACCCAATCAGATTCGACGGCGACGCTCACCGGCAACACCATCACCGGCGCAACCACGGCCCTCCAACTGCTCGACGATCCGAACAATCCGCCGGACGCTTTCTTCCCGCACTTGACCGCGCACTTCAATCGCATCGTCGCCACGACGACCGCGATTGATAATCCACAGAACAACACCTCCGACATGGAGAACAACTGGTGGGGCTGCAACGCCGGCCCCGGAGGCGTGGGCTGCGGCGCAAGTACAGGCACGGGCGCAGACTTCAATCCTTGGTTCGTCCTTGCCGCTTCCGCTACGCCTAATTCAATCGCGCCCGGCGGCACGTCAAACGTCGCCGCCGACATGACGCACAACTCCGATAACGTTGTGCCGTCATCAGCGCCGCCCGATATGCCGATCAGCTTCAGCGCCACGAACGGCACGATGAACCCGACGAGCGGGACGCTGACTGCGGGCGCAGCCAGTTCGACGTTCACTTCAACGAACGCCAGCAACGCCAACGCGACGGCGACGGTTGACAATCAGAACGCCAACGCGCCGATCACAATTAACGCACCGACGTTCACGATTGACGATGTGACACACATGGAAGGCGACAGCGGCACAACCGCCTACGTCTTCACCGTCACCAAGACGGGCGCGGGCGCAGCCAGTGTTGACTTCACGACCGTTGACGGCACGGCGACCACAGCCGACAACGATTATCAAACCAAATCCGGCACGCTCAGCTTTGCGGCGGCCGATACGACCATGCAGGTCACCGTGCAGGTCAACGGCGACACGACCTACGAGGGGAACGAGACCTTCACCGTCCACCTCTCAAACGCGAGCGGCGCGACCATCAGCGATCCAGATGGCACGGGCACGATCACGAACGACGACGCCCCGCCTACGACGCTCACGGTCAACACGACGGACAACGTGGACAACGGCTTCTGCTTGCCGAGCCACTGCTCTCTGCGCGAGGCGATCAATGCCGCGAACGCGAACAGCGACGCAAGCACGATCAACTTCGATATCCCGGCAAATGACGCCGGCTGCAATGCCACGTCGCACGTCTGCACGATCAGTCCGCCGGCCAATCTGCCGCAGATCACACAGCCGGTCACGATTGACGGTTACAGCCAACCGAATGCGACCGTCAATACTGATCCCAACGGCGACAACGCGAATCTACTCGTTGAGCTTAAAGGCGAGAACATCGCGACGAACGGCACGGGCCTAGACATCATCGGCGGCAGCAGTGTGGTGCGCGGCTTGGCGATTGATCGCTTCAATCTTGCCGGCATCCATCTGGCCACGGGCGGCAGTAATTCCGTCATGGGCAACTTTATTCTCGGCAACGGTATCGGCGTGCAGATCGAAAACTCTGCCAATAACGGGATCGGCTGCACGACGCCCGACGAACGCAACCTCATCTCGGCCAACACCGGCGATGGCGTTGAGATCATGGGCACAAGCGCGAACGGAAACTTGGTGCAGGGCAACTTGATCGGCACGGACGTGACCGGCACGCAGATTACCTTCAACAGCTTGCCGACGGGCAATGGCGGCGCAGGCATAGACATCTATGATGGGTCGAACAACATCGTCGGTAATTCCGCGTTGGCCGGCACGCCGGTCGCCACTGCGGGCAACGTCATCGCCGGCAACGGCGCGGACGGGATTGAGATCAGCAGCGGCACGAGCGGCGGCGTTGGCAGCAACGGTGTCGGTGGCAACTTCATCGGCACAGACCGCACAGGCACGCTCGACCTAGCCAACTCCGGCGACGGCATACACCTCGGCGGCGACACACAGAACAACTATATCGGCGGGACGAGTAGCAATCTCGCCAACATCATCGCCCATAATGCCGGTGTCGGCGTGAGCGTCAACAGTGCCGCCATGCTTGGGCATGTAAAGAAGAATCAGCAACCGGCTCAGGCTGGCGATCCTGTCAACAACACCATTCGCGGCAACTCGATCCACGACAACGGCGGATTGGGGATCGATCTCGGCAGCGTCGGCGTCACGCCGAACGATGATCAAGATACAGACACCGGCGCGAACCAACTGCAAAACTTCCCGGTCATCACGTCGGCGACCGCCACGAGCACAAACACGATCACCGGCACGCTTAACTCGACGCCGGGCCAAGCGTTCACGATTGATTTCTATGCCAACGCTTCATGCGACACGTCGGGCAACGGCGAAGGGCAGACTTACCTCGGCTCTTTGACGACCGATCCGACCGACGGCAACGGCGACGTGAGCTTTACCTTCAACCCGACCACGCTCGACTCCGGCGATGTCATCACCGCGACGGCGACCGACGCGAGCGGCAACACCAGCGAGTTCTCGCAGTGCTTCTCGACGACAGCCGGTACGGCCGGCCAGATCGAGTTTACGATGACGAACTACACGGTCACAGAAGGGCCGGGCAGCGTCATGGCGCAGATCACCGTCAACCGCGTCGGCGGTAGCGACGGCATGATCACTGCGACCTTCGACACGAGCGACGGCACGGCGCAAGCGGGCGAAGACTATACGGCCGTCAACGGCTACACAGTTACCTACAACGACGGGCAGACGGGGCAGCAGACGATTGACATTCCCATCCTCGACAATAACCTCTATGAAGAGGACGAGACGGTCAATCTCAGCCTGAGCACGACGACGGTGAATCATCGTCGGCCCACCAGCGCGCCGACCATCAATCCGTTAGCGGCTGTATTGACCATCACAGATGATGAGTCGAAGCCGACGATCAGCATCAACGATGCGTTCGTCGCCGAGCCAATCAGTGGCACGTCGCAGGCTGCGTTCACCATCACGCTGTCGAACCCGGCCGAAGCGCCCGTCACCTTTAACCTAGAGACGGCCGATAACACGGCGACAGCGCCCGCCGACTATATCGCCATCGCGAATACGCCGTTAACTTTCAATTCGGGCGACACGAGCATCCAAGTCAACGTCTTCGTCAACGCCGACAACGTGCAGGAAGTCCCGCCCGAAACCTTCTTCGTCAACCTGAGCAATCCGTCAAGCAATGCGACGATTGCTGATGCTCAAGGCGTCGGCACGATCACCGATCCGGTCAATGCGGGCGACATGATCATTAGCGAGTTCCGCTTCCGCGGCCCAGACCCGGACGGCGCAGGCCCGCTCGATGGCCCGCTCGACGAGTACATCGAGTTGTACAACACGACGGATGCGCCTTTGACAGTGGCGGTTAGCGACGGCACGGCCGGTTGGCGGCTCATGGCGCTCGACTCGTCCGGCGTCGGCATAACGCCGCTCGTGATCATCCCGAACGGCACAGTCATTCCGGTGGGCGGTCACTACTTGGTCGTCAACAACAACGGCGGCAATCCGGGCGGCTACAGTCTGCCCGGCTATGCTGCCGCCGACGACAACTATGCAACCGACATCGCCGACAACGCGGGCGTCGCGCTCTTCAAGACGAGTGCCTTAAATCAACTGACGCTGGTGAACAGGCTCGACGCGGCCGGCTTTGCAGGCTTCAGCGGCCCGGTCGCTGATCTGTTCCGCGAGGGCGCGGGGCTGACTTCGCCGGGCACTGTGGACGGTGAGTATGCGTTTGTTCGTAATCTGCGTACAGGTCTGCCGCAAGATACGAACGACAACGCGCAAGACTTCCTCTTCGTCTCGACCAATGGCGGCATGTACGGCACTGTGCAGTCGCAATTGGGCGCGCCGGGGCCGGAAAACTGCGGCTGCAACGTGAACAACTCGTTCACCAATGGCGTTAGCCCCACACAGCGCAACGCACAGATCAAGGCGAGCCTCATTGATCGCTTCCAGAACTCTGCGCTGCCGCCCAATCGTGTGCGCCTGACGCGCGCACAATGCGACGACGTTTCAAACGCGGACGGGGCTTGCAACGATCAGACCTCGAAGTTCGGCACGCTTGAGTTGCGCCGCCACTTCGTCAACAACACACAGGAGACCATCACACGCTTGCGCTTCCGCGTCGTAGATGTGACCACACTCAACACGCCGAGCACGGGCCAAGCCGACATACGCTGGCTTAACTCTGGCGACACACAGGTCACGCTCAGCGACAACACGACGATGGTGACCTTGCGCGGCACGGTGGTGAACACGCCGCCGAGTCAGCCGAATGCGGGCGGCTTAAATTCGAGCGGCGAGGTCACGCTGCCCAGCCCGCTCGGACAGGGCATGGCGATTGATGTGCGCTTCCTGCTTGGCGTCGAAGCTGGCGGCACCTTCCGCTTCTTCGTCAACGTCGAAGCCGTGACGCAGAACCCCATGGTCATGAAGCCTAATGCAACGCGCAAGAAGCTGTAGCGCGCACGAACAAAGAAGATAACAATCCAACGCGCGCGCGTCGCCATTCGTGCTTTGCCGACCGGCGCGCAGCCGCTAAAAAGAGAGGGCGCATGACAATCAACATGCGCCCTCTCTTCTTTGTTGTTAACCGCGCGAGCGTCCATATCGCTGCGCACGTTGTTTGTCTGTCAGTTTCGCACTAGGCGCGCTTGATGTTGCGTGCGGCTTGTGCGCGGGGTGTCTGCTCGTTGTTGCTCGTCGGTTGTTTGTTATCGCTTGCTTGTGCCGCCTTTGTGCGCTCGATGCGCGCGGTGATGCGCCGGTCTAGGTCAGCGATCTGTTCAGGCGTCAAGCGGTGTATGTTCGGCTGATTGTGATAGACCTTCGCGCCGGTCACGATGTCTGCGACCTTAAAGCCGTGCTGCTCCGCTTTCGCGATCAGCTCTTGAATCGTCAACGGCGGCGGCACAAGCGAGAGTGGCGTTGGCTTCTCTTCGAGCGTCTCCGGCACAGCCGACGGGCGCGGCGCTGCCAACGGCAACTCGTCGCCGGTGGCGCGCGTCATGTGTTCGAGGAAATCTTTGAACGTGATTTCGCCCGTCAACTCGAAGCCGACCTCGAACGCTTCGCTGTTCGACTTGACCACTTGAAAGACGCGCACGATCTCGCCCGCGCGCTCCTGCAAAGAGACCTCGACCATGATGTCCACGAAATACTCAAGCCCGCTCGCCGTCATCGGCAACACGCGCCCGACCTCGTTATCCTCTTTCGCCTCTTTGCCCTTCGCCGGAATCTGATCCACGATCACGACCGACTTGCCGCTCTCGATGCACAAGCGCCGCAGGACGCCCTGCAAGATCATTTGATCGGCGGCGAGTTCTTCCGCCGAAGGTTGCGCGAGCGGGTCGCCCGTGCGCTCGCGCACCGCCGTAAGCATCTCCGAGTGCTTGGCGCTGAAATAACCGGCCCACGAATCCAAAGCGTAGCAGCCGTAGTTCTGCTCGCGCCCTTCACCCGACAAAGCCCAGTCAATAAACTCCGGCACTTCGTCCGGGTGCTCGATCTCAAGGCCGTCGAAGATCGTGCTGTTGCCTTTCAACAGGCGCGACTTGCGCTCCACGTCGAAGATGCAAAGCCGACCGATGCCGGCCTCCGCCATCGAACGCACGAAATAACTCTTGCCCACGCCCGCGCCGCCACGCACCGCCAGCACCAGACGCTGCTGGCGCGGCCTGCGGCTCAGCGGATTCACTCTCGGTCTCGTCGCATTTGTGCTCATCGCTCTCTCCTTCTCATTCTCCTCTGAGTTTCGCGCCCCGTCCGGTGCGCCTCTATTTGCACCCACACCATCCGGTGTTTGGTCTGTCGGGCCGGCACTATAACATGTTTCATGCAAGAATGGAATACTGTTTCAAGGGTGCAACAGAAGATTTTTCCAGTTGGATTGGCCGGCCCGTTTGCAGTAAATTGACGAACAATGGCCACAAAAGAGCAAGCGCAAGCGCCGGACACAGACGCGCAACAGGCGGCCTTTGAACACGCGACCGCAGAGCAGCCGAGCCATTACGACCCTGACGGGCGACACCGCGAAGCGGACGCGAACGACGAATCTCAAACCTCGCAGAGCGTTTCAGGTGCGCAGCCGCCTGTAGCGTTGACGGGCTTGCGTATGACTGGAGTGGACAAGATCGCGGGCGGCGTGCCCGCGATTATCTCGACGATGAAGTACGCCTTCGGCGAGATGGGCGCATTACGCAGTCTGCGCACGCTTGCGCGCGTCAATCAGCCGGACGGCTTCGACTGTCCCGGCTGCGCTTGGCCTGAGCCGGACGCCGAACGCGCGCACATAGAGTTCTGCGAGAACGGCGCAAAGCACGTCGCCGATGAAGCGACGACGAAGCGCGTCACGCCGGAGTTCTTTCGCTTGTGGAGCGTGACGAAGCTAACTGAACAGACAGACCTCTGGCTCAATCAACAGGGCAGACTCACGCACCCGTCGCTGCGTCGAAAGGGAAGCGACAACTACGAACCTGTCAGTTGGGACGAGGCATTCAAGTTGATCGCTGACGAGCTAAACGCGCTCGCGTTGCCAGACGAAGCGATCTTCTACACCTCGGGCCGGACGAGCAACGAGGCGGCGTTTCTCTATCAACTCTTCGTCCGGCAGTTCGGCACGAACAATCTGCCCGACTGCTCGAACATGTGCCACGAATCATCGGGCACAGCCTTGACCGAAACCATCGGCGTCGGCAAAGGCACGGTCACACTCGCAGACTTCGCACAGGCTGACGCGATCTTCATCATCGGTCAGAATCCCGGCACGAATCATCCGCGCATGCTCTCGACGCTCGAACAGGCGAAGCAGCGCGGCGCGAAGATCGTCCACATCAACCCGTTGCCAGAGACGGGGTTGCACGCCTTCAAACATCCGCAAGATGTCTTGCACCTGCTCGGCTCAGGTACGCGGCTCGCCGATCTATTCCTGCAAGTTCGGGTCAACGGCGATGTCGCGCTCTTGCAGGGCATCTGCAAAGAGGTGTTGGCCGCAGAAGCCGCGCGACCGGGCACGGTGCTCGATCAAGAGTTCATCAAAGCGCACACGGTCGGCTTTGATGAATACGTCGCGGCGCTTGAGTCTGTCGATTGGGTTGAGATTGTCGAAGCGTGCGGCGTGGCGCGCGCGGAGTTGAAAGCGGCGGCGGATATTTATGTCAAGGCGGAGCGCGTCATCGTCTGCTGGGCGATGGGGCTGACGCAACACAAGAACGCGGTCGCAAACATACAAGAGATCGTCAACCTACTGTTGCTGCGCGGGAACATCGGCCGCGCGGGCGCGGGCGTGTGCCCCGTGCGCGGGCACTCGAACGTGCAGGGCGACCGCACCATGGGCATCTGGGAGCGACCGACCGCAGCGTTTCTCGACAGCCTCGCACGCGAGTTCAATTTCATGCCGCCACGTGCGCACGGCTACGACACGGTCAACGCGATCAAGGCGATGCACGAGGGCAAGGCGCAAGTCTTCTTCGCACTCGGCGGCAACTTTCTATCGGCGACGCCGGATACGGAATACACGGCCGCAGCGCTGCGTCGTTGTCGTCTGACCGCACACGTCTCAACGAAACTCAATCGCGCGCATTTGATCACGGGCGAGCAGGCTTTGATCCTGCCGTGCTTGGGGCGCACCGAAGCGGACGTGCAAGCGACGGGCGAGCAGTTCGTCAGTTGCGAGAATTCGATGGGTGTCGTGCAGGCTTCGCGCGGCCGACTCGCGCCAGCGTCCGAACATCTGTTGAGCGAGCCGCTGATCGTCGCGCGGTTAGCGACCGCAACGCTCGGCGCACGAAGCAGCGTTGATTGGTTGTCGCTCGGCGCCGATTACGACCGCATACGCGCTGCTATCGAACGTGTCGTGCCCGGCTTTCAGGATTACAACCGGCGTGTACGCGCGCCGGGCGGCTTCTATCTGCCGAACGCGGCGCGCGAGCGGGTGTTCAAAACGGCTTCGGGCAAGGCGCAATTCACAATCCATCAGTTGCCGCGTCACGAACTCGCGCCCGGACAGTTTCTAATGCTCACGATGCGCAGCCACGATCAATTCAACACGACGATCTACGGTCTCGATGATCGCTATCGCGGCGTTTTCAATGAACGGCGCGTCGTCCTGCTCAACCCGGAAGATATGAAAGAGGCAGGACTGAAAGCACAGCAGGTTGTTGATCTCGTAAGCCACTTCGACGGCGAAGAACGTATCGCACGACGCTTTGTCGTCGTGCCTTATTCGATCCCACGTCGTTCTGCCGCCACCTACTTCCCGGAAGCCAACGCACTCGTTCCAATAAATCACGTGGCCGAACGGAGCAACACGCCCGCCTCAAAGTCTGTCATCATCAGTATCCGGCCGGTTTGAGTTGTTATTGCCAGACGCGCCAGAGCATGATGCCGGCGATGATGAAGCCGATGAGAATGACGACGCGGCGGATGATGGTGCGACCCAGTCGGCGGGCTGCGCTCGCGCCGTAGTAACCACCGGCAATCGCACCCACAGCCATCAACAACGCCACAGGCCATCTGACCAGACCCGCCCAAGCGAAACCGATCACGGCGACGCTGTTGAGACACATCCCCAGATAGTTCTTCAAGCCGTTGGCGCGGTGTATGTCTGTGATGCCGAGCAGACCCATGGCGGCGAGCATTAGTATGCCGTTACCTGCGCCGAAGTAACCGCCGTAGATCGCGGAGCAGAACTGAAAGATGATCGCGCCCGTCCACCAACTGCGCCGGCCCTGTGCGGGTGACGTTTGCAGGCGCAGCATGCGCGTGATCGGTTCTTGCACCATGAAGAGGATTGTGGCGAACAGTATGAGGAACGGCACGAGACGCGCAAACGTGGGTGCGGGCGTGGCGATCAATAACCACGCGCCGAGCGCGCCGCCCGCCACGCTCGTCAAGCCGAGCCGCAACAACAAAGGTTTGTTCTCTTCCATCTCGCGGCGAAAGCCGTAGAGACCGCCGAGCAGTCCGGGCCAGAGCGCGACAGTGCTGGTCGCATTGGCCATTTTCGCGTCGAGACCGGCGGCGATGAGTGCGGGGAAGGTCAAGAGCGTGCCGCCGCCCGCGATGGAATTGATCATGCCGGCCGCAAAAGCGGAGGCGAACAAGATCAGACCGCGTAGGAAGAGTTGCTGCATGTGTGGCTTGAAGAAATAAGGGTGTGCGCAACGAAAGTCAACTGTGATGTCAGACAGATGTGAAATTCATATCTGAGATGCGAGAGCGTTTCTTTGCTGGCATGCGCGTGCCAACTGCACTAAGATGTGGGCCATCAACGCTCCAACATTTTCAATTTGATCAGCGAGACGAACGATGAAAGCGATTCGTGTGCATGAGTTCGGCGGGCCTGAGGTGTTGCGCCTCGAAGAAGTTGAAGCACCGAAACCGGGTGCGCATCAAGTTGTGGTGCGCGTGGTGGCGGTCGGCGTGAATCCGGTGGAGGCATACATGCGTGCGGGCATGTACCCGCGCAAACCTGAGTTGCCTTACACGCCGGGCGCGGACGGCGCTGGGCTAGTCGAAGCGTGCGGCGCAGACGTGAAGCGCGTGCGCGCGGGCGACCGTGTCTATCTCGCCGGCTCGCTCACGGGTACATACGCCGAACGCGCCTTGTGCCAAGAGATGCAGGTACACCCATTGCCGGACGCGATCAGTTTTCAACAAGGCGCGGCGTTGGGCGTGCCTTACGCGACGGCTTATCGTGCGCTCTTTGATCGCGCGCAAGCTCGACCGAGCGAGACGGTGTTAATTCACGGCGCGAGCGGCGGTGTGGGCACGGCGGCGGTGCAGTTGGCGCGTGCGGCCGGGATGACTGTCGTCGGCACGGGCGGGACGGAGGAAGGGCGCAAGCTCGTCGCAGAACAGGGCGCGCAGCATGTGCTCGACCATCGCAGCGCGGATTACTTGGAGCAGTTGCTGACGCTCACGGAAGGGCGCGGCGTTGATGTCATCATAGAGATGCTGGCGAACGTGAACTTGAACAGAGACCTCGGCGTGTTGGCTGTGCACGGGCGTGTTGTGGTCGTGGGCAGTCGCGGCACGGTCGAGATCGATCCACGCTTGACAATGGGGCGCGATGCAGACATTCGCGGCATGACCCTCTTCAACGCGACCGAAGCTGACCTGCGCCGCATCCACGCCGCGCTCGTCGCCGGACTTGAGAACAACACGCTGCGCCCCGTCGTCGGGCGCGAACTGCCGCTCGCCGAGGCGGCCGCCGCGCACGAAGCCGTCATGCAATCCGGCGCATATGGCAAGATAGTTTTGTTGACCGACAAGGAGTGAAGGGAAGGGACGCGATGGCGATTGCGACGATCAATCCGGCGACGGGCGAGACGCTGAAAGAGTTTGCGCCGCTCGCGGAAGCGGAACTCGATGCGCGGCTGCAACGCGCGGCTGAAAGTTTCCGTGCGTACCGGCGCACGAGCTTTGCCGAGCGCGCCGGTTGGCTGCTGCTTGCGGCGGGGATACTTGAAGATGAACAGGACAACTTCGCGCATCTGATGACCATTGAGATGGGGAAGCCGATCAAGTCGGCGGGCGAAGAGGCGGCGAAGTGCGCTTGGGTCTGTCGCTATTACGCGGAGACGGGCGCGCAACATCTCGCCGATGAGCCAGTCGCAACGAACGCGCCGCGCAGCTTCGTCCGCTATCAACCGCTCGGCCCTGTGCTCGCCGTCATGCCTTGGAATTTTCCTTTCTGGCAAGTCTTTCGCTTCGCCGCGCCCGCGCTGATGGCCGGCAACGTTGGCTTACTCAAACACGCCTCGAACGTGCCGCAGTGCGCGTTGGCGATTGAAGACCTCTTTCGGCGCGCGGGTTTTCCTGAAGGCGCGTTTCAGACTTTACTGATCAAGTCGGACGCAGTCGCGCGCGTGCTCGAAGACGAACGAGTCGCGGCCGTCACGCTCACGGGCAGCGAGCCTGCGGGCCGTGACGTGGCCGCTCGCGCCGGCCGCAAGCTCAAAAAGAGCGTGCTCGAACTTGGCGGCAGCGATCCCTTCATCGTCATGCCGAGCGCAGACCTTGAAGCGGCCGTCTCAACGGCCGTCAAAGCGCGCACCATCAACAATGGGCAATCGTGCATCGCGGCGAAGCGGTTCATCGTCGCCGCCGCGATCTACGAAGAGTTCACGCGCCGCTTTGTCGCGGGCATGCAGGCGCTCAAAGTTGGCGACCCGCTCAACGAGTCAACAGACGTGGGGCCGCTCGCCACGCCGCAAATCCTCGCAGACTTGGATGAACAAGTGCAGCAGTCTATCGCGGCCGGCGCACGTCTCCTTACGGGCGGCGCGCGGCTTGAGCGGCGCGGTAACTATTATGCGCCAACTGTCCTTGCAGCCATTCCAAAGGATGCGCCCGCTTACCGCGAAGAGTTGTTCGGGCCCGTCGCACTGCTCTTTCGCGTCGAGCATCTGGACGAAGCGATTCGACTGGCCAACGACACAAACTTCGGTCTCGGCGCGAGCGCGTGGACGAACGACGAGCATGAGCGCACACGCTTCGCTGATGAACTCGAAGCCGGCTCGGTCTTCATCAACGGCATGGTCGCCTCCGATCCGCGTCTGCCCTTCGGCGGCGTCAAACACTCCGGTTACGGGCGCGAGCTAAGCGCCTTCGGCATACGCGAGTTCGTCAACATCAAGACCGTCTGGATCAAAGACGCAGGCGGCGGACGCCAGGCTGAGACGGAATGAAGAGCAGTGGACAGTGGTCGGTGGTCAGTGATCAGTTAAAGAAAAGGTTTTTACTGATCACTGACCACCGACCACTGTCCACTGTTTTCCCATTGACTTAATCGCACCTTTTTTGTTTATCTAGTAATAGGTCAAGCCACGCGTTTGACCGCATAAACTCTGGCTCGCCTTGCCTCGCAACGCACACTTGCCGGAAAAGAGGAAGATAGATCATGGCCCAAGTTCTGCACACGCTTGAGGAGCGGCTCGCCAGTCTGTTCGGTGGGCAACTGAGAGCGAGGCGTTATCAAGTTGTCTGTGAAGCACGTCTGCCGGTCGGCGTCTCGATGCCGAATGAGCGCATTGACCCGGAGGCGGAACACTATCCGCAGCCGATCCTTGGGCGCACACGCGACGTGAGCGAGTCTGGTTTGTCGCTCGTGCTCCCTTGGCTGAGTCTGGGCAACGAGCGCATTGACGTGCCCGGTTATCCGTTGCGCATCGTCCTGTGTCTGCCGGGCGGCATCATCGTCGTACACGCTGAGACTGTCCGCTCAGAATCGTTGGTTGACGAAACAGGACGCGCTTGTTATCTCGTCGGCGCGCGCATCACGCGCATGAGCGAACACGACGAACGGCGTTACGAACAATTCTTAAGCGCGCTCACAGACAAACGCAGCGCATGACGACCTGAAAGCTCATCGTCATACGCCTAGCTTGAGCAAAGCCGGACGGGGCGCGGCCCCGTCCGGCTTTATTTTTTCTGCCCAACCCATCTTGACACCTCGCTTGATTTGCCCTAGCTTCCCATCACACCTGCGCTTCAGTATCGGCCGGCGCGCGTCGAGTCTGTTGCGTCTCTCATCTCGTGCGCGGCCGTCGCCCGACCGAGTCACGCCGTTATGCTAAAGCCAACGCTTGTCTGTTGTCCGTAATTAACCACCATGAACAAATATATGAAGCATCCCCCACTGCCGAAACAGAGCAAACGTAAAAGTTTTCCTATCGCGCGCCTTGCCATCCCGTTCACGCTCTGCTGTCTGCTGCTTTTCGCGCTGGCTTGGAACCAGTCAGCGCAGACGCAGCCGCCGAAGATCGGGCAAGGCGAACGCGGTCTCAAGCTCGGCGCGACGCCTGCGCCGACACCTGAGGGCAGCGAGCCGGCCGCCGCGTCGGGCAAGGAAGCGCGCCCCGAACTCGTCATGCAGACAGGTCACGCCTTGCGCGTGGACGGCCTCGCCTTCAGCCCCGACGGACATCTGTTCGCATCGAGCAGCAAGGACGCAACCGTCCGCTTGTGGGAGACGGCGACCGGGCGCGAATTGCGCAAACTCGTCGGGCACACGGCTTGGATCAAGGCCGTCGCTTTCAGCGCGGACGGTAACATGCTCGCGTCGGCTTCGATTGACGGCACGATCAAAGTTTGGGATGTCGCAACGGGGCGCGAGTTGAAGAGTCTCACGGGCGGCGCTGTCGTCAATGCCGTCGCCTTCAGTCCCGACGCGCATCTGCTCGCCGCAGCCAACGCAGACGGCGCGGTGTTGCTCTACGACACAACGAGCGGGCAAGCGGCAAAGACGCTGACGGGCCACACGGGCACTGTGCTCTGTCTCGCTTTCAGCCCCGACGGTAAGCTGCTTGCTTCGGGCGGGCGCGACACGAGCGTCAGGCTTTGGGACGTGACAACGGGCCAACTTGTGCGTGCCCTCACAGGGCATACGGATCGCGTGCGCGCGCTCGCTTTCAGCCACGACGGCAAGCGGCTCGCGTCGGGCGGCAACGATAAGTCGATCAAGCTTTGGGATGTAAGCAAAGGCAAAGAGTTGCGCGCCCTCACGGGGCATGCGAGCAGCATACTCGCCGTCGCGTTCAACGCGGACGGGCGCACGCTGCTCTCGGCGAGTGAAGATCATCGCACGGTGAAAGTTTGGGATGCGGAGTCGGGCCGCGAGACGCAGGCGATCACGGAAGCCGACAGCATCGAGACGCAGATCGCCGCCGCGTTCAGCGCGGACGCGCGTACCATCGCATCAAGCAGCGGCGACAAGAACGTGCTCTTGCGCGACATCGGCCGCACGGGCGCGATAAGTGCGCGTGTGTTGGCGACGCACTCAAGCGGCGTCTATGCGACGGCGTTCAGCGACGATAAGAAGTGGTTCGCCTCAGGCAGCAAGGACAACACAATCAGACTTTGGGAGACGGCGACCGGGCGCGAAGTGCAGAGCACCGAAGCGCAGATCGGTTTTATCACCACGCTCGCCTTCAGTCCTGATTCAAAAGTGCTCGCGGCCGGGGGCTTGAGCGGCGCGATCAAACTCTATGATGTCTTCACGGGGCGCGAACTGCGCCGGCTCGACGGCCACACCGAGAGCGTCAACGCACTCGCCTTCAATCCGCTCGGCCAACTCGCTTCCGCGAGCAACGATCATACGATCAAGCTGTGGGACGTGGACACGGGCAAAGAGGTGCGCACCTTTGCGGGCCACACCGCCGAAGTGCAATCGGTCGCTTTCTCTCCAGATGGTCGCTGGCTCGCCTCTGCGAGCGCAGATAAGACGATCAAAGTTTGGGATGCGACGACGGGCAGCGAAGCGCGCACACTCACAGGGCATAACGGCATAGTCTTCGCGGTCGCCTTCAGTCCTGATGGACAGGTGCTTGCGTCTGCGAGCGCAGACAAGTCGGTCAAGTTTTGGGATGCGGCGAGCGGGCGCGAGTTGCAAACGTTTGCGGGCGCGGACGGTTTCTCATCCGTTGCTTTCAGTCCCGATGGCAAGCGCTTCGTCGCAGGCGATCTGCGCGGCCGGCTCGGCTTCTGGGATTTGACCAACGCGACGAACGCGCAAACTCTGAGCGGCCACACGGACGCGGTCAACGGTCTTGCCTTCAGCCCGAACGGAGAATGGCTCACGTCCGCGAGCGAAGACGGTAGCACGCGCCTCTGGTCTGCGACGACGGGTGAACTAATCGCTACGCTCATCTCGTTCAACGAGAGCAACAACTGGCTCGTCGTCTCGCCCGACGGGCTATTCGACGGCGCGCCCGAAGCTTGGAATCAAATCCTCTGGCGCTTCGAGCGCCAGACGTTCAACGTCCGCCCCGTCGAAGCCTACTTCAATGAGTTCTACTATCCGGGTCTCTTGGCAGACATCTTCGCGGACAAGCGCCCGCGTGCGCCACAGGAGATCACTTTGCGTGACAGGCGACAACCGCAAGTCTCTCTGGAACTCGCAAGCGGTAGAGATTTAAGCGGCAACGTCACGACGCGCGAGGTCAACTTGCGGATCGAAGTCGCGGAAGCACCGCCCGATCAGAAACACACGGAAGGGAGCGGCGCGCAAGACCTGCGCCTGTTCCGCAACGGCTCGCTCGTGAAGCTGTGGCGCGGCGACGTGGTTAAAGATAAAAGCGGCCGGAGCGTCATCGAGACGACCGTGCCCGTTGTCGCGGGCGAGAACGAGTTGATGGCTTACGCATTCAATCACGACAACGTGAAGAGCGCGAACGCCGAATTGATCTTGACTGGCGCCGCGAGTTTGAAGCGACAGGGCACGGCCTACATTGTGACCTTCGGCATCAACCAGTACGCCAACCCGCGCTTCAATCTGCGCTACGCCGTCGCCGACGCAAACACGTTCGGCGAAGAGGTACGCCGCGCACAAGCGCGCATTGACTCTTTCGCCGACATCGAAGTCGTCGGCCTCACAAACAAAGATTCGACCAAAGCCAACATGCTGCTCGCGATCAAGCGGCTCGCTGGCGACCAGTCGCCCTTGCCGGCAGACGCGCCCGCCACGCTCGCCAAACTCAAACCCGCGCAGCCCGAAGATACGGTCATCTTCTTCTACGCCGGTCACGGTTTGGCCGTGCCGCCGCGTTTCTACTTGATCGTCCACGACCTCGGCTACAACGGCGAGCGCACGTCAATTGATCAAGAGAGCTTGAATCGCATGCTGGAGCATTGTCTCTCAGATCGTGAACTCGAAGCGGCGCTCGACGGGATTGACGCAGCGCAGGTCGTGTTGGTGGTTGATGCCTGCAACTCCGGGCAGGCACTCGAATCAGAAGACAAGCGGCTGGGGCCGATGAACTCTAAGGGCCTCGCGCAACTTGCTTACGAGAAGGGCATGTTCATCCTGACCGCCGCGCAAGGCTATCAAGCGGCGCAGGAGGTGGCGCAACTCGGTCACGGGCTTTTGACTTACGCGCTCGTCGTGCAGGGCCTCAGTCAAGGCGCGGCAGACGATAGCCCGCACGATGGCCAAGTGGTCATGGGCGAGTGGCTCGACTACGCGACGGCGCGCGTGCCGCAGATGCAGCTTGAGAAGATGCGTGCCGCGCGCGGCTTGGGCAGCGAACTCGCAGTAGTGGACGGCGAACAGAAGATCGCCGATCCGAACAATCGCAGCCTGCAACGCCCGCGCGTCTTCTATCGCCGCGAGTTGGCCGCGCGCCCACTCGTCGTCACTAAAATCAGCGGGGCACAAGCGCAGTCGAGAAATTAACCAACGGCTCGTAAAGCAATAGAAGTTTAACCACGAAAAGACATGAAGCGGCACGAAATGAGGATCAGCTTTCTGATCTTCTTCGTGTTGCTTCATGTCTTTTCGTGGTTATTTCTTTTCAGAACGACAACTTCAAAGAGAACTGGATGCGACGCGCGGACGTGACAGTGTTGGTCGCTGTGCCGAAGCCGGGCGCTTCAAGCAGACGGACGGGGATGCCGTAGTTGGCGCGGTTGATGAAGTTGAAGACCTCCATGCGGAAGTTCAGGCCCGTCTGCTCGCCCAGTTTGAAGGTTCGGCTGAGCGCCGCGTTCAGATCGAGCACGTTGCCGGCGCGGAAACTGTTGCGCCCGACTTGACCATTCTGTCCGATGGGCGCGAGCAACGTCTGCGGATCAACTGTCAGCCGCAGAGGCTGACTGCGATTGCTCGTGACCACGATGCCGTTCGTCGTGTTCAAGCGATCAGTCAGATTGCCGTCGAGGTTCACGTCGAAGATCGAGTTGACCGTGAAGGGCTGACCCGTCTGGAAACTGCCGAGACTCGCCAACTGCCAACCGCCCAAGATCGAATGCACAAGTTCACCGCGCCGGCCCAGCGACGGCAGATCGAGTATGAAGTTGTAAGCGAAGCGGTGGCGCACGTCGAAATTAGCTGGCCCGCGCTCGGCTGCCAAGTTGAAGCTGTCTTGCGGCAAGGCCGCCGCGCCCGCGAGATCGAACACGTCCGATACATCGTCGGTCGCTTTCGAGTAGGTGTAAGCGGCTTGCAAATGCAGACGCCTGCGCAGCCGACTGTGCAGTTGGAGTTGCAATGCGTTGTATCTTGAGTTGGCCGAAGTCTCAAACTGATAGATCGTGCCGACGTTGGGCGCGGGCCGGCCGCCGATGAGGTTCTGACCCGTCGGCGAGATGCGCGAGCCAGGCGGCAGCGTCAAGCCGAAGAACTGCGGTGCGGCGGCGATGACCGTGCCACCGATGGGCGGCAAGAAGCTGAAAGTGATCGGTACGTTGTAAGCGTTCGGGCCGAGGTTCGGCGTGGTGAAGCGCAGGAGCTTATGCCCGCGCGTGCCGACGTAAGCGACGGTCAGCGCGAGGTTGCGATTCAACTGCTGATCGAAGCTAAAGCTGAACTGTTCCGCTTCCGGCATGTCGAGGCGTTGCGTGGGCAGCGTCGCGCCGAAGCCGCTGATCGGCGGAATGATGTTTGTGCCGCGCACGGTCGAGTTGATAATGCGCACAAGCTGCGCGAATGAGAGCGATTGATTGACCGTGTTGAGCGTGCCCGGCTGCACCAACTGTACCAAGCCCGGTATCTGGCTAAGCAGGTTCGGTATCGGATTGCTCGGATTGATGAACTCGTAGGGGCAGCGCGTGAAGAACTGTTGCGGGCAGGCATCGCCGACGAGGTTGTTGAAGCCGCCGGCAAAGTTGACCGTCAAGAAACTTGGATAGACGTTGCGCGATTGGCTGACGACGGCGCCGAGTATCTGATCGTAATACATGCCGAAGCCGGCGCGTATGACGGTGGTGCGGCGGTCGCGGCCGAACAGATTGGGCGACCACGCGAGACTGACGCGCGGCGCGAAGTTGTTGCGGTCGGGCGCGAAGATACTCGTGCGTCCGCCGATGAAGCGTTGCAGACCGGGCACGAAGCTGAGCAAGGGATCATTAAACGTGCTCTCGATCTTGCGATTCACTTCGCGCACCGGCGTGTTGTATTCGTAGCGCAAGCCGTATGAGAGCGTGAGTGTCGGGCGCAGACGAAATGTGTCTTGCGCATAGAAGTCGAGTTGATCGAAGCGCAGGTTAATACTCTGCTCGCCGTGCAAGGCGAGCGTCTGGAAGAAGCCGCTCGGCGCGGAGGCAGCAGCGAAAGTTTCAGGGCGGAAGAAGCGGCCGGTGAAAGTGAGCGGTGCATTCGGATTGGCGGGGTTGATGTCGAGTTCGGGCGCGCCGGAGAAGGTGACGAGCGGGCGCGCGATGCGCGGGAGTTCGCTATTGAGTTCGCTGCGGCGCGTGTCTGCGCCGAAGACGAAGGCGTGCCGGCCCGCGCGCATCGTCAACTCATCAGCGACTTGATAAGTGTTGTTGACGCGGCGCTGCGGGAAGTTAAAGACATCAACGCCGACCGGGCTGAAGCCCGCGATGCTGACTTGCCCGACGGAGCCGAGGCGCGGCGTCTGACCGAGCGGGCCGAGCATGGAAGCGTTCTGCACGGTCACACCGGGCGGGGCGAAGTAGATGATGGGGCCTGTGTTCGGTTGAATCGTCGGGCCGCTGAAATTGGGCAGCGTGAAGTTTTCGAGGAGCGGTGCGTTCAAGAGAAACGGTGCGCCGGGCACGAGCGTGTTTGGAAGTTCAAAATTTGGATCGCGCACCTCTTGAAAGTTGAGCCGCGTGCGCCCGTAAGACAGACGCACTTGATTAAAGATGGGACGCGTCGAGTTCGCGCCCGACAGTTCGGTGTCGAGGAAGAAAGAATTGTTCTGTGTGCGTATGCGCGGCTCAAGACTGGAGAAGAGCGCGCCGCCGGTGACGGGAATGAAACGCCAGTCGTCCGTGTAGTTATAACGATTGGTCAGAGAGTGTTGCCGCCCGAAGAGCTGGAAGGTTGCATCGAACTTGCCGGAGATGACTTTGCCTTGCGCACTCGCGGGCAAGACTTCGGTGAATGTGTTGCGCCCATAGACGCCCTGCGGATTGTTGGGAAACGGGAAGAGACTGAAGATGGCATCGCCGCCGGCAGAGGTCGGGAAGGCGAAGGCGGGTTGGAAGTTGCCCTGCGGATCAGTGTCGAACGGTGTGAAGAAGATGCCGGTCGCGCCCGTGCCGAACGCGCCGCGTTGCTCGACCGTCGGGACAGCAAAGCTCTCTTCCTTCGTCGCGTTGTTGAGGTAGCCTTCGGCTGAGATGAAGTAGAACATGCGCGGCGGCTTATTTGGGCCGCGCGCGTCTTCAAGCGGCCCGCCGAGCACGAAGCCCGCTTGCCCGAAGGTGAATGAATCTTCGCCGCCGCTCTGATTGCGCACGGTCAAAGGGCGCAGGTTCGTGATCGCGCCGGTCGCGTCCTGCCGGTCGCCGACGAGCACGGGCTGATTGTTGCCCGCGCGCAATGCCGTCACGCCGTTGCCGAACACCGTGTCAAACACGTTGCGCGCATTCAACTGACTTGAATTGAAGAAACCATAGAACGTGCCGTGCGTCGCGCTGCCGCCCGACTTCGACACCGCATTCACTTGCGCGCCGATGTTCCGACCGAACTGCGCGGGCGCAAGCGAAGTGATCGCTTGATACTCTTTCACACTCTCAATCGGCTGGGAGTTCAACGCAACAAACCCTTGCCGACGCACGCCGATGTCCTCGTCGTTATTGTCCGAACCATCAACCGTAAAGTTATTAGCTCTTGAGCGCAGACCATTGACAGAAAATTGGCCGGCGCTGCCGACGCCTGCGCCAACGCCGGGGCCGGTGACTTCACCCATGGTCTGAGGCGGCGGCGCGACGCCGGGCAACAATAGCGCCAACTCATCGAACGAGCGTACGACGGTGCGCCCGCCGAGCGGGAGCATCGAGATTTCTTCCTCTGTGAACGAATCGCCTTGCCGCGCGTCCGTCGCGTTAATGCGTGCGCGTATGTCTGTCTCTTCTTCTGTGAGGGCGGGCGCAGGCTGTGGTGTGGGCGTCGGGCTGGCTGTGCCTTGCGGCGTGGTGGCCGGTGTCGGCGTGGTCGGGGCGGGCGTCGGTTGCACACTCGGCGGCGCAGGCTCAAGCGCCACCGGCACCGGCACCACCTCGCCCGTCCGAGTGATGAATAATCTCTGCTGCACCTCTTTCGTTACATAGCCCGAAGCCGAGACTCTGATCGTATAGACGCCCGGCGCTAACAACCCTTGATAGAAGCGCCCGCGGGTGTCCGAAGTCTTGGGATAGGTTTGTCCCGTCAGTTGATTGATGATGAGCGCCGTGGCACCCGCGATTGGCGCGCCCGTGTCGCTATTAGTGACCGTGCCCTCGAAGGCACCGGTCACGGTGTCCTGTGCGTTGCTGACGGGCAGCAGGGCGAACGTTAAGCAGAACGTAGTGGCGAATGTGACAAGCAGTCGCAGGCTGATTGAGGGGAACAATCGGACGTGCTTCATAGATTCCTCAAGTGTGCGTCGTGCATGACGGCGAAAGGCCACTTAGTGCCGGGCGCGTGAATAGCTGACGCTCATGGGCGGCGGTCAACGAGATCGAAGGCACGAAGTTCTTAGCAATGCGAACGCCAGAGATGACTCAAGCACTCAGTCGAGCGCGTTGGAACGCGCTTGAGCTTGACGCAACAGGGAGATAAATTGATGCGCACGTGTTGCAGCTCAAGTAGAGCGAAAGCTAGAGCAGATTCCCGCGTGTGTCAAGAAACCATTGCCGGCCGCAGATAAGATGAATTTTTTTTTGCCGCCTACGGTTTCTCTTGTAGCATGCAACGTCCATTCAGGTCGCTGTTGCTGGTTTATTACCTGTCAAGCGCAACTCGCTGGCACAAGTTACGAGCCACGCGGCTCCAACAGCAAAGGCGAACGGTGAGGTAAAGGGCGCGAACCGATGTATGCTGGCTCGCGCCTTTTCGCTTACTCGCTCTGCGGTGTGAAATTCATTTAACAGAACGCCGCTTCTCTAGTAAAATGCACGCACCGTCGGGTCGCACCGAACGCAATGTGTCGCGAGTCAGCTTGTCCTGCCGAACCGCACTTGCTTCTTTTGGCTCAACGCATTGCCTTGCCAGCAACACGAATTGAGACCAATGTCCCACATGACGCATGCGCTTGTGCTCTACGATTAAGACCGTGCGCTTCGTTCTGACCCTGTTGCAGTGCCAAATAGATATTTTTTTGTCGCGCGAGCGTCAATCTGTCTGTGCCATGTGCCCGTAAATTAGGCAACGCCCGTATGTTTGTTTGTCAGACCGGCAACGACCGGCGTTGTGCAGCAAGCTGAAAAAGGAATCCCCCGCATGTTGCAACTTCCTCGTCGCCACCCTCGCAACACAAGTCTGTTCAGAGTTGTCATCACTCTCGTCGTGCTCGGCAGCATCGTGACAATATCGGCTTATGGCCCGGCGCGCACATATCGTCGAGTCGCTGCCGCGCTCCAGACGCGCAAGCCCGCACAGCAACCAAGCACGCCGCAGCCCACCATTAGCCAAACGAACCCGGGCCGCATCAGACCCAAATCTTTGCAGGCGAACGGCAAGATCGCGTTTACGTCTTTCCGCGACGGCAACAATGAGATTTACGCGATGAACGCCGACGGGACTGGGCAGACTAACCTCACCAACAACTCAGCATCCGATATTACTCCGGCCTTCAGTCCCGACGGCAGCAAGCTTGCGTTCGCGTCTGATCGCGACGGCAACTTTGAAATTTACGTGATGAACGCCGACGGGTCGAGCCAGACCCGTCTAACCAATAACGCAGCAGAAGATGTTGAGCTTAACTTCAGCCCTGATGGCAGCAAGATCGCGTTCAGGTCTAACCGCGACGGCAACTATGAGATTTACGTCATGGACGCAGACGGGTCGAACCAGACCCGTCTGACCAATAACCCGGCAGAAGATTCTGAGCCTTTTTTCAGCCCCGACGTCAGCAAGATCGCATTCACATCTCAGCGCGACGGCAACTTTGAAATTTACTTGATGAACGCGGACGGGACTGGTCAGACGAACCTCACCAACAACGCGGCAGATGATCTACGTCCAGCCTATAGTCCTGACGGCAGCAAGATCGCATTCATCTCTAACCGCGACGGCAACTATGAGATTTACGTGATGAACACGGACGGGACTGGTCAGACCCGTCTGACCAATAACGCGGCATTTGATGAGGATCCAAAGTTCAGTCCCGACGGCAGCAAGATCGCATTCATCTCTAACCGCGACGGCAACTATGAGATTTACGTGATGAACCCCGACGGGTCGAGCCAAGTCCGTCTGACCAATAATTCGGCAGACGATGTTTCGCCCGATTGGCAAAAGCTCCTCAACTGCACGCCGCCGCCGCCGAACTTAGTGATCTGGTTTCCGCTCGACGGCACTACCGACGACATGTTGAATAGTCTGCACGCTGTATTGCACGGGTCGTCAGGAGGATTTCAATTTGATCAGGGCGAGGTTAATCAAGGCGGCCGCTTCTTCGGCGCAGCATTCACCTTCTTACAAGTTGATGACACCCCGGCGCTAAATCCGACGAGCGAAATTACGATTGACGCTTGGATTAAACTGACGAACACAAATGACGCACGGATCGTGGACAAGATGCCGACGGCCACGACGGATGGCTACTCGCTTGATGTAAGCGGCGGTCATCTTCGCTTTCGTGTTAACAATCAGCAGGCAACAAGCGCCCAGACGCTTCCGATTGATACGTTCCTCCACGTAGCCGGCACTTATGATGGGGCGCAAATTCGTGTGTACATCAACGGCACTCAAGTCGGCAGTGCAGCCTTAACTGGCGCGATTCCGACCAACTCTTTACCTTTGCGTTTCGGGGCTGACTCTGATGGCGGTAGTAACCTCAATGGCTTGATTGATGAGATAGAGCTTTTCGACCGCGCTCTCGCGCAGACCGAGCTTAAAAATATTTACGACGCTAAGAGCGCGGGCAAGTGTCACAGCAACGGGACTTCAACCATTACGGTCTCGAACACCAACGACAACGGCCCCGGCTCACTCCGGCAAGCCATCCTCGACGCCAACGCCAGCCCCGGCACGCAGACCATCGCCTTCAACATCGCAGGCGCGGGCGTGCACACCATCAGCCCGACCTCCGCGCTGCCCGACATCACGCAGCCGGTCATCATTGACGGCTACACGCAGCCGGGCGCGACCGTCAACACGCAAGCTGTCGGCAACAACGCCGTTCTCCTCATCGAATTGGACGGCACGAACACGCCGGGCGGCACATACGGTCTCGTCATCATCGGTGGCAGCACCACTGTGCGTGGTCTCGTCATCAACCGCTTCAAAGACAATGGCATCGTGCTCGACACGAGCGGCGGCAACACTATCATCGGCAACTTCATCGGCACTAACCCAGCCGGCGACACAGCCAGCGCGAATCAGAACAATGGTGTCATCGTCCGCGCGGGCAGCGCCAATAACACTATCGGCGGCACGACGCCCGCGGCCCGCAACATCGTCTCCGGTAATGGCAACCGCGGCATCGTCCTGACGGGCACGGGGACAAACAACAACATTGTCCAAGGCAACTACCTCGGCACGAATGCGGCGGGCACTGTCGCCATCGCCAACGGCGACGGCTTAGACATCTCCTCAGGCGCGCAGAACAACACCGTCGGCGGCACAACCGCGGCGGCGCGCAACGTCATCTCCGGCAACGGGATCAACATCATCCTCTTCAACAACGCGAGCAACAACACGCTCCAAGGCAACTACATCGGCACAGACGCGAACGGCACGACGGCCGTCAACAACACCTCGCTCGGCATCGCGATCTCCTTCGGGGCATCGGCCAACACCATCGGCGGCACGGCCGCTGGCGCGGGCAACCTTATCTCCGGTAACAACGCCGGTCTCTTCATCACCGACTCCGGCACGAACAACATCGTCGTGCAGGGTAATCTGATCGGCACGACGGCGACCGGCAATGCCGCCCTGCCGAACGCAATCGGCGTCATCATCACAGGCAGTTCGCAAAACAACACTATCGGCGGCGCGGCCGCTGGGGCAGGGAACGTCATCGCCTTCAACAACGACGACGGCGTCTCGATCAGTTCAGGGACGGGCAACTCCGTGCGCGCCAACGCGATCCACGACAACGGCACGACGGCCACGCAACTCGGCATAGACCTCGGCCCGGACGGCGTTACGCCCAACGATGCGGGCGACCCAGACACGGGCGCGAACAACCTGCAAAACTTCCCCGTGCTCACGTCCGCCGTCACGAGCGGCGGCAACACCACGATTCAAGGCACGCTCAACTCGACCACCAACACGCAGTTCACCATCGAGTTCTTCGCAAACCCGGCGTGCGACGCTTCAGGTAATGGTGAGGGGCAGACCTTCTTAGGCTCAACGCTGGTGACGACCGATGCGAGCGGCAACGCGACCATCAACACTTCGCTCGCCGTCAATGTCCCCGCCGGTCAAGCCGTCACCGCGACGGCAACTGATCCCAATAACAACACTTCAGAGTTCTCCGCCTGTCAGACGGTCACTACTTTGTCGGCGACGGATGTAAGTTGGATCAACGCATCGGGCGGCAACTGGAACAACGCCGCGAACTGGCAGGACGGCACAGGCATGAACCGCGTGCCAATCGCAGGTGATAACGTCTTCATCACGCTGCCCGGCACATACACGGTCACGCTCGACGTGAGTCCGTCGATCAATAGTCTGACCGTCGGCGGCGCAACGGGCACACAGACTTTTGATGAGAATGTGCGCGGCCTGACGCTCGCCACCACGAGCACAGTCGGCACGCATGGCAGCTTCACGCAATCGGGCACGCTCGGCGGCGCAGGCGATCTCAATATCAGTGGGCGACTCAACTATCGCGGCACGATGGCCGGCACGGGCACAACGAACGTGCTGGCGGGTGCGACCTTCGTGCTTGACGGCGCGCAGCCGCAACTGCTGCGCCCGCTCAACAACGCGACGACTGCGCAGTACAACGTCACGAGCAGCATGGTCTTGGGCACGAACGGCACGTTCAATAATCAGGCCGGCGCACTGTTCGACGTGCTCGCTGACAAGCAACTCTTCACTGCGGGCGGCTCCGGCGTCTTCAACAACGCGGGCACATTCCGCAAGGCAACGGCCACAGGTACGCTCGATGTGAACGTGCAGTTCAATAACAGCGGCACGGTTGACCTGCAAGCGGGTACGCTCAACTTGAACACCAACGGCACGTCGAGCGGCGCGTTCAACGGCGCGGCCGGCACAACGCTTCTGCTCAGCGCTCAGAACCTGCAAGCGGCATCAAGCGTGAACGCGCCGACAGTTAACCTGAGCAGCACGGCGACCATCGCCGGCACGTTCAACGTCACCGGCACGACGACCGTCGCCGGTACATCAACCTTCACCGGCAACGTACAGAACGTCGGCACGACACTCACCGTCAACGGTTCGGCCATCTTCAACTCGAACGCCGTCACCGTCGCCACGATCAATCTGAACGGCACGATTGACGGCTCAGCCGACGTCAGTCCGACCGCGACCGGCACGCTCAACTTCAACGGCATACTCGACGGCACAGGCACGACGAACGTGCCTGCGGGCGCGACGCTCAACCTCGGCGGCTCGCAGCCGCAGTTGAAGCGTGTGCTCAACAACGCGGGCACGGCCAACTACAGCCCGACATCGAACATGGTCTTCGTCGGCGGCACGTTAAATAATCAGACGGGCGCGACGTTCAACGTGCAGTCCGACACGCAAATTTTCCAGTCCGGCGGCACGAATGCCTTCAACAATGCCGGCACTGTGCGCAAGACGACCGGCGCAAGCGAAGCAAACTTCAATCTGCCTTTCACCAACACCGGCACAGTCGAAGTGCAGACGGGCACGATTCGCTTCGGCAACAGTTACACGCAGACCGCCGGTCTCACCTTCCTGAATGGCGGCAACTTTGCCAGCAATAGCACGATGAGCGTGCAGGGCGGCGAGTTGCGCGGCGCGGGCACGATCAGCGGCAACCTCAGCAACGGCGGCACGCTCAACCCCGGCACGTCGCCCGGTTGTCTCAACGTTACAGGGAACTATACGCAGACTTCGGGCGGCACACTCAACATCGAGCTCGGCGGCACGAGCGCTTGCACGCAGTTCGATCAACTCAACATCACGGGCAGCGCGACCCTCAACGGCACGCTCAGCATAAGCCTCGTCAACAGTTTCAGCCCCAGTGCAGGCCAGAGTTTCCAGATCGCTACCTACGCCTCGCACACAGGCACATTCGCCAGCGTGACGGGGCCTTTGCCGGCCACCGTCAACGCCACCAACGTGACGGTTATGTCTCCGAGTTCGTTCCAGATCAGCGGCCACGTGCAAGATAGCGGCGGCAACGCCTTGAGCGGGAGCGCGATCAACCTTACAGGCTCGCAGTCAGCCAGCACAACAACTGATGGCAGCGGCAACTACACGTTTGCGAGCCTCGCCGCCAATGGCAACTACACTGTAACGCCGAGCAACAGTTGCTACACGTTCGCGCCCACGAATCGCGTCTTCAATAATCTGAGCGCCAATCAGACGGGCGATTTCACCAGCACGCTGACCACCTACACGATCAGCGGGCGCATCGCCGATGCGCTGAACAATCCGGTCAGTGGTCTAACGCTCAACCTCACCGGCTCGCAAACCGCCAACACAACGACCGATGCCAATGGCAACTACACGTTCGCCACGGTCGGCTGCGGCGGCAACTACACGATCACGCCAGCGGCGAGCAACTTCGAGTTCAATCCCGCAAACGCGCAGTTCAATAACTTGAGCGCGAATCAGATGGCCGACTTCACGGCCACGCCCTCCGTCTTCACGCCGACGGGCAACAACGTCTCCGTCACCGCCGGCGACTTCAACGTGACCTACGCGACCGTCAGTGTTTCGGGCCGGACGCGCGCGACGCCGATCAATCCGACGAGCGCCGGTTCGCCGCCCGCGAACATGACCATCGTCACCAATGCGCCGGCCGCCGATCTCAGCACGACCGCGACGTTTGCCGGTACGATCACCGTCTGCACGAACGTCAACTCGGTAAACGACCTCGCCACGTTCAGCACTTTGAAAATGCTGCACCGCGAAGGCGCATCGCTCGTGGATCGCACTTCGTCTGTTGACTTCCCGTCGCGCACTGTCTGCGGTCAAGTGGCGAGCCTCTCGCCATTCGTCATCGGCCGTGCGTTGCCATCAGGCACGCAAGCCATCACGGGGCGCATCGTTGACGGCAGCAACCACGCACTCGCGGGCGTGACGCTGACGTTGAGCGACGCGAACAACGAAACGAAACTCGCCACGACCGTCACAACTACATCAGGCAATTACAGTTTCAACGCGCCCAACGGCGGCGACTATCGCATCACGCCGTCGAAGATCAATGTGATCTTCACGCCGTCGGCGCACAACTTCTTGAATTTGAGCGCGGCGCAGACGGGCAACTTCAACGCCACGACTGCGGTCAACATCACAGGGCAACTACTCGACGACACCAATCACGGTGTGGCCGGCGTGACGATGATCTTGAGCGGCACGGTCACGCGCCAGACGCTAACGTTGCCCGGCGGCCACTATCTGTTCACCGATCTACCGCCCGGCGGCACATACACCGTCAAGCCCGAAGACAACGTGCGCCTCTATAACCCCTCGCGCACAGACGTGCCGCCCACGCAGAGCACCGGCAACACCAACGCCAACTTCAACGGTTCACCAAATCCGAACCCGACACCAACGCCAACCATCACGGGCGACTTCGCCGGCCCGACGCCCGACCCACGTATCTTCAGTGGCGGCTTGTTAACGCAGATACCCGGCTCAACCGATCCGCTCGTCACGGTCGGCCAGCAGAACGGCAAGTTGCTCATCACGCCGCGCACAAACACTACGGGCGAAAGCTTCAACGGCATCGTCACGGTTGACGCGGTTGATTTCACCAACGCGAGCGCCAGCGTCGAAGTTGATCAGACATGCGACAACGGCGCGCAGACGAGCTTCGGCATCGGCGCGGATGAGCGCAACTACTTCCGCTTCATCGCGCAGGATGTCGAGCCTAATCCGTCGCAGACAAGCAGCAAGCGCGGCAATAACAGTCCGCAAGCCGCGCCGACGCTCCGCCAACTGATCTTCCAAGTGCGACAGGCAGGCGTGCTGCAAGCCGTGTCGGGCGCGGGTCGCGTCGCGCTCGATCCCCAACAGATGCGCTTTTGGCGCTTCCGGCACGATGCGCCAACGCGCACCATGTTCTTCGAGACTAGTCCGACCGGAGTTGATGGGACATGGACAGTGCGCGGCTCGTTCGTCTTGCCGGGTGCAGTCGGGGCGCTGGCGGCAGAGTTGAGCGCGGGCACAGCCGGAGTGGTCGCAAGTCCCGGTCAAGCGATCTTCGATAATCTGTTGATTCGCCCGGCGACCCAACCGTTCCGGGTGGGCACATTCCGGTTGGCCAATACGGTCTTCCGTTTGAATGAGGGTGTCAGTAAATTTGATCTGACGGTTGAGCGCACGGGCGACACGAACAGCATCTCGGCTGTCACGTTCGCCACCGATCCTTTCGACGGCCGACCCTGCGCGACTTCGGATGGCAAGGCGCGCGCGCGTTGCGACTATCAGACCTCAATCGGGCGACTCGTGTTCGCTGCTGGCGAGACGACGAAGAGTGTCACCTTCTTCATCACGGATGATTCCTATGTTGAAGGCGACGAGACGTTCCGCGTCGCCCTCGCTAATCCATCAGAGAACTGGGGCATCACCGACCCGCGCTTTGCCACCGTGACGATTGTAGATAACGATCAAGGGCCGGTAGCAAACGGCGGACAGAAGGCACAAGCTCACGCGCCTGCGGCGACGCAACAACCCAACCCGGTCAACACCGCCGCCTTCTTCGTGCGCCAACAATATCTCGACTTCTTAGAGCGCGAACCTGAGCCATTGGGCTTCAACGCATGGATGAATGTCCTGAACAACTGCGCCTATCAAGGCTTCCCCGGCCCCGGCAAGACCGGCTCTGATCCGTCGTGCGATCGGATTACGGTGTCGGGTGCGTTCTTCGGCTCGCCAGAGTTTCAACAGAAGGGCTTCTTCGTTTATCGTTTCTACAAAGCTTCTTTGCCTGATCTGTTCACCGGCAGTCTAGCTGGCCGGCAACCGACTTACGAAGAGTTCCTGACCGATTTGAACAGCGTTTCGGGCGGGCAAACCACAGCGGAAGTCAACGCGCGCAAGGATGCGTTCACGGATGCGTGGCTGGATCGGCCGGACTTCCGCACGCTCTATGAAGGGCTGTCGGATGCAGACTTCGTGGACAAATTGGCTTTGACGGCGAACGTCACACTGTCGAATCGTGAACAGTTGATCAACGATCTAGCGACGCACAGCAGCGACTCACTAGCCTACAGACAAGCGCACGCGCGCGTCCTGCGTGCAATCGTGGAGAACGGCACGCTCTACAATCGGGAGTTCAACGCAGCGTTCGTCGAGATGCAATACTTCGGCTACCTGCAACGCGACCCCGACCCGGCAGGCTACGATGCTTGGCTCAACTATCTGGACAACACAGGCGACTTCCGCACCATGATCAACGGCTTCGTCTATTCCTTCGAATATCAATCACGCTTCGGGACACCGTAGAGGAAATAGGCAGCAGGCGGAAAGCAGTAGGCAGTAGAGACAGAAACCAATCGCGCGCTCAGCTTGAATATTTTTTTGTATTGCACTGCCTACTGCCTACCGCCTGCTGCCTGCTGCTTTTCGTCGAGCGCTGCGCCGAGTCGTTCGAGTCCGGCGGTGAGTGTGGCCGGCTCGCAGCCGAGACCGATGCGGAAGTGTTCAGGCATGTCGAAGAAGTGGCCGGGTACGACCGTCGTCTCGTACTTGTCGCGCAGTAGTTCGCACAACTGCTCTACGTTGCCGCCGCGCCAGCGCGGAAACGCGACCGTGCCGTGCTCATACGGCGGACATTCAAGATCGGCGCGCGTGGTCAGAAACGAGTTGAAAGTGGCGCGGTTTGTGTCGAGCAAGTTGCGCGCGCGCGCGGCGATGCGCGGTAGTTGGGCGAGCGCGACGCAACTTAGACGCTCGGCCGGATGCGCGGCGATGACGCCGAACAGATCGTTGAGCCGCCAGAGATGCGCGGCCAGTTCAGGCGCTGCGAGTAGCCAACCGCAGCGCAGGCCGCTGAGACCGTAAACCTTCGTCAAGCTGTTCGTGATGACGAACTCCGCGCCCAAGTGAAACGCAGAGCACGGCGCTCGCTCAAACAACGCATCAAGATAGACCTCATCAACCAACACCCGCGCGCCGACGCCACGTGCGATCTCACCGATGGCCTGCAAAGTCTCTTCATCAACATAGACGCTTGTCGGGTTGTGCAAGTTCGTGAGCACGACGAGTCGTGTGCGCGTTGAAATCTGGCGCTCGATCTCTGCCATGTCAATGCGCCAGTTGTGTGCGAACGGCCGCGCGAAACGTTTGACGTCTGCGCCGAAGTATCGCGCAGTTGCGACCAACAACTCGTAAGTGGGTTGCTCGATCAATACTTCGTCGCCGGGCTGTAACAACGCAGCCATGACGAGATGATTGGCCATCGAAGTGCCGGTTGCGGCAACCACAGAGTCGGTTGTCACGCCACACTTCGCGGCGATGGCCTGTTGCAAAGGCTCGTAGCCATACCAACTCGGCCCGCTCAACTCAATGTCTGCGAGACTTACGTCCAACTCGCTTAATTGATAATTGATCAACCCGCTCGACGCCAGATTGAAGCGCGCCTGCGAGCGCGTCTTGGCCCAAAGCATGTAGGCAGAGCTTTGCGTGCGTCGTGCTTCGTTCATGCGCGTCGCCACCAACGCCAGAAGTAATAGACGGGCAGGCCCGCCAACATGATGAGCAGCCCGATCATGCTATTGCGCGGATATTTGTTGATCGTGCTGATGACGATCAGCCAGCACGCCGCGACAAAGCACAGGGTCGTGAACGGATGACCCGGCACTCTGAACTCTGGCGCGGCTGATTGTGTGATCTGGGCAGCGCCTCGCCCATCGTTTGGGCCAGCAAACTCAAAGCCCGCTTCTGAGCTTGCGCTGCTCGCGCTTGCGCTCGCGCGCCGCCGAAAGACGAAGAGGGCTACGCCGGTCAAGCCGAACCAGATGAAGTCAACCGAGACGACGTAGTGGAGTATCTGATCATAGCGACCCGAAAACGCGATGATGATCGCACACGCGCCTTGCAAGGCAATCGCCACAAACGGCACGTGTGTGCTGCGGCTCAAGCGCGCGACGCTCTTGAAAAAAAGTTTGTCCGCCGCCATCGCAAAATAGACGCGCGGCGCTGTCAGCATGCCTTGACTCAAGAAGCCGAGCGTCGAGATGGCGATGCCGCAGGCGATAATCGCCGCGCCGCGTTCGCCCCAAGCGAGCCGCATGACGGCGGATGCGGGCGTCGGTGTCTGCGCCAAGCCGTTTGCGCTCAGCGCGCGCACGCAGACGAAGCTGACGCCGACGTAGAGCGCGATCACGCCGCAGACGCCGATGAGCAGACCGCGCGCCAGATCGCGGCGCGGGTTGCGCATCTCACCCGCGACGAAACTCGCCGTCTGCCAGCCGCCGTAAGCGAACATGACGGGCGTGAGCGCCGCGCCCATCGCGGTCAAGAGCGAGAGTGAAGGCGGCCGGTCAAGTGCTGGTTGAAGCAGAGGCGCTGATTGGCGGACGAATAGCAAGCCGCAGATGATGAGCAGCACGATGGTCAAAATTTTGATGACCATCAGCCCGCTCTGCACGTTGCTGCCCGCGCGCACGCCGAAGCAGTTGATGATGGTCAACAGTGCGAGTGCGAGGCCAGCGACCACGCTGTCTGAGAGCGGCACATGCGTTAGTTCTCTAAAGTGGCGGGCGAAGATGATAGCGACCGCGGCCATGCCGCCCGTC
>Ga0209153_1000140_pt1 | contig 38526 bp, 34 predicted proteins | sample GraSoiAngelo_120_FD_185877 | JGI IMG/M metagenome (GOLD analysis project Ga0209153, IMG submission 185877) | Grasslands soil microbial communities from the Angelo Coastal Reserve, California, USA - 14_0919_09_20cm (SPAdes) (version 2) | ecosystem: Environmental > Terrestrial > Soil > Grasslands ... | reverse complement strand
ACGTTTGGGTTTCCCTTTGCGCAAAATCTGTTCGGTGACTTCGGTCATGTCAGTCGGCTCAATGATTTATTTTGGTGGCTGATTGAAGACACGATTTTGCCAAATTGGCATCAGCAATATTATCGCTACGACCTAATCCTTCTGATTGTGTCGGCGCTGATTGGTCTCTTTTTCATGCGCAATTGGCGGCGCGGCATGCTTTGGTCGCTCGGCGCCAGTCTCATTCTCGCGCCGGCCTTAAACGCCTGGTATGTGACTTGGATTCTGCCAGTGGCTACGTGGCGGCGCGCCTTCGCCTGGCATTTTCTGAGTGTCACTATTTTCGCTTACTACCTCTTTTATAATGAGCGCCTTTTCGCTCTCCCCTGGCACGCCGAACCATGGTTGCGAGGCATAATCGTGTTGCCCGTGCTTTTCGCCATGATCGTAATGGCCACGCAGCACCATCAGGCTCTAAACGCGGCTAACTCAACACCTCCCTCATCGCCCGTTTAAAATCTTCCGGCAACGGCGCTTCGAAATGCATCCGCCCTTTCGTCCGTGGATGATCAAACGCCAGTTTCCAGGCATGCAACATCTGGCGCGAAAAATCTCCTGTGCGGCGCCCTCCGTAAACAATGTCGCCTAAGATCGGATGTCCAAGATGTTGGAGATGCACACGAATTTGATGCGTCCGGCCACTGTGCAATCGGCATTCGAGCAAGCTCGCGCCGCCTCCACTGCGCACAACTTTAAAATCCGTTCTCGCTTCTCGCCCACCTTCGCGTGCGATCGCCATTTTCTTGCGATGAACTCGATGACGCGCGATTGCGGCCACAATTGTTCCGGAACCGCGACGCAGCTTCCCGGCGACGAGCGCGAGGTAAATCTTTTCCACTCTGCGCGCCGCGAATTGCCGGGACAAGTCGAGATGTGCGAAATCATTCTTTGCCACTGCCAGGCAGCCGCTTGTTTCCTTATCAAGCCGATGAACAATGCCCGGCCGTTCCTTGCCGCCGATGCCGGAAAGATTTTTGCAATGCGACAGCAAGGCATTAACCAGTGTGCCGCATTTCCGTCCAGCGCCCGGATGAACCGAAATTCCCGCCGGTTTGTTTATAACAATCAAGTCGTCGTCTTCGAACAGAACGGAGAGCGCGACCTTTTCTGGGACCAGGTCAATTGGTTGAACCGGTGGTTCCACCATGGTAATGCGGTCACCCGCGTGAACGATGTCGCGTGCGCGCGGCGCACCGCCATTTACCGTCACGAAACCCTCCCGGATAAGGGCTTGAATTCGAGAGCGAGAAAGCTCGGGAGCGGAGTCTGCGAGAAACCGATCCAGGCGGGTGCCCGCATCCGTTGCTTTAACGATAAGCTCGCGGCCGTTTTCCTGTGTCATTGACGATGTTACTATCGCAAAAATGAGCGATCCGAACACGATTTCGTGTCCCGAATGCGGTTTGCCTGTGGATATCGGTGATGCCGAACCGCTTTCGCGCGTACCTTGTCCAGCTTGTGGCGAACGGGTCAGAATCGCGCGTTCCTTCAATCATTTCGAGCTGCGCGAGACCCTCGGAACCGGCGGAATGGGGACAGTTTATAGAGCGCGCGACACCCAACTCGACCGCGATGTCGCGCTGAAACTTTTGCGCAAAGATCTGGGGCCGGAATACGCCAATCAATTGCAGCAGGAGGCCCGGATCACCGCTTCGGTCAATCATCCGCATGTAGTCCAGGTGTTTTCCTTCGGACACGATCACGATCAATACTATCTCGTGATGGAACTGGTCGACCGCGGGACGCTTGACGACCTCATGGCCGAACAAAAAAAAATTCCCGAAGCACATGTGTTGCGCACAGGGATCGACGTCGCCCGCGGATTGCGTGCGGCTTATCAAAAAGGATTGATCCATCGCGACGTCAAACCGGCCAATATTTTGTTCAACGAGGAGGGGATGGCGAAGATCAGCGATTTCGGTCTAGCGGGCATCGTCGAGCCGCAGAGGCAAACCAGCGGCGCCATCTGGGGCACGCCCTATTACATCGCACCGGAGCGATTGAATAATCAGCCGGAAGATTTTCGCAGCGATATTTACAGTCTTGGCGCCACCCTCTTTCACGCGGTCGCGGGCCGGCCGCCTTTCGACGGCGAAACGATGTCAGCATCGGATCTGCGCACGTTGAAGGACAATCCGTTGAAACTAAAAGACGTGGCCCCGGAAGTTTCACGACCCACCGCCACCGCTATCGCAAGAATGATCGCACCAGACCCGCGTTTGCGTTTCGCCTCGCACGACGCGCTCATCCTCGCCCTCCAGAAGTCGGAGCGCCTTCTTCGCGGCGAACCGAAACCGTGGAGCGCCAAAGCTGCCTTGCTCATCGCCGCGGTCACACTCCTCGGACTGATCGTTTTGGGCTGGTTTCTCCTCGCCCGTCCCCGTGCGCCAGCCGAAGCTGCCGGCTCGATTAACGCGCCTCCCGTCTTGGATATTAGCCGCGAGTTTGACGACGGGCGGCGGCAGATAATTGACGGCAGATACCCGGCGGCACGCGCTACTTTCGCACGGCTCGCTTCCCAGACCAAGAACAATCAGCCAATTTACGACTGGGCATTACTCAATCAGGCCGTCGCCGCTTTGCTCGATCAGCAGGAGTCGTTAACGCGTCAGGCCCTGCACGAAGTAGAGAATGCGGGGACGGGCAACTTCTCCGACGCATCGTTAGGTGCGTTCCTGCGCGATACCGCCAAGCTCGCCAATTTGCACAGCACCGTCGCACTGTCCGATGTTCCCGACCACGCGGCGAAACCGTTTGCCTTATTCTTGTTAGGATTAACAGACGTTCAGCTTGGTCGATTTAATGATGCGGAAGCATTACTGAAAGCGTTTGTCGCGTCGCAACCACCGCAGAGTTTGGCCTGGATCAGCGAATACAAACCGATTGCGCGAAAGTACCTGGCGGATTCACAGGCTATGCTGGCCTGGCGAGAACAGCATAGGTCCGCCAAAAGTATGACCGAACTCAGGAACGCATTAAGTAGTTTGCAGGATCTGATCGCGCAGTTACAAAAAAATACTGCCATCTCGGCTGAAGCGTTGCTGGCGCAAAAAACGTTGGTCGCTCGACTTCGCGATACCGAAATGCCACGATGGAACGCAGCTCTGCAATCCTATCGGCGGCTGGCTGCCATTTACGATTTCACCGGAGCCGCCAGTGCAATTAGAAAAGTGAAAGTGACGGAGCCGTCGCTCAGAGAAACACAACGTAATTGTCAAAATGTGGCTGACTGGTTGGCACAATGGAAGGCAACGCTGATTAACGATTTGAATACGCACGGTTATACCGGTGTAGTGGTTGTGAGCGATACCGAATACAACGAGATCGCTGGCGCGACCGCGGGAAAACTGAAAATGAGAGTGCCGTATGGAATCGCTGAAATACAATGGCTGAAAGTGCCGGCGCCAACCCTGGTAACGGTTTCGAGTTCTTTCGCCACCGATGCCGACCGCCAGTGGCGCTGCGGCGTATTTGCCTGGGCGTTCGGGCAGACCAATGCCGCACGGCAACTCTTCGATGCAGCGTGTTCAGCCAAGCCATCTTACAAAGAAGCACGCAAGTTTTTCGACCAGACGAAACCGTAAATCACTGGCAAGCCACCTGCTCAAACTAGAAGGGTGCGCACCACCAGCTGTTGTTTCTTCCTATCAATCAGTCTGGCAATGGCGGGAACATTGCCGCTTACAACGAGCGACCTCAGCCTGATGCTTCGCTCCGGTTATTCCGTGCCAACGATTGAGGCAGAACTTGCCACCCGCCATTTCGCCGACCAGCTCGATGAAGCCAAGCGCAGTCAGCTAATCAAGGCCGGCGCCACCACTCAGTTACTGGACGCAATTGAGAGCGGAAAATTTGCCGTCCCGAAAGACGAACTGGAAAAATCGCGCCGGAAAATGGAAGATCAGGCGCATGACAGAGCACTGCTGGCCGAGCAAGCGAAAAGAAACGATACTCTTTACCAAAACCAATTGCTGAAACAGCGAGCGCGGGTGGTTACGCAGGGTTCCGCTGATGCCATTGCTGGCGCAGCCAAAGGCAATCTGGTTCGCCTTCAAAACGGCAACTTAGTCTCCTCTTACGACGAGGAACTCGCGCCGAAGCACATCTACGGTCTTTATTTCTCAGCTCACTGGTGCGGACCTTGCCGGAAGTTCACACCCCAGTTGGTCGCCTACTATAATCAGATCGCGCACGACCATCCCGAGTTCGAAATCATTTTCGTGAGCGCCGACAAATCGGCCGACGGCATGGCGACTTACATGCGTGAGACCGGCATGCCCTGGCCTGCTATCGAATACAGCAAGCTCGCCAGCGTTCCCGCTTTGCAAAAATACGCGGGCAAGGGCATCCCCGATCTCGTTATCGTCGATGCCAGCGGCAAAGTGCTGGCCGACAGTTTTGTCAGCGGCAAATATGTTGGACCAGCAAAAGTCCTTGACGACTTGAGTACGATTTTCGCGCGCAGTAATGCCCCGCAAGTGGCGGCCAATCGCTAACGAGACTCGGACAGCCTTTCGTCATCCTCGAATCGCGAAAAAACGCCAGCTGGCTCAGCCTCAACTCTTGGTGCGTCTATGCTTGGACAAATCCAATGCGATACGAGCGATGCTGTAGAATAACATCAGTGCAGCGATGGGAACCAGCCAGATACCCAGTCCCGGGTCTCCGCCGTAACTAACGACTCCTCCGAGAAAGAAGCCCAACGGGAAAAGGAGCCCGGCCCAAATCAGACAGAACGACACTGCGGGCCGGAGTTCAAACCGCTCGACATTTCGCGCGGTCAATCCGGCAACGATATTGACCAGCGCCAAGGCGGTGCCGTGAGCATGCGCTAGAGTAAACATCAGCCGACGCATCTCGTTTCCGACATCAACGTACCAACCGATTTTGAATCCGTGCAACGTCTCGAGCAAGCCACCTAACGATAAAAAGACAAGTAGCGACCACCAGCCGAAACGCAGGTTGCGATCGCAGTTATGCCCGATTGAAGGCAGGCGGTCGGATGGACGCATCATTCAGCGAGAATAATCGGTTTGTCATCGCGCTCGCTTCGGAGTCGCTGGAAGATATCCTGCCGAAAATGTCCGTCGGCATCCAGCACTGTCTCCGGTTGGTAAGTTGCATTGGGGTCACGGATTTCGCGCAGCCATTTTTCATAGGCGTACGCGGTTACTTCACTGATTAAATCGTCGGCGGCGGTATAGGTAAAGGAAAAGTCAGAAAATCCGGGCAAAGTCTGGAGCGATTTCCAGGCATCAAACCGCACCGCGGCGTAAGGATCACTCATGCTGTATATCAGATAGGGATAGATCCAGTCGCGCCCTGCAGTTTTTTGCGCGCTCTCCCAACCCATTCCCCAAGCTATAAGAGCGCGCTGCCCGGCGTCGCCTTTCACAATCCATTGCACGGCAGCAGCAATATTTCGATCGTCGGACGAAAGCTGCGGCATGGGTTCGTGATACCACGCCTCCAGTTTCTGCGCCGTCCAGGCAAGAGTCTGGTTGAGGTGACAAAGATTGCAGGCATTCGGACGCCCATAATTGATGCTTTCCACCACCGTAGGCGAAGAAACCTGGTGACTGCGCATCGCGTGCAGCAAACCAAACGTCGTGCGAGGCATGTGACAGTTGTAACACCGGCTCCCGCTTGAATCAGCAACATGGTGGGTGTGCCCGCTAATGTTCGTCGCCATCGTTCGATGGCATTGCAAACACGCCGCGTCAGAATCCAACTTCGGTTTCAGCTGGGCGGTGCGCGCCCATTTTTCTAGACTGGTCTGGCCAGGGGAATCGAGATGCATTTCATGGCAGGAAATGCAGGAGAATTCTCCGCCCCGAAAACAGGGCGACGCTTGCACACCGTTAAACTCTCTCCCCGTGACCCGAACCATACCGTCGTCCCAGAATCGACTCCTGAAAAAATCCGGCTCAGTCCGGCGAATGAAATCCTTCTCTTCGGTGTGGTCCGCCGGCTGTGGTTGAACGACGAAACGTTGAGCGAGATCGTGCGCCCCCGGACGAAAGGCACTGCCATGGCGATTAAAATCAATCTTGTCTGACATGTTGTTGAATGCCCAGACGCTGTGGCATTGGCCGCAATCGAGTGCCGAATCGGGTGCTTTTAAACGAGCCGGATTTTTAATTGTCGGATCGGTTTTCGTTGTGAGATGAAGTTTGAAGCGGCGGATTGGATTGCGATTGCGTTCGGTGTGCTCGCGTCCCTCGCTGTGACAGGCTTCGCACGCGACGCCGAACTCAGCGACCTGCGAATCCCATCTGTTGCCTTCGACAAAACGCGATTGTCCCTGCGTGACATGGCAATCCATACAGGCGCCGTTCCATGCACCGAGAGAATAATATTCTTTTAGATTGGGCGGAATCAGGAACGTCTGCGTCACCGGCGCCCACATTCTTTCCGCGACAATGTAAGCGAAAGGAAGTTGTTGCAAAGTCCGCCCGTGTCCCGTCTCCAACCACGGAATTTGCAATGTATGCGAACCCGTGAGCAGAACGACTTGTTGCCGTTCGCGGTAGCTACCGTCTTCTGCTCGCACCCGAATAAAGAACTTGTCGCTGCGGCGTTCTCCCTTGTACTCGCGGCCGTTGAAAGTGAGATCAAGTTTGCTCATGTCATCGGGAAGAGAGGTCGGCGTTGCGACCTGCGTCATGGTGCGATGAAACGACCCATGCCAGCTTGTATAATTCTCGACATGACACGTTCGACACGCGCTTGATGTCGCGTAACCGGGAATCCCCGATTGGATTGGCCGATTCTCCGGCGGTAGCGCCTCGGTTCGAAAGTCACGGAGCGAAATCGAAGTGAGTATCCCCGCGCCTGCAATGGTCGCGCTAATGAAGAACCCATGCCACCAGGATCGAGATAACTTCGGCATTGCTCATTTCGATATTAAGGGAAGCACCGAGGCGGGTAAACTGTTTGCAGCCGTGCGATTTTCTGCATTCCGCCTGGCGAGTTAATATTTGAGTGTCGCACCTGCAACACTGAATTGTTCAGGCGAAATCTGTAGGGTCGATTTACGGATGAAACCGTGGGTGAACGAATCGCGGTTTCGAGAGTCAGATTTACACGAATGGTTCCGATGTTACGTTCATCGGGCGTATCTTTTGTGCCCGCGCAAAATTAAATGGAACAAACCCCGCCATTTCCTTCACCGGAAGAACTGAAATCGAAGCTAGCTGATTTTATGAAATCAAACTTCGGCGATAGGGTGGCTTTTACCACCCTCACCCAGCCGGATACGGTCGAGACCGGGAACGATGACAAAAGCCCGCCGGAAGAGGCGAAGGAATTCGAATTTCACTTTTTGCCGCGCGACATCAAAGCGCACCTCGATCGTTTTGTGATCAAACAAGACGAAGCGAAAAAGGTACTCTCGATCGCAGTCTGCGACCATTACAACCACGTCAATCACGTCCGGCAGTTGGAGAGGGAAAATGCCAATGGCGCAGTCGAAACGGAATATGCCAAGCAAAATGTTATTCTCGTCGGCCCGACCGGAGTCGGAAAAACGTATCTGATCAAACATATCGCTGATCTGATCAAGGTCCCTTTCGTTAAGGCGGATGCGACGAAGTTTAGCGAAACTGGTTACGTCGGCGGTGACGTGGAAGATTTGGTGCGTGAACTGGTGCACAAAGCCGATGGCGACGTGAACCGGGCGCAGTTCGGGATTATTTACATTGACGAAATCGACAAGATCGCGTCCGCCGGCAACATGATCGGGCGCGATGTCAGCGGTCGCGGTGTGCAAACGACATTGCTAAAATTAATGGAAGAAACCGAAGTACCGCTGCGCAGCGCGATGGATTTGCAGGGACAGATTCAAGCGGCCTTGGAATTTCAAAGGCGCGGCAAGTCGAGTCGACAAACCATCAATACCCGCCATATCCTATTTGTCGTTAGCGGCGCATTCGAGCGTTTGAAAGAACAGGTTTCGCGTCGAGTCAAAGGCCAGATCGGATTCAGCGCCGAACCGATCCGCGTAATGGATAACGAGCTTTTCCAATTCGTTACCACGCAGGATTTCATCGAGTTCGGGTTTGAGCCGGAATTCATCGGCCGCCTGCCGGTGCGCGTTGTTTGCGAAGAATTGAGCGCGGATGATCTCTTCAGCATCATGAAGTATTCGGAAGGTAGTTTGCTGCGGCAATATGAACGCGCCTTTCGTGCTTACGGTATCGCCATCAGTTTCGAGGATGAGGCGCTGCGCTTGATGGCGCAGGCTGCGGCGACGGAGAAAACCGGCGCGCGCGGCTTGCTGACGGTGTGGGAAAAACTATTTCGCGATTTTAAATTTTATCTCGCCGGCTCCGGCATCAGCCAACTGCGGGTCACGGCCGAACTAGTGCACGAACCGAAACGCGTTCTCGATCGCCTGCTGGCCGAAGGTCACAAACACGAGGCGGTCGTACTCGATCAGCAGATTGATGTCTTCAGCGAATCATTTCGGCGGCAACACGATCTCGAAATCGCGTTTGAAAAGGCGGCGCGGCGCCGGCTGGTCGAACGCGCGCAGACGGAAAAAATGTCGATGGCGGATTTGACGGCGCATCTATTTCGCGATTTTCATTTTGGATTGAATTTGGTGCGAAAAAATTTCGGACAGAATAAGTTTACCCTGCCGCTTTCGGCGGTGGACGCGCCGGACAAATTTCTCAGCGATCTGGTGGTGCAATCCTATTATCCGGTACGCCAAACGAACGAAGCTGGATGAAACGCTCGCTTCTTTTTGCAGGCATCATCGCGGTCGCGGTTGCGGCGGTTGCGAGCATTTCATACGCCGGCGGATGGCTCGCTGGAGTTGAGCTGCCGCTGAGAAACTGGATGGTGAAATTGAACGGGCCAGCCCGCGATCTTAGCAACATTTGGCAATACAGCCTGATCACACTCCTCGGTTTTGCCACTGCATGGATCACAATCACGAGCGCTCGAAGGCATGGCATCGCCCTGCTCGTTCTCGCGGTAATTGCGGAGCTTCTGACGCTCACTTGGGTTCTGTCGCTCTATCACATTTTCTTTGCCCCGCTATCCTGCATCCTCGCTGTCATCCTTGGTTACGGCGGGGCGCTACTCTACCTGGTAATCGCTGGACGCAAACGCGCCGGCATCCCCCTTTCCTTGTTCAATGGCAAACTCTCGAGCACACAAATTACGCGTTTACGCGCCGGCGAAGTCGAATTCGACGGCAATCCGCGCGCTTTCGAAACGAGCGTGGTGGTGTGCGATTTGGCCAATAAGTACGACCTCGCTGATACCGACGAGCCCGGTGTGGTGGCGAAGGCCAGCGAGAGGTTTACCGCGCGCGCGGCCGAATTATTGCGCGATGCCGGTGCTTACTTGCATGCCGCCGACGGCGAAGGCGTCGTTGCCGTGTTTGGATTCCCAGGGGCTCTGGAGGATCACGCGGAGAAAGCAGTGCGCGCCGCATTCGATCTCGCGCGTGCATTTGCGGAAAACTCAAGCGGCAGCAACGGCCAAGACGCCACTGCCGGCGCACATGTCGGGGTTAGTTCCGGCTCAATGATCACCGCGCCAACGGAGGAAAAGCAGGACATTTTTGTGCTAGGCGAGCCGATCGAGTTAGCCCGACGCTTCTGCGTCGCCAATCGCTTTTATGGCTCGCAGATCCTCATCGGGCCGCGCACCTTTGAGCTGGCCAATAACGCCATCGTTGCGCGCCCGATCGATTTTCTCAGCGGTGTCAACGCCCAGGAGCGACATGAAATTTATGAGCCGCTCGCCTTCACCGCTGATGCGCCCAGCGAATTAGTAGCGCGGCGTGATTCTTTTTGGAACGGTGTCGTCTTATACCGAGAGCAGCGTTGGGCCGAAGCCTACAGTGAATTCCAAAAGGCGCGCGGACCGAACCACGAGGAAGATGCGCCGCTTAATCTTTATCTGCGCCGTCTCGAGCCGCTCGCGCTGCATTTAATGGAATCGCCGGCGAAATAGGTCCAAGCCGGACTGGCGGATTCGAGCCGGACCGGCGGATCCGAGCTGGACTGGCGATCAGAGTTTTGAGAAGAACCGAGTATCCAGAAGCGCTTCGTGATTTGATCACGCAGTTACGGCAAATGCCCGGCGTCGGGCCGCGCTCGGCCGAGCGCATTGCCCTGTGGATGGTACAATCACGCGACGATCAGCCGGAACAAATCGCGGGCGCGATTTCAAAAACACGCACCCAAATTCATCCCTGTAAACTTTGCGGCTTTTTTGCGACGGACGAGCTTTGCGAAATTTGTCGCGACGATTCGCGGTCGAGCGATTTGCTCTGCGTGGTCGAACAACCGACCGATATTCTTCCACTCGAAAAAACGAGCGCTTTTCGTGGACGGTATCATGCTCTCGGTGGCCGGATCGCGCCGCTCGATCACGTCGCGCCGGAAGATTTGCGAATCAAAGAATTGCTCGATCGAATCGAGCGGGAAAAATTCTCGGAAATCATTTTCGCGCTCGCCGCCGATGTCGAAGGCGAAGCGACTACGAACTATCTGGTCGAGTTATTGAAAGGAAAATCGGTAAAATTAACAAGGATTGCACATGGTTTGCCTGCCGGGGGTGGCCTCGAATCGGCTGACGAACTTACGCTTTATCAGGCGTTGACCGGAAGAACGAAACTCTAATCGTTGAAACGTTAAATTGTTGAATCGTTAAAACGTTGAAGCGCTGTAGCGGCAGCCATATCGGCCGCAATTTAACTTTTGTAACCCTTTTAACGTTGTAACTTTTACTCGATGTCTTGCGCGAAAATCGACCCTTCACTCCACCAGGCCCAAAAACCGCCCTGGATCAAAGTGCGACTGCCATCGAATCCGGTTTTCTTTTCCACCAAAGCGCTGATTTCCGATTTGCGATTGCATACAGTCTGCGAAAGCGCGCAGTGCCCGAATCGCTGGGAGTGCTGGAGTCAAGGCACGGCGACAATGATGATCGCGGGCGACCGCTGTACCCGTGCCTGCGGATTTTGCGCGGTTACGACGGCGAAACCGTTTGCCTTGGAAGAAGATGAGCCGGAGCGCGTGGCCGAAGCAGTGCGCCGGATGAAATTGAAACACGTCGTCATCACCGCAGTCGCGCGCGACGATCTGAAGGATGGCGGCGCGAATCACTTCGCGCGCACCATCAACGCCATTCGCCAAATGGATCCGAAAATCGTTATCGAAGTGTTAGTGCCCGATTTTCATGCCCAGGACTGCTGCATTCAGATCGTGCTCGATGCCGCGCCAGACATTTACAATCACAACATGGAAACGGTCGAGCGCCTGACACCGATGGTGCGTTCGCGCGCGAAATACCGGACTTCGCTGCAAGTGCTGAAGCGAGCGAAAGAGCTTTCGCCAAAAGTGGTGACGAAGAGCGGCGTCATGCTTGGTCTTGGTGAGACCGAACCGGAGTTATTTCAAACGATGGATGATTTGCGCGAAGTAGGGGTGCAAGTTCTTACCATGGGCCAATTCCTTCGTCCGACTCCGCAGCATCTGCCGGTAGTTGAATACATCACGCCCGCCCAATTCGAATTCTTCGGCGAAATTGCACGCAAAAAAGGATTCGAACACGTCGCCTCAGGTCCGCTCGTGCGCAGCTCGTATCACGCCGCCGATTTTCATCCTGTCGTTCGCTAGTGATGGAACGCGATCGTTCGCGAATCGCGGCGGTGATTCCTGCTTATCAGGAAGAGAAATACGTTAGTGAAGTAGCGCGGCGGGCGCGCGCGCAGTTGCAAAATGTTCTCGTCGTTGATGACGGATCAACTGACGCGACCTCGGACCGGGCGCGATCCGCTGGAGTCGATGTCGTTGTTCATCCTCAAAACCGCGGCAAAGGTGAATCGATCAAGACCGGGTTACATTATTGGCTCCAGCGCGGCAGCGAATACGTCGTGCTGCTCGACGCTGACGGGCAGCATTTGCCTGAAGAAATTTCGCGGTTTGTAGAGGCCGCCGCGTCGGACAACCAAGCGAAAATTTTCGTCGGCTCGCGCATGAATGACACAAGCACGATGCCTTTTGTGCGACGAATCGTGAACCGCTACATGAGCGGCAAAATCAGCCGGGCCTGCGGCCAGCAGATTCCGGATACGCAATGCGGCTTTCGTATGCTTCATCGCGATATCATTCCGGAAGTTCTAAGCGGCGCCAGCCGGTTCGAGTACGAGACCGAAATGCTTATCATCGCGAGCAGGAAGGGCCATCGTGTGGCGTCAGTCCCGATCACCACGGTTTATTCTGACGAAGTCAGCAGCATCAATCCCGTGCGGGATACCCTGCGTTTCTTCAAATTGATGCGGCGATATCGGGAATTGTAGTGGCAGCCTTCGCAATTTATTCGCGGGTGTGACCAAAGCTTTTTAGCGTTCCCCCACTCTGTCATCCCGAGCGCAAGCGAGGGACCTCGCCAATGATCGTGGGTCACGCAAGCCTCTTTGCATAGCTATCCTCCACTCGTGAGGTCCCTCGAGTTCTTCGCCTTTCGGGATGACGGACGCCTGACGAGCCGCGTGTGCCGCCCAGATCAAATCAAACCGCGCCGCTTGAAGTCGCCGATGTTTTCGCCAGCGGAGCGCTCGATCATCTCGATGGTGAACTTGAGCAGACAAACCTCCCACGCTTCATCCACCCCTTGAATGATTGCGCCATTCGGATCACCGGCGCGTTCTACTGCACGCCGAGTGCGATCGATGACCGATTGCAACGTGGCACTCACGGTTTCTTCGGTGACGCCAGATTTGCGAAATTGGAATCCGTAGCGCAACACCGCGATCTGCCGCGCGTCCTCCCGCAGCCGCTCCACATATTCCTGCGCTTTTTCACCAAACCCTTCCAACATCATTCGGTGGAAATATTCCGGACTCAGAATTTTCGGGCGCTCGGCTTCGATCCGACCAGTGCGAATGCGGACCTGATCGACCCGGTCCATCAACTCGGAGATGAGATGAAACTCAAAGCTGGTGTTGCCAAAGGTCGCGATCTGCCGTGCCGGCGCGAGAATAACCTGCGTATTCTCAATGGCGTATTCGATATCGTCCTGTTTCAAAATTCTGCAGGTAAGAATACGACGGAAGCGGCGCAATATCCAGAAGCTGGTAATCCAAAGATTGTCGACCGCCCAAGGTCGATCGGCCACACCGCCTCATTACACGAGCTTGAGCATCCTGCGCGTGGCCTAAATTCGGATCGACAAGAGACTGGCTCGATCCCACCCCGCTACTTTTTCTCCAAGAGCGGCAGGAATGCTTCGTAATCTTCGTCTTTCATTCGTTCGATCGGAATGAAACGGAAGGCGGCCGAGTTGACGGCGTAGCGTTGTCCAGTCGGCGAAGTCGGGTCGGGAAAGAGATGGCCGAGGTGGGCATCGCTGCGTTTGGCGCGGACCTCAGTGCGCTGCATGCCGCTCGAAGTGTCCATTTTTTCAACGACGAGATCTTTTGAGATCGGTTTGGTAAACGTCGGCCGTCCCGTGCCACCATCGAATTTGTCGAGCGAAGTAAAGAGCGGTTCGCCGGTGATGACATCGACGTAAATGCCGACGCGTTCGTTATCCCAGAACTCATTCTGGAACGCGGTCTCTGTGCCATTTTCCCGCACGACAAGATATTGGTCCGGCTTTAATCGCCTTTTCAAAGTGGCGTCGTTCGGCACGGGCCGGTTAGGATCGAAACCTGTGACCTCCTTTTTTTCTTGATGCGAGAGAAGAAAAAAGTAGACCGCCCCGGCGGCGAGGACGGTCACGACGCCGAGGCCGACGTAGGTGCTGAGGGTCCATTTTTCCTCGCTGGTGATTCGACCGCCGACCATGACCACGAAATTGAATCAGAAACGAGTCACTTTCGTCACTTCTTTTTCTCAAACAAGTTTTTGACGAAGACGCGCTCTCCAAGGATACCTGCGTCACCGATGTCGGCTACAGCGTTTTGTTCGCACGGCCGGCGACGAAGAAAGCGGCCAACGAGCTTGCCGAAAGTGAATCTGTAGAGGCAGGCGTGCCGCCTGCAAAATTTTTCAAATGCAGCCGACACGGCTGCCCCCACAGAAAATAGAATTCCTGGGAATCGGGACCGAGATAGTTTAGCGTTCCGCTTAGGGTCGCGCACACCAGACCGCCCGAATCTGTAGCCGGGATCGGTGATCCCGGTGAGATTGAACTGCCGTCTTAATGTGCCACCTCAGATCCCAGGTTCGATTAGGGGCGACTCTGCTGGCGCTTCCGCGGCCATGCGTTTAGTCGCGCGCCAGCGCAAAACCGCTTCCGCCGAAACAAGGACAAGCGCGATCCAGATGAGGAGAAAGGTAATGAAATGCTGGCGGGTGAATGTCTCGTGATAAACAAAAAGGCCAAGAATGAAACTAATGCTGGGTGAGAGATACTGAAGGAAGCCAATCGTGACTAATCGTAAATGTCGCGCGGCATAGCCGAACCAGACCAGCGGAACGGCGGTCACGATCCCAGTGGTCATTAGGATCGCGGAAAGAGAGAGGTGCGACGGGCCAAAGATCAGGGGGCCGCGATTGGCGAGCATAACAAGATAAATTAGGGCCAACGGCAAGAGAAACAGCGTTTCCAAAAACAGCCCGGGAATCGCAGCCGTGCCAGACTGTTTCCGCAACAATCCGTAGAGGCCGAAACTGGTGCAAAGCCCCACTGCGATCCACGGGAAATGGCCGTAGCCGAAGGCGAGAATACAAACCGCGACAGAAGCAATGAGAATGGAGGCGATCTGCGAGGTACTGAGTCGCTCGTGCAAAATGATGGCCCCAAGCAGGACATTCACCAGCGGCGTCATGAAATAGCCGAGGCTGGTTTCGAGGACGTGACCGATGTTAACCGCCCAAATGAAGAGTAACCAGTTCAAGCCGACCATGACGCCGCTGCCGAAACAAAAAAGTGCGCTGCGTCGTGAGAGAACGTTGCCGATGACTTCACGCCAGCGCTCTTGCCAGCTCAGCAGAAGGCCGAGAAACACAATGGTCCAGACAAAGCGGTGCGCCAGAATTTCCAGCGCAGGAACTTTGGTAAGCAATTTCCAATAAATCGGCACCAGTCCCCACGTTGCGAAGGATGCAACTCCGGCGATGAAGGCAGATGTATGTTGCGGATCGGTTCCACCAGACCTGGCCATGCTCGCTCGTATTTCATCAATCGGAGTAGTTCGCAACCCTCCACTTGCTGGCGATGAGATAGTTTGTAATGACGGAATTCTGGAGCTGATCCCGTGAAATCGTTTTTTGTCGAACTGAAGCGGCGCAAGGTCTATCGCGTTGCCATTGCCTACGCGGTCGCCAGCTGGTTGCTAATTCAAATCGCAACCCAAGTCTTTCCATTCTTCGAAATTCCAAACTGGGCGGTGCGTTTGGTCGTGATTGTGCTGGTGCTGGGATTTCCGATCGCGCTCATCTTGTCCTGGATATTCGATCTGACTCCGCAGGGAATCAGGCGCACCGATGACAGCGACAGAAGTTTGGCTGCGCTGCAGATCGCCCCTGCCACAACCCGCAACATTCCCGAAAAAAGCATTGCCGTTCTTCCGTTCGAAAATTTGAGCGACGACAAAGAGAACGAGTACTTCGCGGCCGGAGTACACGACGACATTCTCTCGAATCTGGCAAAGGTTGCGGATCTTAAAGTCATTAGCCGCACCTCGGTGCAACAATTCAAGAGCGGCGTGCGCAATTTGCGTGAAATCGGACTGGCACTGGGCGTAGCGCATATTTTGGAGGGCACGGCACGCCGCGCCGGCAATCGCATCCGGGTCAATGCGCAGCTGATTGATGCACGGAGCGATGCCCACCTTTGGGGAGAAACATTCGATCGCGAGATCACCGATCTCTTCGCGCTGCAAAGCGAATTAGCCGAACGCATCACGCAGGCGTTGCGGGCAAATCTTTCGGCGCGCGAGAAAACGAACCTGCAAACCCATCCCACCCGCGATATCCTCGCCTACGAACTTTTCCTGCGCGCGCGAGAGTTGTTTCACTGGGCGGGGAGCGGCTATTCGTACGACAAAGGAGCCGATGCCCTTCGGTTGATCGATGAGGCGATCAAGCGAGATCCTCAGTTTGCGCTCGCCTATGCCTTGGCGTCGCGTCTGCACTCCGAATTATTTTGGTTCGGCTACGACAAAAGTGCATCGCATTTGGAAAAAGCGAAGGCAGCGGCCGATGCTGCGCTGAAACTTCAGCCGGACCTGGGCGAAGCGCATCTTGCGACTGCCTTTTACTATTACTATGGTTTTCGGCGGTACGATGTTGCCCAAAAGCACGTCACTGCCGCAGTTCGCGCGATTCCAAACAACGCCGATGTGCTTAATACCGCTGGAGCGATCGCCCGCCGAGACGGAAGATGGAATGAGGCGGTGACTAATCTGGAGCAGGGGCGTGATCGCGACCCGCGAAATCTTTCGGTGCTCTGGAGTTTGTTCGAAAGTTACCTCGCCTTGCATGAATACACCAAGGCCGAAGGAACGGTGAACGACGCGCTTTCCGTTTCGCCGAACGCACCTTTCTTTGTGCTGGCCCGCAGCGCGATTGCCTTATTTCGCGATGGCGAGACCGCTCCTCTTCGTTCTAGCTTGCGACAAATCCCGGGCAGTTTTGATCCCGGCGGAGCGACAAGCACGATCGCACTCCGCCTGAGTTTGATGGAACGTGATTTGGACGAAGCCGACCGTGTGCTTGCTGCCTGCGCCCACGAAAAACTTGATGATAATGGTTTGAGCGGAGTAGCTGGAGCACTCGACGGGTACATCGTGCCCAAAAGTTGGTACGCCGGATTAATCGCTCGTGCTCGCGGTAACGAATCGTCCGCGCACACCGCTTTCGAGCACGCCAAACGGGCGGTGCGAGATGATCTGATGCAATGTCCGGAAGACGCCAAAACGCTTGCGATGCTGGCATTAATTCACGCTGGATTGGGAGAGAAAAAAGATGCGCTTGCTGCGGCGGGCCGCGCTGGGGAGCTATTGCCCATCGCCAAAGATTCGTTCGACGGACCAATCCTCGCGACGACGCTGGCAGCGGTAAGTGCGAAGCTCGGCGAGAATGAATCAGCGATTCGACAACTGGAATCTTTAGTCGGAATTCCGAACGGGCCGACTCCGGGAACTTTGCGAGTGGAGCCGGAGTGGGATTCTTTGCGCGACGATCCACGCTTTAAAAAACTGGCTGAGCGTGTCGCTTAATGCAGTCTCGTCGGGAGAGGCGCATTCAATCGGTCATCCCAAGCGCAAGCCGAGGAATCCCGCGATGAAAGCTAAAGGTAGCGCTGCGGCATCTCTCGACTTCGCTCGGGGAGACCGCCGGAGAGAAAATTAGCGCGAGGGCGCCGGCGTAACGGCCTTTGGCCCGGCGGTGATCGAATCGTTGCCGATCATCATATAATGGCCTTGATAGGGCGGTGTTGGGCGCGATGGAAAGGGCGAACGAATAACCGCACTCGCGTTACCCGCAGCACCAGCGACCAAAATCGCCACGAGGAGGTAGATCCGTCGGCTCGCGAAGGACTTTAAACACATCGTTTTCACGAGAGGATGTATTGCAACAACTGTGCCAATCGGGGATAGAGTTTATTGTAATTCTAGGCTCAGATCCAGAAAAAAGTGATGGCACAAGCCAGAATCACCGTCGTTAACCAATCAATCACCTGCCCCAGCACCACCATCGAGTGCATGCGGACGTATATGGCCGCTTCGATCGCGACCGGCGCGGCCAGCGCGATCCAGATAACGGCGGCGAAGCGTAATGCTCCCACCATTCCGCCAGCAAAAAAGCCGACGTGAAAACGCGCGACCGAGACGTAGAGGATGGAAATCGCGATGGCCGACAGCACTCTTACGAGACTCGAGAGTGCATAGTTGCGGGGGCCTTCCGGGCGCCAGGTTTCCGGAGTAGCGCGTTGATAACGATGGAAAACCAACCCCATCCAGAACCAACTGGTAAAGATGGAGACGACGCCGGCGATTAATCCAGGGACAATGGCTGCACGCAAAGTGTTCATAGCGGTTTTCGGTGGAAAATAACAGTTACCCGATCCGGTGGCGAGAGAGTTTACGGCGCGCCTCGGCCGGGATAAGATTGGCGGAAACGAATGCCTGAGTTTGCCTATAAAGCTCGCAACGCGCAGGGCGGATTAGTCGAGGGCGTTTTGAACTGCCCCGATCGCGGTGTCGCTATTCGCCAGATCGAACAGCAGAACTGCATTCCTATTCGCATCGATCCGGTGATGACAGCCACACCCGCCACGGCAGTAGCAACGGCGCCCCGCAGTTTCGTGCCGAAAATTTTCAACCGCGGCACGCCCGAGCGCCCGGATGTTCCGGCGCAGACGTTAAGGATTCCGCACAGCCAGTTGCTCGTTTTCACGGAACAGCTCGCGCATTTGCAACAAGCGGGCATGACCCTGGACGAAGGGCTCGGTATTCTGGAGAAGCGCCTAAAGCATCCGCGGGTGCAGCAGATGATTCGCACTTTGCACCAGGCGCTGGTAGACGGTCGTAGTTTTTCCCAGGCACTTCGCGAATTCCCGCGCATTTTCCCGCCGCTTTACGTGAACCTGGTGGCGGCAGGTGAAGCGAGTGGCGCGTTGCCGGAGATTCTATTGCGGTTGGTGAAGCACCTGACCCAGGCAAAAAGTCTGCGCGATCGAGTGCAACAGGCGCTGATTTATCCGACTTTTCTTACACTGGCGGGCGCAGCGCTCATTACCGTCTTCATTACTTTCATGGTGCCGCAGCTCACCCAATTCATGTCGCAAAATGGCGGAGCGCTACCGTTGCCGACGCGTATTTTAATGCAAGCACACCACCTTCTCACAACCTACTGGTGGTTGGGTGTCCTAATTGTTATCGGGGGGGTTGCCGCCAGGCGGGCCTTCGTCCGGAGCGACGAAGGGCGCACCGCTTGGGACCGATTCCGCCTGCGCATTCCCGGTTATGGTCGCATCGTCCGGCACAGCTATTACGCGCAGTTCTCCCGCACGCTCGGCACCCTGACCGAAAACGGGATTCCACTTTTGCGATCGCTCGATCTCGTCGCCGAAATCGCGGGCAACCGTTACATCGAGAAAAAGCTAACGGAAGTGAGACGCTCGGTGGTGGACGGCGCGCATCTTTCGGCCGCGCTTGCGGCGCAGCAAATGTTCCCGGACTTGCTCACCGATATGATGGCAGTGGGCGAGCAAACCGGGCATTTTGGTCAAACCATGATGACGATCGCAGACGTTTACGAGCGGGAACTCGATCGCACCGTCACCATTACCTCGGGGCTGATTGCGCCGGTCATCATCGTTATCATTGCCATTATCGTTGGCTTTGTCGTTTACAGCATTTTGTCCGCGGTATTCTCCATGACGCAAAGTTTGCAGTTTCGAGTGCGTTGAGATAGCATCCGCCCAATTTGATGCGTCAGCGAACTTTGACGTTGGGACTGATCCTGGCGGCGCGAACCCTTCTCGCGCAGGAGGCGGTCAATCGCGATTCGATTCTTGCTGGACAATCTCCCGCCTTTGCCATCACACCTCCCGTTAGCGGTAACGCCTGGATCGATCTGCGGCAAAATGCGAAGCCGGGCGCCGTGCAAAGCGTTCCCGATTGGGTCGAGGCGGTAACGTTCATCCCCCCGGACGCGCAGACAAACGCCGCCGCGCCGGGCGTGTTTCGCATTCGGCTGGCAAGACCAGGCGGTCATGCCAGCGTTCTTTTTTTCCGACTCTTCTTCAACGACCAGACCTCAGCGCGTCCCGAGATTGTGGCTTGGGACGAATCCGGTTCGGAATTGCTCCGCTCCGGTCCTCTTGGCACCGGGATTGATCTGGAAAGCTCGGAATCCGTCATGATCCCGATGCACGGCATTACCACTATTGATGTGGAGGTGCCGGGCGACGGCAATAGTGTCCGCGGCGCCTATTTGGAGTGGATGAGCAACAGCGAGATGGTGCACCCGCCAAGTGCTGGCTCGCAGGATGTCATTCCCGAGCCTTTTGCGGCGACTTTAGCGTTGCACGCGCCCGCGCAGGACTCGGAAGAATTTGGCGCCGTCACCGCCTCGTTGTCGGCCGATTTGATCCGCATTGGTTCTACTGCGAGCGAAGCAGCTGCCTTCGAGTTCGGCTTGGAATCGCAACCCTTACTTGCGCTCATCACTTTCGAAATCGCCAGTCCGCGCATTGATTCACCGCCGGAAGTGATCGCGAACGGCGAAAATGTTGGAATCGTCTCCCTCGTTCTGCCGGGATTGGCCGATCCGGGGTATCGCGGAGAAATGCGTAACATCGTCAGCCAAATGCAGTTCCAATACACCGGTTGGCTGCGCGCGCAGAAGATCGTCCCGGTAAGCGCGCTCCACGCCGGGACCAACGACATCACCATCATCAACGGCCCGAATGCCGCCAGCGCCGTCATTCGGGCTACGCAGATTCAATTAAAGTACCTTTGGGACAAATCGGATTATATTTTGAAACCAGACCGCTGACCTGATGTCTAAGTTCTGATGCGAGAAAAACAACAGGCTTTCACGTTGCTCGAAATCATGCTGGTGGTCACGATCATCGCGCTGTTGTTGGCCGCCGCGATAAAATTCATGTCACCGAATGTGGATATAGCAAAGCGGGTTCGGGTCGCAGGCGATATTCAAGCGATCAAGACCTCGCTCCTGGCGTATCAAGGAATCAACGGATTTTATCCGACGACCGAGCAGGGGCTTCAGGCTTTGGTTACTGCTCCCTCAACCGATCCGCGGCCTTCACGCTGGCAGCAATTCATGGAGCAGGTTCCCACCGATCCTTGGGGCACGCCTTATGTTTACCGCTGCCCCGGTCAGAAAAATCCTACCAAGTATGATTTGTTTTCGGCCGGCCCGGATCGGATTCCAGATACAACGGACGACGACCCAGGACAGTAGCGGCTGACTATTCCTCTTCCTCGTCCGGAGGCGGCGCATTTGGCGTCGGCGCTACCGGAGTGGGATTTCGCTGGATCACGCCGCGCTGGCGGATCTGGCCCGGCTGAGGAGTTTGCCTGCCCTGTTGGTATGTTGGCGGCAGGGACGGTATCGGCGCCGGCTTGATGTAAGGTTGTGGGGGCGGCGGCATTCCGGGCGGGAAAAGCGGCGGCTGCAGTGCGTTCGTTTGCGGCTGATTCGGATTCTGCGCTAACTGGGAAAGCACAGCCTGATTGAAGGTCAGCGTCGCGTATTTCCCGTCCTTGGTGATGGTGACCTTCGTTTGTCCCACCTTGTCCGACCATTTGATATCGCTAATGGCGAAGCCGTGCTCCGGCCCTTTAGTCGATAAATACTCTTTGAAATTCTTGTCTGTGGCCGAGGCGATCGTGACAAGGTCGCCGTCGGCGAAATGCGCTGCGTTCGCGATATACAAGTCCTTCGCGAAATCGGGAGTCGCAGTCGGAACGGCTATGGTAGCAATGGCGAAAGGCGAACGATTCAACATCGCTTGGTAACGATTAAAGTCCGGGCGTTTCGGCAACGGATCGTCTGCCAGTGCGGTTACTGGGATTATCCCGATAATAATGAATAAGCTGGTTTTCATTTCGCTGCGCTCGCCGGCGCGTACCAGCGCGCTATTTTAAATTTACCACGCATTTGCGTTGGGTCACTCGAATCGATGGCAATATTTGCGCTCTCAAAAACAATGAAAGCATCGGGCGCTTGCACGTCGTACAGAAAATGAACCAGCGGTGGCCAGGGACTTTTCGTTTCGATAGAGGCAAAAACTGATTGATACGCGCCCGCCGCAGGGCTGTTGCCGATAGCGGGGTTTTCGATCAACACGCTATATTTGCCGGCGATCTGTTTGAGTTGATCGAGCAAAGCCGAGGCATCGCCGGCTCCGTGGAAAACGGGCTGATGCTCGCGCAGCCATTGCTCGCGTTTCGACCAAAGATCGCTTTCCCGCAACAAGACCGTTTGCTCATTGTGCGCTTCTTTTCGTTTCGCGACTTCGACTCGCGAATCGCCAATGGCGCGGAAAAGCCAGCTCCACAAAAACAAGTTCGCCAGGAAAAATACCACCATCGCCACCAGTCCAGCCAGGACCTGCTCACGCCGGTTCATTCGTTGTAACACTTGCGCGATCATCGCGGTCTTCCCTCCAGCCGGAACTGCGCGTGATCGTTCGGCAAAATCCGCGGCGATTGCATGTCGAAGGTAAAACTTTGCAAATCAGGATGCTTTTTGACTTTATCCGCGAATTGATAAGCCAGTGCGGCTTTGTTCGCTTCGCCTTCGACCGAAATCTGACGTGCCGATTGATTATAGGCGGTGATGCGCACGTCCTGCGATGGCAGGCTGTCGAATAGGTGCAGCAAAATTTCGATTGGGTAAAAATGTGGATCGATCGCCGGAGCCAGCGCTTTCCAGTTATTAGCGGCCGCTCGCACAAAAACGGTGCGGGGCGCATCACGTTCAATCTGGCGATCCAGTTGCCGGACGCGGAATTTCAAGTAACCAAGGTGAATAAGAGCGAGCGCGACGATTGCGCCATAAGCAATCCCTCCTATCACCAGTCGTTTTTTCCATTGTTCGCGCCGGACCTGACGCAGGCGCGCTTCGCGCCATGCTTGCGGAAGAAGATTGAGACCGGTCGAGGCAGGTGGCGTTTCCACTGCCATCATTTCGGCCGGTGCCGCCAGCGCTCTCTCGACCCTGTCACGCAGGCCAAAACATTTTTCGTCTACCAACACGTTTTGAAACGATGCGGTGATTCCCTGTAATTCGGCCGTCATGGTCAATTGCGGCAGTTCGAGCTCGAGTGGCGCTGCCACCCCGCCATCAATCGTCCGCGCAAAACTAAGCTTGCCGTTTTCGGAAATGGCGGAAACTAGCGCACCGGATTCCGGATAGATGAATAAAGCACAGCCTTTCCCTGCGTGGGTGGCGACACGTTGCGCGGCATAGACCGTGACCGCGCGCGGAATGACCCTGCGATTCAACAACGGCGCCGCGATTTCCGTCAGTCGCTGATTCTGCACCGCCACCGCAGAAATCACGCATTCACCGTTGGCTTGCTCGATAACCTCGAAATCGCTTGTGACTTCCTCAGTGGAAAAGGGAAGCGCCTTCTCCAGTTGGATGCGAACCATCTCGCGCAATTCCGATCCTTCCACGCTGGGTAAACGCATCCGCTGCGCCAGCACGGCCGAAATCGGAAGCGCCAGCACGACATCATCATCCGTACTCAAGGTTTCCGCAGCGGCGTCCAAACAAGGAAAGGCCCGCACTCGCCAATTGCCGTTTTCCGCAGGGCGACTGATCAAATTCCATCCTTCCGCCCCAGGAACGAGAAAGAACTTGCCCATTAAAATTCCTTCCAAGTAATCAACTGGGGTGTGAGACCGGCGCGACGAAAGACCAGCTGGATTACGCGAGTGATGTCGGCGGACCGCCCAGTGCTAACGATTCGTAGGACAGGATCCTTGAACGAAACGAATGGACTAAGTTCTCGAAATTGCTCCGGGGTAAGACCGAGCGCGGCGCGAATCTCATCCAGACTTTTGAAGACGGTGTCATCCGCCGTGCCATCAATCCCATCTGGCCCCGCCCGGAGTTGGAGGAAACGCTCGATCATGGCATCCGTAAATCCCGGGAGCGCGCGCAGGACGTCTCGTGGCGCCCAGGCCATATCAACCGGTCCGGTGCTGTTGAGCGTGAATTCCTCGTCCCAACCCGGCGCCGAAGTAAAAGTCTCCCACCCTTTCACTTTTTTCAGTTCGTCGATTCGGACCAATAACGCATTGGCCGGTTGGTAGTCTTCGCTCGCTTCCGCTCCATTCAAACGCACGAGATCATCCGGGTCCACCCAGTCGAGCAGACAATCGATCATCCGATCGCGTTCGTTCAATTCGATGCCCTTTAGCTCGAGGTACCGCCGCAGCATTTCGATCCGCACCGGATTTTCCCCGGCCACCAGCCAGTTGATATTCAAGCGCCCGCCTTCGCCAGTGATGCGAGCACTGTAACTTTGGCGCGGACCAAACTTGCCTTGGAGATTCGGCGAATTCGGCTTGATCGCCGGAGCCATCGCCACCTCTGCGCCAGAGGCCGCCATTGCTTGTGCTTCCAAAATTCGGTTTTCACTTCCGGAAAGATTGAGGCGCGAATCAATGTTCAACGCCCACGACATGACCAAGGCTGCCAGCAAAAAGAGCGCCCAGAGCGAAAGTAGAAGGGCGGCGCCACGCGATTTCGAGGGCCTCATAATGGCATTCGTGCAAGCGGCACGGTGATTTCCGTTGGCGTCCTCGCATCGGTGCGACCGATCACCACCTTGACCAGACGCGGTAGCGTGACGGTGTCGGTCCAGCGTGGCACCCAGGTATTCAAACGCGAATCGAAAAAGCGAATTTGTAAGGTGCCGACGTTATCGATCAGACGCACCCATGTTTCGTGTTCGTTTCCAACGGCCGTGTCCTCCTTTGGTTTGCGCAAAAGACCGAGATCGAGCTGCCGGCTCTTTGCATCGCGCGCCCGCAGCCGCAGGCTCACCCGAAAATCGCCTGTTGCATAACGAGTCAATAATCCCGGGCCCGCCGGGCAAAACCAGGTCAACTCGTCGCGATCATGGCCGTCGATCTTTAATGGCTCGCCCGCGAGTGCGGCCGTCCCCGGTGGCAAACTTTGCAGCTGCTGGGTCAACAACTCGCGCAATCCATCGTAGCGCGCTTCCACCGCATCCGCTTCCGATGAGATCCGCATCGCGGTGATATTCGCTTGCACGAAACGATAAATCGCCAGGGACATCATCCCGAGAATGATCACCGCTAGCATGATCTCAAGCAGGGTGAACGCAGGCGCCCATACAGTTCCGGGGAGCGCAGGCTGCCAGCCTGCAGCATTCGGCCGCTGCGCCGAATGCAGCTTCGCGCGCAGCGCGAATTCCCCACCGGTCATCCCGAGCGGAAACGCCAGTCCGGCTCGGACCGAGGGATCCCGAGGCGAAACCTTTAAGGTACCTTCCACGGGATCCCTCGACTTATGCTCGGGATAACGTGTTAGCGGAAGCGGGCAGTCTCTCCCCAGAGAAATCGAGCGACGCTGGCAACCTTCAGAGCCGGTAAACATAAAATGCAATCGCTTTCGACTGGCCCGCTCCGCCGCGCGTCCAATTTGCCGTTAAGGTGACACGAATAATTCCAGTTAGCTGGGTCCCATCTTCCTCTTTCATTTCCTGCGGCGCGGCTTTCTGCACTAACTTTACTATACCAAACCCGGTATCGATTTTGGACTCCTTTGCCTTGTCCGGTTGCCCCGGGGTCGTTTCGATTTCCACCATCCGGTTCGCCAGAATCTCACGCACCCGAGCATCATCCGTGCTCAAGGCACTCGCGTTCATGCAATTATTAACCGCGCGCCCAAGCGCGATGATTCCAATGGCAAAGATAAATAACCCGAGCAGCACCTCGTAAAGAGCAAAAGCTGATCCTGCAAAAGTCGCCTTATTAGCGCGGCGCATAAGTAATAATCTCTCCCAGCCCGCTCAACGGCGAATACTCTGTCGTCCAGCTGCCATCATCGCTGGCAAAACGGATTCTGGCTGGCTCGCATACGCCCGACTCCCAAAAGATCCACTCCGCTGGCGCCTTTTTCGATAACGCCGCCGGCAATTCGACCCGCCATTTCTCCTGGCGCGCGATAGCAATGGTATCGATCGGTTGATGCGGTTCCGTTTTCAAAAATGCCGCTGGTTGCAAGCTGACCTCGACATCATTCCAGACAATTAAATAGGCACGGTGTTCAGCCAGACTACGCTCATGCGCCTGCCGCACCAGCTCATTAAAACGATCTAGCGATCGATGGAGCCGCTTGTCCGCGAGCACGCCATTCAAACTCGGCACCGCCAAAGTAAGCAGGAGCAGTAGAATAAAGACCGCAATTATTACTTCGACCAAGGTAAACCCGCGCTGGCGCTGCATGCCTGAAATTTACGACTTGGCTGGAAAATCACAATGCGCCACTCAGATATGGAGCATTGGAGGGATGGAGTAATGGAAAGCAGCAGAAGACCGGCTCCGCAGAGATGCGTCAGCAAAATGGTAGGGCGAGACTCCGTCGAGCCGATCTCGCCAAACTCGCGAAGCGATGCAAATGGGCGACAGCTTTTGGAGTGCGGCAGCGTGCTGCCGCTTTGCTCGCTGCGGCACGCATGGCCTACCGTCTTGGAGTGAATGAGGGACGAGCGCCAATACCGTTACTCCATCACTTCATCGCTCTATTGCTTCGCCGAACAACGAGTCGATGGAACACAGGCATGCATGCCTGTGCGCCCAGCGGGCTTTTAGCCTGCTGAGGGGAAACAGGCTACAAGCCTGTTGGGCACACAGAGCTGTGTTCCAGCGCTCTCCCGGACAACGAGCCGCTAAAAAATGGCAACCAAGCGACAGCATGTCGAAGTTCCATGTGTTAAGTTTGTTATATGGCTAGCACGCTTGCGCGCGGAGTTTACCAACAGCCTAAGGTGAATGTAGTCCCGCGAGGCACGCGGAAAAATCGCAGTTCGCGCGCTCTCGTCGTTCGCGTCGGTTTATTGTTCGCTGCGCTCTTCGTCATCGGCGTTTTCGTCTGGCAGGGAATCGCCGCCCACGGTGCGCCCGATCCCCTGCAAGCCCACACCAGCGCCACCGTCGCTTCGCTCGATATCGGTGTTCTCGTTTTCCGCGAGGGACTCGAATGCATTCTCGTTCTCGCCGCAGTCACCGCCAGTATGACCGGCTCGCGGCGCAATTATCGCAAACCAGTGATGTCAGGCGCGTTCATCGCGTTCCTCGCCACCCTTGTGACCTGGTTCGTTGCGGTCGGAATCATGAAGCAGTTGAGCGAGAACGTTCCGGCCCTGCATTTGCAAGCCGCGACCGGACTGTTCGCAGTGATCGTTCTGCTTGTGATCATGAATTGGTTCTTCCACAAAATTTACTGGGGCGGCTGGATTCGGGCCCATAATCGCCGGCGCAAATCGCTGCTCGACGCTGCGACCAGCAATTCGCGTCTGCGCTGGGGACTGATTCTCCTCGGATTCACTTCCCTTTATCGCGAGGGGTTTGAAGTGGTCCTTTTCCTCCAGAGTTATCATCTGCGGCTGGGTGGCGCAGTTGTGCTCAAAGGAACGCTGCTCGGTCTCGTCCTAACCGGGATGGTCGCGCTCCTGACCTTCGTTCTGCAACAGCGTTTGCCTTATCGCAAAATGTTGATTACCACCGGCATTCTGCTCGGCGTGGTCTTGCTCGTGATGGTTGGAGAACAAGCTCAGGAAATGCAGCTTGCTAACTGGATCTCGACTACACCAATTCCCTGGCTCGCACATTCCATTCCGGCTTGGATGAGTCTGTGGTTTGCTGTTTTCCCAACTTACGAAACCATGGCCGCACAATTTCTCGCCGCTCTTCTCGTCATCGGTTCCTATTATGCCGCGAAACATTTCGGCGCCGTCCCACTCGCCGGCACCGACTCGGTTGAGGAAGCGAAACGCGTCAGCATCGACACCGGCATGGTGAAACCGCTCCAAGCCGTGCGGTGACCGAGCCGCGTCCTTTGAACTTAATGCGCTCATGTGCCCCGCGCCTTGGTCTGTAGCCACGGCGCTCTGTCGCCGTGTTCCGGATTCTTGGCGCGCGCCACATGCGAACGGAACACAGCCGTGCACGGCTGTGCGCCCAGCGGGCTTTCAGCCCGCTGTCTTCAAGATCATTCTCGTGATTGCGGTGGCAACGCTCCTTTGCCAGACCTCCGCCTTCGCCGGCGCGCGCCATTTCACTTTTATTTACGAAGCGCCTACATCCCCGCCTGGCTCCTTCGAAATCGAAAACTACGCGACCACGCGATTCGCCAATGGTTTTACCGAAGCCCTCTTTCGCAATGAACTCGAGGTGGGAATCACTGAACATTTCCAAGCCAGTATCTACTTTGCGAACTGGAATTACACGCGACGTGGCACCGATGGCGGGGTCCACTACAACAGCGCGTCGGTTGAAGTTATCTACAACCTCTCTAATCCGGTTACCGATCCGGTCGGAGTTTCTCTCTACCAGGAAATCAGCGCTGGCCGGCGCGCATTTGAATCGGAAACAAAACTCATCGCGCAAAAGAACTTCGGTCCGCTCATTCTCGCTTACAACTTAACTCTGGAGGCGGAATGGGAAGATAAAGGCCTGCGCGAACATGACGGTGAGATCCAACAAGCTTTCGGCGGGAGCTACGAAATTAGCCCGAGAATTTCAGTGGGAGCAGAGATGCTACACGAGATTCTATTACCGGCCTGGCATAGCGCGGAAGCGGAAAACAATTTCTTCCTCGGCCCAAATGCTTCCTATCGCGGCGATCGCTGGTTCGCCACCGTTACCGCCCTTGCTCAAACCACCCGCACCGAAGGCGAACCTCATTATCAAGTGCGCCTCATCTTCGGCTTCAGCTTGTGAATACCAGCGCCTGTAGCCTCGGTCACCGGGCGCGGCCTCTTTCCGCTAAACCTGTAGCCGAGGTCGCTCACCCCGGCCCGCGGCCACCGGCCGCGGCTACAACTTTCGCGCATCGCAGCCGCTGGGTGGGCCGAGTCGTATCGGCAATCATTACCCTATTTATCGTTAGCTGCGCGAACTTTGCCCCGCCGCCTGCAATTACTCCAGCCTTAATTGCAAATGCGCGCCCCGATCACGCAAGCGCAAAAGATCTCGCAACCGGCCGCAACTTGTTCGTTTCCCGCTGTCTCGAATGTCACACCCTGCCCTCGGTGGCGAAGCATTCGCCGGATGAATGGCCAACACTCGTTAGCCGAATGTCAGGCCGTGCCAATCTGTCCGCCTCGGATCAATCCGCTATCATTGCCTACCTGCGCGCCGCGTCAACAACACACCACTAATTTGTCATCCTGAGCGAAGTCGAAGGATCTCTTACTTATTCCTAAACGCCAGGGATATATCGAATTGACACCCAAAAACGGCCCGGCGCCGATGATTCAGCGCGATTCAAGCTTAAAGAGGCCGACCACTCCCTTGCATCGGCGAAATGGAAGGCGAGATCGACGCTCTCGTTCGGGAATTTGTCGCGATTCCGCAGCCAGGACAGATTATCACCAAAATACAATCGATTCACTGTGTCCAATAATCAGAAGTGTTTCGACTTCGCTATCGCCTCAACAGCTTTCGTTTCCTTGGTTTCCTTTTGTTCATCACATCCGTGCCATCCGTGTCACCTGTCACGCTGTAGCCTCCTCAAAGGCGGATTTGTGGTTAGACCCTCGGTTGCGGTGCAGCCGCGCAGCGTAATCCGCGGTTCGGCATGATTAACCGCGCGTTTGCAGTTGAACGGTGCGCGTAAGTCTGGAACTTACGCGCCATGAATTCGCTTGGTCTTCGTTCTTTCTTTTTCTTTGTTTTCGTTGCGCTAGCCGGCGCGGTCTGTGCCGCGCCCTCGCCGTCACCGAGCGCATCCCCCACTCCAGCGCCACAAATCGATCCGAGACTTTTTTCCGGAATGCAATGGCGCCAGGTCGGTCCGTTTCGCGGAGGTCGTGCACTGGCGATTGAAGGCGTGCCGGGCGAGCCTAATACCTGGTACTTCGGCGCGGTTGCGGGCGGGGTTTGGAAAACGCTGGATGGCGGGGCGAACTGGACGCCACTCTTTGATAAGCAGGACATTTCGTCCATTGGTGCGATCGCGGTTGCGCCATCCGATCATAACACAATTTATGTTGGCACCGGTGAAGCCGCCATCCGCGGTAATACGACCTACGGCACCGGGGTTTACAAATCGGTCGATGGCGGAAAGAACTGGAAAAATATCGGACTGCGCGACACGCACCAGATCGGCGCGCTCATTGTCCATCCCAACAATCCCGACATCGTCCTCGTGGCCGCGCTTGGTCACGCATTCGGTCCAAATGCGGAACGCGGAATCTTCCGGACCAGCGACGGCGGCAAAACCTGGACGAAAGTTCTCTCGAAGGACGAAAATACCGGCGGGATCGACGTCGTATTCGATCCGCATAATCCCAACGTCGTTTTTGCTTCGCTCTGGCAGGCGCGAAGGCAGCCGTGGTTTTTCTCCAGTGGCGGGCCGGGCAGTGGTCTCTACAAATCGGAAGATAACGGCGTCACCTGGAAGCAGCTAACGGGAAATGGACTGCCCGATGGTATCCTCGGGAAAATTGGGATCAGCGTTTCCGCTGCGGATTCGAATCGGGTTTATGCCATCATCGAAGCGAAAGAGGGCGGCATTTTTCGCTCCGACGACGCGGGCGAGAAATGGACCAAGATTAATGACGATGGCCGGTTTCGCCAGCGCGCCTGGTATTTCAGCAAGATTTACGCGGACCCAAAATCGGTCGACACCGTCTATGTTTTGAATACCGGCGCATTCAAATCGGTGGACGGCGCCAAGACCTTCAATCTCTTACCAGCGCGCCATGGCGATCATCATGGGCTCTGGATTGATCCGCAAAACCCGAATCGGATCGGCAACGCCAACGACGGCGGCGCCAGTATTTCAATGGATGGCGGCAAGACTTGGACGACGCAAAATAACCAGCCAACGGCGCAGTTTTATCATGTCGCGACCGACAACGCCTATCCGTATCACATTTACGGCGCGCAGCAGGACAACTCGAATGTTGGGATTGCGAGCCGGAGCGAGGAGGGCGTGATTACGGCGCAGAACTGGTTCGTTGCCGGTGGTGGCGAGTGCGGGTTTGTCATACCCGATCCACGCGACTGGCACATTATTTATTCCAACAGCGAAGGCTACGTCGTTCGCTACGATAAGAACAAGGAAGAAGGACAGGACGTGAGCGTTTGGCCGATGGACCATTCCGGACACGGCGCAAGCGATCTGCCGCATCGTTTTCAATGGGTCACGCCGCTCCTCCTTTCACCCCACAATCCGGACGTGCTCTACACCGCCGCGGAATGCGTTTTCAAATCCACCGATCACGGCATGAGCTGGACGCAGATCAGCAATGACCTAACAAAAAACGACAAATCGAAACAGCAGCCAAGTGGCGGCCCGCTCACCAACGACATCACCAGCGTGGAATATTACGACACAGTGTTTGCGCTGGCCGAATCGCCGAAAAAACAGGGAACGCTCTGGGCAGGGACGGATGACGGACTGGTGCACGTCACAACCGACGACGGCAAAAACTGGGCGAACGTCACACCAAAGATGCCGGATTGGAGCACGGTCTCGATTATCGACCCTTCGCCGCACGACGCGACCACGGCTTACGTCGCGGTCGATCGTCACCGGCTGGATGATTTCAAGCCCTACATTTTCAAAACGACAGATCTGGGAAAGAGCTGGAGCACAATCACCAATGGAATCCCAGAGGGCGCATACGTCCACAGCGTGCGGGAGGATCCGAAACGCAAAGGGTTGCTCTACGCCGGGACCGAGCTTGGTGTATATTTCTCGTTAGATGATGGCGCGCACTGGCAACCATTGCAATTGAACCTGCCGCAATCGCCCATTCACGATCTGGTAGTCAAGGATGACGATCTCGTCGCGGCCACACATGGCCGCTCCTTCTGGGTCCTGGATAATTTGACGCCCTTGCGCCAGCTCACCACCCAGAGCGCGTCGTCCGACATGTTGCTTTACCAACCGCAATCGGCGGTGCGATTGCATTACCCGGAAGAAATCGACAAACGCCAGCCGGCCGGTGACAACCCGCCCATGGGCGCAATGATCGATTATTATTTTAAGAGCGCACCGAAGGATGAAGTGACTCTCGATATTCTCGACGCCCAGGGAAAACTCGTGCGCCATCTTTCGAGCAAGGAGAAAAAGGAAAATGAGCAGCCGCCAGAATGGCCGGACCGGGTGGAAGCGCCCAAGACAATTCCGGCGAATGAGGGAATGAATCGGTTCGCCTGGGATTTGCGCTACAACGAGCCGATCCAAATTCCGGGCGCATTTTACTCGGGCAACCCGCCACGCGGAGCGTTGGCCTTGCCTGGTGACTACCAGGTGAAACTAACGGCAAATGGGAAAACGCAAACGGCGCCGCTTCATCTTGTGATCGATCCGCGCACCAAAGATCACGAGGGAGAATTACCGAAACAATTTGAGCTTTCGACGCAGGTGAGCGAGCGCATTTCCGAGTTACACCAGGCGGTGAACGAAATTAGAGAGGTAAAATCGCAAATCAAGGAGTTGCACACGAAGTTCGGCGACGATCCGAAAGTGAAGCCTGCGTTGGATGCAGCGGACGGAATGGAACACAAAATGTCAGACGTGGAGCAGAAGTTGATTCAGGTGAACATGAAAGGGTCGGAAGGAAACCTGGCCTTCCCCAATATGCTCAACGAAGCGTTCGACACTTTTAGCCATTCGGTTGATGCGGGCGATCGCGAGCCGACCAAGCCGCAAATGGATGTTTTCGCGTCGTTGAGCGGACGGCTCGATGAGCAGTTAAAAAAATGGAACGCGATCAAACAGGATGATCTGCCGAAAGTCACCGAGCTGATCAAGCAAGCGGATTTACCCGCGCTCGTTATTAAGGAAAACAAGGAAGGGCGATCTCCAGATCGCCCCGCCGGACTGTAGACCGCGGTTCCTTGAAGCTTCCCTACGATTTGTCGACGCTGTATTTCCCGGGACCGATGAAGGAAAGACAAACGAGAGCGATGACGGCTTCGATCGGAATAATTATCGAATAAAGACCGTGCTCGTGGTGCGCGACAGCAATGGCGTTTACCAGCGCAACTAGAAAGGCGAGGAGAATGCCGATGCGAAAGGCAAATCCGAGCATCATGAAAATTCCGCCGATACATCCAGCGAGCGCTCCCAGAAACCCCCACCAGTCAAGATGCGAATGAAAGTTAAACACGCGCATGGCGCTGCCGAATTGCCACCAGCGATGTTCGCCAGAGAGAAGAACGGGCGCGCAAATTAAAATGAAGATGAGACCGACGCTCGCGCGTAAAAGCAGGAGACCGGCTTCGCGATATTTTCCAAGAAATTTCAGCACGCGCGAGATGCTGGACGACTCGCCGCGTGAAATCAACTCGCGATGAAGAACATCGTCATCCCGAGCGAAGTCGGGCTCTCTTTCTGGGGAGCACAGGCTGCCAGCCTGTAGTTCGCGGCAGCTTGCCGCGAACCGGTTTTGAGATACCGGGTAAACGCATGCATTCGGCAAGCTGCCGAATGCTACAGGCTAGCAGCCTGTGCTCCCCAGAAGAGCTGCTCCGCACATTTGTAGAGCACCGAACGAAATCGACAACACGGCCGCCGCGATCCGCTTCAAGACGAATCGACCACATCGTGACATGGTGTTAATCACAGTGATGAATAGGATCAGCAAAGCTGTCCTGCTTGCCGCCGGTCGCGGCACGCGGATGCGCGAGCTAACAGCCGATGTTCCCAAACCGATGATCAAAGTGCGGGGAAAACCAATTCTGCTGCATATTGTTGAAGGATTACAGGCCGCCGGCATCAAAGATTTTCTGCTCATTGTCGGTTATCACAGCGAGACGATTCGAGAATATTTCGGCGATGGAACATGTTTTGGCCTGCGCATTCAATATGCGACGCAGGTGGTACAAGATGGGACCGGCCGCGTTGTCGATCTCGCGCGCGACTTTGTTGGCGACTCACCATTCGTCTTGAGTTACGGCGACATTTTAGTGGATCCGGTGAACTACAAATCAATTGTCGATCTGGCGGACGATGTCGAGGCGATCGTGAGCGTGAAACAAAATGAAGATGTGAGCAAAGGCGGAGCGGTCTTCGTTAACGAGCGGATGGCAGTGACCGACATCCGCGAGAAATCGCAGCCGGGCGAAACGACGAGCCCGTGGTACAACGCCGGTGTCTATGCATTCCGACCGAGTATTTTTGAATGGACGGCGAAGTTGCAGCCATCGCCGCGCGGCGAATATGAATTGACCGATGCCATTCGCGATCTGGCGCAATCTGGAAGGAAAGTGAAAGCACTCGAGCTCAGCGGAGAATGGGCCGATGTGCGTGATCCAGAAATTCTCGCGCAGTTAAATCGTCCTGCCTAATTCACGGAGTCATTCCGAGCGGACGCGAAGAACCTCACGTCCGGAGGTGCGCTACCGAGTTCCTAAGAAAGATCGTCGTCAGCGGTTCGAGCAACGTTCGGTGGATTGCGTGACCACTGTGCTTACGAGCGGTCCCTCGCTTCGCTCGGGATGACACGCGAAATAATTAACAAGCTTAGCGTTGCTTCGCAGTGTCAGCTGAGCGCGACTGGTTTCTTTGCTTCCTCGATGAGTTTGTCGAACCGCGGATCGTCGCGCAGCGGATCCCACCACGGATGCAGACGCAATTGGCCATAAGAGACGTGCCCGGGAATTTGCAGGTGGTCTTCCAATTGTTTCAGCGCAAGATCTTTCTCGCCAGTCCAGGCATAGATAATCGCCAGATTTCTTACCAACTCCGCGCCCAGCACCGCATCCTTCGAAACGGGACAGAGTTCGACGGCGCGTCGCCCCTCAGCCAGTGCTTCTTCCTTGCGGCCAAGAGCGGCATCGGACATTGCAAGAACGCAGAGAGCTTCAGCATATTCAGCTTCCCTAACTATCGCCTCCATCTCGGCGCGCGCGGCAGTAAACGCCCTTTCCGCAGTCGCTACGTCGTCCTGCGCCCGCGCCGCCAGTCCTTCACAAAAATGATGAGGCATTCGGACATTGACCGGAATGATTCCCTCCGGCGGCACCGAAGCTAAAGCGCGGGTTACTTCAGCAAAGTCGCGGCGGCAAAGAGCAAGATAGAACCATTGCTCGGCGATTTCATCCACCGCACTTGGATCTACGCTCACAACATCCTGAATGGCGTCGTAGCCAGGTTGCGTATCGGCGTGCCATTCGAGATCGACCAAAGCTCGCGCGACGCGCGTGTTCGCGTCGCCGGGAAGGGCGGCGAGAGCGCGATCCAAAGTGTGCGCCGAATCGGAAAATCGCCGGAGCGATTGATACGCCCCAGCAGTTTGTTGAAGCAAGAACCAGTTATGCGGATCGAGTTCGGCCGCTCGCTCAAAATTGCTTATACACTGCTCCCAGTGGCCCTGCCGACGAGCGATGAAACCGGCTAACTTGAAAACGGCTGGATCATTCGGTAATCCGCGCTGGGCGATGGCGAGCTCGGCCAGGGCTGCTTGATAATCGCGATAGCAGTGATAGTGGATGCCCGCTGCGGCGAGGTGGGACTCGCCTCGATCAGGGGCAAGGCGCAAAGCCTTATCTCGGGCCTCGTTGGCCAGCCTGAGGCGCGCCGGGCTGTGATCGACTCCGCTAAAGTAAAGCTGCACATGGCCTACCGCGAGCTGACAATAGGCAAGCAAGAAGGCGGGATCGTGTGCGACGGCCTGGTCGAGCAAACGTATGGCATGGCGGGTTTGCTCTACCCGGCGAGTGTCGAAGGTAGCCATTTCAACGAGTTTTTTGCCACGGAGATAACGATCATAGGCGACAATGTTTGCTGTCGGTGCTTGCTCGATCGCGGCTTTCTCCGCCGGTGCAAGCTTCGCCTGAAGTTGGTCCGCCACTGCTTTGGCAATTTCGCTCTGGATTGCGAAGACGTCATCGAGCGGCCGATGATAATTTTCCGCCCAAAGATGGGCATCGGTTCTGGCGTCGATTAACTGCGTGCTAACCCGCACGCGATTTCCTGCGCGCTGGACGTTGCCTTCCAGGAGATGTGCAACGCCTAATTCGTTTGCAATTTGGCGCAGATTGCGCGTCGGCGCGCGGTACTGCATCACCGAGCTGCGACTGATCACTTTGAGATCAGCGATCTTCGCCAGGTTGGTTAGGATCTCGTCCTGTACGCCATCGGCGAAAAACGCATTCTCCGGGTCGGCGCTTAGATTTTCGAACGGCAACACCGCGATGCTTTTTTCCGGAACAGTAGAAGGTGCTGCAGCGGGAGTGACTGCTGGCTTAGGCGCGGCTTGATGCTGGGATACTTTCGCTGGCGGTTCAGGATTGCCGAGCTCTTCGGTGTAAACATTCACGATTCCGAGCTGGACTCCGTGTTTCACTTCGATTTCGCCAATCTCGTGTAAATGCGGCTGCCAGAGGCTGTCCTGCGAAAGATCGTCCGCAACGCGTTGCGACACCAGAATGTGTCCGGCATCGCCGCAATCCATGATTCGCTGGGCCACGTTGATTCCGGCGCCGGCCACGTTGGACCTGTTGTTGACATCTTTAACTTGATCGACCGGGCCGCTGTGCACACCCATGCGCAGCCGAAGGCGCGGATGGTTTTTTAAAGCCCGGCTAATTTCCAGGGCGCACTGCACCGGCTCCTCCGGACTTTCGAAAAAGACCAAGGCCATCCCATCGCCGGAAGGAATGGAAATGAGTTTCCCCCGCGCGTCGCTCTTGCGGAATTGCGCAGTTTTGCGCACGACCTGATTGAGTTGGTGCACCACCTCTCGCTGCTCGTTGACGAGCAGCCTTGAGTAAGCCACCACGTCCATAAACAAGACGTGTCCAATCGCGAGGTGCGGATCGGATTTGAGCTTAGCGGCCATAGGTCTTTGGCGTTCTCTGTTTAACACTAATAGTTTCCACTGGCGAGACAATGGCGGCCCAGCGCAAGCTTTTTGCAGTGCCGACTAGCTTCAAATAACGAGATCTCCGGCTTTCAACTGTAGCGGCGCTCTATGAGCCGTTGTATTTCAGATTCGGCGGTCGTAGACCGCCGCTACAGAAGGAATGCCAAGCGACGCGCTTGCCCTACAATTCGACGGCTTCGCCGTCCTCGCCTTCTTCCCCGATCTCCTCTTCGATCTCGCGCCGCCAGCGTTTCGAAACCCACGGACGCAGGAATCCGTAAAGCAAATAAACTAGAAACAGGACCGCCGGCATCCATTCGTAATTCAAGGCGGTGAAGAACATAATGAGAATGATGGCGGCAAATCGCGGAAGCGAGCGAGTGGTGCGCCAGGTGACGGCTTTGAAACTCGGATAGCTCAGGCGGCTGAACATCATGATGGAAAGAAAAAGCATCAGCGGCGGAAGCACCCATTTCCAGCGACCGATCTCATGGTCGCGCTCACCCAGCCACCACAGCATGAATAGCGTAATCGATGCAATTAATCCGGCGGCAGCGGGAATGGGAAAACCGGTGAAAGCTTTTCCGTCACCGGCTCCGCCAGTAGCGGAGACGCAATTGTAGCGGGCCAACCTCAGCGCGCCGCAAACCAAATAAACAAAGGCGACGAGCCAGCCGAGGCGCGGGAAATCAATCAGCACAATCCGGTAGACCATTAGCGCGGGCGCGACACCAAAGGAGACAATGTCGGCGAGGGAATCGAACTCGCGGCCAAAGGCGCTGTCCTGTCCCCCGAGCCGAGCCAGTCGGCCATCGAGGACATCGAAGATGCACGCCCCGAGAATGAACCAGACCGCAGCGTGAAAAAGCGTCGCTGCCTCATCCGGACTGGACCATTGGATGAGCGCGCCCTGCACGATCTTAAGCGTGGCCGCGAATCCGCAGAACAAATTGCCCGCGGTCATCAGGTTGGGCAGCAGGTAAATCTTTGGATTGTGCTCGTTCATTCCGGCAACCGCGCAATCACGCTAGCGCCGCCCTTCACGTGATCGCCTACTTTGACCAAAATTTCGGCGTCGAGCGGCAAATATACTTCAGTCCGCGATCCAAATCGAATCATCCCGAAGCGCTGGCCGCGTCTCAGTTCATCGCCCACTTTCGCCCAGCCGACAATACGTCGCGCGATCGCACCGGTTAGTTGTCGCACCACGATAGTGGCACGCGGATTTTGAAAGGCCCAGGTCACCGCTTCATTTTTTTCGGAGCTTTCGGGCCTGCGCGCATCAAAACAAAAGCCTTTGCGATGCTGCCGAAAGGCAATGCGACCGGAAACAGGCGCGCGATTGGTATGCACATCAAAAATGGACAGGAAAATGCCGATGCGTTTACTCCGCGCTTTCAGAAATTCTTCTTCGTCGATTTCCTGAATATCGGCAACGGTGCCATCTGCGGCCGCGACGACGGCAAGTTGATCAGCGGGATCGGGGCGATTTGGATCGCGAAAAAAAGCGATGGTGTAGAGAATCAGCGCGACAAAAAAAAGCGCTAGCCACCATGAAATCAGCGCGCTCCCGATCGCCAAAATAAGCAGAATGGCAAAGATCCAGCGACCTTCGAAGAGGGTTTGAAAGCGCATGATTTCGCGGTCATTTTCCGGCCCAAAAAAGGCCCGGTCAAGCCAACGAAAACCGAGCCTGAGAAAACGGAGCAGGGACCACAATAGGCTGGTTTTTTCCGTTCCCCAAGCTCAAGGCCTTGGGCTTGCCGAGGCAAAATTTTAACCAGATATTTGTTGTGACAGGCCCGTTTTCCGCTACCATATTTATCTGTGGTCGCGCGACCATCTTCTATGCCCAAAACCGACGATGATTTGCCCGTGAAATCTGTCTCGTCGGTACGCCCTGCTGGCATCGCCAGCACACAAAAGTACGACGCCGCCCAGATCGATAAA
>Ga0209153_1000139_pt1 | contig 38619 bp, 40 predicted proteins | sample GraSoiAngelo_120_FD_185877 | JGI IMG/M metagenome (GOLD analysis project Ga0209153, IMG submission 185877) | Grasslands soil microbial communities from the Angelo Coastal Reserve, California, USA - 14_0919_09_20cm (SPAdes) (version 2) | ecosystem: Environmental > Terrestrial > Soil > Grasslands ... | reverse complement strand
CTCACGGCTACCGAGCCGAACGTTTCCGACTGAGACGGGGGTCATCACAGCCGTCGCCAGCGTGAGTGTTCGGCCGGTCGGACTCTCAGGGTCACTGCGATTGGACGCCGTAATTTGCAGATCGAGCTCACCGCCGGAGGCTTCGGCCGATTTCGTCCAGATCGTGGCGCCGCGCGCCGGGTGCATACTACCCGCCTGTGGCTTCAGCGCGTAGGTGTTGTAGTAGAATGGGTGATCGAACAACCGCTGACCGACCGGCAGGTCGGCGACAAGCGGGATTCCGAGCTGATCGAGACTGCGCGCGGGGCCGATGCCCGAGCGCATCAGGATCGCCGGGCTGCCGTACACACCTGCGCAGAGGATGACAGCGTCCGCCTCGACCAATTGGCCATCGACAAGATGAACGCCGGTAACTTTCCTGCCGGTGAACTCTAGCCTGTCGATCTGCGTCTCGCCCCGGATCGTCAGATTGGGCCGTTGGCGCACCGCGTTCGTCAGATACGCCATGCCCGTGTTCTGGCGAATTCCGTGCACAACGTTGAACGGATCGATTCCAACGCCGTCCTGTATGGGACCGTTGAAGTCATCGATACGCTGGAATCCCGCGGCGACTGCGGCCTGCACGAAGCATTGCAGCGCCGGCGTCACATCCGCGAGTTTTGGCTGGCGAATGGGAAAAGGCCCCGAGCGCCCATGCCAGGCGTCGGCGCCCTCCGGAGTATTTTCCAGCGTCTTGTATGCCTCGAGCACCTGATCGAAATCCCACCCTCCGAGGCCATGCGCCTTCCATCGGGCAAAATCGGTCGCACGAGCTCGTTTGGCTACAGCCGCATTGATGGCCGAACCGCCGCCCAAGACCTTGCCGCTTTGTGCTGCAATCGTGCTACCAGGTCCCGTCGTCTTTCCCATGTAGCCCCAGTCGAATTCTGTGCCGCCGCCGAGATTATCGGCGTCCGCAAGCGCTTTGGGAAAACGCTCGGGGGAATACGTACGACCGGCTTCAAGAAGCAAAATCTCAAAGTCGGCATGTGCGCTCAGGCGGTTGGCCAGCACGCTTCCGGCCGACCCCGCGCCAACAATGGCGATGCGCAAGCCCATGACACATCTCATTGTGCAAGGAACGGCTTCACCAGATCGAGGAACCGGTCCGGACATTCCTCCGGCGTGTAGTGCCCGCAGTCCTCAACGATTGCGCCCTCCACGTGGTCGGATACGAGCTTCATCGTTTCGATCGTCGTCTTGCCGGCTCCGATCACGCCGCCGATCGCGAGCACCGGCATCGCAAGCTTGCTCCTCCTGAGCTCTTGGTTTTCCTGAACCGTTTGTGGGATGGCGCGATAGTAAGCAAACCCTGCCTTCATCGCGCCCGGCACGGAATACGCGCGGGTGTATTCATCGACTGCCACGCGCTCCGGCCGGTAAGCCAGATGGTCGACCACCCATCGCATGTAGGCATCTTCCCGCCCCGCCACGAGAAACTCGGGCAAATCCCGCAGTTGGTTGAACATGAATTGCGTCAGCCCGGCAGTGGCGTCCGGCGGCAACAGCATCGGTGGTGTCGGCGTGACGCCGGGAATCAAAGCTTCGGTTACGATAAGCTTATCGACGGCTTCACGATGCTGAGCGGCGAGTGGATAGGCGATCCACATGCCGACGTCGTGGCCGATCACTGAGTAGTGGTCCGCGCCGAGCCTCTGCATCAGATCGCTTAGGTCTTTTGCGACGGTCTCGGTGTCGTACCCGGTTTCGGGACGGCTCGAATCGCCCATCCCGCGCGTGTCAACCGCGATGACGCGGTACTCTTTCGCAAGCTCCGGCATGACCTTCCGCCAGACGTACCAAGTCTGCGGCCAGCCAGGAATGAGCAGAAGCGCCTTTCGCCCTTCGCCGCCCGCGACGTAGTGAAGCTTGACGCCGTTGACTTCAGCATAGTCGCTCTTGAACCCCAGACCGAGGTTTCCATCGTCCGACCGCGCTCTCAATTCATCTGCGTGCGTGTCCACAAAGGTGGCGCAAGGGCCAAGGACGACGACGGTCAATAGCGCGCAGAGCCTTGCTCGTAGCATCTGGTTCCTCAGGTCGTCTTGATAAGACCATCGAATCCAATAACGACGTGTGATGTCTGCGGTTGCAACGAACCGGGGCTGCGTCCTTGGAACCTGTCACTTGCCGCACGTGGTCGCCGACACAACGAGGCTATTCTTTGTTGAGATCGATATAGGCCGACCAAGCCACTGCTGCCAAAACCCGCGAAGGGTGGCTTCTGCAGGTCTGCTCGACGGCCGAAATCATGGCGTCGCTGGTTGCTTTCGACTGATTCTGCTCGCTCGCCGCGGCCACATAGTTCAGGCCGCTCCAGAAGCCGTAAATCCAAACCGCGCCTTCTGATCTATGGTTCGGGCTCGAAAGCCAGAAAGCGCATGTCCTGCCTCCGATGCCTGCCAGATTGACCGATATCTCCGCGGCGCCTGCGGCAGAAGTCGAGAGCAAGAGAATGACCAAGCTTCGTTTCAGCATTGGATTCGTGCAATCCTTGAGTTGGCTCTGCGGCCATTCCTGCGGGGCGGGGACGGGAACAGTTCCCTTGCGCAAACGTTTTCCGTGGAAATGCAGATGCGCATGGGCTTGGCTGAATACAAGGTCGTCGCAACGGGAAATGGCTGGAGCCTGGTTCCAAACGCCAATCATCGCTTGTCAGTGGCCAACAGGCGTTTCAATTGGCCGGCGTCGGCCGGCGCGGCGCTCTTCTGGTCGTTGTCGAAATAGACGAACACATCGCAGCCCTGCTTCTTCCACGACTTGATGCGCCTTGCCCAGCCTGCGAGGGCGTCGGGGCGATAGTGTCCCTTGTAGCGGCCGTGTGGTCCATGTCCCCTGACATAGACGAAATCGGCGGTGCGCTTCCAGGGCGCCGGCGCGTCGTGGTGATCGGAAAGGCAGAGCGAGATATTCCGCTCTGCCAGCAGTCGAAGGATGCCCGGAGCGTACCAGCTCGGATGTCGAAATTCGAAACTGTAGCGTCGCTTCTTCGAGAGCAGTTTGAGGAATGCGGCAAGCCTGTCGGCGTCCACCTCAAAATGTGGTGGCAGCTGAAACAGGATGGGTCCGGCCTTGTCGCCGAGCAGCGACAGACGCTGTTCGAGCAACTCCAGGCTGTTCACCGAACTTTGCGAAAGGCGTTTCCAGTGGGTGATGAATTTGGATGCCTTCCAGGCGAAGACAAAATCGTTCCCGGTCTGCTCGCGCCAGCTTTTGACGGCCTCGGGAGTGGGCGTACGATAAAATACGCCGTTGAGCTCGGTCGTCGAAAACTGCCGGGCGTAATATTGAAGCTGGTTCTTGATCGGCAATCCCCTGGGAAAGAACGGTCCGCGCCACGAATCGTAGTGCCACCCCGATGTGCCGATCAGAACCCGCGTCATCGCAATCACGGCTTCATGGCAACCCTGATGCCGTCTCCTCTGCAGCCGACCTTCATCAACTTGCTTTCAATGTTTGCCCGGCAAGATCGTCTCGAGCGCTTGCCGCGCGGTACCGCGGATCACGCCGGCTTCATCCGGGTCGCCTTTGGCCAGCGCAACCATGAAATTCTTGGCTTGCTTAAGTGTGATGTGCGGCGGCAACGGCGGCACTTCGGGATCTGTCTTAACCTCAAGCACCACAGGAGTATCGCTCGCCAGCGCCTGATCCCAGGCCGCTTCGATCTGCTTTGGATCCTCGACGTAAATGCCCCGCAATCCGATCAGTTCGGCAAAGCGGTGATAGGCGACGTCCGGAATGTTCTGCGATGCCTCGAACTTCGGATCTCCGTTGATGATCCGCTGCTCCCACGTCACCTGGTTGAGATCTTCGTTGTTGAAGACGCAGACGATCCAGCGATGATCGCGCCACTCGCGCCAATATTTGGCGACCGTGATCAGTTCGGCCATGTTGTTCATCTGCATCGCGCCGTCGCCCACCAGCGCGATCACGGGACGATCCGGGTGCGCGTATTTGGCGGCGATGGCATAGGGCACGGCTGCGCCCATCGAGGCCAATCCGCCCGACAATGACGCTTTCATGCCCCGGCGCATCTTTAGGTCGCGCGCATACCAGTTGGCGCACGATCCGGAGTCGCTGGTGATAATTGCGCGTTCCGGCAACCGCGGTGACAACTCCCAGGTTACGCGTTGCGGATTAATCGGCTCTGCCGGTTGCCGCGCACGATCCTCCAGCGCCTTCCACCAATCCCTGACGTTGCCTTCGATCGCCTTCCGCCAATCTCCCGCACCTTTCTGATGCAGTCGCGGCAGCAGCGCGCGCAGTGTCTCCTGGGAGTCGCCGACCAGGCCGACTTCCATCGGAAAGCGTATCGATAGCATGCTGGCGTCGATGTCGATCTGAACCCCTCGCGCTTTTCCCTCAACCGGCAGAAACTCGGAATAGGGGAATGCCGACCCGACCATCAGCAGCGTGTCGCATTCCATCATCAAATTGTAACTCGGCTCGGTCCCCAGGAGCCCGATTGAACCGGTGACCCATGGCAGATCATCGGGGAGGACGGCTTTGCCCAGCAGCGCCTTGGCGCAACCGGCCGCCAGCCGGTCCGCGACCGCGATCACCTCGTCGGTTGCGCCCAGCGCGCCGGCGCCGACCAGCATAGCGACTTTCTTTCCGGAATTGAGAATTTCAGCCGCGCGATCCAGATCGGCGTCACGCGGCACAATTCTCGGAGCCGTGTATCCGATGCCTGATCGCAGCGTGCCGTGCGCATGCGGCGGATCTTCGTAGGGTTCATCCTGCAGATCATTCGGCAAAACGATCGCGGTCACCGTCCGTCTCGCGAGCGCGATGCGCGCGGCGCGGTCGATCAGGTGACGCACCTGGCCCGGAGATGAAGCCTGCGCGACGTAGGCGCTCGCCACGTCCTTGAACATCGACACCAGATCGAGTTCCTGCTGATATTGACCGCCGAGCGCGTTGCGTGCCTGCTGGCCGACAATGGCAAGGACCGGCTGGTGATCCAACAGCGCATCGTAGAGCCCGGTGATCAGATGCGAAGCGCCTGGCCCCGAGGTTGCGATACACACGCCCAGCTTTCCCGAGAACTTCGCGTAGGCCGAAGCCATGAACGCCGCCATTTCCTCATGCCGCGCCTGAACGAATTGAATCTTTCCTTCCGCGCGGTTCAGTGCGCCAAAGACGCCGTTGATGCCGTCGCCTGGGTAACCAAAAATATGCCGGACATCCCATCGGTGCAGACGTTGAACGAGAAAATCGCCTACTGTTTGAGACATCGGGACCTCCAGGCATATTGGCATCGAAGTGTTGAAGCTCTCAACCTGACCCCACCTCCGAAGGTTCCAATCGCTTGGGTTTTCAGGTTTTGCGCGAGTGAAGGATTGCTTGCGGAACAAAGGCCCGTCCAAAGCGGTTGGCGGATTTGACGTGCGGAAGGAAAGACAGATGCCGAAGGAAAATGATCTCGAGGGCGAGCGCGACCAGGGCGGCAAGCACGGCGGACAGGCGGGAATGCCGACGCCTAAGCGTGGCTCGGATCATGGCGTGGTTCGCGACGGGCTCGGTCAGGAACAGCCGCGCGACAAGCAGCGTGCGCAGCATGTAAGTCGACAAGACAAGGGCGGCGACCCGCCGGGCCACAAGCCACGCCGCTAGTTATTCACGAGGGAGCATTCGAATGCTCGAGCAGAAACTCAAGGAAGCGATCATTGGTGAATTGAAGCGCCAGGCGGCAGATCGGCCGCAATCGCTCCGCGTCGAGAATTCCGCCACTCTCGTTGTGAATGGCAAGATCGATATTGACGAGTTGGTGATGGTGATTGCGGGTTCGGTTGCCGGCGGGCCGTAAGGGAACCGCGATTTATCGGGGCCCTCTCGTCGTGTTGTCGCCGGCTCTTGCATGTCGTGCCTTGAAGGGAACCAACCGGCCGCCGTTCGCGCGCAGGCCGCGGACCAATTCCTCGATGTAGGGCAGCAATTCGAACAGCAGAATGACGGCCATGACGGATAGGATATAGGTCGTCGGCAGAGATTCGGACTTCCAGCTGATATCAAAGCGCGCAGGCTCGGAGGCCGCGCCGAACAGCGCGAGAAATTGTCCCCAATGGAGCGAGATCACGCTGACCATAGCCATCAGCGGGATCATTTCCAGAAAGCTGTGGACGTGCTGTTCGATCGGCGTCAGGGTGCGGGCGGCCGTCGCATAGCTCACGTCCCACAGTGCCGTGGCCTCGTGCAAGAAAAAGGCGGCGATCATGATCGCGATGATCAGCGCGTTGACGTCGAAGAACATTGCGGCCAGGAGCGGCACGCCGACCTCGCCGAACATCAGGAGGTGGATCAACGATTCCTTTGCGCCTGTGGTCGTCTCGATGTGAGTAGCGCGATGACAAAGCCAGTCGGCAAAACCCGCCAAAAGCCAGATCGGCAGAACAAAATACATCAGGATAAGCACGGTGGGGTCGGACAGCATGGCGGGACTCCTGTTGAGCCAACGGGAGCGGCGGGCCTGTGTTCCCGTTTTCGAAAAGCGGTAATCGCAGCGGGCAGCCCGTTCCGTTCCTGTTCCCGAAACCCGCGCCGATCCCGCATGGCACTGCTGCCGGGCGATCGGAACTGACGTCCTCCAAAATCGTTTTTCCGGCATGGGCTGTTTTTAGGAATTTGAAATGGCTGAACCCTTGCCAGTGCTCATGGAGAATTCGATTCAGATCGCTTGGGACTTCCTTGAACGTGCCGGCGAGATTGAAGATGCGGCTGTGGCCAACCGATTCCTAAGCGACGTCATTGAACTGATGGTTCGGCGTGGAGAGCGGCACCGGCTCTTGCTCTCCAACAAGGCCATCACCGCTTACATGCGGTTCAAAAGGCAGCGAGCCGAGCAAGCCGCGTGAGAGAGGCCCGACGTGCCGTCGACGAAGAGCGATTCAAACCGGAGGTAGCACAAATGGCGGATCCGGCTGAACTAATGCGGCGAGCTGCCGAACTCAACGATTGGGCGGATCAAGAAGAAGAGGTTGAGGTCCGTAATCGGCTTTTGAAGATGGCCGAATACTACGTACAAATTGCAAGGAAGGAGGAGTGGCAGGCGGCCCATCCGACCTCAATCGCATCCTTGACCGGGCTTCTCAACAAAACGGACTGAGCGCGCGGCCATGTGGACGCATGCGGCAATATCGTGCCAAGGCAATTACGTACAAGGCAATTACGTACAAGGCTGTTGCGCAAATGCCTGAAACGCAGAATCCGACGACTGAGCGTTCAACAGGTCCCCGAACCTATTCCGGCGACAAGGCGCGGCAGGGCGAGATCGTGCTCCGCAAGCCGTGGATGCGCATGGTTTTCATAGCAGGCCTTGTCGGCTGCATTCTCCTGGTCCTTGTCATCGGCATCATTGCGGGGCGCTGATGGACCGGCCCGTCATCTCTGCCCATGAGCGTGGAAGATCAGGATCGCATCCGAGCAGCGGCTACATTAGCCAAACGTTTTTCGCATTGCGATAACGCCGGAACAGCGGAAGGATCTCCTTTCGGCCAGCAAAGCGATGGCCGGATTGAAGCCGTGAGCCGTGCCGGCATGACCAATTCCCGGAACGTGCTCTTCGAATATGCGTTCCAGATATGGTTCCTCGCGAGAGCAGCTATGGATATGCCCCTGTCGCCAAGTTGGAGCGAAATCTGCGTCCGCCTTGCGCTCACGATGCTGGCGGGCGCGATCATCGGCTTCAACAGGGGAGCGCGCGGCCATGCCGCGGGATTTCGGACCACGATACTGGTATGCCTGGCGGCATCCGTCGCCATGATCCAGACCAATATTTTGCTGTCATTGAGTGGAAAGACGCAGCAGTCCTTTGCGGTGATGGATTTGATGCGGCTGCCGCTCGGCATACTTACCGGCGTCGGCTTTATCGGCGGCGGCACAATTCTAAAGAAGGGCGACGCCGTCGCCGGCGTGACCACGGCGGCAACGCTTTGGCTCGTGACGGTCATTGGCCTGTGCCTTGGCGGCGGTCAACTTATTCTAGGCAGCATCGCCACTGCATTGGGCGTCGTGACGCTCTGGTTTCTCAAATGGGTCGACGTCTTGATTCCGCGTGAGCATCGCGCCAGGATTGTCATCGTAGCCGAGGATAGCTGGAGACTTGTGGCCGAGTTACCTCAGCTCGCTGCAAAGCGTCGGTGTCACGCCCGCTTTCAACAGCGAACGCCAAGCCTCGAACCAGGTAAGTGCGAATTTGCCTTCGAGCTTCGTTGGAAGCTTCCGGAGCGTTCCGCGCCGCCGATTGAATGGCTGCAGGAGATGAGCGAGCAGTACGTCGTAACATCGTTCGAGCTTACCACGGAGAATGGACGCTGAGCTTGCGGCTAAGTGCATTCGCCGGCCGGACCCTGGGAGAAATTCATGACTGACGTGTCGCTGGATGCCCCAGTACTCGCATCAAGAGCGAGCCCTGCCGTTGGGATCAATGTAAAGATCTCCGCTACCGCGGCGACGTTATTGGCTGTCGGCACTTTGGTATTGGCCGCCACAGTTTCCTGGCGGCAGGGTGCTCTTTACCTTGTTGGCGGCGCGCTGGGGATCACGCTCTATCATGCACTGTTCGGCTTTACCTCCGCTTGGCGCATATTCATATCCGATCGGCGCGGCGTTGGCTTGCGCGCCCAGATGATCATGCTGGCGGCCGCGGTCCTCCTATTTTATCCAAGTTTGGCTCGCGGAACGTTGCTTGGACAGCCCGTCCACGGCGAATACGGCGCAGTCGGCATCGGCATGCTAACAGGTGCTTTCCTGTTCGGTGTCGGGATGCAACTCGGCGGCGGCTGCGCATCGGGTACGCTATATAGCGCCGGCGGCGGTAACACTCGAATGCTTGCGACCTTGGTTGCCTTCATCGCGGGCTCGACGCTCGGCGCCAGGGATCTGCCGTGGTGGTCCGCACAACCAAACATCGGGTCGGTGTCCCTGATCGCAGAATTCGGTTGGCTACCCGCCGTCGTGCTGAACCTGGCGGTTATCGCCTGCATCTATCTGCTTACGGTAAGTCTGGAGCGCGCTCGCCACGGTATTCTGATTGCCGGCGCCATGACGCAGCATCGCGGTTGGCGGCGGCTCGTTCAGGGCCCTTGGCCGCTGACGGCGGGGCGATTTTGCTGGCCCTTGGCAACTTTGCGACACTGTATTTGGCGGGCCGGCCGTGGGGAATCACTTCGGCCTTGGCGTTATGGGGTTCGAAGGTCATTGCGGTGTTGGGTGTCGACGTCGCATCGTGGCCCTATTGGCAAGGCGCGCGTGCCGCATCACTGCAGCAAAGTGTATTTTATGACATCACCTCGGTTATGGATTTCGGCATCATGATCGGCGCGCTGCTGGCAGCGGGGCTCGCCGGCAAATTCCTTCCGGAATGGAAAATAGCGCCGCTCTCATTGTTGGGCGCGCTCGTGGGCGGTCTGCTCCTCGGCTACGGCGCGCGTTTGGCTTACGGTTGCAACATCGGAGCTTATTTCAGTGGCGTCGCTTCGGGCAGCCTGCACGGCTGGTGCTGGCTGGTAGCGGCCTTCCTCGGCAGCATTCTCGGCACCCGGCTCCGTCCGCTGTTTGGGCTCGGCGTTTAGGAAGCGGGTACGCTACCTGCTTGGATTCACCTGAGCGCAGATACGCCAGACAATGCCTGGCGATGATGATCTCAGTCCGGCAACGCCATCGCCGTGGTCACCGGCCGGCAGATCATGATCACGGCTCCGCCAGGTGCGCCGGCGCCTCGGAACATCACCTGTACGACCGAGTTCAATCCGCGGAAATCGAAAATGCGGAGGATATTCATGGCAGCTCGACTCGCGGGCAAAGTAGCGATTGTGACTGGTGCGGGAACGGGAATCGGCGAAGCCATCGCTCAGAAATTCGCCAATGAAGGCGCGAAAGTCGTGGTCGCGGGACTGGCCGACGACCCTGTGGAGGACGTGGTCAACGTCATCCGCGGCCGCGGTTGCGCGGCCGAATCCTTTTTGGGCGATCTCGCCGACGAAACGGACGCCAAAGCCTGTGTCGCGCTGGCGATCGACAGCTTCGGCGAGCTCGACATCCTCGTTAACAATGCCGGCGTCTTTCCCGAAATCGCCGAATGCCAGGACCACTCGGTCGAAAACTTCGACTACATCGTGCGCAACAATATCCGTTCCGCATTCCTGATGACCAAGTTTGCCTTGCCGCACCTCCAGCACTCGCGCGGCGTTGTCATCTCGACCGGGTCGGAGGCAGGCGAAATGGGCGAGCCGACGGCCGCGCCCTACGGCGGTTCAAAGGGTTTTCTCCATGCCTTCACGCGCGGGGTGGCCTACGAACAAGGTAGGTATGGTGTGCGTGCGCTCTGCGTCTGCCCTGGTCCGGTTGATACGGCCTGGACGCATAAGGAGACCGGTCCGATGAATGCCGAGATGGAGAAGCAGACCGTCGCGGGCACGGTACTCGGTCGACGCGGCACACCGGAGGAGATGGCCAACGTTTTCGCCTTCGCGGCCTCTGATGAGGCGAGTTTCATGACGGGAGCGCTGCTATTCGCCGATGGCGGCACCACGATTGCCAAGGGCGGCCCGGGAGAGATCGCGCAGCATTTTGTGAGGGAGCAGCCCAGACCAACGCTGGATCTCCGCCATTCGCACGACGGCCTCAGGAACAAGCCCGTCGAGAATCGAATGCATTAGCGGCTGAATATTTCACAGCGATGAAGACGTGCGTCGATCTCGTACCTGGCACCTGAGATCGAGCCCATTCGGTCAATCCCGGCAAAGAGCAAGTAGCTTTGGAAAGGAGAAATCTCCGAAGAAGCCAAAGCCCGAAAGCCTCGTCATTCGCTGCCGTGGATGGCGGGGTTTTTATTTGGCCGCTGCAACTTGACACCGAGGCGCGTCAACGTCGGCGACGCGCCCTGGTCCGAGCCGCTTTCTTCGCTGCCGCAGAGCGCCTCGCAGCGCCCTTTGTCTTCGCCGCTTTCCGCGCCGCGGCAGACCGGGCCGTAGCCGTGCGACGCGAAGCCGCGCGGCGCGTTTGCCGCGAGAGCGATGAGCGCGAAGCCATGCTGCGCGGTTCACGCTTGAGGACACGCGACACAGCGCGCGAGACGCGCGGCCGTCGCCGGGGCTTGCGCTTGCCTTGGCCCGCCTCGTAGGCGTATTTGGCGCTGCGGCGGGTGCTCGCCTTGGCTTTGCGTTTGCCTGGCGGGCGAAGCGCAACGCCCGCGCGCCTTGCCTTGGACAGGCCGATGGCGACCGCCTGCTGCGGCGACCTCGCTCCATGTTGGCCACGGCGCACCTTGCGGATCTCCTCATGCACAAACTCGCCTGCCTGGGTAGTTGGCGATTTGCCTGCGCGCTTGTCTTTTCGGGCCTTCTGCACCGTTCGTCGCTCTGGCATCATCATCCTCCGAGGAGTTACGAAGTTCGCCCCATCCATTAACGCTGCATCCCGCCAAACGGTCCCCACGGCTGCTTGATGGGTATGCCGAGTTCCAGTTAGCGGAAACGCCAGGCGTTCCCATTGAAAAATAGCCGGCAAAAATCCGGGACGCGGCTGGGAACCAGTTCAACGCACTTCCGTTCGGTGTTCAGCGGAGGAGTTGGCACATGAGCGCGAGCGGTCTTGAAACTTTCGACAGATCAATCCACGCGACCAATGCCTGGCTCAAGGGGATTTCAAGGGAGATCGGTGCGGCGGAGGAAATTGGAGCGGCGGACCGCAAGCTGGCGTGGCGTGTCCTCGGCGTCGTCCTTCGGGCCTTGCGCGATCGGCTTCCCGTCGACGACGCAGCGCACTTGGCTGCCCAGCTGCCCTTGCTGATTCGTGGAGCGTTTTGCGAGCAGTATCGTCCCGCCGTTCAGCCGACCTCGATGCGTTCGCGCGCGGAGTTCATCGCCCGCGTCGCGGACGGTCTCGAAGGCGGAGGCAGGCCGATCAATCCGGAGAGGGCGATCAAGGCCGTATTCTCCACCGTCCAGCGCCATGTCGCCGAGGCCGAGACCGCAAAGGTGCGCCATGCGCTGCCGGAAGATATCAGGATGCTCTGGCCGGCCGATGTCGGAGTGCACCAATCCAAACACCAATCCAAACACGGAGAAGGACCGATGAAAGTGGCTGACGTGATGACCCGCAAGGTGCAGCTCGCAAGCCCGGACGATTCACTGATGGAGGTCGCCAAGCGCATGACGAAAGAGGATGTCGGCTTCCTGCCCGTCGGCGAGAACGACCGCTTGGTCGGGACAATCACCGATCGCGATATCGTTGCACGGGCCGTCGCGCAGGGCAAAGACGGACAAGCGCGCGTCCGCGATGCGATGACGCAGGACGTCAAATATTGCTTTGAGGACGAGAGCATCGAGGACGTCGTTCAAAACACGAGCGATATCCAGCAATCGCGACAAGCGCCTCGTGGGTATCGTCTCGTTGGCCGATGCCGCGATGAAGTACGATCCAGCGGCGGCGGGCGATGCCATGAGCGGCGTAGTCGAGCCGGGAGGCTCGAAGGCAGGGCTGCAAGGGAGGTAAGACAGGGGAGGTAAGATCAAGACCTCGCCAGGAGTTCAACCGCATCAAGTGTGGAGTGGCCCGCCCCAAGCGAAGGTCGAGAACGTCTGGAAAATAGCGCTGCGCCACATCTTCGATCACGCAGAGCTCGTCGGAACCTGCGCAAGGTGACCGACCAACGCATGGTCGCGGTCTTCGGCGGGACGGGCTTTTTGGGCCGGCGCATCGTTCAACGTCTGCTCGATCACGGTCTTTCGGTCCGAATTGCGTCTCGCCACCCCGAGCGCGGCGAAGGAATCTTTCGTGCCACGTCATCGCAACTGGAGTTTGCCAGGGCAGACGTTAGCGATAATGCATTGATTGGCGCCGTCGTCGCGGGCGCCTTTGGCGTCGTCAATGCTGTCAGCCTTTACGTAGAGGGCCGCAGGCAGACCTTCCATTCCGTCCATGTCGAAGCCGCAGCCAGGGTGGCGATGCATGCACGACATTCGCGCGCGGCGCGGCTGGTACATGTTTCTGGCATCGGCGCCGATAGCACGTCGCTGTCGCCGTATATCCGCAGCCGGGGCGAGGGAGAAAACGCGGTCCGGGCCGCATTCCCCGCCGCGACGATTGTTCGCCCGGCGGTCATGTTCGGACCAGATGACGCTTTTCTGATTCCACTGATCAAACTGTTACGCAAATCTCCGATCTTCCCCCTGTTCGGGCGTGGCCGGACAGCACTGCAGCCGGCTTACGTGGAAGACGTTGGGGAGGCGATTGCGCGCATGCTCGACAGCTCTGCGGCGGAAACAGTCTATGAACTCGGCGGTCCCCAGATTTACAGCTACAGGGACCTGCTGCGGATGATCGGCGCTCACCTGGGTTCGCGGCGCGTGCTGGTTCCCGTGCCATTTGTCGTTTGGCAGATGCTCGCCTTTCTTGCGGAGAGCTGGCCTCGACCGCCCATTACTCCAAATCAGGTCGAGCTGATGCGGATCGATAATGTTGCTTCGCCTGCCTCTGCGGGGTTCAGCACGCTAGGCATCGAGCCGGAAGGAATCGAGGCAATACTCCGATCATCGCCGGATTGATCCTCCGGTTTCCCGGAACATGATCCGGCTTGATGCATTTTTCCCTGGTGCAGAGGAGGCAAGCCAAGGGCGGAGGCGAGTGATATGGCCAAGCACCCGAAAATGAAAAAGCCGAGCGATGCAGATCTGCAGAACAACCCTCTGATTGGAGCGTCAAAGGGCGCAACGTTGGCGGGAGCCAGTCCGGACGACCTCGAAGATTCGCAAGGCGCCAACACCATGGAAGGCGATCTGGAAAACGACCCCAATACCGCGGGCGGCATCGACAAGAGCGAGAGCCGCGTCGGTGCCCGACCAAAGCGGCGATGAGAGAGGTGACAGCGCATCATCGGAGGCCAATTGCCGCGGAATGAAGACCCGCGCAGGAGGATCGAATGGGATTAGAGATTGTCTATTTCGCCGGAGCGTTGGTTCTGTTGACCGCGTTGATCTATGGGACGCTTCAGTATCGTTACCGCAACCGCGCCGCTACGCGGGCTGGCGCCGAGATTGCTCGCGATCGTTACAAGAGGGACCAGGCTTAGGGACTCCGGTGGCGCTTTTGAACACGCAGCCGCGCAGTTGGCTGACTTATGCGCTCGCCTCCGTGGGTCTTCGAATATCTCACAAATCAGAAATCTTCTTGCCAATCACGCTAAGGGAGCAGCGTCGACACCGCGCGCCGCTATGGCGGCGCGTTTGTTTGAAGTCGTCATCGACCAGCCTTTGCGGTCGGCAATTTACTGACCCTTTTGCCAACCTCCGAAACCACCCGCGCGATCTGGATGACGCGCGCTGTGACGTCATAGGAACAGGGGTTTGGCTGAGGAATTAGTCCTTCGGTTCATCCGAGAGAGGAAACGAATATGAGGATCACGACAATCGCATTGGCTGCATTTTTCGCACTCGGTTCCAGTCTCGCTATGGCCCAAGGCACCGGGGGAGGCGGCGGCGCCGGTGGCGGAGCTGGCGGAGCTGGCGGTGGAGCAGCCGGGCCCGGTCCTCTGCCGGAGAATTCAGGTGGCGGCGGCAGCCCACCAGCGATCACACAATACCAGAACGGCGCGGCCGCCGGTAAAGCCACGACTGGCACGACTGGAATGAGCCGAACAACCCATAGGAGACACTACGCAAGATAGAGGAAAGCTGATCCAGACCCACCCGCGCCCTCGCGGCCCGGAATCTCTCACCTCGCTGAGGTTTCCCGGGCCGGCGCTCCTTAAGGAGGTCGTGGCTGGGGTTCTTCCGGAAGGCCAACGCAACCTGGCTTTCGGACTTTACTACGCCGGATGCGGAGTAGGCTGGCTGGCCGGCAGCGCGGTGGCGGGATTGCTGTACGAGCAATCACACATGGCCCTCGTTCTATTCGCAATCATTGTCCAACTCGCGGCATTGCCCAGCTTTGTCATCGCGCGCCGGCAATAGCGCGGAGTGCTCGGTGTCTCCTGGCGCCGCACTTGAACAGCGGAGCCGCCGGGTATTCTTCGCGGACCTAATCGGTGGATTGCAAAGGCCGAGCGAAACTAAGTTCGTGACCGTCGGGGTCATCGAGGTGGAAAAAGCGCTCACCCCATTCGGCATCGCGGGGCGCGGTGGCCGGCTGGCAGCCGGCTCTGACCGCGCGGTCGTAGAGCGCATCAACATCGGCGACGTAAAAGATGACGCGCCCCCACCAGGACCAGCGCCGCTCGGCCGGCTGGGCGATGAGGTTGAGATAGCTCGCCCCTGCTCGAAAGCTCGTGAACGACGACTGTTCGCCGCCATGCAGTATCTCGAACCCCAGCGCGCGATAGAAGCGGACCGCTCGCGGCATTTCATGGGTGCCGAGTGTGATCGCACTGATCCCCTCGATCATGGGTGCTCTCCCGTTTGATTATCTTAAATGCCGTCGCAGGAGGGCTCGCATCGCCGGTATGGCTTAACGGTTGGCGATCCAAAGGATCACCGAAAGGATCACGCTGACCAGCAACGACGTTGCGAGCGGAATATAAAGCCGGAAATTGCCGCGCTCGATCATAATGTCGCCCGGCAGCCGGCCCAAGCCGATCTTGTCGATTATCGGCCAAAGCAGCCCAAGCGCAACGAGCAACAAACCGACGACGACGAGTAGACGCGCGATGGACATTGCGATGAATCTAACCTCCGGTTCCGTTAGCGGAACGATTGCCGGCTATTGAAAAACCGGCGATTTCAAAAAAGCAATTTCCTCCAAGCTTTCATTCGGCATTTGCGATCTGTTCCGCGCTGGCAAAGACGCGGAGAAGTACGATGAATGCATCCTCCAGTGAATTGATCTCGATCCTGCATGCCGACAAGCCCGCAACGGACCGAGCCGAAAAGTTGCAGCTCTACGGAAGGTTCATCGGCGACTGGGACGCCAAAGTGATCACCCATGCTGCCGATGGTGCGCGGCACGAAGCGTCCGGTGAAATCCATTTTGGCTGGATACTGCAAGGGCTGGGCATCCAGGATGTCTGGATGACACCCCGCCTGGCGGAGCGGGCGAATGCGCCGCCCCTTCCGGTCGCCGGCAACTGGTACGGAACGACGTTGAGGATCTACGACCCAAATCTCGACGCCTGGCGCATCTACTGGATCGACCCGGCAACGAATTCCTTTCGGCAGCAGATTGGCCGGCCACGCGGCGACGATATCGTGCAGGAGGGCAAGACCGAGCAGGGCGCGCTATCGCGATGGAGCTTTACGAAGATCATGCCGAGTTCATTTCCGAGTTCTTTTCATTGGTTGGGCGAGCAATCCTACGGCGGCGACAATCAATGGCGTTTGGCTGTGGAGGTGCTGGCCCGGCGCAAGCTCACTTAGTTCAGACGCTTTCTTCACCATGACGAACAGCGGCAAGCGGCCGTGGCCGCTCGCGCCTCACGCCGCCTCGCGTGTGGCGAGCGGCTCATTCCAGGCGTCGTAGCCGTAGACCCAATCCGGATCGGTGCGTTCCTTGAGCCAGGTATTGGTACGTGAGTTCAATTGGACACGTGATGTGCGCTCCTTGCGGGTCGCCTCGAAACGGCGGAATGCGCCCGCAACGCCGTCGCGATCAACACCCTGCAAGCAGCGCGAAAGCACGGCGGCGTCTTCAATCGCCATCGCCGCGCCTTGGGCCATATAGGGGGTCATCGGATGGCACGCGTCGCCCAAAAGGGTGATATTACCTTTGCTCCAATGCGATTGCGGATTGCGATCGATCAGCGCCCATTTGTGCACCGACGGGCAGGCCGCCAGCACGTGGCGAACTTCCGGGTGGAAATCGTAGAAGCCTTTGCGCAACTCGTTGACGTCTCCCATGGCCGACCATGATTCGACAGTGAACCCCGGCTCGGGCTGGCTGGTGACGAAATAGACCTCGCTGCGATCCGGCTTGACGTAGTAGATCACGATGTGGCGATCCGGCCCCCACCATTTGGTGCAATCGCCTATCTCGTATCCGTTCAATAGCGCTGCTGGAAATACCGTGCGGTAGGCGATCCGCCCGGTGAAGTTCGGCTCATCCTGCCCGAACAGTTGTTGCTTGACGAAGGAATGAACGCCATCGGCCGCAACGACGGCGTCGGCTTCGATCGATTTTCCATTGGCAAATCTCAACGTCACGCCGCGATCGGGACGCTCATCGATGCCCACCACGCGGTGGTCGAGATGGATCAGCTCATTCGGGACAGCGCTTGCAAGCGCGGAATGAAGGTCGCCGCGATGGCCGAGCAGGTACGGCGCGCCGTAGCGCGCTTCAGCCTGCTCGCCGAAGATCATGTCGAAGCGCACCTCGCCGGTATCGTATTCCCTGTTGTTCCAGGAACGTGGATAAAACGCACTGGCGCGCATCAGACCTTCAAGGCCGAGCCCACGTAACACCTTCATCGCATTGCAGCCGATCTGTATGCCGGCGCCCAGCCGGGTAAACTTCGAAGCCTGCTCGTAAACGTCGACGCCGATACCCGAGCGATGCAGCGCGGCGGCGGTCGCGAGACCGCCCATGCCCGCTCCCACAATCGCGACCGAGAGTTTCGTCATATCGCTACCTCGCAAGGTGTTTGATGCCGCAAAAAAGCAGTCAAGCTGTTTTCGATGGCGCAGAGGACTATCGGACGAGGCCGATATTGCTCGCAACCGAATTTGGGGTCGAAAACAGCATGACGCCCGTGTTCCCTGCGCATTCGTTGCGCCGCAAACCTGGTCGGGCGGCATCACAGCCACAATATCTTTTTGCGGTATTCGAGATCGGCCAACAGCGGTGCCGCAGGCCCCTGGTGAAACACCGCGCCGCGCTCCAGCGCGAACACGCGGTCGGCCAGCGCCAGCACCAGGTCGAGATTATGCTCGACGAGCACGATCGAGATATGCTGCCGGAGCTCGTCGAACACCTTGAACAGCTCGAGGGTGACAGCAGGCGCGAGGCCCTCGAACGGCTCGTCGAGCAGTAATAACTTCACGTTGCCGGACATGGCGCGCGCGACCGCCACCATCTGCTGTTCGCCGCCGGATAGATAATCCGCCGCGACATTCATGCGCTCCTTCAGCCGCGGAAAGTATTCAAGGATCTTCTCCTCGCCCCACACCACGCCGTTGCTGCCGTCGGTCTTGCGGACCAGCCGTCCGAGCGCGAGATTTTCCTTGACCGTTAGCCCAGCGAACAGGCCGCGGCCCTGCGGCACATAGCCGATGCCGCACCGCGCGATTTCCGGCGCCGGCATCCCCGCAATGTTGTGGCCCTCATATTCGATCGTGCCGGAGGCGAGCGGTACCAATCCGGCCAGCGTCCGTAACAGCGTCGACTTGCCGGCGCCGTTGCGCCCGACAAGTGCAACAATCTCGCCGTCGCGCACATCCAGCGTCGCGTCATGCAGGATATGGCTCTTGCCGTAGAACGTATTGACGCGCTCGAAACGCAGGATTTGTCCGGCGTCCCGCCGCGCTGCATCGGTGCGTTGGTGCGCGGCGTCGGGAATGCCCTTGCCGGTATAGATCTCCTGGACGCGCCGGTCAGCTCGCACCGCCGCCGGCGTGCCCGTCATCAACACTTCGCCCTGGTTCATCACGGTCACAGTTTGCGAAAATCCGAGCACGCGATCGATATCGTGCTCGACGATCAGTACCGGAATGTTGGCGGCCACGCGCTTGACGAGGCTCGACACGCGCTCGCGCTCGGCGGCGGCAAGACCGGCCAGCGGCTCGTCGAGCAGCAGAACCTGCGGCTTGGAGCCGAGCGCGATGCCCAAATCGACCAGGCGCTGCCCGCCATAGGATAGCTCGCCCCCTTCGATCTCCTCGATGCCTTCCAGGCCTAAGAACTTCACAAGCTCCGCAGTCTCGGCGTGGATGTCGTCAAAGCTGTCGATGTCGCGCCAGATGTTGAAGCGCCCGGCGCTCTGCGCCTGCAGCGATAGGCGAAGGTTTTCATGGATCGACAGGCCGCGGAACAGATTGGTGATCTGAAATGAGCGCGCGAGTCCCTGGTGACAGATCCGCTCCGACGATACGCCCTGAATCTCGCGGCTGTTCAGCCGAATGGTTCCGCTATCCGACGGATACAGACCTGACACCAGGTTGAACAATGTGGTCTTTCCGGCGCCATTCGGGCCGATCAAGGCGTGGATCTCGCCGGCACTGACCTGCAGGCTCGCGTCGTTGACCGCGCAGATGCCGCCGAAACGTTTTGAGATGCCCTCGACGCTCAACACTGTCCCCGTGAGGCGGTCCGGCGTCAGGAAGGCAGGTAGCGGCAATCCCTCGTAGATCCTGCGGTTGCTCATGGCCGCTTCCTCTTCCACCGCAGGCCATAACCGTCGGGCGAGCGTGTGCCAGATGCCGACCAGGCCCTCCGGCGAAAACAATACGAAGGCCACGAAGGTCAGCCCGAACCAGAGCAGCCAGTTCGCGGTCCAGATCGAAAACAGTTCGCGGAACAGGATGAAGAACAGCGCGCCGAGCGCCGGCCCCAGCATGCTGCGCATGCCGCCGATCACTGCCATCGCCAGGAGCTCGCCGGAAAACGGCACTGAAACCGCTTCCGCCGAAACCAGGTAGGTCTGGAATGCGAGCAGCGCGCCGGCAAGCCCGGTCACCACGGCCGAGATCACGAAGACAACGAGCTTGTAGCGCTCGACCGGATAGCCCTGGAACGCGGCGCGCAGCTGGTTCTCGCGGATCGCCACTAGCACGTGGCCGAACGGCGAGCGGGCCAGCCGCAGCAGAAAATACAGTGTGCCCAATCCGATCAAGGCGACGGTCACGTAGTAGGTCAGCGCCGCATCGAGGCTCAATGGCCCAATGCTGCCGCGCTGCAAGCCGCCCAAGCCATCTTCCCCGCCGGTCACCGTGCTCCAACGGAAGGCGACGGTGTAGGTGAGCGCGGCCAGCGCCAGCGTCAACAGCGAGAAGTAAACGCCGCGCCGCCGCAAGATGATGACGCCGGCGGCCGCGGACACGATGGCGACAAAGACCATCGACAAGGTCAGCGGCAGCCAGATGTCGCCGTGGAACCAGTGCAACTGCATGAGTCCGGCGGCATAGGCGCCGATGCCGAACCAGGCGCCGTGACCGAACGATACCAGGCCGGTGTAGCCGACACACAGGTTGAGTCCCATCGTCGCGATGGCGAGGATGACCACCATAGTTCCGGTGTTGAGCGAAAGCCCGAGCAACGGCAGGACCAATGGCAGAACGACCAGCGCAAGGCTCGCCAACAGCAACGGCCGGTATTTTTGCGTGAGCGAGGCTGCCTTCATTCGAATTTCTCGATACGCTCGCCGAGCAGCCCGCGCGGCCGCACCAGCAACACCAGAAACATCAGGACATAGATCGATGCTTCGCCGGCGGCAGGGGCGAAATGAATGGTGATGCCGCGCACCACGCCGACCAATAGCGCCGCGATCACGACACCCCAGAAACTGCCGAGCCCTCCGATCACCACCACGACAAAGGCGACCGTGATGATCTCGGCGCCCATGGCGGGATGCACGATCGTGATCGGCGCGAAGAACGCGCCGCCGAGCGCCGCCATGCCGACGCCGAGCATGACGATCGAGGTCATGTAGGGCTGCAACCTGATGCCGAGCGCTGCGACCATGTCGGGCTTTTGAATGCCGGCGCGCACCACGCAGCCGAACGAGGTCTTGTGCAGCAAGAGCCAGACCCCAAGCAGGACCGCTGCAACCACGGCCAGAATGAGCAGACGGTAGCGCGAAAACAGGAAGTCGCCGAGAAAGACCGAACCGCGAAACGCCGGCGGGATCGACGCCGACAACGGGGCCGCCCCCCACACGATACGGATCGCCTGTTCGGCGACCATGGCAAGACCGAACGTGACCAACAGGCTCAGGATCGGATCGGCGGTGTAGAACCGGCGCAGGATGAACCGCTCGAACAGGATGCCGAGCAGGGCGACCGCGATCGGCGACAGCACGACGGCGGGGCCGAAGCCGAGATATTTGGTGATTTCGACGCAGCCGTAAGCGCCGAGCGCGTAGAACGCGCCATGCGCCAGGTTGACGATGCCGCCGACGCTGAAGATCAGCGACAGCCCGAGCGAGATCAAAAGATAATAGCCTCCGAGCACGAGGCCATTCACTACTTGTTCCAGCAAGAATCCGAACTGCATTCTAGAATTCCCGGACGGCACAAGGTGTCGGCATCGGCGGCGAGCGGGCCGGTCACCGCGGGGTCACGCGGTGCGCGCAAGGCCGTAGCGGCCGCCGGGCGACCGACGCTTTGGTCAGAGCGAGCAGGGGTTCTGCTCTTGCGTCGGCGCCAGCTGCTCCAGCGGTTCGCCTGCTTTCGGCACCGCGGTTCCGAGCGCGATGAAATCCCACTGATCGTTGGCCTGGCCCTTGGGCCTGACGGTGAACGGATAGGCTTCCTGCATCAGTTGATGGTCCCAGGCGCGGAAATGCGCCTTGCGCGCTTTCAAGATGTCGAACTCGGTTTCTTTCTCGAAATAGGCGATCAGCTTGTCGGTGTCGGTCGACTTGGTGTCGGTCATGGCCTGCGCCATCATCTTGAACGCAACGTATTCGATCCAGGCGTGGTTCTCGGGCGGCTTGCCGTATTTCTTCAAGAAGCCGGCCACGAAAGCTTTTGACGCTGGCACATCCAGGGTGTGATACCAGACGGTCGGCCAGGTGCCGCTCAGATTGCCGTCGCCCGCCGCCCAAGCATCTGCGGTGTTGAGATTGAAGCCGACGATCGGGTAGGGCAGGCCGAATTCGGAATATTGCTTGATCAGGGTGGTCACCTGATTGCCGGCGAGGTTTGAGCAAACCACGTCGGGTTTGGCCTGACGTATCTTCAAGAGATAGGGGCTGAAGTCGGTGACGTCGGTGGCGATCAATTCGTCGCCGATCAGGTTGCCCTGATTGGCGCCGAAGAAGCGCTTGGCGGCGGCCAGGAGATCGTGGCCGAAAATGTAGTCGGCGGTCAGCGTATAGAACTTCTTGTCCTTCACCATGTTGTCGCGCAGCAGGGACTGGCCGACCGCGTTCACCATCACCGTATTCGGGATATCGGTATGGAACGTGTATTTGTTGCAGTTCTTGCCGCGAAGCGCGTCGGAGCGCGCGCCGGTCTGCATGAACAGCTTCTTGTTGCGCGCCGCCACCTGCATGACGGTCAGCGCGGAAGCCGAATTGATTTCCCCGAGCAGCACGGTCGCGCCGTCCTGCTCCAGCATGCGCTGGGCTTTGGTCGCGGCAGTGGCAGGATTGACCGAATCTTCCGACATGACGTCAAGCTGGCGTCCCATGATGCCGCCGGCCTGGTTGATTTCTTCCACCGCCAATTTCATGCCGAGCGTGGCATAGGTGCCGAGCGCGCCGAGAAAGCCGGTCAGCGGCGTCAGGTGGCCTACTCTGATCCTGTCGCTCTCGCCGTGGACGATGGAGGGAATTGCAAACGTCGACGCGCCGGCAAAGGCGGCGCTGGCTTTCAACACTGCGCGTCGGCTGTAGCGGATCATCGTCAGTCTCCTCCCAAGGGCGCATCACGAGGCCGCATCGCAACGTCCTGTCCCGATTCCAGGTATGCGAGAATGTGAAAGACGTTTTTTTATTGTTGGATGATATTTCCGGACGCAGAGCCCGCTGTCAACGCCAAATGCGTCGCAGACCGGCGCGTCCCGCGCGCTTCAGGACGATTTCGCCAGGCCCTTGTTGATGTCCTTGCTCGAGTCCCGGGCACCGAAATCGGCGGACAGCCGACTGGCGGCGGTTTGCACCAGTTTGGCGCGGCTTTGCAGCACCTGGTCGGTCATGCGCCAGACCGGGCCGGAAATGCCGAGCGCGCCGACGACATCGCCGCTAAAGTTGTAGACCGGCACCGCGAGACAGCGGACCTCCGGGTTGAATTCGCCGTCGTCGACGGCGATCGCGTTGCGCCTGACCTCGGCGATCTCGCGCAGCAGGACCGATGGCTCGGTGATCGATTTCTTGGTCGACGGTTTCAGTTCGACGCGCTCGAGAAAGCGCTTGAGTTGATCGGGACGAAGTGCGGCCAGGATGATCTTGCCGAGCGCCGTGCAATGGGCCGGCCGTATCACACCGACGCGGTCGGTGAGTTGAAATGCGCCGGGTCCGCTGGTGCGGGCGATCACCACCACCGCATCGCCCATGCGCACCGCAAAATGGCTGCTTTCCCCGGTTTGTCGCGACAGATCCTCCATGATCGGCGTCGCAAGATTGACCATCTCGATTTCGTCGAGCGCGCTTGCCGCCAGCGCAAACAAGGGGCGGCCGACGCGGTAGCGCTTGGAATCCTTCTCCTGTCTGAGATAGCCGAGCGTAACCATGGTTTTGGCGAGGTGGAAGGTGGTGGAATTGTGCAGGCCCACGAGCTTGCTCAGTTCGGCCAAACCGATGCCCTCGCGATGGCGGGCGACCTGTTCGAGGATTGCAAAGGCGCGGCCGAGCGACTGGACGCCGCCGCGTCGCCGATCCTCCGCCTCGTCATCGATATTGGGCTCGCTCGACGCGACCAGCCGCGCGAGCGCCGTCCTGCGTGGGCTGGCCGGCTTGTCGCTCGCTTTCACTTTGGTGCGCGTTTTCACAGGACCGGTCCTCCAGGTGGACGATGCCGAACCCTATCGGGACCGTCCTTGCCCATCAACGGCATCATGCCTTGCCAGGGGGGCCGTCCCATCCATACCACAATAGCAATTGACGTACAGTATTATGAGAAATAGCTTTGCCCGCGGCCGTGCAAGCCGGGACGCGGGGCCGGCCAGCCGCAGCGTTGGGAAAGAGAGTGGCTCGATGTCGCGCAACATGCTCAACGGGGCCCAGGTCATCGTCGACTACCTGATCCAGGAAAAAGTGCCGCAGGTGTTCGGCCTGTGCGGCCACGGCAATATTCAGTTCATCGACGCGCTGTACGAGCGTGCCAGCGACATCAAGACCATTTCGGTGCATCACGAGAGCGTCGCGGGCTTCATGGCCGACGTTTATTACCGCGTGTCGGGGCGGCCGACCGCGACCTTCACCTCCTGCGGGCCCGGCTCGGCGAACCTGCCGATTTCGCTCGGCAACGCGTTTCTCGATTCGGTGCCGTTCATGGCGGTGACCGGCAACGTGCCGACATCGCAGTTCAATCGTGGAGCGTTTCAGGAACTTTATCGGCACTACCAGGCGGACTTTCCTTCCACCGTGCGGTCCTATTGCAAGAAAGTGTTCCAGCCGACGCGCGGTGAGATGGTTCCGCTCGCGGTGCGGCAGGCGTGGAAGACCATGACATCAGGCCGTCCGGGGCCGGTGGTGCTGGACGTTCCCTATGACGTGTTCGTGGAATCGGCCGCCGAAGAAGCGCCGAACGCGATCGCCTGGAATGCCAATATCTCAAGCCGCTGCGGCGCCGATCCCGAAGGCGTGGTCAAGGCGGTCGACATGCTGCTTGCCGCCGAGCGGCCTGTGATCCTGGTCGGGCAGGGCGTGCGTTATGGCGGCGCCGCCGGGGAATTGTTGAAGCTTGCCGAGCGTCTGCAAATTCCGGTCGCGGCCTCCGCCAGCGGCCTCGGCGCGATCGACTGCAACCATCCGCTGGCGCTCGGTCTCGTCGCGCGTGCCGGACATTATCAGGCCAACCACGCTACACGTCAGGCCGACGTGCTGCTGGCGCTCGGTGTGCGCTTTGACGATCGCACGTCGAGTTCTTGGATACCAGGCTATTCCTTCACCATTCCGCCCACCAAGCTCATTCATGTCGATATCGACCCGGAAGAGATCGGCCGCAATTATCCGATCGCGCTCGGCCTGATGGCCGATGTGCGTACCTTCCTGCGGCAGCTTCATGCCGAACTCGACCGCCGCGCCGATCTCACCAAGCGCGCCGACGCCCGCAACAAATGGCTGGCGCAGATCGACACCTATCGCAAGGAGTGGGACAGGTTCGTCGCGCCGGGCTTTTCCGACGACACCACGCCGGTCAACCCGCAGCGCGCCGCGCTCGAGATCGACAAGGCGCTGCCGGAAGATGCGATCCTGGTCAGCGATATCGGCGTGCACCACAATTGGCTGTTGAGCTTCTGCAAGCCGAAGCGGCCGGATTCGCTGATCGGCTCGATGGGCTTTGGCCCGATGGGTTTTGGAGTTGCCGGCGTGATGGGCGCGAAATTCGCAGCCCCGGACCGGCCCTGCGTGTCGGTGTGCGGCGACGGCGCGTTCTTCATGCACGCCAACGTGCTGGGCACGGCGGTCGAATACAATCTCCCCGTGGTCTGGGTGGTATGGAATAATTACGCCTATGCCTCGATCCGTGGACTACAGCGCGGCTATCTCGGCGGCCGGGAGCTGGCGACCGACTTCCATGATCCCAATACGGGCGAGCGCTACAATCCGGATTTCGCCGCCATGGCGCGTTCCTGCGGCGTCGAAGGCGTGCGGGTCGATCGTGCCGGCGATATCGGCGAGGCGATCCGAAACGGCATCAGTGCCAACAAGCCCTATCTGATCGACGTCGATATCGCCGCCGATATCAACCCCGCTGGTGCCGGCGTCTGGGAGCTTCCCGGGCTCGGCCAGAGCAAGGCCGGCATCGGCACCCGCTATCAGCCGGCCTGAACGCAATCCCAAAGGAAACAGCATGTTGCTCAAAGGCAAGAAAGTGGTGGTCGTCGGCGGCTCGTCGGGGATCGGTCTGTCCACTGCCGAAATGGCGAAGCGCGAAGGCGCCGATGTCATCATCGCCTCGCGCAATGTTGAGCGTCTTGATGCGGTCGCCGACAGACTGAACGCGATCGCAATTCCCGCCGACGTCACCAGCGACGACAGCGTCGCCAAGCTGTTCCGCAATTGCGGCCCGGTCGATCACGTCGTGGTCACCGCGGCGCAGCTTCGCACCGGCCCGTTCAAGACCGTTTCGATGGAGGATGTGCGCGCCACCATGGAGAGTAAATTCTGGGGCGCCTGGCGCGTCGCGAAATCGGCCGACATCCGTCCCGGCGGATCGCTCACCCTGGTCTCAGGCTATCTCAGCATCCGGCCCCGGCCCAACTCCGCGATCATCAGCGTTGCCAACGGTGCGCTCGAATCCCTGGCGCGGGCGCTGGCGCTCGAGCTGGCGCCGGTCCGCGTCAATGCGGTTTCGCCGGGGATCATCGACACGCCGATCCGCGCGGCCATGCCGGAAGCGGCGCGCCGCGAAATGCTCGCTCAGACGGCCGCCAAGCTGCCCGTCGGCCGCGTCGGCGTCGGCGAAGATGTCGCGCGTCAGATTCTGGCCTTCATGACCATCGGCTTTGCGACGGGATCGATCGTTTATCTCGATGGAGGCGGATTGGTTACCTGAGAGGGAAACGACAATGGTTTCAGCAAGCAACGGCGCCTTCATCCGCAACATCGCTGAAGTGCCGTGGCGCGAATTTCCCAATCATTTTGGCGGCGCGCTGTCGAAGCCGCTGGTGATGCCGGACACGGCGGGCTCGCGTCACATCGACTACCGGATTTCGATGTATCAGCCGATGGCCCATGTAGCGCGTCACAAGCATCAGGTGCAGGAACAGATCTACCACGTGCTTGAAGGCGAGGGGCTGATGGAGATTGCCGGCAAGAATCATGTGGTCCGAAAACACGACGTCATCTTCCTGCCGCCGGGCGTCGAGCATGCGATTTCGAACACCGGCCTTGCCGATCTGGTATTCTTGGTAGTCACCTCACCGGTCGCCGACGACGCGAGATAGAGACGAGAAATCGCCATGACCGATTCGCCCGAAAGCCTGGCTCCGCGATCGACCAGCGAGATCGCAAGCTACCACGCTCACGTCTACTACGACCCGGCGACAACGCGGTCGGAGGCCGAGCGGCTGCGCACCTGGATCGGCGAGCGTTTCTCCGTCACCTTGGGGCGTTGGCACGACGTCAAGGTGGGCCCTCATGATCAGGCCATGTGTCAGGTCGCCTTTGCTGCCGAAGTATTTGCCGAACTGGTGCCGTGGCTGATGCTCAATCATGGAAGCTTGAGCATTCTGGTCCATCCGAATACGACCAACCCACGCCGGGATCATCTGGCCGATCCGCTCTGGATCGGTACTCCGCTTGCCGTGCACGGAGACAGATTGCCGAGCAGGCAGCGATGGAGCACGCGCCCCCGCCGAATACGCAACCGCATCTGCACCCTTGATCGTCTCGTGTGCCGACGGCGCGACGCGCGCTTGAGGGGCCATCAAAATTGGAAAGCCTCCGGCAGGGCATTGCCGGAGGCTTTTGGAGGTTAACAAAGAAGCTTGGTTAGAGCTCTCCTTCGAAAAAGCGGCTGGCCAGAAACTTGGTCAGCAACACGAACCTTATATATGTGTTCAATATGTTTTTCAATTACCTTAGTTACTCATCTAAAAATAATTTTAGGGGCGCTATCGTCTCGTTATGTTTCGTAGTTTCGGTCGCGATGCCAAAGAAAAACCCGGCGGTTTCCCGCCGGGGTTCGGTTAGATCGCGCTTGGACGATCGGGATCAGAAGTTGCGCTGAACGCGCAGGTTCAGCGAAGCCGTGCCGTTGTTGCCGAAGTTGTAAGTAGTGCTGGCCAGCGGCAGGGACGAGGACGGCGCGCCGGTGATCGTGCCGGCCATATTGGTCTTCAGGTAGGCGTACAGCACTTCGGCGCTGAACGTCAGGTTCTTGACCGGGGTCCAGCGAGTGATCAGGCCGATCTCGGAGATCGTGAAGCCCGGGTCGCAAATCGAACCTGCCCCGAAGCTACCACCGGTGCCGCCGCCGGAGGTGACGCCACCGCCGCGAATGGCGACGCCGGCGTTGACCGCGTAGGTGTTGCAGTAGAGCTGCTTGGCGGTCTGGTTGTAGCTGAGCCCGGCGATGCCGCCGAACAAGCTGGTCGACCAGTAGGGATCCCAGTTGTGGTTGTACGCACCCTGGAAGCCCCAACCGCGGGTCAACTGCTGTTGCGTCACACCATTTCCGTTGACCGCGCTCGCGCCCGAATAGATCGAGTCCGTCACGACGCCCATGGCGAACTTGGTGCCGCTATAGATGTCGAACGAAGACGGATCCGCCGCGCTGGTTCCCAACACGTAATGCGATGCGCCCAACGACCAGGACCCCGACATCTTGATGTCGTCGCCGGCACCGGTCGGGATGTTCTTGATCTGCAACGCAGCCATCACGGCCCCGCCATACTTGTCGTCGGGATGACCGAAGTTCACAGCGCCAGTCTGCGAAACGCCGCCGTTGAACGTCGATCCGACGACGTTGGCGTTGGAGAAGTAGGCCGCGTGGTCATCATGGATAGCACCGGAGATCTGGAACAGACCCCAAGCCTGATCGACCCTCACGTTGCCGACGAAATCGGGAACACTGGTGCCGCCGTACGCCGTGCCAACACCGGTGATGAACGAGCTCGCCGCACCACCGAAGCCGATCGAGCCCCCAGCCGCACCGCCTACCGCGTTGATGATCTGCGTGCGGTTGAAGCCAGCCGAGGAGCTGTCATCGATACCCAACGTCGCCGACACGCCGTTACCAAACTGCCAGGTGTACTGGATGTTGTTGATACCGGTGACCGAATCGTAAGTGCCGACCAGGAACGACGAGTTGTTGCCCGGATAGCCATGCCATGGCGTGGCGTAGGCCGAGGCGGACTTACCGAAGGTGAAGCCGGCGAACTGGACGAACGCAAATTCAACCGCGACGTAGCCGTTGCCGTTGGTGTCGTTGTTGACTTGGCCCTGCGTTGCGCTCGGGTTGACGCTGCCGGCAATACCAACGCTGCTGGTCGCGCCAAAGGTCGAGAACTGGAAGTCGCCCTGCGTGAAAGTACGGACAACGCCGTATTCCGTCGCGGTGCGGGTATCGATGGTCAGCGCCAAACGCGAACGGTCGTTATAGAAGTTCGCATACCGGTCACGGATGCCGCCTTCGCCGTTCCAGAACGGCTGATCATAGACGCCGCCGTTGATCGTCAGGTCGGCGCGCAGATAACCACCCAGCTTGATGCAAGTGTCGGTGCCCGGAATGTAGAAGAATCCGGCACCATACAGAGAGCAGATCCTCACGTATTCGACCGCTTTGGCCTTGACCGGAAGATCAGCCGCCTGTGCCCCGCCCATGGCGAGAAGACCCGCCGCTGAGCCGAGGAGTAGGCTCTTAATCGTGTTCATTTAAGTCTCCAAGTTTATAGGAAGGCTCCACCCCCCAGAACCCGAATCTTCCGCGGGATCGTCGAATGGGCGCCCGAGAATATTTTCCAGGGCACTTGGGACAATGCATGCTCAACTTATGTTCGTAAAATAGTTTATCTAATCATGTAATCTTTTGTGCATTCGTGTGTTTTTTGCGCAACATGACTATTGGGGGGCTTGTCCGGAACACAATTAGTTGATCTACTTACTGAAACTACACACACTAACGGGGCGGACATGGCCAAGCGAACCATCTCTCAGGCTCGAGCGGTGACCGTTCGTGCAAGTGAAGGAGCTTCCCGCAAGGTAGTCAGCGATCCGTGCCAGGATATGTTTCGGAGATTCCTTTGGGAAATAACGTCGATCAACGTCCACCTCGATCAGATTCGTGACTTCTGGGCCCAGAATCTGGGCGTCACCGGTCCGCAGTGGATGATTCTGATGGCGGTGTCGGACCTCGACCAAGGTCGTGGCGTGCCGGTTAAGGACGTGTCGGCGGCTCTTCGCGTCGATCCGTCGTTCGTCACGACACAATCGAAGATGCTTGAGAAAATGTCCCTGCTAAAACGCACGTCCTCGCGCGAGGATGCGAGAGTCGTGCTGATGTCGCTTTCCGAGAAAGCGCGCAAGCACGCAGCGGATCTTTCCGCCAAACAAGAGTTATTCAGCAAATTCATATTCTCCGAATTCAACGAAGCAACCGTGAAGGATATTCTCGGCAAGCTCTCGTTGCTGGAAAATCGCCTGGAGAAAGCCGCGCTCAAGCTCAGCGCGGATTTGTAGCTGGTGGCAGGGCTGGTGTGGCCGGCTTGCCGTCTCACATCCTGATTGCCTGTTCGCTGAGCATTCCAATTCATCCGTGTGCCATGCCGGTCACAAGCGTCATCCATACGTCATATCGATCAAGAGCGCGAGAGCAGTGCAGTCATGTGCTTGGCAGGCACCTGGAGGTGCCGTAACATTTATTCCAACATTTTTTTGTGAGCCGTCTGTACAGGACTGGGTGGGGACTCGTGACGTCGCTTCAAATCGCCAGGAGGCCTGTATCCGTACGCGAGCCTACCATGACAAAAAAACAAGAAAAGCCGCGACCAAGGCGGCGAAAGTCGGGACCGATTTTCGGTCCCGGTGGTTGGCCGCAATGGCCGGGCAATGAAGACTATTCCTGCGAGTTCATGCGCGTGCTTGCCACCGCAACGGAAGGTGCGAGCACCGTTTCGGAATGTTTCTGGGCGGCACGGCACATCGAACACTCGAGTCCGGCAAGCTGGTACGACGCCTGGACGGCGGTCGCCGCCAGGACCAAGCAGCGCGGCGACGCCGCTTTCGAATCCGGCGGCCTGAACATGGCGACCGGCAACTGGTTGCGCGCGTCAAACTACTATCGGACCGCCGAAGCATTCCTCAACAACGACGACGCACGCCGGCAGCCGACGATTGATTCGATGCGGTTGTGCTCGCGTCTTTATCTGCAACATGCGACGCCGCGCGCGAGCATCGTCCGAATCGATGACGGCAGCGGCCGGCCGCTCGAAGCCTACTTTCTCCCGGTTTCCTGCACCGGTCCCACGGCGGTGGTCGTTTGCGTCGGCGCCATGAATTCCTTCAAGGAAGACTTGCTGTACACGATGCGCCGGCATGGCGCCGCGAACGAGCTATCGCTTCTTCTCGTCGACCATCCCGGCTTCGATCCTCTCACAGGTCGCCACGGGGGCAGCAGACTGGCAGAAATCCATGTTCCGCTCAGCCGATGGCTGGATTATCTGCTCACGCGCGCCGACGTCGATTCGCACCGGATTGCGATCTATGGCGACGGTCTCGGCGCCGCTTACGCCACGCAGGCCGCGAAGCACGACGATCGCTTTGTGGCTGCAGTGTGCGATGGCGGACTTTGGGAAGCCAAGGAACGGGCTTTTGCGGTCAGGAGAATTTCAGGGGGCGTGGCACCCAACGTCGGCAACCGCATGGTCTCGCCGAGCCACGTGGACTCCAAGTCGCTCGCCGCGCTTTCATGGCTGACGCTGATCGGCGAGAGCGATTTCGCTGCCGTCGAGGATGTCGAGGATATCAGAATCTTAAATCTTCGATCGGGCCTCAATCATGACTTGAAGGTCTTCACCGACGAAGAGACCGCCTCGGCGCCGGGGCAGGTCGACAATCCGACGCTTGCCAAGGAATTCGCGTTCGATTGGCTGCGGCGCCAGCTCAAATCGACCATGCGCGCCCCGACAAAGTCCGAGGATGCATTTGATTGCTAATTGAGTAGAAACCCCTTCAGGCCGGTGTAGATTGAACCGGAAACGGTCGCAGCGAATCCGATGATGGATCAAAGGGACACTCCGGTCAAATCCCGAACCATCGGCCGGCCGGGCCAAGCCTGGCCTTGACGCGATCAAGTTCCAACCTGGGTTGTTCTCGCTTGCGCAACAGTTCCTGGTGTTAGGCGCGGAACGGGGCGGGGATGACGATGTCGCGATGGCAGACCCTGCAAACGGTGGCGCCAGGGCTATTCTCTTCAATGCAAAACGGACACAGCAATTTTCCGCCGTTCATGGCACGACTTTGAAAACCAGGATGGAGCTTCGGGTCCGCCCCTCGGTGTCGGAAACCTCGATGTGAAACGAGTGTTCGCCGGGCGGGATCTCCGCGTCCGGGATATCGATGCCGCTGCGCTGGATAAATCGCATCAGGCGCGGCATCAGATCGACCTCCGGGGTCTTGAGATAGCTGACGCGGAGCGTATCGAGATCGATCTTGTTGCCGCCGAACGCCTGAAACCTGACCTGGAAATGGACCGGCGAATGCGCGGTCTCGGCGGGCTGCACCAATTCCACACTGGGGCCACGGGTAATGCCACGGGAGATGGCTCCGGCATGCCCATTGGGCAGGCTCGCTTCCTGTTCGGTGATCAATATCGTTCCGGCTTGGGACCCCGCCGGGATCAAGATCAGGCCGAGCAGAAGACAAACGACTTTCATGTGGTGCACCGGACCTTCTCCCTCACCAACGCCCCGATTTGGTTCTAGCCCAAGCGCATCGTTCTGTCAGGCCTCCGTACGCTCGCGGCGTCTGTTTGCCAAGCCGCTAGCCGATCTCGTTGCGAACGATGGCGGCGGCGTCGCACATCGCTTTCAATTTTCCGAACGCGACAGCACGCGGCATGTATTTCATGCCGCAATCGGGCGCGACGACCAGCCGTTCCGCCGCGACGTGCTTCAGGCCGTTGCGGATGCGATCGGCGATGTCCGCAACGGTCTCGACCTGCGGGTTGCCGAGATCGAGCACGCCGAGCATGATCTTCTTCGATGCGAGATCCTTGAGCACGCCGAGATCGAGCTTTGGCTGCGCCGCCTCGATCGAGATCTGATCAGCGCTGGTGTCGGCGAGTTCGGCGAGGAACGAATACCCGGCGGGCTTGGTCGAGCCCGGCACCACCGCGGCATATCCGAAGCACAAATGGACCACGGTCGGCACGGTAATGCCGTGCAATGCGCGATTAATCGCCTTGACGGCGTAGCGCCGGGCGAGATCGGGATTGTTGCGCACCCAGGGCTCGTCGAGCTGGATCACGTCGGCGCCGGCCTTTTCCAGTTCGAGGGCTTCGGCATTGACCGCTTCGGCGAACGCCATCGCCAGTTCCTCGTCGTCCTCGTAAAATTCGTTCTTGGCCTGCTGGCTCATCGTGAACGGACCGGGCAGCGTGATTTTGGCGGCGCGATCGGTGTTGCGGCGAAGGAATTCCATATCCTGCCGTTCGACCGGGCGGCTGCGCCGCACTTTTCCCACCACGCGCGGCACCGGCGTCTGTTGTCCCGTCCGTGCCACGATGATGGCGGGGTTGTCGGCATCGATGCCGTCGAGCGCGGTGGCAAAGCGGTTGGAATAGCTCTCGCGGCGGATTTCACCGTCGGTCACGATATCGATGCCGGCGCGCTCCATGTCCCGGATCGCGACGATGGTGGCGTCATTTTGCGCTTCCTCGAGGTGTTCCGCAGGCAGCCGCCACATCTCGTGCATGCGCGTGCGCGGCACCGACTTTGACAACATGGCGCGGTCGACCAGCCATTCGGGTTGCGGGTAGCTTCCGACCACTGTGGTTGGCAACAGATGCTTTGGCAGGTTCACGGGTGTTCTCCTCGTTTTGCTTTTGCCAAACCGGGCTTGTCAGGTTGCCGGCTGCAACGCGCTCGCTGCAATCTCCTCGGCGGCGCGCTGGCCACCCTGCGTCCCGGTTCGCCAAATCGCGCACCTGCGCTCGATCCATTTGATCGCAGCATTGAACGCAACCGCCATCGCCAGCACCAACAGCACCCCCGCGAACACATGCGGCGTGTCGAGGATGGTCCGGTAGCGCGAGATCAGGTAGCCGATGCCGGCCGAGGAAATCAGCATTTCGGACACAACCACGCCGACGATGACCAGTGCGCCGCCAACCCGCAAGCCCGACAGCACCGTCGGGATCGCCGCCGGAATGATGACGCGGACGAGACGCTGGCTCAGCGTCGCGCCCATGCTGCGTGCCGCGAGCAGGAGCTGCGGATCGATGGTCTGGATGCCGGCGGCGGTCGAAAGCATCGTCGGCAGGAACCCATAGATCGCCGCAAACGCGATTTTGGATTCCGGCCCGATGCCGAACCACACCGTGAAGACGGGATAGAGGATGACGAGCGGCACCGCATAGAGGCTCGAGATCATTGGCATGATCAGGATGCGCGGCCGCGGCAGGCTGCCGACCACTGCGCCGAACAGGATGCCACCGCCGCAGGCGAAGGCAAACGAGATTGCGACCTCTGAGAGCGTCACCGCCAGCGCCTGGCGATATTCGGCGGCCTCGTTCCAGCCGGACAACAGCGTTGACGATAGCGAAGGCAGGAACAATTCGGGAATGGCACCGCTGCGCGGCAGGACTTCCCACAACACGATGAGGCCCATCACGATCAGCCGGCGCAGCGCTCTTGCGGTCATCTTTCGCCTCACGCCGATTTCTTGATGTGCCGCCAGATGCGGTCGCGTAACCTGCCGAAGGCGTCCCCGCTCAGCATCTCATAGGTGCGCGGCCGCGCGAGCGGCACCTGCAAATGATCGACCATGCGCCCGGGACGCGGCGACATCACGACGACTTCGTCGGCGAGGTAAACCGCTTCGGTCAGGCTATGCGTGACGAACACGACAGTCTTGCCGGTCGCAGCCCAGATGCGAAGCAGCTCGTCGCCCATCGTCATCCGGGTCTGTTCGTCGAGCGCGGCAAACGGCTCATCCATCAAGAGCACCGGCGGGTCCTGCACCAGGCCGCGCGCGATCGAGACGCGCTGCTTCATGCCGCCGGACAGCTCATGCGGATGACGCTTGCCGAAGCCGTCAAGGCCGACCAGCCGCAATGCATCCTGCGCCTTGGCGCGGCGCTCGCTCTTTGCCACGCCGCGCAGCGCCAGCGGAAATTCGACATTCTCTTCCGCCGTCAGCCATGGAAACAGGCTCGCCTCCTGAAACACCACGCCGACCCTGTCCGGATCGGGCTTGAGGATCGGCGCGCCGTTAATGGTGACCGTGCCCGACGTCTGCTGGCGCAGGCCCGCCATCATCATCAGCAAGGTCGACTTGCCGCAGCCGCTCGGCCCGACAATGACAACGAAACGCCCGGGCTTGACCTCGAGCGAGACCTCCGACAACGCAACGACGTCCTGCGTCGAGGTCTTGAAGACCTGCCCGACACTGCGGACCTCAATCGCGCCGGCCCGCGGGACGCTCTTGAGTGGCGTTATGTTCGCCAATGGCTGCATCGCGTTTCCACCCATCGGATCCCTTCGTTGAAGGCAATCGCAATTGTTGCGATCATCACCACGCCGGCCAATAGTTGCTTCATCTGGAAGTTCTCGCCCCAACTGGCGATCTGATGGCCGATGCCGTCGCGCGAGGCATACATTTCGGCAAGGATGACACCGGTCAGGTTGAAGATCATCGAAATCCGCAGCGCTTCCAGGAGCACCGGCAGCATGCTCGGCAGATAGACGCGCAACGCGGTCTGCGCTGATGTCGCGCCGTAGGACCGGGCGACCGTGAGGTACTCGACCTTGACTTGTTCCACCGCCGTCGTGGTCGACATGATGACGATGAAGATGGTGGAGAAGAAGCCGAACCCCACCTTCTGCGCAAAGCCGACGCCGAACACCAGGATAAACATCGGCAGGAAGATCGACTTCGGGATCGAGAAGGCAAAGAACAATAGCGGCTTCACCACTTCGGCAAAGTATCGGTTTTCAGCGATCAAAAATCCGACCAGGGCGCCGAACGGGACGGCGAGCGCAAAAGCGGTCAGCACCTCGCTCGCGGTCACGGCGAGGTCGTTGCGCACGCTGGCGCGCTGCAGCAATTGCCCGAGCATGGCGAGCGTATCGGACGCCGCAGGCAAGAGCCGCGGGTTGACGATGCCGCTGCGCGACAACGCTTCCCATAGCGCGAATATCGTTATGATGATTGCGACACGGGCAAGCTTGATTCCGAGTGCCATCGCGAAAAATCTCAAGGCTTGGTCGCTACCGGCTTGAACTGGGTGGAAATGACCTCTTGCGTGGGCACGATGTCCTTCAGCCCGCCGAGCTTGGCGAGGTCGAGCGACAATTGCACGGCGTCGGATACGTTCGGAGCCGCCATGTTGCCGTCGGTCTCGAGCTTGAGGATCGTGTTCTCGTATTCGAGCGCGGCGATCTCACTGGGCATCTCATAGAGGTCTGCGATCAGCTTGACCGTGGCGTCGCGATCGTTGCGCATGAAGGCGACGGCACCATAGAGCGCGTTGAGCGCCTTCTGCACCAGCGCAGGTTTTTCTTGCGCGAATTTGTCGAGCACGATCCAGCCCGCGGTCAGGTTCGGCGGCACTTCCCTGGCATAATCCAGGATGGTTCGCGCTTCGCCCGATTTCGAAATCTGGAAGCTCAGGGGCGAATAGACCACCGCGGCGTCGACATTGTTGGCGAGCAGATTGGGCACCAGCCCGCCGCCGCCGACCGGCACGCGGGTGAAGTCGATCTTTCTGTCCTGGATGGTCCACAGCGCCAACAGGTCGGAGCCAGAGCCGGCCGCCGTGATCGCGACCTTCTTGCCGTTGAGGTCCTTGACCTCGATGGTAGACTTCAGCGGCACCATCAACTGCCAGCCGAAATTGCCCATTGAGGCGTTGGCCACGATCCGCGACATCACGCCTTTCTTGCGGCCTGCGGAGACCAGCGATGGCGGATCGAGGATGACGTCGGCGGCGCCCGCCGCCATGGCCTCGAAGGTCTCGGCGCCGCTGCGGTAGATCGTAAGCTCCGCGGTGATGCCTTCCTTTTCGAACAGCTTTTGCTTGACCGCGGTTTCGGCGACGGTGGTTGGCCAGTAGGTCTTGGTCGGCAGTCCGATGCGGATGGTTTCGGCGTGCGCGACCGCAGGCATCGCCAGCAAGGCGGCAGCGATCAGGGACGCCAGCGCATGGCGGCGAGAGACGCTCATTCGAGTTTCCTCCTTAATTATTTGCGTTGATTGTCGCCGGGCGGCTCCGCCATCGTCAATCGAAATCACCCCTTTTGCAATTGACCGCTACCTGTTGGCCACGATACGGGCGTGGGAGACCTAATGAACAATAATAACAATGCTTCCGAATTCGATTACGTCATTGTTGGCGCCGGTTCGGCCGGTTGCGTGCTGGCGAACCGCCTGACCGCCGACGGCAAGCATTCGGTGCTGCTGCTGGAGGCCGGCCCCAGGGATACCCACATCTGGATCCATGTGCCGCTCGGCTACGGCAAGCTTTTCAAGGAAAAATCCGTCAACTGGATGTATCAGACCGAGCCCGAACCGGGGCTGAACGGCCGGCAGGTGTTTCAGCCGCGCGGCAAAGTGCTCGGCGGCTCGAGTTCGATCAACGGCCTGTTGTACGTGCGCGGCCAGCACGAGGATTACGACCGCTGGCGCCAGCGCGGCAATGCCGGCTGGGGCTATGACGACGTGTTGCCCTATTTCAAGAAAGCCGAGAACCAGCAGCGCGGCGCCGACAAATATCATGGCACCGGTGGCCCGCTGCCGGTGTCGGACTGGCGGCACGCCGATCCCTTGTCGGAGGCTTTCGTGGTGGCCGCCGCCGAAGTCGGCATTCCCACCAATCCCGACTTCAACGGAGCCACCCAGGAAGGCGCCGGATTCTTCCAGACTACGACCCGGCGCGGCCGTCGCGCCAGCACCGCGTTCTCGTATCTTCGCCCGGCGCGTCGCCGCGGCAATCTGCATGTCGAAACGTCGGCGCTGGCGCAGCGCATCGTGTTCGAGGGGCGCCGCGCCCGGGCCGTTGAATACACTCAGAACGGGACTTTGCGGACCGCGCGAGCGCGAAGAGAGATTCTGGTCGCAAGCGGCGCCTACAACTCACCGCAGCTCTTGCAACTCTCCGGCGTCGGCCCCGCCGATCTCCTCAGGCAGCACGGCATCGACGTGGTGCTCGACGCGCCCGGTGTCGGCAACGACCTTCAGGATCATATGCAGGTCCGCATCGTCACGCGTTGCGCGCAAGCCGTCACGCTGAATGACACCGTCAATCATCCGCTTCGCCGGATCATGGCCGGTGTGCGCTACGCGGCGCTTCGAAGAGGCCCGCTCACCATCGCGGCGGGAACATCGGGCGCGTTCTTCAAGACCAGTCCTCGATTGGCCACCCCTGATGTCCAGATTCACTTTCTGCCGTTCTCGACCGACAAGATGGGCGAGAAGCTGCATAGCTTCTCCGGCTTTACCGCGTCGGTCTGCCAGTTGCGGCCCGAGAGCCGCGGTTCGCTTCGCATCAAAAGTGCCGATCCAGCCATGCCGCCGGAAATCCGCATCAACTATCTCGCCACCGAGACCGACCGCACCGCCTTCATCGATGGCGTGAGGATATTGCGCAAGATCCTGGCCGCCCCGGCGCTGAAATCATATTGCGTCGACGAGCTCTACCCGGGATCGAAGGTCGTGAGCGACGAGGACATTTTGGCGTTCTGCCGCCAGACTGGCAGCACGGTCTATCATCCGACCTCGACCTGCCGGATGGGCAATGATGCCCTGGCCGTGGTCGATCAAAGGCTTCGCGTTCGCGGCATCGCGGGCCTGCGCGTGGTAGATGCCTCCGTGATGCCGGACCTGATGTCGGGCAATACCAATGCCCCGACCATCATGATCGCCGAAAAAGCCTCCGATATGATTGTCGAGGATGCGCGATGACAAAGGAGTGCAGCTAGTGGCGGATCGATTGCGGATCGGCACGCGCAAGAGCGCGATGGCGCTGGCGCAAACCGCCGAAATCGCGCGGCGCCTGACCGCGGCGGTGCCCGGCCTCGACGTCGAGATCGTGAAATTCGAAACCACTGGCGATATCGACCAGAACGGCAAGCTGCTGCCGCATGGCGGCAAGGGCGGCGCCTTCGTGG